>ENA-OQHP01000097-OQHP01000097.1-human-gut-metagenome-genome-assembly--contig:-NODE-97-length-27912-cov-1.964297_pt1 | contig 27912 bp, 46 predicted proteins | sample MGYA00242563_ERZ504717 | MGnify/ENA primary metagenome ERZ504717 (study PRJEB26092, sample SAMD00036212) | human gut metagenome | host: Homo sapiens | study: EMG produced TPA metagenomics assembly of... | reverse complement strand
CCTTTAATGCTAAAATAAAGAACTTTCGTGCGCAGTTCAGGGGAGTTAAAGACAAGGCATTCTTTTTGTACAGACTGACTAAAATTTATGCCTAAACAATAAATCCCTCAGGTTTTTACGTTGACCCATGAAAACTTTATTTCAGATTTTGAAAACGATTTAAGCCACCATAACAAAATGTAAAAAATGCGTGCGCCCCGCGAATCACTTCGCAGGGCGCACCCAACTAATAACTAACTTCTTTTACTTTTGTGGTTTACGTAATTTCTATATGACTAACACTGCAAAGATAGGTGTTAAAGGCTGTACCCGCAATACCTAAATGTAGGTATTTTAGAATTAATCCAAATAACGACCTTTCTAAAGATTCATCTTCACTTCACTCAACTCTACCAACTTATTTACGATGGCATAAATGGTCAGCCCGGCAGCCGAGTGAATCTGTAATTTTCGTGTAATGTTCCTGCGGTGCGTAATGACCGTATGCACGGAAATATAGAGTTTTTCGGCAATTTCCTTATTGGTCATTCCTCTTACCACACAACCTACGATTTCTTTTTCCCGCTGGCTCAATGAGTCCTGGTCGCTTTCTTCCTCATCCGGCACATTCATCAGCATCGACACCTTATGCGACAAAGAATCCACGTCGTCAAATAAATTCACCGAATCATCGTAACCTTTTAGCTGGTTGGCATCCACCATCGTGTAAATCAGCGACACGAATTTCATGGCAGCTTCCGGATATTCCTGCTTGAAAGCAGCCACATCGAACCATCCTCCAAATTGAGGGTTTATAATCAGAATTTGTGGAGTATGTGCCTCCATACAATGCTTCAGGCCCTCTTCTGAAGAAACCTCGATTACCTGTACCGGCAAATCAGGCAGACGCCTCAACACAGACACGAGTCCGCTGCGAATAATCATCGACGTATCTGCCACAGCAATGTATATTGTTTCCTGCGGTTTCATTTTATCTCCTTTTCCAACTCCATGATTGCGGGCACGAAGATAAAGTCTTCCACCCGGTTGTGCGAAGCCAAATCCTCCTCACAACTAAATATATCGAACAAGGTAGCATTCAGCAGCTGGTTGTCCCCGCCCGACGGATAATATTTGATAATGATATTTTTCAGTTCAGTCAGCTTGGCATTGATCTGGTCATGGTGACGGGCAAAAACTCCGATGCTGTAATCTTTCAGCCGTTCTCCCTTCAGCAAATGTTCCACATAAGTAAATACCTTTTCATTCTCATATTCCATGTGCTTGCGTACCTCGTGCACGTATGCATCGAAAAACTTCACAATCAGAAAAGCGACTTCATTCTCCGATGAACAGTCGATTGCCTCTATCAGTTTCCGCCGGATGGTAGGCAACTGGAAATCCAGAAAATAGGAATGAGCCTTTTTAAGGTATTCTACCAGTGCAGGAATGGAAAGTCCCTGCAAATGGTCGTGAATATGATTGCTCTCCTCGCCCAGGAAATTGACCACTATCAGGAATGTATTGCAATCCACCTGATTCATGTCACACACTTCCTGCACGGACTTGTCACCAAACCCTAATGAGATGCCAAAACGGCTCATCACCTGCAGAAGAGCATAATTCTCACAAATCAAGTCGCCCATCTTGTCGGTGGGTTTATACATTCGCGTAGTATTGTTACACATAAATATCGTATTCATAAATTCACACTGCAAAATAAGAGAATCCTTTCCACACCCGCAATCACCATTTGTAGGTATATTGTCTGAAACATATCTGTCAGGCAAAGATAAGGCAGGCACCGCGTTTCCACCAGCCGAAAATACACAAAAATCCCTAAAGAAAAGAGAGAAAACGAGCCATCGTATCCAGAAAAAAAATACCTTTGTTACATAAACTTTAAATTATCATATTATGTATACCATACAGACCAACGCTTCCGGCACACGCAGCATGGAAATTTCTGAAAAGCATCTGGAAACTATTGAAAAATATTCGCTCTTCCAACAGCTTATTGACAGCAACGGAATTGTGGACGAAACCGTGCTCGACAAACTGAAACTGAACATTCGTTCGCTCATTGCGTCCATGGAAGAAAACAGCAAGGACTTGCTCGATTTGTGCATTGACGTGATTTATCACAACAACATGAAAGCGTTCGGCTTACACCAGCTCATCCTTCTTTATATCAAATGGGAAAGAGAAAAAGAAGAGAAAGAGGAACAAGAAGAAACTGAAGAAAACCACAATTAAAGAAACGCCTTGAAAGAATACAAGCTGACCGACTGGTTGCCTACTACCAAGAAAGAGGCTGAACTGAGGGGATGGAACGAACTTGACGTCATCATCTTCAGTGGAGATGCGTACGTGGACCATCCTTCTTTCGGTGCTGCCGTCATCGGACGAATGCTCGAAGCCAAAGGACTGAAAGTAGCCATCATCCCCCAGCCCAACTGCGCGATGACCTGCGCGACTTCAAGAAACTGGGAAGACCAAGACTGTTCTTCGGCGTATCTGCCGGATGCATGGACAGCATGGTCAACAAGTACACGGCCAACCGACGGCTGAGAAGCGAAGATGCCTATACGCCCGACGGACGCCATGACATGCGCCCGGAGTATCCCAGCATTGTCTATACGCAGATTCTGAAAAAACTGTACCCTGACGTACCGGTGGTTTTAGGTGGTATCGAAGCTTCTCTTCGACGCCTGACGCACTATGACTATTGGGAAGAGAAATTACGTCCTTCCATCTTGGTAGAATCAGGAGCCGACCTGCTTATTTACGGAATGGGAGAAAAACCCATTACGGAACTGAGCGAGCGCTTGCTTGAAGTAGAAGGAGAAGTTCATGCTGGAGACTTGCCGCACGACATACCACAAACAGCCTACCTGATTTCACAGAAAGAGGTAGCCGCTCTGCCGGAAAATCCGAACGGGCAAGGCGACCTGACACTCTATTCGCATGAAGAATGCCTGAAGGACAAGAAAAAACAGGCACAGAACTTCCGGCATATCGAGGAAGAATCCAACCGCTATGCGGCAGCCCGCATCCTTCAGCAGGTAGGAAAGCAGACGGTGGTAACCAATCCGCCTTATCCTCCCATGACGCAAGGAGAACTGGACATGTCGTTCGACCTGCCTTACACCCGTCTTCCGCATCCTAAATACAAAAACAAGCGGATTCCGGCCTATGAAATGATTAAGTTCTCTGTCAACATCCACCGGGGATGCTTTGGCGGATGTGCTTTCTGTACCATCTCGGCTCATCAGGGAAAATTCATTGTCAGCCGAAGCAAGGAAAGTATCTCAAGGAAGTAAAAGCCATTGCTGAAATGCCCGACTTCAAAGGGTATCTGAGTGATTTGGGAGGCCCATCGGCCAATATGTACCAGATGGGTGGAAAAGATACGGCTCTTTGCCGACGCTGCAAACGCCCGTCGTGCATCCACCCGAAAGTCTGCCCGAACCTGAATACCGACCACCAACCGTTATTAGAGATATACCATGCGGTAGACAGCTTGCCGGGCATCAAGAAAAGCTTTATCGGTAGTGGAGTGCGTTACGACCTGCTTCTGCACCAGAGCAAAGATGCAAAAACCAACCAGAGTACCAAGGAATATACCCGTGAACTAATTACACGCCACGTAAGCGGACGACTGAAAGTGGCTCCGGAACATACCAGCGACAAAGTGCTGTACCTGATGCGCAAACCTCCGTTCGAACAGTTCTATGAGTTCAAGCGTATTTTCGATAAAATCAACAAGGAAGCAGGCTGAGACAACAGATTATCCCCTACTTCATCAGCAGTCACCCTGGTTGTACGGAAGAGGACATGGCCGAACTGGCAGTCATCACCAAGAAACTGGACTTCCACCTGGAGCAGGTACAGGACTTTACGCCTACCCCCATGACCGTCTCTACGGAAGCATGGTACACAGGCGTACATCCCTATACACTGGAACCGGTATTCTCGGCCAAAACCCCTCGTGAAAAACTGGCTCAGCGTATGTTCTTCTTCTGGTATAAACCTGAGGAACGGAAGGCCATTATCAACGAATTACGGAAAATCGGTCGAAACGACCTTATCAACAAACTATACGGGAAATCGTGATTTTCCCACCGTAAGGTTCGTCCGTGTCAAGCATGACGCGGACGAATTTTGCGTACTACCGTCGACAGACTTTTCTGGATGGTCCGGGTCAGCACAATTAATGTAACGGCCACCAAGATAAGGAATATTCCCCAGCCTTCCTGCATGGTAAACTCTTCCCCAAAAATCAAGGCACCGATACATACGGCCGTCACTGGTTCCATGGCTCCCAATACCGAAGTCATTGTTCCGCCAATATTCTGTACGGCCAAGACCAAGGTAATATTGGAAATGACAGTAGGCACCACTGCCAGCAAGAACAGATTACCGATTGAAACTGCATCCGGCACCGGCTGTATTCCCTGATTGGTCAACGCTTTTATGGCAAACAGCACCGTACTTACGATAAATACGTAAAAAGCTAATTTCCGTCCGCTCATGTCACGCAATCTTGATTTATTGACTGCTACAATGTAGCCCGCATAACATACGGCTGAAAGCAGGACAATAATCACTCCCGTCGCATCGGCCGACAACTCATCTCCCTTCAACGAAGTCAGATACGCCATATATTGCCAGCAGAATAGCTACCCACGTTACCCAGGAAGCTTTCTCACGGAACAAGACCAACATCAGCAAGGTCACAAATACGGGATAGGTAAAATGAAGTGTCGTGCTACCCCGGCTCCCATAAATCCATATCCCCAGAACAGGAACATAGCTGATCCTGTGTACAGCAGTCCCAACAAAAGAAACATCGGAATATCACGGCTTTCTATACGAAATGACTCCTTCTTTATTTTCATCATGGCACCCAATGCAAAGGTGGCAAAGAGAAAACGATAAAAAAGAATCGAATCAAACACCATCCCTTTCTGCATCAAAGGCAGCGTAAACAAGGGTATCAAACCAAATGTTACCGAAGTGGCAATCCCATAGAAAAAACCTTTCAAGCTATTCATATTTTCTGATTTTACGATAAAAAACGCCGCAAAGGTACACAATTTAGCCGACATTCCTAAAAAGAAAAGAAGCGGCAGATACCTCATTATCGGGTTTCTGTCGCTTCCTCCATATAAAATCACTTGAACTTTTATCTTTCTCCAATCGGCTTGTAGTCCACTTCCTCCAGTACGTTCTTGTACGCCGGACGGATAATGCGACGACCTTCGAAGTTCAGTTCCTCAATACGGTGTGCCGTCCATCCCACAATACGGGCCATGGCAAACAGCGGCGTATAGATTTCATGCGGCAAACCCATCAGTCGTAGATAAAGCCTGAATAGAAATCCACATTCGAGCAAACCTGCTTCTTGGTTCCTTTCACTTTCTTGAAGCATTCAATGGCACGCTGTTCCAGGAGTTCAAGGAAAGCAAATTCTTTCTCACATCCTTTTCTGCCACCAATTCACCAGCCAGTTCCTTCAGCAATACGGCACGCGGATCGGAAATCGTGTACACCGCATGACCGATACCGTAAATCAATCCACTGCCATCGTAGGCTTCCTTGTTCAGCATGCGGGTCAGATAAGTATCGATTTCGTCTACATTCGTCCAGTCAGAAATCACCTCTTTCAAGTGATGGAACATCTTGACCACCTGAATGTTGGCACCTCCGTGCAGAGGACCTTTCAACGAACCGATTCCGGCTGCAATGCTAGAATACGTATCCGTGCGAGTAGAGCTGGTGACACGTACGGTAAATGTTGAGTTATTACCACCTCCATGCTCTGCCTGAAGCACCAGCAGCAAGTCGAGCATACGCGCTTCCAGTGGAGTGTATTCTTTCTTAATCATGTAAAGGAAGTTTTCGGCCAGCGACAGATTCTCGTGCGGATGGCGAATGTGCAGCGAACGTCCATGTATGCTGTGACGATAGATGCTATACGCATACGCAATGATGGTCGGGAACTTTGAAATCAGTTCGATGGACTGACGCATCAGGTTGTCGCGTGAAATATCATCCGGATTCGGGTCGAACGTGTACATTTCGAGCACACTACGTGCCAGGATGTTCATGATGTTCTGCCCTTCCAGATCGATAATGTTCATGGTCGTCTTCTTGTCCAGCGGCATGTTGTCATTGATGAGCTCCTTGAACGAAGCCAGTTGTTCGCTGTCCGGAAGTTCACCCGACAACAACAGGTAAGCCACTTCCTCAAAGCCGAAACGCTTCTCGCGCAGCAAGGCATGAGCAATGTCATCCAAATCGTATCCGCGATAGAACAACTTGCCCGGAATAGCCTTCAATCCCTGGTCGGTACGTTCATAGCCCACCACATTACCAATCTTTGTCAGTCCCACGAGCACACCCGTACCATCTTCGTTACGCAGCCCCCGCTTTACATTGTATTTCGTGAACAGTTCATTGTCGATGCGGCATGCCTGCTTGGCACACTCGGAAAGTTTGTAAACTATATATTCTTTCTTCATAAACTTCTCTTTTTATCCATTAAAAACACTCCGACAAGAAAATCCTCCGACTATTACAGCAAAGAAATGATTTCCTGTCCAAATTCATTCGTGCCCAACGCGTGGCCATTCGGCATGAAACGCGCCAAATCATGAGTAGCCTTCCCTTTCGAGAAAGCTTTCTCCAAAGCATTCACAATCAGTTGGGCAGCTTCTTTCCAGCCCATGTACTCCAGCATCATGACAGAAGAAAGCAGCAAGGAACACGGATTCACCACATTCTTTCCGGCAATGTTCGGTGCCGTGCCGTGAGTCGCTTCAAAGATGGCATGTCCGCTCTTGTAATTGATGTTGGCTCCCGGTGCGATACCGATACCGCCCACCATGGCAGCCAGCTGGTCGGACACATAATCGCCGTTCAGGTTCAGCGTAGCAATGACCGAATATTCTTCCGGAATGAGCAGGGTATTTTGCAGGAAAGCATCTGCAATGCAATCCTTCACCACCACTTTTCCATCGTTGATGGCTTTGGCTACGGCAGCTTGGCAGACTCTTCACCCAGCTCTTTCTTCAGGCGGTCATATTCGTTCATAGTGAAAGTCTGGTCCTTGAACTCGGTTTCGGCCACTTCGTATCCCCAGCGCTTGAAACCTCCTTCCGTAAACTTCATGATATTTCCCTTGTGTACCAGTGTCACTGACGGCAGGCCGTGTTGCAATGCGTATTCAATGGCTGCACGTACCAGTCGCTGGGTACCTTCCTTTGACACGGGTTTCACACCAAATGAAGAGGTTTCCGGGAAACGTACCTTGGTCACACCCATCTCATCACGAAGGAAAGCATAGAATTTCTGTGCTTCCGGTGTACCTTGTTCCCATTCGATACCCGCATAAATGTCTTCCGTATTTTCGCGGAAATGTGCATGTTCACCTTGTGCGGCTCTTTCACCGGAGAAACGACTCCTTGAACCAGCGTACCGGACGCAAGCAGACATACAAATCGAGCGTCTGACGCAATGCCACGTTCAGCGAACGGATACCATCGCCTACCGGAGTGGTCAACGGACCTTTAATACCTACCAGATATTCCTTAAATGCTTCCAGCGTACTTCGGCAACCATTCACCAGTCTGCTCAAAAGCCTTTCCACCGGCCAGCACCTCTTTCCATTCAATACGGCGCTTACCTACGTAGGCCAGCTCTACCGCTGTATTGACAATTTTCTGACAAACCGGAGTGATTTCTGCTCCTACTCCATCCCCTTCAATAAAAGGAATCACTACGTGATCGGGAACTACCAGTTTCCCGTCCTGCATATACATCTTATTGCTCATTTCTCTCATTTTTTAAAGGTGTTCAAGGCTGAACCGGCCTTAAACCAGTTAATTTGCATTTCATTATAGGTATGAAGCACTTCGAAGTTTCTGTCGTGCCGTCTTCGTGCGTCAACACGGCATGCAACGGTTTACCCGGAGCAAAGCGTTGCAATCCCAAGATAGAAATCCGGTCGTGCTCACGTACCTTGTCGTAATCGTTCTTGTCGGCAAAAGTCAGTGCCAGCATACCCTGTTTCTTCAAGTTTGTTTCATGAATACGGGCAAAGCTCTTGGCCAGAATTACCCGTACGTTCAGGAAGCGCGGTTCCATGGCGGCATGTTCACGACTGGAACCCTCTCCGTAATTTTCTTCTGCCACTACGATAGAGCCATGCCCTTTGCCTTGTACTGCTTGGCCACTGCCGAAACGGCTTCATATTCGCCAGTCAGCTGATTCCATACGCAGTTAGTCTTACCGTTGAATGCATTGACAGCCCCCATCAGCATATTATCGGAAATATTTTCCAGGTGTCCGCGAAAGCGTAACCACGGTCCGGCCATAGAGATGTGGTCCGTAGTACATTTTCCTTGCGTCTTAATCAGCAGCGGAAGTTCCATGAAGTCTTCTCCGTTCCATGCAGCAAACGGTTCCAGTTTCTGCAAGCGCTGTGAGTCCGGCTGAATGGTCACTTCCACCTTTCCTCCGTCGGCCGAAGGAGCCACATAGCCATTGTCATCTACTGTAAATCCTTTCAACGGCAGTGTTTCCCCTGTCGGCGGATCAAGTCTGACTTCTTCTCCCTTCTCATTTTTCAGGGTATCCGTCAGCGGATTAAAGCACAGGTCGCCTGCAATGGCAAACGCCACAGCCATTTCCGGTGAAGCAATGAACGCATGTGTGTTCGGATTGCCATCGGCACGCTTGGCAAAGTTACGGTTGAACGAAGTCACGATAGAATTGGCCCGAAGCGGATCTCAGTCACACGCTTCCACTGTCCGATACAAGGACCGCAGGCATTGGTCATCACCACACCGCCGATACTCTTCAAGTCCTCAATCATGCCGTCGCGCTGAGCCGTGCAATATACCTGTTCCGAACCCGGATTGATAATCAGCGAAGCCTGCATCTTCAAACCTTTTGCCTTTACCTGACGGGCTACCGAAGCTGCACGACTCAAATCCTGATAAGAAGAGTTGGTACAAGAACCAATCAATCCCACTTCCATCTTCTGCGGGAACCCTTCCTTCTTCACACGGGCAGCAAATTCCGATACCGGACAAGCTGCATCGGGCGTAAACGGTCCGTTCACATACGGTTCCAGCGCAGAAAGGTCGATTTCAATCAAACGGTCGTAATATTTCTCCGGCTGCTGTGCTACTTCTGCATCCGCCCGCAAATCGGCCGCATTAGCCTCAGCCAGTGCGGCAATATCCTCACGTCCGGTAGCGCAGAGGTAGCGCTTCATCTCCTCATCGTAAGGAAAAACGGAAGTCGTAGCTCCCACCTCAGCTCCCATGTTACAGATAGTAGCCTTTCCGGTAGCAGACAACGAACGGGTTCCCTCTCCGAAATATTCAATAATGCATTCGTTCCTCCCTTCACGGTGAGAATACCTGCCAGTTTCAAAATCACATCTTTGGTGAAGCCCATCCGTTCAACGCACCGGTCAGCTTCACACCAATCAGTTTCGGCATCTTCAATTCCCATTCCATGCCGGTCATTACGTCCACTGCGTCGGCACCGCCCACGCCAATGGCAATCATACCCAATCCACCGGCATTCGGGGTGTGTGAGTCGGTTCCCACCATCATGCCACCCGGAAACGCATAGTTCTCAAGTACGACCTGATGAATGATACCTGCTCCCGGTTTCCAGAAGCCGATGCCGTACTTCGAAGCCACACTTTTCAGAAAATCGTATACCTCTTTATTAGTAGTGCAAGCAGAAGGCAAATCCTCTTCCACTCCTTTATATGCTTGAATCAAATGGTCACAATGTACGGTAGCAGGAACAGCTGAAACGGATTTTCCCGCATTCATAAACTGCAACAGCGCCATCTGGCCGTCGCATCCTGCATGGCTACGCGGTCCGGACGGAAGTTAACATACTCTTCCCCCCGACGGAAAGCTGCCACCGTGTTTTCGTCGTATAAATGTGCATACAATATTTTTTCAGCCAAAGTCATGGCACGCCCCAGTTTCTTACGGGCCTTTTCTACTTTTTCTGCATACGACGCATAGAACGTCTTCTGCATTTCCATGTCGTAAATCATCTGAACAATCTTTTATAACTTCGTGCGCAAATATATTGAAAATATCTCACAATATCACACTTGTATTAAATAAAAAACAACAATCTGCCACAAAACCTCATCCCTTTATAACAGAGGGCTGGTTTTTACCGCATTCCGGAAAACTTTTTGACACGTCATTATCCTTAAATTGAAAATTACCTGCATATTCTTGCTATTTTTCTTGTTCGTTTTCTACGTTTTCCTACTGCAAACCCTATGTTTCCCGTCGCAAAAACGTAGGGTTCCCGAACGGAAAACATACGGTTCCGCGACGGGAAACATAAAAAACCTTGAAAAGTTTCCGAATAAACTTACCGAACTTAGAAAAAAACAGAGCCATCACATAAAAGCCCAATTATCCGCCTTTTCTGCCAGTAGAATCTCCCGCCATTTTATTCGTTTTCTTCGGGATTTTTTGTAAGTTTGGAGAAACTCTTATTCAACTGTATTATGGAAACATATCTATTCTGGCTGGTCCCGGCGCATCGCTGCTGGCATTGGCACTTGCCGGATACTTCTACCGGCAAATGAAGCAGGAAAGACGAAGGTACCCCCACCATGGCACGCATTGCATCGTATGTCCGGAAAGGAGCCATGTCTTACCTGAAACAGCAATATAAAATAGTTACCCTTGTATTTATCGGACTGGCTGCCTTGTTTGCCATCATGGCTATGGTTCAACTTGCAAATCCGTGGGTACCCGTAGCATTCCTCACAGGAGGCTTTTTCTCCGGTCTGTCGGGTTATTTAGGCATGAAACCGCTACGTATGCCTCTGCACGTACGGCAAATGCCGCACGCAACTCTCTGAACAAAGGATTAAAGGTGGCATTTCGCAGTGGAGCGGTTATGGGACTTGTGGTCGTAGGACTGGGATTGTTTGATATTTCTTTCTGGTACCTGCTGTTGGATTTCTGCATTCCGGAAGATGCACTGAACCCCACTGCCAAGTTGTGTGTCATCACCACCACGATGCTGACTTTTGGAATGGGCGCCTCCACCCAGGCTTTGTTTGCCCGTGTAGGAGGAGGTATTTATACCAAGGCGGCCGATGTGGGAGCTGACTGGTGGGAAAAGTAGAAGCGGGCATTCCGGAAGACGACCCACGCAACCCGGCTACGATTGCCGACAATGTAGGCGATAACGTAGGTGATGTGGCCGGAATGGGAGCCGACCTCTACGAATCCTACTGCGGTTCGATTCTGGCTACCGCTGCCTGGGAGCAGCTGCCTATATCGGCACGGGAGATACCGCCATGCAGTTTAAAGCCGTCATCGCCCCGATGCTGATTGCAGCCGTAGGTATTATCTTGTCCATCATCGGCATTTTTGCCGTGCGCACCAAAGAAAATGCAGGCATGAGAGAATTGCTCAAGGCTTTGTCTACAGGCACCAACCTCAGTGCGGGATTGATTGTCATCGCCACCTTTAGCATTCTTTGGGTACTGCAAATTGATAACTGGCTGTATATTTCACTGGCTGTAGTCATCGGACTGATTGTAGGCATCGTCATCGGACAATCTACTGAATTCTACACTTCCCAATCCTACAAGCCCACTCAAAAACTGGCGGAAAGCGGAAAAACAGGTCCGGCAACCGTCATCATTTCGGGCATCGGATTAGGAATGGTATCCACTACGATTCCGGTCATTGCAGTTGTAGCCGGCATCATCCTGTCCTACTGGCTGGCCTCTGGTTTCGATTTCACCAACATCAGCATGGGACTTTATGGCATCGGTATCGCTGCGTGGGTATGCTGTCCACTTTAGGCATCACATTAGCCACGGATGCCTACGGACCGATTGCGACAATGCAGGTGGTAATGCGGAAATGAGTGGTTTGGGAGCAGAAGTCCGCAAACGCACAGATGCACTGGATTCACTGGGCAATACCACAGCCGCTACGGGTAAAGGTTTCGCCATCGGTTCTGCCGCCCTGACCGGACTGGCACTACTGGCTTCTTATATTGAAGAAATACGCATCGGCCTGGAACGTATCGGTACCACCGTACTGGAACTTCCCAACGGACTGGAAGTAATGATTCGGGAAGCCGGATTCACGGACTTCATGATGTTCTACGATGTCACGCTTATGAATCCCAAGGTACTTTCGGGAATGTTTATCGGTAGCATGATGGCCTTTCTGTTCTGCGGACTGACCATGAATGCTGTAGGAAGGGCAGCTGCCACATGGTAGAGGAAGTACGCCGGCAGTTCCGTGAAATCAAAGGTATTCTGGAAGGAAAGACTGAACCAGACTACGCACGCTGTGTACAGATTTCCACCCTTGGCGCACAAAAAGAAATGGTATTCCCGTCGCTGCTGGCCATCATCGCCCCCATTGTGACAGGTCTGCTGTTTGGTGTGCCGGGCGTCATCGGTCTGCTGATAGGTGGACTTCTTCAGGTTTCATTTTAGCGATTTTTATGGCCAATTCCGGAGGTGCCTGGGACAATGCCAAGAAATACGTGGAAGAAGGAAACTTGGCGGGAAAGGCAGTGAAGTACACCGGGCCACAGTCGTAGGCGATACGGTAGGTGACCCGTTTAAAGATACCTCCGGTCCCAGCCTGAACATCCTGATTAAGCTGATGAGCATGGTAGCCATCGTCATGGCAGGTCTGACCGTTTCATGGAGCTTATTCTAACAATAAAAATTCCCCCGCCAACCTAAAACCGTGACGGGGAATTTGCATATAGAATTTACAATTCTTCTTTTGCCAACACATGACAATGATGTGCCTCAAGCACTTCAGACACTGCGACATGTCATTCGGCTTGATGACCACATGAGCCTGATCGGCTTGTGCAAAGGCATACATATACTCAATGAAAATCTGCTCTTCGGCCAGGTACTCCAATACCACAGCCAACGAGCCGGGCACATTGGCACACGAAAGACAAACCACATCGGTCGACATCACGGCAAAGTTCTTTCACGCAATACTTCCACTGCCTTGTCCACATCAGACACAATCAGTCGCAGAATACCGAAATCGCTGTCTCAGCCATACTGAAAGCATGCATATTAATACCGTTTGCTCCCAAAGTATGCACTACATCATTGATTCTTCCGTCTTGTTTTCCAAGAAAACAGACAATTGCTTAATTATCATAGTTTTTTGCTTTAGTTATACCAATACTCGTTTATCTATCACACGCTTAGACTTTCCTTCGCTACGGGTAATGCTGTTCGGTTCTACCAGTTTCACGTCGGCACTGATGGACAATACACTCTTCAAGCGGTCGGACAGTGTTTTCTTCAACTTCAACATGGAACCGATGTCGTCACTGAAGAAGTCACGACGCACTTCTACCTGCACTTCCAGGGTATCCAGGTTGTTCTTGCGGTCTACCACCAACATATATTGCGGTTCGAACTCTTTCATACCCAAGATAACACTTTCTACCTGCGACGGGAAGACATTGATACCACGGATAATCAGCATATCATCGCTTCGGCCCATAATCGGCGTCATACGCACACTGGTACGGCCGCACGGACACGCATCAGCAATCAGTGAAGTCAGGTCTTTCGTGCGGTAACGCAACAACGGCATGCTTCTTTGGTCAATGTGGTAAATACCAGTTCTCCCTGTGTGCCGTATGGAAGGGATTCCAGGGTAACCGGATCAATAATTTCCGGATAGAAATGGTCTTCGTTGATGTGAGAGCCATATTGCTCCTGACATTCGTAAGATACACCCGGACCCATAATCTCACTTAACCCATAAATATTGTATCCTTTCAAGCCCAAACGGTTCTGTATTTCCTGACGCATGTTTTCGGTCCAAGGCTCAGCTCCGAACGCACCGATACGCAGTCCTAATTCCTCTTTCCGGATACCCATCTTTTCTACCACCTCTGCCAGATACAAGGCATACGAAGGGGTACAGGCAATACCCGTAATGTGCAAATCGCGAATCAAACGTACATGTTTTCCGTATTTCCTGTAGAAGCCGGAATTACGGTAGCTCCTAAGTTCTCTACTCCATAATGTGCGCCCAATCCTCCGGTAAACAATCCATAGCCATAGCTACGGAGAAAGTATCGTCACGGGTCACCCCGTATGCCGACAGACAGCGTGACATCACTTCCGACCAGATGGACAAGTCGCGACGTGTATACCCCACAATCGTCGGATTACCCGTTGTACCGGAAGAAGCATGTACACGCACCACTCTGAAGGAGGAGCCGCCATCAGTCCGTAAGGATAATTGTCACGTAAATCCTGTTTGGTAGTAAAAGGCAATTTGGTAATATCGTCTATACTCCGTATATCATCTGGAGTCAGGTCCATTTCCTGCATTTTATGACGATAGAAAGGTACATTATGGTATACATACTGCACCAGTTGCATAAGCGTTTTCCTTGCAGCTCGCGCATCTGTTCACGCGGCATACATTCTTTGTTCGGATTCCAAATCATAAGCTGTGTTTTTCTTTATTTCAGTAGTAGTTTTGTGATTTCTTATTTCAGCGGATGGTCTTCCTGAAACGCTTTCATACGTTCCTCCAGCACCGGATAAAGTTCTTCACGCATGCGCGACGTACAGGCTCTCACTCCTTGCTGTTCACTTCCAGTGGTAGACAAGGAAATACTGCTCACGCCATACATCATCAATTCACGCAGCAATTCGCCTCCTGTCAGTCCGGGGTATCCCAAGGTAAAGAAGAAACCATCGCCCACCTGCTGAGTGACATCCTTATCATACACAATCGAGAAACCGTGGTCAGTAAAAATCTGCTTCATCCGGCGTGCCCGACGTTCATACTCGCGCACATCTTCTACGAAGTTGATTTCTCCTGAAATGGATTTCTCCAACATTTCGGCCATGGCATACTGAGTAGTAGCCGTGCAACCGGAGGTAATCATATACATGATAGAAGCAATGAAAGTCGGCCCGAATACACCTGAGTCTTCATAACGGGTTGCCAGTGCCGGATACTGCGTATCAAACAATTTATCGGACACGCAGGCTAAGCTATACGCTGGCCGGCATAGCTGAAATCTTGGATGCCGACAACATCAGAATATAATTATCGGTATAACGTGCGACCGTAGGTACAAAGGTGCTGGTAAGGACGGCCGAACGCATGACGGAAGTCCATGCAGAAATAAGCCTGGTCTTCCAGCACAATCACATCGTACTGCGTAGCCAATTCTCCGATAATCTTCAACTCACTTTCTTCCAGACAAATCCATGCCGGATTATTAGGGTTAGAATATACCACAGCGGCAATATCTCCCTTCGACAGGAACTTTCCAGTTTGGCACGCAGCGGTTCACCACGGAAATCATGAATGTCGAACAACTCCCACTCAATACCCAAAATGCGCAACTGAGATTTTTGTATCGGGAAACCTGGGTCGATAAACAAGACCTTGTTCTTTCCCGGAGTTCGCTGGGTACAGGCAATAAAGGCACCAAATGAAGCAGCCACAGAACCGGTAGTAGGCAGACATGCCCGCGGAGAAATATCAATATCGATAAAGGCTTTCACGAAACGTGAAGCAGCCTGTTTCAGTTCTGCCACTCCAGCAGCTGCCGGATATTGCGAACCGACTCCTCTATCGAGGGCTTTCTTCTCTGCCTCAATACCTATTTTATTGGCCGGAAGACCGGGAGACCCCTGGTCCATCCGGATAAAAGGAATACCTGTCAGTCCTTCCAGGCGGGAAGCTACCAGCAACACATCCCCTATGGTGGCATTGGCCAAGTCGGCCACTTTCATTTCCTTCGCTACGGAATTTACCAGCTCTCCACTAAACACGCGACTCATAGGCACTCAGAATTTCAACTGTTTGACATATTCATGACCTATATCGAAGGCATGATAGTTCATCTGCACCACTTCTTCGCCTTTTGATGCAAAAATACGGCCTACACTTTCGCGCAGGACTTCTGCATCCAGGATTTTCAGGAAAGGAGCGGCAGCCCCTAACAGAATAACATTGGCCGACTTAGGCATGTGGTTTTCTTTCGCCAGATTTTCCACATCCAGCACCACCACATGAGGCTGTGACTTCAATTCCTGCATCAGCTTTTCTTCGTCCGGATAGTTCGGAATGTTTTTAAAAGGAGCAGCCGAAGTGATAATCCATCCGTCTTTCGACAGATACGGCAAGTAGCGCAAAGCTTCCATCGGCTCCAGTGAGATAATCATATCTGCCGTTCCCAAGGCAATCAGTCGGAAGCAATCGGGGCATCCGACAAGCGAAGGTTAGACTGCACATCCCCTCCGCGCTGACTCATTCCGTGTACTTCGGCTTGTTTCAAGTTCAACCCTAAATGAAGGGCAGCTTCTCCGATAATCGTAGCGATGGACAAGATTCCCTGTCCGCCAACTCCTGAAGTATAATATCTGTTTTCATTGTTTCTGTGCTTTTTGCTGTTTCAGTTTCCGGTTCAAAGTCTGCATACATTCCCTACGCGGAATGATGACAGATACACCGTTGTATTCTATTTCCTCACGAATGACACGGGTAATTTCTTCCATGTTCTTAGGAAGCGGCACAACTACCCGCACGTGCTCCGGTTCTACTCCCAAGCCCAAGCAAATAGCTTCAAACTTATTGGTTCCGGCTGAATCCTGGCCACCAGTCATAGCGGTAGTCAGGTTATCGGAAATAATGACTGTAATATTGGACTTGTCATTCACGGCATCCAGCAGACCGGTCATTCCAGAGTGAGTAAATGTGGAGTCGCCAATCACTGCAATAGACGGGAACAAGCCTGCATCTGCCGCCCTTCGCCATGGTAATGGAAGCTCCCATATCCACGCAACTGCTCAACGTGCGGAACGGAGGGAGTGCACCCAATGTATAACAGCCGATGTCTCCGAATATCTTGGCATCCGGATATTCGGCAGCGACTTTATTCAGGGCATCATATACATCACGGTGTCCACATCCCTTACACAAAGCAGGAGGACGAGGAACTACATTCTGAGCGGCAGCATAAACCGGTTCACAAGAAAGTCCCAAAGCCTGACGCACATTATCCGGTGTCAGTTCTCCCGTACGGGGCAACTCACCACTTAAACGACCTTTCACCACATATTTAGAAGGAAGAATACCTTTCAGCTGTTCTTCAACAAAAGGCTGTCCGTCTTCTACTACCAGAATCTCTTTGCAAGAGTCGGCCAGACGGGTCAAGGTTTCCACCGGTAAAGGATACTGTGAAATCTTCAGCAAAGGATACGGACATCCCTCCGGATAGGTTTCCATCACGTAATTGTAACCAATTCCACAAGCCACGATTCCCTTCTCAGCCATTCCTTCCTGACCTGCCAACCGATTAAATGCAGACTGTTCAGCCTCATCGCGTAACTTTTCCTGAGTAGCGATGGCTTCCACATACCGGCGGCGGGCATTACCGGGCAAAAGTACCCAATCAGAAGGGACCGACGGACGCCCCGTGCAAGTCACTTCCTTTCCTGATTCCTGCACTTCGACTGCCGCACGAGAGTGTGCCATGCGGGTAGTAATGCGCATCAGTACCGGCGTACGCATTGTTCCGAAAGGTCGTATGCATACGACATCATGTCGTAAGCTTCCTGCTGGGAAGACGGTTCCAGAATCGGAATCAGGCAAACTTGCCGTAAAAACGGGAATCCTGTTCATTCTGAGAAGAATGCATGGACGGGTCATCGGCGGCCAGTACCACTACCCCTCCATTCACACCTGTAATGGCAGAATTGACAAATGCGTCTGCACATACGTTCATTCCCACGTGTTTCATGCAGACCAAGGCGCGTTTTCCTACATAAGAAACACCCAATGCACCTCCATGGCTGTTTTTTCATTGGTGCACCAGCTGCTGTGCAAACCGCGTTCTTTTGCTATAGGAGAGTTTTGAATATATTCCGTAATTTCAGTAGAGGGAGTTCCCGGATAAGCATACACTCCCGAAATCCCCGCGTGAATAGCTCCCAGCGCAATGGCCTGGTCGCCCAACAATAAGCGTTTTATTTTTCATATAATATAGAAATTAATTCAGTGTAAAAGAGTCGGCATCGTTCAATACCGGGAATTTTTTCCGGAACGACTGCAATTCCTCCATATCAATCACAACTTCTGCAAAGCCTTCTTCCCCATCCGCACAGGCAGAAGTGTTTTACCATACGGGTCTATGCCCGCTGTTCCTCCGCTATATTCGCAATAGGGATCCTTCCCGACCCGGTTTACCCCCAGTACATAGCACTGGTTCTCGATGGCACGGGCACGCAACAAAGCTTTCCAGGCTTCCACTCTGGGCGAAGGCCAGCTGGCTACATAAATCGCCGCATCGTAGTCGCCCCGGTTGCGTGACCATACCGGGAAACGCAGGTCATAGCAAACTTCCAGCAGGAAACGCACGCCACGGAAGTTCACAACCACCCGTTCCTGTCCGGCTGTATAGTGTTTGTCTTCCCCTCCATACGTAAACAGATGCTTTTTATTGTACCACTGCACGTTTCCGTCAGGATGCACAAAGTAGAAGCGGTTATAGAATTTTCCATTTTCCTCGACTGAAACACTTCCGGCAATGGCACAATTACGTTCGGCAGCTTTTTGCTTCATCCACTGAAGGGTAGCACTATCGGATGATTCGGCAATGCTTCCGGCGAAGTACAAAATCCGGTGGAAAACATTTCCGGTAGAACAAACAAGTCTGTTCCTTGTGCGTGGGCACTGATGAGTTTATCCATGTAAGCCACATTGGCTGCAGGATCGGCCCAACAAATATCTGTCTGTAATAAAATAACTTTCATGCTTTTCATTCATTAGAAACGCCCAAAGGTAACAAATTAATCATAGAAACCAAAAATTAGCATCAAAATACTTTAAAGACACACGTAATTGTATATTTCTGCAAACGCTTATACAAAAATACCTCGACACGTTGCTGTCAAGGTCTCGACTCGAACGTGACGAGACATCCGCACGAACGTGTCAAGAGCTCGTCACGTACGTGTCAAGGTAAAAACGTCAAAGCCACGATGATAAAACCCTAGCCTGCTGCCTGTTTTTCACGCAAGAGTCGTGGCTTTTTATTCTAAAAGAAACCTTATAAATAGGGATTATTTGCAAAATGTTTTTTATTTTTGTGCCCAGAATGAGTTAATATACTAACAAATGAACGTATTAGAATTAAGCGAACAGGAAATAATCAGACGTAACAGCCTGAATGAGTTGAGAGCAATGGGGATTGAACCATACCCTGCTGCCGAGTATGTAACCAACGCTTTTTCGACTGACATAAAAGCCGAATTCAAAGATGATGCTGAACCTCGCAAAGTATCCGTTGCAGGACGTATCATGTCTCGTCGTGTAATGGGAAAAGCGTCTTTCATTGAATTACAGGATTCTAAAGGCCGTATACAAGTATATATAACCCGCGATGATATCTGTCCGGATGAAAACAAAGATTTATATAATGTAATTTTCAAACGCTTGCTGGATTTGGGCGATTTCGTAGGAATCGAAGGTTTTGTATTCCGTACCAAATGGGCGAAATCTCTATCCATGCACAGAAACTGACTGTATTGTCGAAATCAATTCGTCCGCTCCCGATTGTAAAATACAAAGATGGAGTGGCTTACGATAAGTTTGAAGACCCTGAACTCCGTTACCGTCAGCGCTATGTAGACTTGGTAGTAAACGACGGAGTTAAAGAAATCTTCCTGAAACGGAACAAGGTCTACAACTCTATGAGAGAGTATTTCAACTCGAAAGGATATATCGAAGTAGAAACTCCGATTCTTCAGTCTATTGCCGGAGGTGCTGCGGCACGTCCGTTTATCACTCACCACAACGCATTGGATATTCCATTGTACATGCGTATTGCCAGTGAGCTGTACCTGAAGAGACTGATTGTGGGTGGTTTCGAAGGTGTGTATGAAATCGGTAAAAACTTCCGTAACGAAGGTATGGACCGTACACACAATCCGGAATTTACCTGTATGGAATCTACGTTGCTTACAAGGATTACAACTGGATGATGAAGTTTACAGAAAACATGATTGAAAAAATCTGTCTGGATGTAAACGGTACTACAGAGGTACAGGTAGGCGACAACATGATTAACTTCAAAGCTCCGTTCAAACGTGTAACCATGCTGGATTCTATCAAGGAATTCACTGGCTATGACCTGACAGGCATGAACGAAGAACAGATTCGTGAAGTTTGCAAGAAGCTCAACATGGAAATTGATGACACCATGGGTAAGGGTAAGCTGATTGACGAAATCTTCGGCGAATTCTGCGAAGGCAACTACATTCAGCCGACTTTCATCACTGACTATCCTATCGAAATGTCTCCGCTGACAAAGAAACACCGCAGCAATCCAGATTTGACAGAGCGCTTTGAGCTGATGGTGAACGGTAAAGAGTTGTGTAACGCATACTCTGAATTGAACGACCCGATTGACCAGCTGGAACGCTTCGAAGAGCAGATGAGACTGAGTGAAAAGGGAGACGACGAAGCAATGATTATCGACAAGGACTTCGTTCGTGCATTGGAATACGGTATGCCTCCTACTTCAGGTATGGGTATCGGTATGGACCGTCTGGTAATGCTGATGACCGGTCAGAGTACCATTCAGGAAGTGTTGTTCTTCCCGCAGATGCGTCCGGAAAAGTAATCCCGAAAGATGCGCCTGCTAAATTCATGGAATTAGGAATCGCAGAAGACTGGGTTCCGGTAATTCAGAAAGCCGGATACAACCTCGTGACTGACATGAAGGACGTGAATCCGCAGAAACTTCATCAGGATATTTGTGGCATCAACAAGAAATACAAACTGAAACTTGCCAACCCCACAGTAGACGAAGTAGCTGGCTGGATAGAAAAGATTAAATAAATGAATGAAAGTGTATGAAGGACAAAGCACATGTCTTGTCCTTCATATCTGTTTTTCATTAAATATAAGAGTATGAAATTACCCGGGAAAATAGCGATTATGGGGGGAGGCAGCTGGGCCACTGCTATAGCTAAAATCATTTTAACCCAGGCTGATCCATAAACTGGTATATGCGCCGTGACGACCGAATTGAAGAATTCAAGCGTCTGGGTCACAATCCAGCCTATCTGACAAGTGTGCGTTTCGACATGAAATGCATCAACTTTTCATCAGACATCAACAAGGTAGTGAAAGAGTCGGATACCCTGATCTTTGTCACACCTTCACCGTATCTGAAAAGTCACCTCAAAAGCTAAAAACCAAGCTGAAGGATAAATTCATCGTTACTGCCATCAAGGGTATCGTACCCGACGAAAACCTTATCGTATCCGATTATTTCCATAAGATTTATGACGTTCCTGAAAACAACATAGCCGTACTGGCAGGTCCCTGTCATGCGGAAGAAGTAGCATTGGAACGACTTTCTTATCTCACCGTGGGATGCAAAGACATTGAAAAAGCCAAGATGTTTGCACGGCAACTGGCCGGGCATTACATCAAGACTTCGGTCAATACGGACGTAGCCGGCATTGAATATGCTTCTGTGTTGAAGAATGTATATGCCATTGCAGCCGGAATCTGCAGCGGTCTGAAATATGGAGACAACTTCCAGGCCGTGCTGGTGTCCAATGCCTTACAGGAAATGAACCGGTTCTTAGATACCGTACATCCCGTAAACCGCTGTACAAACGATTCAGCCTATCTGGCGACCTTCTCGTGACTTCTTATTCCAATTTCAGCCGTAACCGCGTGTTCGGTACCATGATTGGTAAGGGATATTCCGTAAAAAGTGCCCAGATTGAAATGGAAATGATTGCCGAAGGATATTACGGAACCAAATGTATCAAGGAACTGAACAAGCACCTGCATGTCAATATGCCCATTGTGGATGCCGTCTATAATATTCTTTACGAACGTATATCACCAATGATAGAAATCAAATTATTAACTGACTCATTTAGATAAAATCAGAAAACAGTTATGGAAAACATTAATCTGAACATTGAAAAGACTTTAGATTTTATATCTAAGGAAAAATTGGCTTCTTATGAACCAAAGGTAAAAGCTTGTATGGAAACGCTGGAAAAAGGCACAGGCTTAGGAAACGACTTCTTGGGTTGGTTGCATTTACCTTCTTCCATCACAAAGGAACACTTGGATGACCTGAAAGCTACCGCACAGACACTTCGCGAAAACTGCGACGTAGTAATCGTAGCTGGTATCGGAGGAAGTTACCTAGGCGCACGCGCAGTCATCGAAGCTATGTCAAACAGCTTTGCTTGGTTGCAGGAGAAAAAAGCCGGACAGCTACTATTATTTTTGCCGGACACAACATCAGCGAAGACTACCTGTTCGAACTGACTGAATTCTTGAAAGACAAAAAATTTGGTGTAATCAACATATCTAAATCTGGAACAACTACTGAAACCGCTCTTGCTTTCCGTCTGTTGAAAAAGCAGTGTGAAGACCAGAGAGGCAAGGAAATGGCTCGCAAGGTTATCGTAGCTGTTACAGATGCCAAGAAAGGTGCAGCCCGTACAACAGCCGACAAGGAAGGTTACAAATCATTCATCATTCCTGACAATGTAGGCGGACGTTTCTCTGTATTGACTCCGGTAGGCTTGCTTCCTATTGCAGTAGCTGGAATCGACATTGACCAGCTGGTTGCCGGCGCTTGCGAAATGGAAAAAGTTTGTGCCAACGAAAACATGTACGAAAACCCGGCTGCTTTGTATGCTGCTACTCGTAACGAACTGTATCAGAGCGGAAAGAAAATTGAAATCTTAGTAAACTTCCAGCCGAAACTTCACTACTTCATGGAATGGTGGAAACAGCTGTACGGTGAATCTGAAGGCAAGGACCTGAAAGGTATCTATCCGAGCTCTGTAGACTTCTCTACTGACCTGCACTCTATGGGACAGTGGATTCAGCAGGGTGAACGCAGCATCTTCGAGACAGTGGTTTCTGTAGAAACTCCAAGCCACGAACTTCACTTCCCGAGCGATGAAGAAAACCTGGATGGCCTGAACTTCCTGGCAGGCAAACGCATCGACGAAGTAAACAAGATGGCCGAACTCGGTACACAGCTTGCACACGTAGACGGTGGAGTTCCTAACTTGCGTGTAAGCGTTCCTTCATTGAACGAATACTACTTGGGACAGCTTATCTATTTCTTCGAAAAGGCTTGCGGAATCAGCGGATACCTGCTCGAAGTAAATCCGTTCAACCAGCCGGGCGAGAAGCTTACAAGAAAAACATGTTTGCTCTTCTGAACAAGCCGGGATACGAAAAAGAATCTGAAGCAATTCAGGCTCGTCTGAAAAAATAAATAAACGAGAGTCTATCACTCCGTTTTTAATTGACAGGCACGAATTACATGAAAAGCACTCTTTCTTTCTACAAGGAAAGTGCATTCATGTAATGCGTGCCTGAATATTATAAACCATATCATCATGTTCCAACAAGAAATCAACCAATATCTTACCACCCATCATTATACACGCATCGACTTAAAGGCCGTATTGTTCGATATGGACGGAGTATTGTTCGACTCCATGAAGAACCATGCCACCGCCTGGCATGAGGCAATGAAGCAATACGGAATGAGCCTGAGCAAAGAGGAAGCTACCTCCACGAAGGACGTACCGGTGCGGCAACCATCAACATCGTCAGTCAAAGAGAAAGAGGCTATGAGGCCGATGAAGAAGAAATCAAACGAATCTACCAGACCAAGAGCGACATATTCAATCAGTTGCCCAAAGCCGACCCTATGCCCGGCGCATTCGAGGTCCTGAAAAAAATAAAAGCAGACGGACTGATTCCGATGGGTTGTAACCGGCTCCGGACAACTCTCGTTATTGGACAAGTTGAACCACTACTTCCCCGACATCTTCCAACGAGACTGATGGTAACCGCTTTTGATGTAAAATATGGAAAGCCCAATCCTGAACCTTACCTGATGGCCTTGCAGAAAGCCGGCATACAAGCCAACGAAGCGGTAGTCATTGAGAATGCGCCGTTAGGAGTCAGAGCTGGAGTAGCTGCCGGTATCTTCACCATTGCACTGAACACCGGTCCGCTTCCAAACGACGTGCTTCTGCAAGAAGGTGCCAACATCCTGTTCCCCTCCATGGCTGCCTTCAACGAAAACTGGGAGACATGCCGTCAAAGTTTACAAGATACATCCCTATAAAGAAAAATCCCCGGAAAACCGAAGTACAACTTCACTTTCCGGGGATTTTTATCTCAACAAAATTTTATTCCAATGCAAACAACTTACTTCTTGACAACAGAGAAGCTCCTATGACGTTTGCCTTTTCTTTCAGTTCCGACAATACAATATCCGAATCCTTATACATTAAATTCAGCGTATTATTTACGGACTGCCGAAATAACCGGAGGCAACAAATACTCTCCTACCTTCGAGAATTCTCCTCCGATAATTACCTGTTCCGGATTGAACACATTAATCAGTCACCAATGTGACGTCCCAGTTTCGCGCCAATCTCTTCCACCAGCTCAATGGCCAGCACATCTTCACGACGAACAGCAGAAATAATATCTGCTAAAGTTATTTCATCGATGGATTTCTCTTTCAGCAACACAGAGTTTTCTCCCTGACGCAAACGGGCAATAAACTTCCGATACAAAGCCGAGCAGGATACCTCCGTTTCAATACAGCCTTTCTTTCCGCAATAACAGATCTGCTGGTTATCATATCCGTAATTATGTCCAAACTCACCCGCAAAACCAGACATTCCCGAATACAGTTTACCGTCAATGATGATAGCGAGTCCCAACCCCCAGTTTACATTCACATAAATCAGGTTCTTCGGACATTTCTCCGAGCGCATGATATATTCTCCGTATGCCATTGCACGGCTATCGTTATCAATGCACACATTAATACCCAATCTTTCGGAGAACATCTCTGCCAAAGGTTTCTCACCAAAAGTCAGATGCGTATAGCTGCAGCCCGTTTCCGGATTTACTCGTCCGGTCATACCAATACAGATATTCAGAATCTTTGATTTGTCGCACGGAAGTTCATCGATAAATGTTTCTATTTCCTGACAGATATGTTCCAAACATTCCGGTGTATTTTCCAGCTTGAACGGAATTTCCATCTTGGTCTGAAGCACATCCCCCTTAAAGTTGATTGCCCCCAGCTTAACGACTGTACCGCCATCGCTACCCCGATAAAATAGGCAGAATCCGCATTCAGTCCATACAAACTTGGATGACGACCTCCACTGGTTTCCAGTTTTCCACAATCGTTCACATATCCCTCCTTGCACATTTCATCCACAAACTTTGTCACGGTAGGCACACTTAGTCCCATCGATTTGGACAAATCTGTGATTGTAGTGCTTCCCGCATAAATCAGGTGCGTAATGATACGCTGCTTTACCAATGCACTTTTTACGCCTTTCTGTATATTCTTCAATAGAGTCTGACCCATATTTGTTATTTTTATAGAAACATTTACAAATGTAGAATTTTTCTTTAAACTCATGCATAAAAAAACTATTTTTATTTGCCTTTCTGAGTAAGCTTTGATATATTTGCATGGAGTAAGAAAATTCTTATCACAAAGGAGAAAGAAACAAGTTAATTTAATTTCAATATTCAAAATTCTAACCACCATGAGATTAATCATTGAACCCGATTACAGTTCTCTGTCCAACTGGGCAGCAAACTATGTTGCAAAAAAAATCAACGCAGCTAATCCTACTAAAGAAAAACCGTTTGTATTAGGACTTCCCACAGGTTCATCTCCTCTGGGTATGTATAAGGCCCTGATTGAATTAAACAAGAAGGGAGTGGTATCATTCAAGAATGTAGTGACTTTCAATATGGACGAATACGTAGGCTTGCCGGAATCTCATCCTGAAAGCTACCATTCATTCATGTTCAATAACTTCTTTAATCATATTGACATCTGCAAGGAAAACATTCACATCCTGAACGGTAACGCAGCCGACCTGGAAGCTGAATGTGCCAACTATGAAAAAGAAATTGAAAGTTCGGCGGCATCGACCTGTTCTTAGGAGGTATCGGTCCTGACGGTCACATTGCTTTCAACGAACCGGGCTCTTCACTGACTTCACGCACACGTGTGAAAACACTGACTACTGATACCATCATCGCTAACTCACGTTTCTTCGACAACGACGTGAACAAGTGCCTAAGACAGCATTGACCGTAGGATTGGTACTGTACTTTCTGCTAAAGAAGTACTGATTATCTGTAACGGACATAACAAGGCACGTGCATTGCAGCATGCAGTAGAAGGCGGCATCACACAGATGTGGACTATCAGCGCATTGCAGATGCACCAGCACGGTATCATCGTATGTGACGAAGCAGCTACTGACGAACTGAAAGTTGGTACCTACAAGTACTTCAAAGATATTGAAAAAAACAACCTCTAATTCGCTGAATCATGAGAACCAATCTTAGCTCTCAAATTTCACTGAATCGCGTTTCCCCACGTTACTATCGTCCGGGAAACGCAGTAGAACGTTCTGTCCTGACACGACTGGAAAAAATCCCGACCAACATCTTCGAAACAAGCGAAGAAGGTGTGGTACAGATTGCCAATGAAATCGTCGCAAAGATACAGGACAGACAGCGTGAAGGAAAATTCTGTACCATTGCCATAGGTACAGGTGCTTCCCTGCGTCCGCTGTTCACCGAACTGATTCGGAAACACAAGGATGAAGGCGTAAGTTTCCGCAACGTGGTATTCTTCAACCTGTATGAATATTATCCGCTGACCGAAGGTGCTGGAAGCAGTTTCAGCCACCTGAACAAGCTTTTCCTTTCACAGATAGACATTGACCGCCAGAATATCTTTACAATGGACGGTAGCATCCCTCAGGAAGCCATCATCGAACACTGCCGTTTGTACGAACAGCGTATACAGACCTCGGAGGTCTTGATATGGTTATCATGGGAATCGGACGTGAAGGAAACATCGGTATGAACGAACCTGGTTCACATGCCAGCTCTACTACCCGCCTGATTTTGATTGATGCAACTTCTCGTTCTGAAGCTGCACATAATATCGGTGTGGACAATCTTCCTCCCTGCTCCATCACCATGGGTATCAATACCATTATGGGAGCCAGAAAAGTTTATATGCTGGCCTGGGGTGAAGACAAAGCTGACATCATCCGAAGTGCAGTGGAAGACAAAGTAAGTGATACACTGCCGGCATCTTACCTGCAACTTCACGCCAACACTTCCGTTTGCGTAGACTTGGCTGCGGCAGCCCACCTGACTCGTATTCAGCGTCCATGGCTGGTAACCAGCTGCGAATGGAACGACAAACTCGTAAGAAGTGCCATCGTATGGTTGTGTACTACACTGAACAAGCCTATTCTGAAACTGACCAACAAGGACTATAATGAAAACGGCTTGAGCGAACTGCTGGCTCTTTACGGCTCTGCCTACAATGCCAATATCAAGGTATTCAACGACCTGCAGCACACCATTACCGGATGGCCGGGTGGTAAACCGAATGCCGACGATACCTATCGTCCGGAACGTGCCAAACCGTTCCCGAAACGCGTGGTGGTATTCTCTCCGCATCCGGATGACGATGTAATCTCCATGGGAGGTACATTGCGCCGTCTCGTTCAGCAGGGACATGAAGTACACGTGGCTTACGAAACTTCCGGAAACATTGCCGTAGGCGATGAAGAAGTAGTACGTTTCATGCATTTCATCAACGGATTTCAACCAACTCTTCAACAACAGCGAAGACCAGGTTATCAATGAGAAGTATGCAGAAATAACGTAACTTCCTGAAAGAAAAGAAAGACGGTGATATGGACAGCCGTGATATACTTACTATCAAAGGCTTGATTCGTCG
>ENA-OQHP01000096-OQHP01000096.1-human-gut-metagenome-genome-assembly--contig:-NODE-96-length-28019-cov-2.357629_pt1 | contig 28019 bp, 37 predicted proteins | sample MGYA00242563_ERZ504717 | MGnify/ENA primary metagenome ERZ504717 (study PRJEB26092, sample SAMD00036212) | human gut metagenome | host: Homo sapiens | study: EMG produced TPA metagenomics assembly of... | reverse complement strand
ATCCCCAGAAAGCAGTCTTCGTTGAGGTGGGACAAGATATGCCTTTGTTTGATGAGCAGAGCATCCAGCTATTCGATTCCATTCAGGTACTCCACGGACAACTTATCATGGACACGAAGCCTACAGCTTCACTCCCGATGCAGACACTACGGCCTATTGGATTGTTGACAAGTCGGGTGAACTGAAGAAACGCTATGAAGCAGCTCTTCCTTCCGATGCAAAACCCTATACAGCCATACCAGCCAAACTAAAAGTCCGCATCCAGGGCCCTTCTTCCGAGGGTTTTGCAGCTGAGTATGCAGGCGTAATGGAAGTAATGGAAATTAAGGAAGTGAGAGAATAATACTTCTCTTGACAAGAAACAGTCTTTTACACAAAAAGGGTGAAAAGACTTCACAGCCTTTTCACCCTGCCTATTAAAAAGAGAGATTTTATTTTTTATAGATGTGTTTTCCTTCGGTTACTACCTGAGAGGGGTTACCGGTATAGCTAATACTTCCGCTGCCATACGTTTTTGCCGTAATGGAACGAGAGGCACGGCAAGACAAATCACCCGAACCATATACAGCCGCATCGACTTTAACGGCTTTCAGGTTATCTGCCGACAAATCACCGGACGCATTGTCACGAAGTACGGCTTCCTGGCAGCTGCCTTTTATGACCATATCGCCACTGGCATTGACCGTAGCCGTCACCACTTCCTGACATTGCAAATTAGGCACCATCAAATCGCCAGATGCATTGATGGTCAAAGACGCATGCTGACATACGGCTTTGTGAACCGTCATATCTCCGCTGGCATTGATACTGGCCTGTAACTTCTGGCAGTTGACTTGCTGTACATCAATGTCACCACTGGCATTGATTTCAGACTGAAAACTACTGCACTGCACCGTAGGGCATTCAATATCACCGCTGGCATTCGTCTGAAAACGTATGTCTCCCTGTGTTTTCAATCCTTTGGGAATAGATATATCACCGGAAGCCATCGTGGTAAAGCGACTGACAGAGGGCGCATATACATCTACCCGGCAACGGTTCTCACCCTGGATGCTGGTACCGTCCTGATAATAAACCCTCAGTTCACCTTTTGACTCTTTCAGTACCACATAGGGCATGACATTGTCTGAAGCATAGATTTCTGCATACGGACTGCCGGAGGTCTGGTGATACACCACATCAATGGAAGAAAGTGTAGATACTTCCCGTATATCTCCCAGGGAACGTTTTTCCGTCTGGTAGTTTTTACTTGGCTGAATAGTATGAGCAGTTCCTATACAGCTGAAACAGGTCAAAGCACAAGCCAATGTGAGTATGTTCATTCTGGTTTTCATTATTCTATCTCCTTTATTTTTATAGTTATACATTCTATTTATTCTGTTTTCAGATTTTCAGTCGGATTAGCCGTGCTGCTTTCCATACCATCCGAAGCTACCAGCCACACTACCAGACATACGATAAGGATACATCCGGCAAACAGGTACCACGTGAGGTCTATCTTGACAGCAAACAATTGCAAAAGCTGTTCGCCTACCTTCCAGGCGCACAAAGCACCTATCACTACAGCCGGAAGAGCTATCTTCAGCAAATCAAGCAGGAAGATTTTCTGCACGTCGGCCATGGAAGCTCCGTGAATAAGACGGATGGCAATCTCCGAACGGCGGCGTGACACTTCATCGCGCACATACGCCACCAGTCCTGTCAGGGCTATAATCAGGATACACAAGCCTGCAAAGAGCACACTGTTGCGTACATGCAACACGGCATTGTAAAGATTTCCCATCTCAAGCGACAGGCTATATACCTTCAACTGCTGGGAGGAAATGGTACGGTCGATTACTTGCTGCACTTCTTTCATCGTTTCAGGCGACATCCGGTTCAAGCGACATACAAATAGCCCCAAGGTTTACCCCTATAGAACATCACCGTAGGACGCTCGTCATGGCTTTCCATGACCTGAGAGCCTAAGTGAATATCTTCGTACACCCACAGATAGTAGCCATTGTCCGATGTTCGGTGATATACACTGGCTTCCCGATGGGAGAACCTGTCCATCCGACCAAGGTTTTCATGCGTTCCACAAACTGACGGCTGACCATTACTTGTTGTGACAAGGTATCCGTCAGCGTAGGCGTGAATATGTTTCCTTCGATAACCGGAATTTGGAAAGCCTTGTGATAATCGGGACCTACATAATACATATCGGCAATGTTCATGTATTCTTCTCCTGTTTCGGGATTGTACACATTATTTCCGCTACACGTCCACGACATGAGTTGATAGCCCCAAGTTACAGCCTTTACCTCCGGCAGTTTCTTCAGTTCCTGCACACAACGCTCCCGTTCCACCATCTCAGTGCCCGACAAGTCGGTGTACAAGGTGTTCCGGTATTCAAATCCGGGGTTGAAATTCATCAAAGTGTTATACTCCAAGCCTATGACCGTCAGCAGGCAGACAAAGAATGTGGTCAACGCAAACTGCAAACACAGCAATCCCAGTTTCCACCTCCGCTTGTTTTCCGTGTAACGACGATAAGCGTAAGTCACCGGAATACGAGTATAAAGATAACCCGGCATCACTCCGCAAAGCAAAATCACTCCTAAAGTCACGGCCAGACAGACCCATACGGTAGATAAAGGGAAAAGCGACTCCAAGCTGTGTCCTATCTGTTCCTGCAAGAAATCCTGTAAGCCGAAAATAATCAATACAGCAAGCGCCAGACTAATCAGTCCGTGCAACAAAGATTCCGAAAGAATCATCCGGTAAATGTCGCCACTTCCTGCCCCATAGCAACGGTAAGTGGCAATTCCCTTGGCACGGCTCACCATGGACGAAACAACCAGCAGGATATAGTTCAACACAGCCACCAGCAACATGATAATCGCAAAACTCAGAAAGACGATGTTCATGATGCGGTTATAATCAGACGAGGTAAATATTTCGGCTACCGGACGGAGAGAGAGTTCAAAACCCGTACCAGACTGAGCCATCTCTTCCGTCACATGATTCACTTCCAGCATACGCTCCATGCCTTCCTTCAAGTCATCCGGAGTACTTCCTTTCCGCAGGCGGACATAGGTCTTGTAGCGGTCATTTCCGAACCAGTTGTTCGTTCCATCATAAGCCACCTGCCCGATGGTCGGCAGGGCAATGAGCACATCCATCTGTGGCAGATGGGTATTCTCGGGAAAAGCCTCAAACACCCCGACTACGGTCACATGAAACTCGGGATATTGTTTCCACGACAATGTTTTCCCGATAATCTGTTCGCCTGCCACCTCTAGCAGTTTGGAAGAGATATAGGCATTGTTGGCCTTTTCCAACCCCGTATAAGGCTCCTCGCCCATCAGCAATTTCCGCGGAAGATCCGAAAGAAGTACTGTCGCAAAACCAAGCCTGCCCCTCCAGGTCTTTATGGTCTTCCGTGGTCAGTGTCATCGATCCAATTCCCGTGAAACGGTGGCCACTTCCACCGCCGGACAATAGCGCTGTAACCCCGGTCCGATGGCACCGGGAGTCTGCGCATACTCCCTCCAGTCGGTTCCTTTCTGTTTGTAGCGTTCTTCCACCCGGTAAGTATCTTTCAATCCCGGCAAGAAGTTGTCATACGACCGTTCGAAAATGACTTCTGCAGCATAACCAGGCCGATGGCCAGTCCCACGCTCAGACAGATAATCTTGACCACATTGGCCTCGCCTTTCCGAAATAATCCTTTCCATGCACGTTTCATAAGGTACTATTTTTACATTTCTGCAATAGAAGCCACAATCTGTCCGTCGAACAGGTTAATCACACGACTGGCAAAACCGGCATCACGCTGACTGTGTGTCACCATCACAATAGTTGTTCCTTCCTTGTTGAGTTCAGTCAGCAATTCCATCACTTCCTGTCCGTTCTTGGAATCCAGGTTACCAGTCGGCTCGTCGGCCAGAATAATCTTCGGTCCGGAAACCACGGCACGTGCAATGGCCACACGTTGCTGCTGACCACCAGACAGCTGCTGCGGATAATGCTTTGCACGATGGCTGATGTTCATTCGTTGCATGATTTCATTTACCCGACGCTTCCGTTCGTCAGCCGGAATCTTCAAATAAGTCAACGGAAGTTCAATGTTCTCAAACACGTTCAATTCATCTATCAAGTTGAAGCTTTGGAACACGAAGCCGATGTTTCCCTTACGCACATTCGTACGGTCTTTTTCTTTCAGACTGCCTACTTCCTTTCCATCCAGAAAGTAACTGCCGGAAGTCGGATTATCCAACAGCCCCATAATATTTAATAAGGTAGACTTTCCACAACCGGAAGGTCCCATAATTGCCACAAATTCCTTGTCTCTTACCTCCAAGCTTACTTTATTCAGTGCCAGTGTCTCTACTTCTGTGGTGCGAAAAGTTTTTGTCAGGTTTTCAATCTTAATCATAATCGTATTGTTTTATAGAGTTTGTATTTTACATTTCGGATTTTCATTTCCATCAATTTCTATACAAAGTCCATGCCAATACTTTAAACATCTGATTATCAATATAAATCAGATTTGCATAAAAAAAGCAGGTGTCTAATTTTTAGACACCTGCTGTATGATTTTTTGACAATAGTCAAACGTATATACACGAAAACGAGAAATAATAATTATGATTCGGCAGTAAGAATTCTTCTGTACGCTCTTGCATAAAACGAAAAACTTCAAGGCAAATTCTCTGTTTCACACTGTGAAATACAAAAACCACAGTGTGGGATACATATTTCACACTGTGGGATACAAATCCCGCACTGTGAAACAGAGAATTTTTGCAGCGTTTCAGGAAATATTTTAAAGGATATTGAAAAATATCATGCCTTGACACACTTTATCACCACATGACGGTCACCATCCAGTGTCGTGGCAAACAAATACACATCTCCTCCTTCTTTCAGCTTCCACTTTTTTCGGAGTTCTGCCACCGAAGCCGGGAAATTACGTACCGTGAGATTGGCCTTATCCACTCCCTGCAACAACTGTTTCAGTTCTTTCTTTCCGAAACCTGACACCTCCAGCACCCGGAAACGACGCCCCGGAAAATCAACTAATGCATCGGAAGTATAAAGATGACTGTTTGCATGTAATTTTTTGACACCGAATCGTGCACCCAACAACCGGTAAGGCCCCGCCTTCAGCAAGGAAGCGCCCGGTTCATAAAGATAATTTTCTACCTCGTCAGTCAACGGACATTGTGCTTCTTTCTCCTGTGAATAAGTGAAGACAAACGGTTCTGCCAAAAAGTTATTAACAGCCTGTTCACAACTTATCCACACCTCTCCAGAGCCTTCTGAAGGGGATTTTGTCTCTTTTTGTAGCACAACCAACAACTCTTTGCACTCGTTATTCACAGCTACTACATGAATCTGCCGGATGTATTTCAACTCCCGTAAGGAAGAAAAAATATCCAGCATGGGCGAAAGCTTCACCACTACCGTCCGGCCTTTTTCTACCAACAACGGCTCCAGTTTCTGCACATCGGTTCGCAGTCGGCAATGGCCACCGTCTTTCCTCCCCGACTGTCGCGACGGGCCGGATCCAAGAACAGGCAATCCACCGGTTCCATCTTTTGCAGGTATTCCACTCCGTCGGCACAATGCACTGTTACCTGTGGCAAACCAAGCAATGGAAAATTATGGCGGGCCAATTCACACAGCACTTCCTGACGTTCCACGTATCCACCTTCCGGAAATTTCGTGCCAGGAAAGAACAGTCCACTCCCAAACCTCCCGTCAAATCGGTCATCGTATCACCTTGCAGCCACGAGCCTTGTAGCGGGCCGTGATTTCGGAAGAACACTGCTCCATGGACAGGTGAGCCGGATATTGCACTCCTTCCGTCTGTGCCCAAAGAGGAACCTTCTTCTCGGCAATCTGCCAGCCGGCAATCTGCACTACTGCCGCCGCCATATCTACCTGCGGATACTTACGGGCCTGCAAAGCTAATGCACGTACATCTTCCGTACGATGTGCACAGATAAACTGCCATGTGTCAGGTGAAAGTATTGCCATTTCTCTATTCTTTATTATCTGTAAACAAGGGGTTGTTTTTCTTTTGCTCAGATAAAGGCATAAAAAAAGGAGTTCCGCTGAACTCCAACCTTTGTTAACCTTAAATCTAATACTATGAAAAACACGTTGCAAAGGTACAGACTTTCTGGAATTATGCAAGTTTTGTGTACGTTTACATGTGTTTTATAACATAGATTAAGAAGTACATATCTGGTTTTAAAGGGCATTAAGAAAATACGATTAATATACCCGCATTCCGAAAAAAAAAGGAATGTGGGCTTTTCGCATGACAAAGCATTTTCCAATCACAGACTTCATGTTAAAAAGACATAGGAATCCCCCACAACTCCCCAGTATTCCAACAAAATATTGTATCTTTGCTCCGATTATATACTTGACACAACATGATAACTTTAAAAGAATTCTTTTCATTTAAAAAGAACCGCTTTTTCTGGCTGAATCTCATAGCCATAATTGTCGTAATAATTGGTGTATGCTGGGGCACTTTGCTCTGGCTGGACAGTTATACACACCATGGGGAAGCTTACATGGTGCCAAATGTGAAGAACAAAACATTGAACGAAGCTCAGCAGGCTCTCAGCAACCAGAAACTGAAAGGGCTGGTTATCGACTCCAGCTATGTGAAAGGTGTGCCCGACGGCATGGTACTGGATCAAAATCCGGCAGGAGGAGCACGCGTGAAGGAGGGAAGGACAATCTACCTAACTGTTACCACGTCTAAGGTTCCTTTGGTAAAATTACCGGACTTAATAGACAACAGTTCTTTGCGTCAGGCAGAAGCCAAATTAAAGGCGATGGGCTTCAAACTGACAGAACCGGAATACGTTTCGGGAGAGCAGGATTGGATATACGGTATCAAATACCGTGGAAGAAGTCTGGCTAGCGGAGATAAAGTTCCCCACGAAGCCATGCTGACTCTCTGCGTAGCAACACGGCGATTCGTGACTCTCTTGCCATAGATTCTACACTGATTAATATGGATATGAATTCGTCTGCCGACAGTGAAGCTGAGGTAGATGACTCTTGGTTCTAAATCTAACCCCCTAAACAAAGATGGCAGAGGATTTGATTGATTACGAACTGGACGGAGAAGCGCCAGACGATATCGAGCCGATTCAGGGTGAGCCTGAATTGTATGAGCATTTCCGTACGGTGGTAGATAAAGGACAGGCTCCTGTCCGCATCGACAAGTATTTATTTGAGCGAATTGTCAACGCATCGCGCAACCGGATTCAGATGGCAGCCGACAACGGCTTTGTTATGGCCAATGGGAAACCGGTGAAAAGCAGCTACAAGGTCAAGCCGCTGGATGTGTTGACCGTTATGATGGACCGCCCGCGCTATGAGAATGACATTATTCCGGAAGATATTCCACTAAATATTGTATATGAGGACGATGACCTGATGGTCATCAACAAGCCTGCGGGGTTGGTAGTACATCCGGGATGTGGAAATTACCACGTACCTGGTCAACGCCATCGCATGGCATCTGCGTGACATCCCGACCTACAACCCGAATGACCCGCAAGTGGGATTGGTGCACCGCATTGACAAGGATACCTCAGGACTATTGGTGGTGGCTAAAACCCCCGATGCGAAAACCAGTCTGGGACTTCAGTTTTACAACAAGACAACCAAGCGTGAATACAACGCGTTGGTCTGGGGGATTGTAGAACAAGATGAAGGCACCATCACCGGCAACATCGGACGCAATCCGCGCGACCGGATGCAGATGCTGTCATGTCCGATCCGGAACAAGGAAAACACGCCGTGACACATTATCAGGTACTAGAACGATTGGGGTATGTCACACTGGTAAAGTGCGTACTCGAAACCGGGCGTACCCATCAGATTCGTGTACACATGAAACACATCGGGCATACCTTGTTTAATGATGAACGTTACGGTGGTCACGAAATCTTAAAAGGAACTCATTTCAGCAAATACAAACAATTTGTAAACAACTGTTTCGAAATCTGTCCCCGTCAGGCACTACATGCCAAGACATTGGCTTTGTACACCTCGTACAGGAGAGGAAATGTTCTTCACTTCCGAACTGCCCGAGGATATGACCTGCCTGCTGGAACGATGGAGAACGTATATCAGTAACAGAGAATAACAACTATGAAACGTACAATTGCGATTGTAGCAGGAGGAGACTCATCTGAACATGGAGTCTCCATGAAAAGTGCAGAGGGTATCTACTCTTTTATCGATCAGGACAAATATACTCTATATCGTGGAACTGACTAAAGCACGCTGGGAAGCGATTCTTTCCGACGGCAGCCGTGCACAAGTGGATAAGAATGACTTCAGTTTCATGGATCATGGACAGAAATCATACCCGACTTTGCTATATCACCATCCACGGAACTCCGGGAGAGAACGGTATCCTGCAGGGATACTTTGAACTGTTAGGTATTCCTTATTCTACCTGCGACGTGCTGGTTTCCGCACTGACTTTCAGCAAATTCACCTTAAACCAGTACCTGAAGGGATTCGGTATACGGGTGGCTGAATCCATGTTGGTAAACAAACGTCACGGCATCAGCGATGAGGATGTCATCGCAAAAATCGGCTTGCCTTGTTTCATCAAGCCCAATGCCAGCGGTTCCAGCTTCGGTGTGACAAAGGTAAAAACCAAGGAACAGATTCAGCCGGCTTTGGAAGCAGCTTTCAAAGAGTCGGATGATGTGATGATTGAAGCTTTCATGGACGGTATCGAACTGGCCAACGGATGCTACAAAACAAAGAAAAATGAAGTGGTATTCCCTATCACGGAAGTGGTCAGCCAGAATGAATTCTTCGATTACAACGCCAAATACAAAGGTGAAGTAACAGAAATCACACCGGCTCGTCTCAGTCCGGAATTGACCAGCCGCGTACAGCAACTGACATCTGCCATCTACGACATACTGGGATGCAAGGGTATTGTGCGCGTGGATTACATCATCACAGAAGGTGAAAAAATCAATATGCTCGAAATCAATACCACTCCGGGAATGACGGCCACCAGCTTCATTCCGCAACAGGTACGGGCTGCCGGTCTGGATATCAAGGACGTTATGACCGATATTATTGAAGACCATTTCAATTAATTTTGTATCTTTGGAAAGAACAAAGTCACTCAACATCATGAACATACCTGCAGAATTTGACGACATTCGTCCGTATACCCCCGAAGAACTTCCACAGATATTCGAGGAATTACTTTCTGACAAAGACTTTCAGGCTGTCATCCAATCGGTGATGCCAAATGTTCCTTTGGAAATGCTTGCCGCACAATTGCGCCACTGCAAGACTAACCTGGACGTACAGAAAGCGTTTTTCCACAAGCTGTTGCACGATATCATGCAACAGCACAGTGACGGTTTCGACATGGATGCTTCTTCGCTTCCTGACAAGAACCAAAGCTATACGTTTATTTCCAATCATCGGGACATTGTGCTCGACCCGGGATTTCTTTCAGTAGCTTGCTGGACAACGGTTTCCCTACCACCGTAGAAATCGCCATCGGAGATAACCTGCTTATTTATCCGTGGATAAAGAAACTGGTGCGAGTGAACAAGTCGTTCATCGTACAGCGTGCTCTGAGCATGCGGCAAATGCTGGAATCATCTGCACGCATGTCACGATACATTCACTTTGCCGTAACACAAAAGCAGGAGAATGTGTGGATAGCACAACGTGAAGGCCGTGCGAAAGACTCCAACGACCGCACACAGGACAGCGTACTGAAAATGCTGGCCATGGGAGGGGAAGGCGACATCATCGACCGACTGAAGGAACTGCACATCGTACCAGTAGCCTTGTCGTACGAATACGATCCGTGTGATTTCCTGAAAGCCAAAGAGATGCAGCAGAAGAGAGACTCGGAAACATTCAAGAAGAGCCAAGCAGATGACCTGACCAATATGCAAACAGGTATCTTCGGTTACAAGGGACGCGTACACTTCCAGACTGGACTTTGCATCAACGAAGAACTGGAAGCGCTCAGAGGATTGCCTAAGACGGAAGTTTTCACTCAGGTTTCTGCACTGATTGACAAATATATCCATCGCAATTACCGACTCTATCCGGGCAATTATGTAGCTTGCGACCTGCTGAATGGTACAGAAACATTTGCCGGAAAGTATAGTCCGGAAGAAAAGAAGCGCTTTGAAGCTTACCTGCAAAAGAAGCTGGATCTGATTCAGCTCCCGAACAAGGACGAAGACTTCCTGCGCCAGCGAATCCTGACCATGTACGCCAATCCGGCTATCAATCACTTGAAGGCCATTGCACAATGAAAAAATTCGGCGTCATCTTATACAGTCTTCTTTGCATACTCCTTTTAGGGGCATGCAAAGAAGATGAATATGTCTATCCCAATGTAATCACAACTTTTATTGATGCGGCCACAGATGAAAACGGTACACTACAGAAATTGATTACAGACAAAGGAGAGAGCCTGCAAATTCTCAACCGGGAAGGACTGGATGGTCTGACTCCAGACTCTATCTACAGAAGTGTATCCATCTATGAACCGAAAGAATCGGCAGATGAGGGACAAGCGACTGCCCTGCTCTATTCCTGCCAGCTCATCATTGCCGTGAAACCGGTTACAGTAGACAAACTGCCGGAAGCGACCGCCAAGACTGACCCGTTGGATATTCAGAGTGTATGAAGATCTGGAAACTATATCAACCTGATTCTGTTGACTATGGCTAAAGAGAAAAGCCACATTTCCACTTCATCGACGAAGGTATCTCAGATAACAATGACGGAAGCCGGACACTTCATCTGACACTCTACCACAACCAGAACGGAGATTATGAGGCATTCACCCGCAAAAGCTACCTCTCCATCCTCTGTGGGCCTACGAAGGACAACTGACTCAGGGCGACAAGGTCATGCTCCGCATCAACACCTACGAAAAAGGCTTTGTAAGCTATGAATTTACTTACTAAAACTACATCTATGATTAAGACTATTTACTTCATGTTCTTTATATGCATGTTTGCCGTAGCCATGGTGGCATGCAAAGGGAAATCAAACGACGACTTCAAGAACGTATCTACGATGAATTCGAAGGCTTTATCGGAAATGAACAGATACAGATTGTAGACGTAAGAACCGTAGCGGAATACAGCGAAGGACATATTCCCGGAAGCCTCAACATCAACGTACTGAATGAAAGTTTTTCAGCCAATGCCGATGAGTTGCTGAACCCGGAACAAACCATTGCCGTATATTGCAAAAGCGGCCGTCGAAGCCGGAATGCCGCAAAGATACTGGTCAAAAAAGGATTTAAGGTGTACAACCTGGACAAAGGTTTCGACAACTGGAAAGAGTTGGGTAAAGAAATCGAACAATAACCCCCTTATTTACAACAAGAATACCGTGATATAAAAGGTCCTGCTCTCTATATCACGGCATTTTTATGTAAATCTATCTGATTACAAACTTTGCAGCATACGTTTCAATACCACCGTAGCAGAATTTCACGGTTGGCTGCTTCCGGAATCACCAGTGAAGTTGGTGCTTCAATCACATCATCCGTTACAATCATGTTACGACGTACCGGCAGACAGTGCATAAAGAACGCATTGTTGGTCCACGACATGTGTTCGGTATCTACCGTCCAGCTCATGTCCTTGCTCAGAATCTTTCCGTAGTCTTCCGGACAAGTCACACCCGGACAAGCCCAGTTCTTCGCATAAATAAGTCCGCACCTTCAAAAGCTTTCTTCTGATCGTACTCAACCTTTGCTCCACGCACGAATTTCGGATCAAGTTCATAGCCCTGCGGATGAGTAATCACAAAGTCCACATCTGCCTCATTCATGAAATCAGCAAACGAGTTGGGTACTGCCTGCGGAAGCGCACGCGGATGAGGTGCCCACGTCAAAACCACTTCGGACGTCGGTACGCTTGTATTCTTCAATCGTAATCAAATCAGCAAATGCCTGCAAAGGATGTCCCGTAGCCGCCTCCATAGAGAAAACCGGTTTACCGGAATACTGAATAAACTGATTCAGAATCTTTTCCGTATAATCATCTTCCCGACTTTCAAATCGCGCGAAAGAGCGTACACCAATCACATCACAATAAGAAGCCATTACCGGAATAGCCTCCAGCAGATGCTCACTCTTGTCACCATCCATAATCACGCCACGCTCAGTTTCCAGTTTCCAGGCACCCTGATTCACATCCAGCACGATGACATCCATACCCAAATTACGGGCAGCCTTCTGCGTGCTCAGACGCGTACGTAAACTATTATTAAAGAAAATAAGCAGACAAGTCTTATGCTTGCCCAACGCTTCATATTTATAACGGTCGTTCTTGATTTCAAACGCTTCTGCCAGGCGGTTTTCAAATCGCCCAAATCGAATACATTGGTATAAGTTCTCATACGCAAAATTGTATATTAATTTATTTTTCCTCGCAAATATACTATAAAAATACAATACACCACTTATTTTATTCATTTTTTCGTACCTGTCCGTCACCTTCCACAATCCACTTGTAGGTAGTCATCTCCCTTAATCCCATCGGACCACGAGCATGTAGTTTCTGGGTACTGATACCAATTTCTGCTCCCAAACCAAACTGAGCCCCATCGGTAAACGAAGTCGGCGCATTGACATAGACACAGGCGGCATCCACTGCCCGGGTAAAGAAAGCAGCCGCCTCTTTATCCTCTGTCACGATACACTCACTATGTCCGGAACCGTATGTATAAATATGCGTTACAGCTTCTGCTACATCATTCACCGTTTTGATGGCCATCTTATAGTCTAAGAACTCGGCGCCGTAACTTCCAAAGTAGCAGGCTGCAACAATTCTGCCGGATAGTTTCCTTCCAAAGCCTGATAAGCCGGTTCATCTGCATATAGAATTACCCGGCTTTCCGCCAAAGGAGCACACAATGCCGGCAAATCGGCCAAACGCCCCCGATGCAACAGCAGACAGTCCATGGCATTACAGACACTCACCCTGCGCGTCTTGGCATTATTGACAATGGCAGTTCCTTTGGTTAAATCACCCGCCTTGTCGAAATACGTATGACAGATTCCGGCTCCCGTCTCAATAACCGGTACAGTCGCTTCATGACGTACATACTGAATCAGGTTACTGCTGCCACGAGGAATAATTAAATCCACCCAACCTTCTGCATGCAGAAGCGCTTCTGTCGCCTCGCGAGTAGAAGGCAACAATTCCACGACGTGCGAATCGATACCAAACTCCTCCAATACCTCATGAATCAGCTGCACAATGGCACGGTTGGAGGCATCAGCATCACTTCCTCCCTTCAGAATAGACGCATTTCCACTCTTCAGGCACAAGGAAAACACATCAAACTGACATTTGGACGCGCCTCATAGATTACTCCTATCACCCCAAACGGCACGCTCACCTTCTGTAAACGAAGTCCGCTGGTACCGTATAAGCTTCTCTCACTATTCCTAACGGTGAAGGCAAAGAAGCCACCTGACGCATATCGGCTGCTATTCCTTCCAAACGTTCCTGCGTCAGCTTCAAGCGGTCGTATTTCGGATTGGACGTTTCCATTCGCAGCAAGTCTTCCTGATTGGCTTTCAGCAGCACATCCGTTTTTTCTTCTATCTTGTCGCTACGGCACATAACACTGTATTAATGGTCTGTGCATCCATCATCGCCAACTTACGAGATGCTGCTCGAACCGCCTTAAAAGTTTCATTCAGATTCATAATTGTTTTATTCAGATTGCAAATTATCGCAAAAATACAATTTCACACAAAGTTTCAAAGCACAAACGTCAAAATAATCTGCCATTTCATAAGAAATATATCCCCAAACTGAATATTTATTCCCGAAAGTTTCTTATCTTTGAAATAAATAAGAGAGAGAGAAAACTTCTGATTTATTACCCCTTAAAACATGTGACTATGGAAGCGAAAAATTACGATTCATTGATTGAAGTTTTCAGAGGAGATCTCTGGGAAGCTGAGTTGATAAAGGCTTATTAAAGTCTGCCGGTGTGGATGCCATGCTAAAAGATGAAACGCCATTGTCTGCCGTAACTTCTTCCTATGGAGGAGGTTCCGTATGCGTGCTGGTTAATAAGGAAGAAGAAGTATATGCACGAAAAGTAGTAGCCGAACGAAAAGTATGAAACATTTATTCTTAACCCTAATTGCATTTTTCAGTAGTCCTTCCCGCGTTTGCACAAAACCTGAAAACAACCACATGGAGTTCGTATGGAGTTTCTTTCCAGCTCCAGCCGACTTAGTAGTAGAAGATGATTCTTCCGAAGGATACATTGCCGGGAACGATACCTATTACCTCACCATCCAGCTTTTAGAGGGAGAAGGTCTGAGAAAAGAAGAATTAGGACAGGAATTAAAGGCTATTGCCACAGACGATGAAGTGACATCGCAAAGCAGCGTACAATCTTTTGAGCTGCCCCAGTTCCATGGTGTGCAGCTCAAAGGAAACTGTGAAGAAGAAAAATGCGTTTACAGTTACCTGCTAGCAAAAGACGGAAGCTGCGGCTTCTATGTTTCCATTGTATACCGTCAGGAAAATGACAAAACGCCAGAAACAATCCTGAAAAGTTTCCACATGGAAGAATAATCTTTTATGAGGAATATCATTTTGTGAAATAAATTAAAAAGGTAGCGTTTTCCCAAAGTTTATTTCGTATTTTAGAGCGATTTTTAAACAAAGAGCTGTTGATTTTTTGTGTCCTAAAGGCTCAAAACAGAAAAGGCATGTACATAGCCAAACGGGGAATTAAGTAGGTTCAGACTTATTTTGAACGATTTTTACTTGACTTTTGCCTAATTTATGCCTCTGGCTTATATGAATAAGTCTTTATTTTTGCCACAGATTCACAAGAAACCGATAGTTACAAGAAGACCTTGAATATGAAATTGACAAAACGCTTATATACTTTATCGCTTACAGTTACTTTATTCGTAACCGGTTTTTTGTTACCCGGATTTTCCACTTCCTGCACCGCGCAGACCGAAACAAACTCATCTCCTGCTTACAGCTGTATCGAAGTCCCTAAAAGTATCAATTTTTGCGGCACGGAAATAGACCTGACGCGCTATGACCGACGCGAACGGATGGACCGGGAGCTGATGGCATTTACTTACATGCACAGCACTTCCCTGCAAATCATCAAAAGAGCCAACCGCTATTTCCCCATCATTGAATCAATCTTAAAGGAACAAGGCGTACCTGATGACTTCAAGTACCTGATGGCCATTGAAAGTAATGTGAACCCACTGGCACGGTCGGGAGCGGGAGCCGCCGGATTATGGCAGTTCATGAGTGGTACCGCCCGTGAATTCGGTCTGGAAGTCAATCATCATGTAGACGAACGCTATCATGTAGAGAAATCTACGTGGCTGCCTGCAAGTACCTGAAACAAGCTTACCGCAAATTCGGCAACTGGGAAACAGTAGCCGCTTCCTACAATGCCGGACAAGGAAGAATCAGCCAGCAACAGGAGAAACAATATACAGACAATGCACTCGACCTTTATTTAGTGGAGGAAACTTCCCGTTACGTATACCGTATACTGGCAGTCAAGCTTCTGCTTACTGACCCAGCCCGTTTCGGTTTTCACCTGAGAGCCAGCGACCTGTATCCGCCTATTCCTTATCGCACCATAATAGTGACAGAAGACATCGACGATCTGGCACGATTTGCCAAAGGTCAGGGCATCAATTTCAGCTTACTGAAAAGTATGAACCCCTGGCTTCGAGGAAGTTCTCTTCCCAACCATGGAGGAAAAGAATACCAGATCCGCATCCCCGATTCTACGGAGATGTATTACAATCCGAGGGTGACACACCCTCATAACCCCGCGTGGTGAGTGAATAAAGACACATAGTTATCATTTTTTATTATAATCATTAATCCATGAAAAAACAATTAGTGTTAGGACTCTTAGGTGCCTGTGTGCTTTCGGGCAATGCACAGACATTTAAAGAATGGCAGGACCCGGAAATAAATGCCATCAACCGGGCACCGATGCACGCAAACTTCTTTGCGTACGAAAATGCAGAAATGGCTGCCAAGCAGTCAAGGAAGACTCCAAGAACTTTATGAGCCTGAACGGAACCTGGAAATTCTTCTGGGTGCGGAACGCAGATGCACGCCCCACAGATTTCTGGAAAACCGGCTTCAACGATAAAGGTTGGGACAACCTTCAGGTGCCAGGAGTATGGGAAACTCACGGATACGGCGACCCTATCTACATCAACGTAGGTTATGGATGGCGCAGCCGTTTCGAAAACAATCCTCCTTACGTACCGACTGAAGAAAACCACGTAGGTTCTTACCGTCGTGAAATCATGGTTCCGGCCGACTGGAAAGGCAAAGACATCATCGCTCATTTTGGAGCAGTCAGCTCGAACATGTACCTGTGGGTGAACGGTAAGTTCGTAGGCTACAGCGAAGACAGCAAGCTGGAAGCTGAATTCAACCTGACTCCGTACCTGAAACCGGGACAGAAAACCTGATTTGCCTTTCCAGGTGTTCCGCTGGTGCGACGGGTTCCTAGCCTTGGAAGACCAGGACTTCTTCCGTTATACCGGAGTGGCACGCGACTGCTTTCTTTATACCCGCAACAAGAAACGCATCGATGACATCCGCGTGACTCCCGACCTGGACAGCGAATACAAGAACGGTTCACTGGCCATCAACCTGAATTTGAAAGGAAGCGGAAATGTCAGTCTAGAACTGTTGGATGCCCAGAACCAGACCGTAGCTTCTACCGAAGTAAAAGGTTCAGGCAATGTTTCTACTACACTTCAGGTAGAAAATCCGAAAAAATGGAGCGCAGAAACTCCTTACTTATACACGCTGCGTGCTACACTGAAAGACGGCAGCCAGGCCAGCGAAGTTGTACCTGTGAAAGTAGGTTTCCGCAAGATTGAACTCAAAAACGCACAGATTCTGGTCAACGGCCAGCCGGTCCTCTTCAAAGGAGCCGACCGTCATGAAATGGATCCGGACGGCGGCTACGTAGTGTCACGCGAACGCATGATTCAGGATATCCAGATTATGAAGCAGTTCAACATCAATGCCGTAAGAACCTGTCACTATCCGGACGACAACTTCTGGTACGAACTCTGCGACAAATACGGTATTTATGTAGTGGCCGAAGCAACATCGAATCTCACGGAATGGGATACGGCGACAAGACACTGGCCAAGGAACCGACTTACAAGAAAGCGCACATGGAACGCAACCAGCGCAACGTACAGCGTGGTTTCAACCATCCGAGCATCATCTTCTGGTCATTGGGTAACGAGGCCGGATACGGTCCGAACTTCGAAGCTGCTTACGACTGGATCAAGGCAGAAGACCCCAGCCGTGCCGTACAATACGAACAAGCCCGCATCGAAGGAAAGACTGATATCTACTGCCCGATGTATGCCAACTACAAATGGTGCGAAGAATACAGCAAGGACGACAAATACCAGAAACCGCTGATTCAGTGTGAATATGCACACGCCATGGGTAACTCACAAGGTGGATTCAAGGAATACTGGGACTTGATTCGCAAGTATCCGAAATATCAGGGTGGATTCATCTGGGACTTCGTAGACCAGTCTATCCGCTGGACAGGCAAGAACGGCAAGATGATTTATGCTTATGCCGGCGACTTCAACCGCATGGATGATTCTGGCGACAAGAACTTCTGTAACAACGGACTTATCAGCCCTGACCGCAAACCGAATCCGCATGCGTACGAAGTACAGTACTTCTATCAGAACATCTGGACTACTCCGGGCGATTTGGCAAAGGGAGAAAATCAAGGTATACAACGAAAACTTCTTCCGTGACCTGTCTGCATACGCACTGGAATGGGAAGTACTGAAAGATGGTAAGGCTATCCGTAGCGGACGCGTTGAAAACCTGAACGTGGCACCTCATCAGACAGCAGCGTGAAACTTGATCTGGGCAAGACCTGCCAGTGCGGTGAATGGCTGCTCAACGTGAAATACATCCAGAAGAACCGTGAAGGTTGATTCCGGCCGGTTTCGTAGTAGCTAAAGACCAGCTTGTGCTGAATCCGTACAAAGCACCGGCTATGGAACTGAAGAACGTAGCTGAAACCAACCAGCAGGTAGTTGAACCGCAAATCAACCCGAACTATCCGGACTACATCACTGTAGAAGGCGACGGATTCTATCTGGAATTCAGCAAACGCAACGGTTATCTTGACAGATACGATGTAAACGGAGTAAGCATGTTGAAAGAAGGCGAAGCACTGACACCGAACTTCTGGCGTGCCCCGACCGACAACGACTTCGGTGCTGGTCTGCAGAACAAATATGCTGCATGGAAGAACCCGGGCATCAAACTGACTGACTTCAACTACAAGGTAGAAAACGGACAGGCCATCGTAAACTCTACTTACGACCTCAAGGAAGTATCTGCCAAGTTGTATCTCACTTACCAGATCAACAACCAGGGAGCAGTGAAGGTGACACAGAAGATGGTAGCCGACAAGAATGCCAAAGTATCACCGATGTTCCGTTTCGGTATGCAGATGGTAATGCCGAAGTCATTTGAGAAGATTTCTTACTACGGACGTGGTCCGATAGAAAACTACAGCGACCGTAACCATTGCACTGACTTAGGTATTTACAACCAGAATGTAAGCGACCAGTTCTATCCGTACATCCGTCCGCAGGAAAACGGCAACAAGACTGATATCCGCTGGTGGAAACAGGTGAACATGGCTGGAAACGGACTGATGTTCGTAGCTGAAGCACCGTTCTCTGCTTCTGCTCTCCACTACACCATCGCTTCACTGGACGACGGTACTGAAAAGAAACAGAGCCACTCATTCGAAGTAGAAGAAGCCGACCTGACCAACCTGTTGATTGACAAGGCACAGATGGGCTTAGGTTGTGTCAACAGCTGGGGTGCCCTGCCGGAAGACAAGTACATGCTTCCTTACGGAGATTATGAATTTACGTTCATCATGACTCCGGTGAAAGGCTATATCGCACACGAATAAATCAGTATAACATATCTGACTCACTGTAACGCCTCGGTTTCCAAAGCCGGGGCGTTCTTTTTATCCCCTTACGTTACCATCGTCTCTTATCACACGAATAGCTTTCCATCAAGAGAGAAACGCCTCAGAAAAGAGATCACAGTCTATTCCCACTTTCTATGTTTCCCACGCCGGAGCCTTACGTTTCCGCCTGCGGAAACATACGGTTTTGCCCCCAGAAACCTACGTTTTCGCCTTGGAAAACATAAAAAACGGCTGAAGTTTATCTCAAAACTCCAGCCCTTATCGTAAAATAGAAAATGTATGCAGAATTATTATCCCTCCTTGTCCGCACCTTCCTTTGGAGGTATGGTAGATGCATTTCCATCGCGTACAGCCATGTAATGCGGTGACATAATTTCCACGCCCTCTTCGTTGAAGCGATCTTGAATGTTCTGATGCAATGCCGAATAAATATCAGCCAGCCGGTCTGCATCCTTGATATACGCATTCACCTGATACACCGGATACCAGTCGCTGAGCGAGGTGGAAAGTACAAACGGACGCGGATCGTCCACCACTCCGGGAGTATTCAAGGCCGCTTCAATCAGAAGTTTGTTGACCACTCGCCACGGCACGTCATAACCGATGCTTACCTCCGAATGGATAATCAGTCCATGTTCCTCCTTCATCACTTTCAATTTTTCGATAATGACCAACCGATTCTTCGCGGCCAGCTGGTCGCGTGTACAGCTTTCCCACAAGCCGTCCTGGTCTGTAAAGGAAACAAGAAGTTTATTATCATACATCACATCCGTCACGATGTCACTGGTCTCAATGTATACAGAATCAGGTTTCAGGTTAAAGCGTTTGCCCAAGGCCGTAATATCATTCGCCACGTTCTCTGCACGCTGCTGGGGAGTATGTCTCCTCCTCGCTTGGCATAAAAATAAAACAGCGTATCCCCATCTACCACAACCGGAACACCCCGTGTTTCATGACGCAAGGAGTCAATACGCCGTCTCTGACTGGCCAGTTTCACCGAATCGGCAGTATATGCAGCCAACTTCATCTGCTCAATCTCCATCCGGAGATTGGCTTCATTCAACCGGGCAGCCGCCAGTTCCTTTTTCACAGTCGACAAGTGAACCGAATCTGAGTCCGCCGTTACCGCCACGTTTGAACCGGGCAGACTGTCTGCTTCGAAAATATCAAGTACCTTTTCCACTACCTGATCCGATGCACCCCACACAGAGAAGCCAAGCAGGCACAGACAGAATAAACAAAATCTTTTCATGATGCCATAAATTGTTATTTCCGGCGATAAAAATACGAATAAAAGGCACAAAATAAAATGGTCCATGAACAGAAAAAAACTTCCTTCATGAACCATTTCTTCACTTCGACAATTTCAGCTTATCGAATATGCGCTATACACTTCCTTAATTTTGCTCTTCCATAGACTTGGCAATACCCATTTCCAGCCCTCTCAGCTCAGCCAGCCCTCTCAGACGGCCCAGACAAGAATAGCCTGGATTGGTCTTCTTCTTCAAGTCGTCAATCATCTGATGACCATGGTCCGGACGCATCGGAATAGACACCTTGCGGCGCTGCTGCATGAGCAGGAAGTTCTTCATCACATGATACATGTCTACGTCACCCTCCAGGTGATTCGCTTCATGGAAGTTGCCTTCTGCATCGCGCTGTGTGCTGCGCAGGTGTACGAAGTTGATGCGGTCGCCCCAACGTTCCATCATGCCGGCCAAGTCGTTCTTGGCACTGACACCCAGTGAACCAGTGCAAAGACACAAACCGTTGGATTCATTAGGTACGGCTTCCACCAGCTTGCGGAAATCTTCTTCCGTACTCATGATACGCGGCAAGCCCAAAATTGACTGAGGCGGATCATCCGGATGAATCACCAGTTTGACACCTACTTCATCAGCCACCGGACAGATTTCTTTCAGGAAGAAAATCAGGTTGGCACGCAACTGTTCTGCGTCAATATCCTTGTAACGGTCCAGTTCATGCTGGAACTGCTCCAGCGTAAGCTTCTTCCGAGCCCGGCAGTCCGGCAATCATGTTACGGGTCAGGCGATGAATTTCTTCTTCGTCCATCTGCTCGTAGCGTGCTTTTGCCTTGGCCTTTTCTTCTTCCGAGTAATCCTTTTCAGCTCCCGGACGTTTCAGGATAAACAAGTCGAAAGCCACAAACGCCGCACGTTCAAAGCGCAGAGCCTTGGAACCGTCGGGCATGGTATAAGCCAAGTCCGTACGTGTCCAGTCGAGCACCGGCATAAGTTGTAAGTCACAATGTAAATGCCACATTTGGCCAGATTACGCAGACTTTCCTTATAATTCTCGATATACTTCATGAAATCGCCGGTCTGCGTCTTGATATGTTCATGCACCGGCACACTCTCGACCACGCTCCATGTCAAGCCCACTTCTTCAATCATCTGCTTGCGTTTCATGATTTCTTCTACCGTCCAGACTTCGCCGTTCGGAATATGGTGCAGCGCATTGACGATACCCGTAGCACCTGCCTGCTTGATGTCCCACAAAGACACCGGATCGTTCGGGCCGTACCAGCGCCAGGTTTGTTCACATAAATACATAACGTTTCTTTTTAAAGGTTCATACTTCAATTAAATAGAGAAGGCATCAAATCCACCGTCGATGACAGCTACCGTACCTGTCACAAAGTTAGAAGCGTCACTGATCAGGTAGTGAATGGTGCCATACAAATCTTCCGGTTCGCCGAAACGGCCGAACGGAGTGTGAGCCAGAATCGTTCTGGAACGGTCGGTCAGTGAGCCGTCTGGATTAGTCAGCAACGTACGGTTCTGCTCGGTCAAGAAGAAACCCGGAGCAATGGCATTCACACGCAAGCCATCACCAAACTTGATAGCCAATTCGCCTGCCATGTATTTTGTAAGTTGGCAATGGCTGCTTTTGCTGCACCGTAACCTACTACACGTGTCAACGGACGTAAAGCAGATTCAGAGCAGAAGTTTACGATAGAACCTTTTTTCTGTTTCACCATTACATCGGCAAAGACCATCGTAGGCAATACAGTTCCGAAAAGATTCAAATCGACTACTTTTTAAAAGCATCTACCTGCAAGTCGAAGAAAGTCTTGTCCGGTGCAATGGTTGCACCAGCCATATTTCCACCAGCAGCATTCAACAAGACGTCAATGCGTCCGTACTTTTCCAGAATGTCTTTCTTGTTCTGTTCCAGCACTTCCTTGTTCATTACGTCTGTATAGAGGAAGGTAGCTTCATGCCCCTGAGCTACAATCTCATCTACCAGTGCTTTACCAGCTTCTTCACTGCGGTCGAGTACGACCATTTTTGCACCTTGTGCAGCCAAATACTTGGAAATACCTTTTCCCAACACACCGGCTCCCCCAGTCATTACAACTACCTTGCCGGCCACGTTAAATAATTCGTTTGCCATAATAATCAGATTTGCAATAAATTGGATACTCTATTATAAATTGATAATTCTCTTTCAACAGAATGTCTATCGGCAGCAGATTCACCACCTGCGGTTTTTCATCGAACAGCAACAGCCGGCTCAAAGCCTTCACTCCGTTATAGCCCTGGAGTTCCGGACGCTGTGCAATCAGTGCCTGCACATATCCCTCGTTCAGTAACCGCACATTCGGGTCAATCAAATCATAGCCTACCAGCCGAATCTCGTGCTTCTGCCGCTTTTCCAGATAATCCCCCAAAATATAGCAGGAAGAATTGAACGTAACCGCTCCACGAATGCCCGGATGATTTCGGAAAGTCTCATCCAGCACCTGCTCGTTGTGAGCCTCATCGCCTATCCATAATTCTACCTCCACCAGATTCACCTCATAGCCCTGTTGTTTCAGGTATTGCAGGAAACCGGAATAGCGTTTCTGCCCTTGGGTGGACATACTGCCTTTGTCATGCTGAATATGAGCGACCAGAATATCTCCCTGAAAGGCCATGGAAGCCAATAGCATACGGGCTCCAATCTCTCCCCCGGCCACAGAATCCGTGCCATAATAAGCCAGACGGCCTTGCTCTTCTATATCCGAGTCGACATACACATAAGGAATCTCACGCGCATCCAGATGTTCGGAAAGCTGGATGACAGCCTCCTTGAAAAGCGTACCGACAATGACTCCGTCCACCGTTTCAGTCATCTCCTGCAAACGTGAAACAGCCTGCTCAAAGCTGACCTTGCTGTACTGGTCAAAAGTCAGTACGGAAACCTTCACTCCATAGCTTTCCCACTCCTCTTCTGCCCGACGAATGCCATATTCCATCGCACTCCAGTAATCTCCCGGACGGAAATCCGGAATCAGTGCCACCAGATGACACGGCTTCTTCACCGCCAACGAACGCGCTATCAGGTTAGGCCTATACCCTACCTGCTCCATGATTTCCTTCACGCGCCGGATGTTTTCTTCCGATACGCGTCCACGGTTATGAATCACTCTGTCCACCGTACCAACCGACACATTCGCCAAGCGGGCAATGTCAGTAAGACGTATGTTTTTATTTTTCTGCATACCACTTCGAAAGAACATGTGTGTGCGGACACGCATTTACTGAAAAAGAAACGCGTTACCGCGCACACTTCAATAAGAAATATTCTTGATTTCATTGCAAAGAAGGGATTTATTCATGAATTATACAAATGGATTTCTTCTTTTAACAGTTTTTTCAATCATGTATCTAGAGTTTTTCGTTCCTTTGCGCAACTAACACAAACACAATAACATGAACCCAGAAAATCACTACACAGAAAGACTGTCCCTCACTGAAGGACAATTGCAACAGGTAAAGAAGCAAATCTTCCGCATCAGCATGCTACGCCTTGCTTTGTTCATAGCAGGAATAGCAGGACTTTACTTTTTCTTTAATCAAACCACTCTGCTAATTATCTGTATCTGTCTTACCTTCCTTCCGCTCTTTATTTTGGTAAAAATACACAACCGTTTTTATCCGCAAAGAATGGCTAGAAACACAGGCACGTATTATACAAGAAGAGCTGCAAGCCCTTTCCGGTGATTACAGTTCTTTTGAGGACGGGAAAGAATACGTCAACCCAGAGCATCCTTATTCATTCGACCTGGATATATTCGGACGACGCTCCCTGTTCCAATCAATCAACGTACTTGTACTTTTCGGAAAAACCGTCTGGCAAAATGGCTGCAAAACCATCTGCACGAAAAAACTTCCATCGAAAAACGGCAGGAAATGGTACGGGAAATAAGCGAACATACCTTGTTCCGCGAACAGTTCCGCGTGGCAGGACTGGTACACCACGGTCAGTCATCCGATGGCGAAAAAATACAGGCATGGAGTCAGAGTCCTGCACAATACCTGCACGCCGGATGGGTGAAAGCCTTTATCTGGGGAGTACCAGTTATTAACAGTCTCCTGTTGATAACTTCACTGGCAGGATGGACTTCATTTTCCTGGTTGGGACTTTCATTCGGTATCTTCCTGGTTCTTAGCTTTGGAATTATCAAACGGGCCACCTATATACAGGAAACCTACGGAAAACAATTGAAAAGCCTGAACGGATATGCCCGACTCATCGCTCTGGCAAAAGCAGAAAACTGGAAGTCAGCTGGCATGCAGGAACTGATGGAACGGTTCAACCTGAACGGCCAGTCACCTATACAGGCTTTGCAACAATTATCCAAAGAACTTGACCGGCTGGATTTACGCAACAACCAGTTTCTTTATGTGTTATTGGAAGGAAGCATCTTTTTCCAGCTTCAGGAAATCGTCCGCATAGAACGATGGAAAGTACGCTACGGACAGCATATCAGCGAATGGCTGGAAACTGTGGGCGAACTGGATGCCCTATGTTCACTGGGTACCTTTGCCTACAATCATCCGCAATACACCTACCCGGAACTGACAGAAAAGCCTTTCTGCTTTCTGGCCACACAAATGGGGCATCCCCTTATGCCAGCTTCACAATGCGTGAAAAACGATGCCACCATTCCGTCGCGTCCGTTTTTCCTGATTATTACCGGAGCCAATATGGCCGGAAAAAGCACTTACCTGAGAACTATCGGCGTGAATTACCTGCTGGCCTGTATTGGAGCCCCCGTATGCTGCGAAAGGCTCAAGCTTTACCCGAATCAGCTCATTACCAGCCTGCGCACCTCTGACTCACTTTCCGATAATGAATCATACTTCTTTGCCGAACTGAAACGGTTGAAACGCATTATCGACCTGCTAAATCAAGGACAGCAGCTATTTATTATTCTGGATGAAATATTAAAAGGGACCAACTCCATGGACAAACAAAAAGGATCTTTTGATTTGATCCGTCAGTTTATGCAGCTGAAGGCCAACGGCATTATAGCCACACACGACCTTCTGTTAGGAAGCCTCATCAAACAGTTCCCTGAAGAAATACGGAATTACTGTTTCGAAGCCGATATAAAGGAGAATGAACTGACCTTCTCCTATAAACTGCGCGAAGGAGTGGCTCAAAACATGAACGCCTGTTTCCTGATGAAAAAATGGGAATTATTCTACAAGAATAAAGATACGAAAACGGCCTTCTAAAAGTATATGGCATACTTTTTAGAAGGCGTCCTTATCAAGAAAAGTTTATTAATCTTCTACTACCTGGAAATCTTCTTTTCCAACTCCGCAAACCGGGCAAACCCAGTCTTCAGGAATATCTTCAAAAGCTGTACCCGGAGCAATTCCACCTTCTGGATCCCCTACTTCCGGATCGTAAACCCAATCACATACTGTGCAAATGTACTTTTCATAATCAGTCAGTTTATTAAAACAATAATTAGTATCTATTCTCAGTTTAAAATGATAACAAATATAGAAAGAATTTGTTTAATCTCGTATTTCCAATAACATTTTTTTTAATTCTTCCATTCCTTCGGAAGCCCCTTTCTGAATCACATGTACCGCGCGTCCGGAAGCAATACGTACTTCCTTAGGGTCTATCAGATAGACTGGTACCCCGGAATGTACATAGTTCAGCAAACCGGCAGCGGGATAGACATTCAGCGAAGTACCAATTATCACAAAAATATCTGCTTTATCCACATAATCAATAGCAGTTTCAATCATCGGCACAGCCTCTCCAAACCAGACAATAAAAGGCCGGAACTGCGAGCCATCGGGTGCCTTGTCTCCCATCCGCACCTCATATTCCTCCGGTTTAAGCTCTTTTATAAAACGCGGATTATTGGCTGAAAGCTGGAAGTCACTTTCGTAAGTTCCCCATGCAGATGAATTACCTCTGTACTCCCTGCACGTTCGTGCAGATTATCCACATTCTGGGTAATCACAGTCACATGAAAATATTTCTCCAACTCTGCTAAAAGTTCATGCCCCCTGTTCGGCTTCACCTCAAGCAGTTGCTTTCTGCGTTCATTGTAAAAATTAATCACTAACTTCGGATTGGCAGCATATCCTTCAGGGGTAGCCACCTGCTCCACCGGATACTGGTCCCAAAGCCCTCCTGCATCGCGAAACGTACTGATTCCACTTTCCGCACTCATGCCGGCTCCTGTCAATACTACCAGATTTTCATCTTCTTATCCTCCTGATTTAGATACATTATCATTAAAAAGTTTCATCGTCCAAAAATAAGAAATTTTATCAATCAAAATTCCTCACATTCACAGAAAAAAGATACCTTTGCTCCCCGTTAATCATTTATTAATACAAAATCTGTTTATGGATAAATTTAGCTACGCCATTGGTCTGGGGATTGGCCAAAATCTATTGAGCATGGGTGCTCGTTCAATTGATGTAAATGACTTTGCACAGGCTATCAAAGACGTATTGGAAGGAAACCAAACTGCAATTTCTCACAATGAAGCACGTGAAATCGTCAACAAATATTTCACTGAATTAGAAGAGAAAATGAACGCAGAAAACATAGAAAAGGGAAAGGCTTTCCTGGAAGAAAACAAGAAAAACCCGAACATCGTAACCTTGCCAAGCGGATTGCAGTACGAAGTAATCACTGAAGGGAACGGTAAAAAACCGAAAGCAACCGACCGCGTACGTTGCCACTATGAAGGTACACTGATTGACGGTACATTGTTCGACAGCTCTATCAAACGTGGTGAGCCTGCTGTGTTCGGTGTGAACCAGGTAATCAAAGGATGGGTGGAAGCACTGCAGCTGATGTCAGAAGGTGCCAAATGGAAACTCTACATTCCGTCAGATCTGGCATACGGTGCACAAGGTGCAGGCGAAATGATTCCGCCTCACAGCACACTGATTTTCGAAGTAGAATTAATTGAAGTATTATAAAACATAAAGCAAATGAAAAAAGGTACATTCTTTATGATGCTTGCCGCTGCAGCCAGCCTGGCATCATGTACAGCACAGGGACCGAAAGCAAACCTGAAAAGCGATGTAGACTCTTTGTCTTATATGATGGGTGTAACAAACACTCAGGGATTGATGGAATATGTACAGGGTCGTCTGGGAGTAGATTCAGCATACGTAGCAGACTTCATCAAAGGTCTGGAACAAGGCTGCAAGGAAACTGACGCTAAGCAGAAAGCTTATCTGGCAGGTATGCAGATTGGCCAGCAGGTAAGCGGTGACATGTTCGACTACAACAACCGTCAGATCTTTGGACAGGATTCTACTCAGGCTTTGAACAAAGATAACTTCCTGGCTGGATTCATCGCTGCTGTAAAGAAACAGAGCATCGTAACAACTGACTCTGCAAGTGCTTATGTACGTCTGAAAGCAGAATTGATCAAGTCAAAAGCATTGGAAGCTAAATATGCAGACTACAAGAAACAGAATGAAGAATTCCTGGCTAACAACAAGAGCAAGGAAGGTATTCAGACAACTGCCAGCAGGTTTGCAGTACAAATCATCACTAAGGTACAGGAGCTTTGCCTGCTGACACTTCACGTGTAAAGTAAACTACAAAGGTACAATGATTGGACGGTACTGAATTCGACTCTTCTAAAG
>ENA-OQHP01000095-OQHP01000095.1-human-gut-metagenome-genome-assembly--contig:-NODE-95-length-28179-cov-6.240553_pt1 | contig 28179 bp, 31 predicted proteins | sample MGYA00242563_ERZ504717 | MGnify/ENA primary metagenome ERZ504717 (study PRJEB26092, sample SAMD00036212) | human gut metagenome | host: Homo sapiens | study: EMG produced TPA metagenomics assembly of... | reverse complement strand
AATAAGATATAGTAAAATGTGAATTTATGTTTACGCAAAGTAAAATAGAAGGCTAGTATTAGATTTACTATAATTAAACAAAAAGGTGTGTATATGACTTAGAAATTTCAGGAATTTTCATCGTCATATACACACCTAAGCTGTAGAAAAGAATTATAAAATTAATGAAAAGTAAGGGCGATTGCCCATAATGTATTTTAATCATAATATGCCTTCTTAAATAATAAAATAAATCATTTGTTAGATTTAAAAGATTTTAAGTACAAATTTTATCTTGCATTTTGCTAAATTTAGCTTCACCAATACCTTTGACATTTTTGATATCTTCGATAGAAGAAAAATTACCATGTTCTTGGCGATAATCGATGATTTTTTGAGCAGTTGCAGGGCCAATTCCAGGTAAAGTATCTAAATCTTCTTTTGTTGCAGTATTTATATTGATTAAATTAGAAGATGAATTATTATTAGGACTGTTGGAATTAGTATCATTTACCTGTTCATTAGAATTGTTGACAGGTGTTTTACTGCTCACTTGAATTTGCATACCATCAGTTAATTTTTGAGCTAAATTGATTTTGGTTTTATCTGCAAGTGGTGTAAAATCGCCACAGGCTTTAATTGCATCAGCAATGCGACTATCACTAGGTAATTCAACTAAACCAGGAGAATTGACTTCGCCAGAGACATAAACAGTGATTGTAGTATCTTCTTGTTTATCTTGAGTCTGTGTTTGCGTATTATCGGTGATAATAGGAGTAGTATCTTCTTGTGTGTAAAGATAATAAAAGGTTGAAACACTAGCAAATAGAGCTATACAAAATAAAATAAGTAGCGATTTTTTATACATAGGCATATAAATCATTCTTTCTAATTATAAAAACAAAAAGGAAATATTAATTTTTTAAATCTTGGCATTTAGCGATTAAATCAAGTACAGCGAAATCTTTATGTTTAATATCTTTTAACACTACTAAAGCATTTGGATATTCGCCATTTTGACAGAGCAGATAGCAAGATTTTTAAGATGAAGTCATTTTCATCATCTAAAAGTAGAGCTTGGCGCAATAAAAAAATAGCTGATTGAAGATTATTATGTGTGCGGAAAATATCAGCTAGATAATTAAATAGCCAAATTTTTTTCTTATAAGATAAAACTTGAGACATGATGCATTGACTCACTTGCTCGCAAGGTGTGGCTAAAATAGTAGAAATATTTTCTTTATTGGCTATTTGCATATCCCAAATTTGATTGATTGTATTTTGTAGAGCTGGATTTATATTGGTATTAGTATCAGGCATGATGACTCCTTTTGCACTATTGATAACAGTGGATTGATGAACAGTTAAATTGTGATTAACAGGATTTTTTTGCTTTTGTGTCTTTAAAGACTGTCTACGTTGTTTTTGATAAGTATTTAGATTAGGACAACGGCGCATTAATTTATCAGCTTTAAATATTTTTTTGAGTTTTTCAATAATCATATCTAAAAGTTGATAATCTTTTCATCTTTTAAAGTGATTTTATTGGATAATAGATGATTTAATGTAGTTAAAGCTTCTTCTTTTTTCCCATGGACTAATAAAAGTTGGATTTCTAAAAGTAGACTACGGCAATCTTGTGGAGATTGAGCTTTTAACTTTTGTGTCCAATTGAAAGCGCGTTCATAATCATGTAAACATAAATAAGTATCAGCTAATTCGTAGATGATATCACTATCTACGATATTTTTTTCAAATAATAATTGAATGCAAGATAGAGCTTCTTCATAGAGTTTTTGTTGTTTGAATTGATGGATTTCCAAAAGAAAATCATCTTTAGTCATTTCATTTGAAGATGGCTTATTATTGGTAGTGATATTTTGAGTTGATATTTCTTCTGTAGTTGTATCTTCTGAGGAAGATGGATAGAGATTTTTAAATACGCAGTAAGAAGTATCAGAAGTGTTTGGTTGATTAAAAGAGGTTTGTTGAAACCATTTTGGACGTTTTTTCAAAAAAATACCTCCTTTGAAGGCTTTGTAGGTAAATTGATATTGGCTTGACTAGCTAATACTAGCCCGCTTACAGTTTTAGCGCCATGATTTTTTAAAACCATAGCACAATTTTTTAGTGTACTGCCTGTGGTGAATATATCATCAATCAATAGACATTTGCGATTTTTCACATCAACATAATCTTTTAAGGTAAAAGCATTGGCTAAATTTTCTTGACGTTCATGGCGTAGTAATTGATATTGTGATTTAGTTTGTTTTGTACGCTCAAGAATATCGCAATAATGAAATGATGTTTATCAATCCATGGTTTAAAAATTTTTTCAACTTGATTAAAACCACGTTTTTTTAATTTATTTTGTGTAGGGGTACTGGGATTATCATATCGTAAGTGGAAAAATCCAGTCTTCATCTAAATATGAAAATAATGGTTTTAAATAAGCTAAAGTGGCAAATTTATTTTGATATTTTAATTCGTGAATTAATTCTTAAGTCCTTTATCGTATTTACCTATAGCTATAATAGGTGAAATATATTGCCGAATATCTTCATCATAAGCTAGATTTTCATTGCGGATAATTTCTTCTAAACAAGAAGGACACCACATACCTTTTTGTTCTACATAAGCGTTACAAGAAGGGCAATGGCTAGGAAATAGAAATTGCATAATAGCTTGATAGATATTATTTAACATGATAAAGAACTCTTTTCTAAAATAAAATAGCTTAAATTAATTTATGGGCTAAACGTTCAGCAAGCAGTGTATATCTTTTTTGTGTTCGATTACTTTGAATAGCAGTCATCAATGCTTTTTTTGAGCCAATGATGATGACTTTTTGTTTGGCTCTGGTGATAGCTGTATAGAGTAAATTTCGTTGGAGCATGATATAGTGGCTAGTTGATAAAGGTATGATGACTACTTTATATTCACTGCCTTGACTTTTATGCACACTTGAGCATAAGCTAGAGTTAATTCGTTTAGTTCATTTTTTTCATAGGTAACAATATGGTCAAAATAATCTACAGTTAATTTTTTGTTGTTGACATCTTGAATAAAACCAATATCGCCATTAAATACATTTTTTTGGTAGTTATTGCGGATATGCATGACTTATCGCCAACGCGAAATGTTTGTGAAGAATATTTTAATTCATCTTGATTTTTTTTAGGATTTAATTGTTCTTGAAGCATTAGATTTAAATTTTCTACGCCACATAAAAAGCGGTGCATAGGAGATAAATTTGTACGTCTTTGAGAACATCAAAACCTTCATGAGGTAAATCTTTAGTACATAAATCAAGGATTTTTTGTGTAATGGAAGTATCGTCATTTAATTCATAAAAGACAAAATCGCTGTATTGTTTGCGAAGGTCAGGTAATCTACCAGCGTTTATGATATGTGCATTTTGGATAATCATGCTTGTTTGAGCTTGGCGGAAAATCTCATCTAAGCGAATAGCAGGGACTTTTTGCGAACGGATGATATCTTTAAGTACAGAGCCAGGGCCTACGGCAGGGAGTTGGTCTGTATCACCGACTAAGATGATGCGACAACCATCTGGTACAGCATTTAAAAATGGTGCATGAGGACTATATCTACCATAGAAACTTCATCTAAGATAATGACATCAGCATCTAATTGGTCATCGATATCTTTGCTAAAGCCTAATTGTAAATTATCATCTTGAGCTAAATTATTTGCTTCTAACAAGCGATGGATAGTTAAAGCTTTTTGCCCTGTTGTTTCGCTTAAGCGTTTTGCAGCTCGTCCAGTTGGTGCTGCTAGGCGAATTTTTAATCCTTGGGCTTTTAAAATGGATAAGATGCCTTTGATTACAGTCGTTTTACCAGTACCAGGGCCACCAGTGAGTACTAAAACTCCGTGATGAAGACAAGCTTTGATGGCTTCTTTTTGTTTTTGTGCAAGTTGGATTTGATTGTCTTTTTCCCATACTTTGATAAATAAAGAAAGATTATCTTCCGATAAAGGCTCAGTTGCTTGTTGTAATTGAAGTAGACGCGTAGCAACTTTTTTCGGCATAATAAAGATATGGCGGATAAATTAAAGTTTCACCACCAACTACTTCAGTATTTAAAGAGCCAATATCAATGCGTTCTTTTAAAATAGTGAAGATGATTTGATTATTTACTTGCAATATTTTTGCTGTTTTATCGACAAGAGCCATTTCAGGGATACAGCAATGACCATTGTTGCAAAGTTGCATTAAAGCATAGTCTATGCCTGAGATTATGCGTCGTTTATCCTCTCTTTGTATGCCAAGATTAAAAGCCAGTTTATCAGCTGTTAAAAAACCTATGCCTTCTATATCTTGAAATAAGCGATAGATATCTTTTTCCATGATATCTATTGCAAAAGAACCGTATTTAGCAAAGATTTTACCTGCATAAGTATTGGATATACCATGATTTTCTAGCCAAACCATGATTTCAGTGAGTTCGCTTTGTTCAAGATAAGATGTAGAAATTTTTTCTGCTGTTTTTTTGCCAATACCAGGAACTTTTAATAATTCATTTGGTGATTTAGCAATTATTTCTAAAGTCTTTTCGCCAAATTCAGCGACTATTTTCTTTGCCATGGCAGGGCCAATGCCGTTGATTGCCCCAGAAGCTAAGAATTTTTCAATGCCGGATATTTCTGTAGGAGCAACAGTTTTGTAAGTCATAGCTTTAAACTGTTGCCCAAATTTAGGGTGCTTTACCCATTCCCCTTCGATTTCCAATAGTTGCCCAATTAGCGGAGCCATGCCATTTAGGGTAACTGTTATCTGTGTAGAAAGTTTTTCTGGTGATAATTTTAAAACAGTGAAGCGATTATCTTGACTGGCAAAAATAATCGTGTCTACTGTTCCACATATTTTTTCCATAAGTAAAGCCTTTCTATTATTTATGATAAATTTATTATTTTATGCTTTATTTGCTAATTCTTCAGTTAATTTATCCCATTCGATATATTTTTCTTCTAGTTCTTGTTCTTTTTGAGCGTAAGCTGTAGCTATTTCATGACTTTTATTGGGATCTGCTTGCAATGCTGGGTTATTCATTTGATATTCTAAGCCTTTTAATTCAGCTTCAAACATAGCGATAGTAGCTTCGCAACGCTGTATCATCATGGTTAATTTTTCACTGCTCATAGCAGAAGCTACATGTACATTTTTAGGTTTGGCTTTTTCTTGTTTTGTTTTAGGCGTAGTTTTATTTTCAACAGTAGCTTTTTTATTTGAAGTTTCTTGAGTAGACTCAAGTTCTTTTTGCATTTCTAATTTTTTTTCACGATAATAGCTATAATTTCCATTATACTCTGTTAAATGTCCGTTTTCTAATTCACAAGTAAAGTTAGTAACTTTATCTAAGAAATAACGGTCATGGGAAACGACGATAAATGTACCAGGAAAAGCCATCATCGCTTCTTCAATAGCTTCTTTAGCAGGAATATCCAAATGGTTTGTAGGTTCGTCCATTACGAGGAAATTTGCACCAGTTAACATCAATTTCAATAAAGCCAAGCGAGATTTTTCTCCACCGGATAAATCGCCGATTAATTTATAAATATCATCGCCTTTGAATAAGAAAGCACCTAGACAGTGGCGAGCTTGTTCATCATTTAAACCAAATGAAGATAAGATTTCATCAAAAACAGTATTGCTAGGGCAAAGACCTTCATGTTGCTGGGAATAATAGCCGATTTTTACACGACTGCCGATTTTAATATTTCCTGTAGGAGATTGTAATTCGCCTAAAAGTAGTCTCAATAAAGTTGTTTTACCAGCACCATTAGGGCCTACGATAGCGACACCATCACCTTTGCGAATTAATAAAGATAGATGTTCAAAGATTTTATGATCGCCAAAGCTAACAGATACATCATCAAGTTCAGCTACACGTTGAGCACATTCTTCTGGTTTATGGAACATAAAATAATTAAAACCTGATTTTTGTGGCGGTAAGATAATGCGTTCTAAACGCTGTAATTGTTTTTCACGACCTCTAGCTTGTTTTGCTTTGATACCTGCTTTATAACGACGAATATATTCTTCTGTTTCGCGAATATGTTCTTGCTGTTTAGCATAGGCAGATTCTAAAGCAGCTCGTCTTTGAGCTTTTACTTTCATGGCAGTGGAATAATTGCCATCATATAAAACAGTTGTTTTATTTTCCAAATCTAAAATCTTAGTGGCAACTTTATCTAAGAAAAAGCGGTCATGAGAAATTAAAAGTACGCCACCTTTATAATTGCTCAAAAAGCCTTCAAGCCATTCAATCATTTCAATATCAAGATGGTTCGTCGGTTCATCTAAAAAAAGAAAATCTGGCTCACGAAGTAATGCTTTAGCTAGACAAATGCGAGTGCGTTGACCACCTGAAAATAATGTTGGGTTTTTGGGAAAGTCTTCTTCACTAAAGCCAAGACCAAAAGCAACGCGACGAAGACGGCTTTCATAATCGTATCCGCCTAATTGTTCAAATTTATCAGAAATACGACTATATTCCTTCATTAAATCTTCAAGTTTATTATCATCGTCTAAGTTTTCGATTTGTTTTTCCAATGTAGTTTTTTTCTGTCCGAGAGCAATGATATCAGCAAAAGCAGATAAGAGTTCGTCATATAAATTATCATGAGTGAAATCTGATTGCTGTTGCATATAGCCGATAGTATCTACACTATCAATACTGATGCGCCCTGTATCATATTCTTCAATACCTAAAAGACATTTCATTAAAGTGGATTTACCAGCACCATTAGGCCAACAAAACCAATTTTATCGCCACGAGCTACATCAAAGGAGACATTATGAAATAATTCTTCTATACCAAAGGATTTTCCTAAATCTTGAATGCGTAAAATTCCCAAAATAACACTTCCTTTATAATTTATAACTATATAATATAATTTAAATTTATAGACCTATATAATTAAATCTTGCTACTCCATGAAGATATAGCAAGATTTAATTTAAAATAATTTAATTTTGTTTTTGATAATCTAAGCCAATATTGACTGTTGCTTGACCAGAGCTTCCTCCTGACATAATAGTACAAGTAAATGGCATACCATAGAAACAATCTGTTTCATGTTCATTTGCTGTAATAGTTGTATGTTCACGAGAAGATGTATTTCCTGTTTCAACACTAGAAATTTTAAAACCTTTGCGTTTTAAGATATCTGCAACTTCTGCACCAGCTCCATTGATACCGCTGGAATTGATGACTAAAACGGTTATATCTTCATTTTTTACAGGTTCAACTTTTTCTTTAGCAGGAGCTGTGTTATCTTCTTGAGTTGAAGATTTTTCTTCGCTTGAAGGCGTTTCTGTTGTAATATCGCCCATTTTTAAACCTTTAGGCAAAGATTTTTCATATGCTTTTATTGTAGATTCAGTATCTTTTTGAGCAGTTTCATTTAAGGTAATTCCCATATTTTGCGCTATTAAATTTCGTGTTTTGGCAATATCTGGTATCCAATAGCTGATATCTTCGATATAAGCAGGTTGTCCAGGAACCATACTAGAAGATAAGCCATTTTGTTGAATTGTAGGCAAATTGGATACTAAGGCAATCATTTCACTCAATGGCATATTAGTTTGAATAGCTGAGGAAATATTGCTTAAAATATCTGGTAGTTTTGGTAGGATAGATGGTGATATTGCTTGTGCAAGGAAAGCTTTCATGAATTTTTGCTGACGATTTATACGACTGATATCGCCCTCACCATCGCGATAGCGAACATATTGAATAGCTGTCTTACCATTAAATGCTGAAGTCCTGGTTGAAGGTCGATAACAAGACCACCATTGTCGTCCCAAGGGTCTTCATAATACATGCGTTTTTCTACATCAATATCAACACCACCAACAGCGTCGATGATTTTTTCAAAAGCTTGGATATCTATAAGAATATAATAATTAATCGGTACATTTAAAAATGATTCCACTACTTTTTGCGTGAGCTCATGACCACCATAAGCGTAAGCGTGATTTATTTTGTCATAATCATTTTTTTCGATATGTACTCTAGTATCACGTGGCAAAGATAATAAAGAAGCTTTTTGTTCATTTGGATTATATGTTAAAACCATTAATGTATCACTGCGACCGACATCATCAGCGCGTCTATCTACACCCATTATCATGATATTAAGAACGTTTGTTTGTTCTGTGGTTATAGTTGGAGGATTATCAGAGGAAGAATCAGAGTTAGCAAAGACAAATCCAACTAATACTAATAATAGAATAATAATTAGAGCAATAAGACGATTATAGTTTTTCTTCTTTTTATATATTTTTTTTGGCGGTGGAGGAGAGGGTGGATCATTTTTTTCTCGCCATTCCCTGCTGAGCCAATCTGGAGTATTTAATGTATCAATATCATTTTTATCGTTATCACTAGTTGTATCGTGTTTATTTGTATCATCAATTTTATTTTCCAAAATAAAAAACTCCTACTAATTTATTCATACATTATGCTAACTAAGTTAGTATATCAAATATAAATTATCATTTCAATTTATATAAAAATAAATATTTATAAATGTTGTGTATAAATATACGAATAAAGGGAGAAAAATTTTTATAATTTTACAATATATAGTTAATTTTTGCTTGATTTTTGTTGAATAAAACTTTATACTAAAAGAAGCAAACAGCTTTTTTGTTCTGATATGAAAAATGACGTGGAAAATCATGCATTTATGGGATGAAACGGCTTGGGCTTAATTGAACTTTTTAAGGAGTTTTACAAATGGATTTTCAAGACAAAACACTAGTATGTAAAGATTGTGGTAAGGAATTTGTTTTCAGTGCAGGAGAACAAGCTTTTTATGCAGAAAAAGGCTTTGAAAATGAACCAGCACGTTGCCATGAATGCCGTGATAAAAGACGTCGCGAACGTGAAGGCGGAAAAGAACAGCGTCAGATGTATACTGTAGAATGTGCAGAATGCGGAAAAGAAACACAGGTTCCTTTTGAACCAAAAGGAGACCGTCCAGTTTATTGTCGTGATTGTTTCAACGCTAGACGCAATAAATAATTTAGTTTAATCGGCAAGGAGGCTTGGATATTTCCGAGCCTTTTTTAAGGTTAGATGTAATTATAATGATGTAATTATAATTTTATAAACAAATTTAAAGAAGGGAAGTTACATAATGAGTAAGAAACTATTAACTTTATGTGCTCTTTGTATGTTTGCTGTAAGTGCACTTTTCGCTGGCTGTGGACAAGATAGTTCTGATAAAGCAGCTTCTAGCGGAGAAAAAGTATTACGTGTAGGTACTAATGCTGACTTTGCTCCATTTGAATTCCAAGACGAAAATGGTAGCACAGAATATCAAGGTTTTGATATGGATTTAATCAGAGCTGTAGCTAAAGAAATGGGTTACACAGCTGAAATTCAAAATGTTAACTTCGATGGCTTAATTCCTGCTATGGAATCTGGCAATATTGATATAATTGCTTCTGGTATGACTATTAATGAAGAACGTAAAAATCAGGTAGAATTCTCTGATCCTTACTATATTTCTGGTCTTACTATCGTTGTTCCTAAAGACAACACTGATATCAATGGTTTTGCTGATTTAAAAGGCAAAAAAATAGCTGTACAGATTGGTACAACAAGCATGGAAGAAGCACAGAAAATCGAAGGTGCTGAAGTAAAAGCTTTAAATAGTTCTGCTGATACATTTATGGAATTAAAAGCAGGTAACGTTGATGCAGTTATTAATGACCTTCCTGTAAATGATTATTATATTGTAAAAACTAAAGCTACTGATGTAAAACGTTTAGATGATAAACTTACATCTGAAGAATATGGTTTTGCAATGAAAAAAGGTAATACAGAATTAAAACAAAAAGTAGATGCAGCTTTAAAAACACTTAAAGAAAATGGTGAATATGACAAAATCTATGAAAAATGGTTTGGTACAAAACCTGCTAAATAATAGATTTTGTATTTAACATAGTAACCTAGAAGGACACTGTCTGATGGTCAGTGTCCTTTTTCTATAATAGAAGAAAGTGAGGAGGTTTTATTTTTGGATTTTAGATTTGATATTATTATCAATGCTTTTCCATTACTTATTGAAGGTGCTATTTTTACAATTCAAATTACAGCACTAAGTGTTGCAATTGGTATTATTATTGGTTTATTTGTTGGTGTTGCTCGCATTAGTAAAATTAGAATAATTAAATGGTTAGCAGCTATCTACGTTGACTTTTTACGTGGAACACCTTTATTAGTACAGATTTTCTTGATATATTTTGCTCTACCAGTTTTAACAGGTATAAAAATGAATCCGTTTGTAGCTGCTATTGCTGCTTGTAGTATCAACAGTGGTGCATACGTAGCTGAAATTTTTAGAGCAGGTATACAATCTATAGATAATGGTCAGATGGAAGCAGGTCGCTCTTTAGGTTTATCTTGGTTCCAGACAATGAGATATATAATTATTCCTCAGGCTTTTAAACGTGTAATACCACCACTAGGAAATGAATTTATCGCTTTATTGAAAGATTCATCATTAGTGTCTGTTATTGGCTTTGAAGAATTAACTCGTCGTGGTCAATTAGTTATTGCTAGAACATATGCTTCTTTAGAAATTTGGGTTTGTGTTGCTTTAATTTATTTAATAATGACATTATCTATTTCTCGTTTTGTAGCATATTTAGAGCGGAGGTATCAAATTGATGATAGAAATTAAAAATCTGCATAAGTCTTTTGGTCATGTAGAAGTATTAAAAGGCGTAGATGTTTCCATTGAAGAAAAAGAAGTGGTAGTTATAATTGGGCCAAGTGGTTCTGGTAAATCTACACTACTTCGTTGCATGAATTATTTAGAAGAGCCTACAAGTGGAGATATCACTGTAGATAATATGAAACTCGATAAACATGCGGATATCAATAAAATTCGTGAAAATATCGGTATGGTATTCCAACGTTTTAATTTATTTCCACATATGACAGTATTAGAAAATATTGTACTTGCACCAACAAAAGTGTTGAAAATTTCACGTGATGAAGCAATCTCAACAGCTATGGATTTATTACAAAGAGTTGGTTTAAAAGAAAAAGCTAATTCTTATCCAAGTCAGTTATCTGGTGGGCAACAACAACGTGTGGCCATTGCTAGAGCTCTTGCAATGAAACCAAAAGTTATGCTCTTTGACGAACCAACATCAGCTCTTGACCCAGAAATGGTAACAGAAGTATTAGATGTTATGAAAAGCTTAGCTAATCAAGGTATGACAATGGTTGTAGTTACTCATGAAATGGGATTTGCTCGTGAAGTTGGGGATCGTGTATTATTCGTAGATGAAGGTCGTATCATTGAAGAAGGTACACCAAAAGAAATTTTTGAAAATCCTAAACAAGAACGTACAAAATTATTCTTATCTAAAATTCTTTAAAATTAAAATCAAATATTCTAGTTTAAATCGCATTTTAAGCTAGAATATTTGATTGACGCTCATCTGGTAGTATGCTATAATTTATTATTACCGGACGTGCGATTATTTGTTGTAAAAAAACTAAATAAAAATTAGTTTGAGATGAGTAACGTTCAAAATTTTTAACATAAAAAGCGAGAGTTCTTTTGATTTTATTTCAAAGAAAATAAAGCTTTATGTTAAGTTTTAGGTAAGCAAATAGCAAGCCTATAAAGTTAGTTGTTCTTTAAAAACACAAAAGACTTCATATTTTAGAAGCTACAAAGGAGTTTTGGCAGTTCCTTTAAGAGGATATACTTCTTAAAAATCTTCTATTGGCAATTATAACTGTTAAGTATTTAAGTACTGTAGTTATCATTGTTAAGCGAAGAATGTCAATATATTTGATTACGTTATAGAAAATATTTTTCTATAGCTTTATATATTTTGGAGTGAATGAGGTGTACAAAGGAATATCTTTGTCAATTACAAAGCAAGGTCTTTAAAGAGAAAAAGTGCCTTGCCTTTTTAACGTTTAATGTATGTTGATAGTGAAAACATATCAAAGCGTATAGACAAAAGATAAGAAAACACTTTATTCATATGTTTAATATTTAGTTTCAATTCGGTTTGAGGGGTGAAGATTTTAATGTTCAATCCTGTCTCAGTTGGTAAACGGACCAGGTATAGCTATGCCAAAATCAAAGAGGTTATGGATATGCCTCATCTTCTGGATATCCAGAGAAATTCTTATGATTGGTTTATGAAGGAAGGATTACAGGAGATTTTCCATGATATCTCTCCAATTCAGGGATTTACAGGAAATCTTGTGTTATCGTTTGAAGGTTTTTCTTTAGGAAAACCTAAATATGATATTGATAAATGTAAAGAACGCGATGCTACGTATTCTGCTCCTTTACGTGTCAATGTACGCCTGGTTAATAATGATACTGGCGAAGTAAAGGAACAGGAAGTTTTCATGGGTGATTTCCCACTCATGACAGAAACAGGTACATTTATCATCAATGGTGCGGAACGTGTTATCGTAAGCCAGCTCGTTCGTTCTCCTGGTGCTTATTACGGTGAAAATATTGATCCTACTGGTAAAAGATTATATAATGCCACAGTTATTCCAAACCGTGGTGCATGGATAGAGTTTGAAACAGATTTAAATGATGTTATTTCTGTTCGTCTTGACCGCAATCGTAAATTACCAGCTACAGTATTAATCCGTGCATTAGGTTATGGTACAAATGATGCTATTATGTCTTTATTTGATAATGATGAACGCATTAGAAACACTATAGACCGTGATAATACAGTAACAAAAGAAGAAGCATTAGTAGAAATCTACAAAAGACAGCGTCCAGGCGACCCACCTACTGTAGATAATGCTAAACAACTTTTAGAACAGCTTTTATTTGATCCTAAACGTTATGATTTAGCAACTGTAGGTCGTTATAAATTAACTAAAAAATTAGGCTGGAAACGTCGTCTTTTAGGCAAACAATTAGCTGAGCCATTAGTAGATAAAGAAACTGGTGAAGTTTTAGTTCCTGCTGATGTTACAATTGAAGCATCTATGGTTGAAGATATTACTATCGAACAAGAAAATAATATCTTCGGTGAAGATGAACATGCAATTGTTTATATTAAAGATAAAAACAATAATAGAATTAAGATGATTTGTTCTCGTACTTTACCATACAATCATCGTACAATTACTATTAACGATATTATTGCATCTATTAGTTATTTATTAAACTTAATGGATGGACATGGACATAAAGATGATATCGACCATTTAGGAAATCGTCGTATCCGTTCTGTTGGTGAATTGTTACAAAATCAATTCCGTATCGGTTTATCCCGTATGGAACGTGTAATCAGAGAACGTATGAATACACAAGATAATGATGTAATTACACCACAAGCTCTTGTAAATATTCGTCCTGTTGTGGCAGCAATCAAAGAATTCTTTGGTTCTAGCCAGTTGTCTCAGTTCATGGACCAGAATAACCCACTTAGTGAACTTACACATAAACGTCGTTTATCTGCACTTGGTCCTGGTGGTCTTAGTCGTGAACGTGCAGGGTTCGAAGTTCGTGACGTACACAACTCTCACTATGGTCGTATGTGTCCTATCGAAACTCCAGAAGGTCCAAACATCGGTCTTATCGGTTCCCTTGCAACATATGCTCGTATTAATGAATTTGGCTTTATGGAAACACCTTATCGTAAAGTCGATAAAGTTAATAAACAAGTAACAACAGATGTTCGTTATTTAACAGCTGATGAAGAAGATGATTTAGTAATTGCACAAGCCAATGAACCATTAGATGAAAATAACTGGTTCAAAGCTCAGCGTGTAACAGCACGTGTTCATGAAGAAACAATGCTTGTTGATGCAGATAGTGTAGATTACATGGACGTATCACCAAAACAGATTGTATCCATTGCGACAGCAATGATTCCATTCTTAGAAAACGACGATGCTAACCGTGCCTTAATGGGTGCGAACATGCAACGTCAGGCTGTACCTCTTTTCAGAACACAGGCACCACTTGTTGGTACTGGTATGGAATATAAAGCAGCTTGTGACTCTGGTGTTATGGTACTTGCAAAACGCGCAGGTGAAGTTGTTAGAGTAACAGCAGATTACATTGAAGTTCGTGCAGACGAAACTGGTGAAATCGACCATTATAAATTACAAAAATATTTACGTTCCAACCAAGGTACATGTATGAACCAAGTGCCAATCGTGTACAAAGGTGATCATGTAGAAGCAAAAGAACCTATCGCTGATGGTCCAGCAACTGACCATGGTGAATTAGCTCTTGGTTACAACGTTATCGTAGCATATATGCCTTGGGAAGGTTATAACTACGAAGATGCGATTTTATTAAGTGAAAAACTTGTAAAAGAAGATATTTACACATCTATCCATATTGAAGAATATGAATGCGATGCTCGTGATACAAAACTTGGACCAGAAGAAATCACACAAGATATTCCAAACGTAGCAGAAGATGCTCTTCGCGACCTTGATGCTGATGGTATTATCCGTATCGGTGCAGAAGTTCGTGCAGGTGATATCTTAGTTGGTAAAGTTACTCCAAAAGGAGAAACAGAACTTACAGCAGAAGAAAGATTATTACGCGCTATCTTTGGTGAAAAAGCTCGTGAAGTTCGTGATACTTCCCTTCGCGTTCCACATGGTGAAGCTGGTCGAATTGTTGATGTTAAAATCTTCAACCGTGCTAATAATGATGAATTACCACCTGGTGTAAATCAGTTAGTACGTGTATATATTGCTCAAAAACGTAAAATCTCTGTCGGCGATAAAATGGCTGGTCGTCATGGTAACAAAGGGGTTGTATCCCGCGTTATGCGTGAAGAAGATATGCCATTCTTACCAGATGGTACTCCAGTAAATATCGTGCTTAACCCATTAGGCGTGCCTTCACGTATGAACATCGGACAGGTACTTGAAACACATCTTGGTATGGCTGTTCGTGAACTTGGTATGCAGATTAAAGCAGGAGATCCAACAGTAGAATCTCGTTTACGTGCAATTGGTTATGATTTTGATAAAAATGGTATGCCAAAACCAGACGTTGCTGGTATTCACATTGCAACTCCAGTATTCGATGGTGCAAAAGGTAACGAAGTATTTGAAACACTCAAAGCTTCTGGTTTCTCTGATAATGGTAAGACTATTTTATATGATGGTCGTACAGGTGAACCATTTGAAAATCCTGTTACAGTAGGTTGCGTGTACATGCTTAAACTTCATCACCTTGTTGATGATAAAATCCATGCTCGTTCAACTGGTCCATACTCTCTCGTTACTCAACAGCCACTTGGTGGTAAAGCACAATTTGGTGGTCAGCGTTTCGGGGAAATGGAAGTTTGGGCTCTCGAAGCATATGGTGCAGCTTATACACTTCAAGAAATTTTAACAGTAAAATCTGACGATGTTGTTGGACGTGTTAAAACATATGAAGCTATTGTAAAAGGTGAAAACATTCCTGAACCAGGTGTTCCAGAATCCTTCAAAGTTCTCATTAAAGAGTTACAAAGTATTGGTCTTGATATCAAAGTTCTTTCCGAAGATGCACAGGAAATTATGATTAATGATATTGAAGATGATATCAATGAAACTGCAAGAGAACTCGATATGGATGCAACAGCAACAAAAGAATCTTATGGTCAAGCAGTAACAACAGATGTTTCTGAAGAAAATGTAGTAGAAGATGATTATACTACTGAAGAACCAACAGATGATATCATTGCTGATCTTGGTGCAGATAATTTTGACGAATAATATAATGGTTTAATTTAATCGATTTAAGAGCATTTATAATTATAAATGCTCTTAATCAATAAATTGAAATAGTGATATAGTAATGTAGGTAACTTTTATTTGTTTAATAAAAGTTTTTTAACAGATGCAAGGCTGAATTTTAAAGAAAGGGAGTGACAGCCCCTTGTTAGATGTAAATAATTTTGATTCTATGCGCATAGGACTAGCTTCTCCAGAAAAGATTCGTGAATGGTCTTATGGCGAAGTAAAAAAACCAGAAACTATCAATTATCGTACTTTAAAACCTGAACGTGATGGTTTGTTCTGTGAAAGAATTTTTGGTCCTACACGTGACTGGGAATGTCATTGCGGTAAATACAAACGCATTCGTTATAAAGGTATTGTCTGTGACCGTTGTGGCGTAGAAGTAACTCGTGCAAAAGTACGTCGTGAACGTATGGGTCATATAGAGCTCGCTGCACCAGTATCTCACATTTGGTACTTTAAAGGCATTCCAAGTCGTATGGGTCTTATCTTAGATGTATCACCTCGTTCTTTAGAGAAAGTATTATACTTTGCTTCTTATATAGTATTAGATCCAGGCGATACACCTCTTATTAAAAAGCAACTTTATCCGAAAATGAATACCGTGAGTATTATGATAAATATGGCTCTAGCTTCAAAGTAGGCATGGGTGCTGAAGCGGTAAAACAGCTTTTAGAAGAATTAGATTTAGATAAAATGAATAAAGAATTACGTGAAGAACTTCGTACTTCTAGCGGTCAGCGTAAAGTTCGTGCTATTCGTCGCTTAGAAGTAGTAGAAGCTTTCCGTAAATCTGGCAATAAACCATCTTGGATGATTCTTGATGTAGTACCAGTTATTCCACCAGAATTACGTCCAATGGTTCAATTAGATGGTGGTCGTTTTGCTACATCTGACTTAAATGATTTATATCGTCGTGTTATCAACCGTAATAATCGTTTAAAACGTTTATTAGACTTAGGTGCACCAGATATTATCGTGCGCAATGAAAAACGTATGCTTCAAGAAGCAGTTGACGCACTTATCGATAATGGTCGCCGTGGTCGTGCTGTAACAGGCCCTGGTAACCGTCCACTTAAATCTTTAAGTGATATGCTCAAAGGTAAACAAGGTCGTTTCCGTCAGAACTTATTAGGTAAACGTGTTGACTACTCTGGTCGTTCCGTTATCGTTGTAGGTCCTGAACTAAAACTTCATCAATGTGGTTTACCAAAAGAAATGGCTCTTGAATTATTCAAACCATTTGTAATGAAAAAACTTGTAAATTCTGGACTTGCACACAATATTAAATCTGCAAAACGCATGGTTGAACGTATTCGTCCAGAAGTTTGGGATGTATTAGAAGAAGTTATTAAAGAACATCCAGTTCTTTTAAACCGTGCCCCTACGCTTCACCGTCTTGGTATTCAGGCTTTTGAACCTGTACTCACAGAAGGTCGTGCACTTAAATTACATCCACTTGCTTGTACAGCTTACAACGCTGACTTCGATGGTGACCAGATGGCTATTCACCTTCCACTTTCAGCAGAAGCTCAAGCAGAAGCTCGTATTTTAATGCTTGCTGCTAACCACATCTTAGCACCAAAAGATGGTGGTCCAATTATCACTCCATCTCAGGATATGGTACTTGGTTCTTACTATTTAACAATCCTTCGTCCAAATGCACAAGGAGAAGGAAAAGTATTTACTGGTATAAATGAAGCTATTTTAGCTCATCAACATAAAAATCTTCAATTACAAGCATTAATTCAGGTTCGTATGGAAGGATATGGCCTTGTAAAAACAACTCTTGGTCGTATGATTTTCAATGAAATTCTTCCTCCTGAAATTCGTGATTTCTATCAAGTAACAAAAGTTTCCTTAGAAGCTGATACACCAGAAGCTCGTGAAGCTTTAATTAAAGGCTTAAAAGGTAAAAAGATGGCTGAACCAATCGTTAATAGCGAAGGTAAAGAAATCGTTCCAGCTGATACAGCTGTTGATGCTGGTTATATTAAAAACTTACTTGCTAGTGATGCTAAAGAAGCTATTGTTCATGGTGGTAACTCTGGACAATGGTATCTCGGTTACAAAACAGGTAAAAAAGAACTTGGTAAATTAGTCGCTAGATGCTTTGAAACATTTGGTGGTTCTAAAACTGCTGAAGTAATTGATAATGTTAAAACTTAGGTTACCATTATGCTTGTCTTGCTGGTATGACAGTTGCTATCTCCGATATCATCGTTCCACCAGAAAAGAAAGAAATTTTGGCAGCTACAGAAAAAGTTGTTAACCGTGTTGAACGCGACTATAATCGTGGTCTTATCACTGAAGACGAACGTTATAAGAAAGTTGTAAAACTTTGGAGCGATGCTACAGATGACGTTGCTGATGCGATGATGGCTAACATGGATACATTCAATAATATCTTCATGATGGCTGACTCTGGTGCCCGCGGTAACAGACAGCAGATGCGTCAGCTCGCTGGTATGCGTGGTCTTATGGCTGATCCATCTGGTAAAATCATCGACTTACCAATCAAAGCAAACTTCCGTGAAGGCTTAACAGTGTCTGATTACTTTATTTCTTCTCATGGTGCTCGTAAAGGTCTTGCCGATACAGCACTTAGAACAGCTGACTCTGGTTACCTCACCCGTCTCTTGTTGACGTTGCTCAAGACGTTATCGTTCGTGAAGATGACTGTGACGTTGTAGGTATTAACCTCGTACGTGAACGTGCAAAACTTGCTGCATCTTCTAGCGCTGCAATCAAAGAACTTGGCGATAGCTTAAAAGGTCGTGTGCTTGCAAATGATATCGTTAGTCCAAAAACAGGCGAAGTTCTTTATGCTGCAGATACTACACTTGATGAAGAAGCTCTCAATACTATTGGTGAACATAATGTTAGCGAAATCGTACTCAAAGGTTCCGCTATTTATGAAGGACTCAACTCTATGTCCACTGAAACAATAGCTCTTGGTGCTCCTGAAGAAAATGTACGTAAATCCATTAAACATGCTATGATGCATGAAATGCTTGGCAAAAATACAACTGATGCTGTTTATGATAGCACAGGCGCAGAAATCATTCCTGCAAATACACCACTTACAGAAGAATATATCGAAGCTGTATTAAATAGCGACGCGAAAGAAGTTAAAGTTCGCAATAACAACATTCGTGGTATCGAAGTTGAAGCTATTAAAGAAGGTAACGGTATTATTGAATCTCTTGAAGATCGTATCATAGGACGTGTATTAGCAGAAGATATCATTGATCCTGCTACTGGTGAAAAATCGCTTCTCTTAACGAAACTGTTACACCAGCTCTTGCTAAAGCAATTTGTAAAGTACGTGAAAAAGTTTCTATTCGTAGCGTACTCACATGTAAATCTCAGCTTGGTGTATGTATTAAATGTTATGGTCAAGACCTTGCTACAGCTAATCAGGTTGAAGTTGGTGAAGCAGTTGGTATTATCGCTGCTCAATCTATCGGTGAACCTGGTACACAGCTTACAATGCGTACATTCCACTCCGGTGGGGTTGCCAGTGACGAAGATATCACACAGGGTCTTCCACGTGTTGAAGAATTGTTCGAAGCAAGAAAACCAAAACATCATGCTATCATTGCTGAAATCGAAGGTACTGTGCTCATTTCCGAAGATAAAGAAATGCGCATAGTTACTATTACACCAGATGAAGGCGAATCTAGAGAATATTTAATTCCTTATGGTTCTCGTCTCATTGTTAAAAATGGTGCAAGAATTAAACCTGGTGATAAAATCACTGAAGGTTCTATTAATCCACATGATATCTTACGTATTTGTGGTTTACGTGAAACTCAGCGTTACCTCGTATACGAAGTACAAAAAGTATATAAATCTCAGGGTGTTGGTATCAACGATAAACATATCGAAGTTATGGTTCGTCAGATGCTTCATAAAGTTAAAATTGAAGATTCTGGTGACACTGATTTCCTCCCTGGTGAATATATTGATATCAATAGCTTTGAATCTGCAAATGCTAAAGCTATTGAAGAAGGCGGTATTCCAGCCGTTGCTCGTCCAATCCTTTTAGGTATTACAAAAGCTTCCTTGGCAACAGATTCCTTCTTATCTGCAGCATCATTCCAAGAAACTACTCGTGTTCTTACTGATGCAGCTATCAAAGGTAAGGTTGATCCACTTATCGGTCTTAAGGAAAATGTTATTATCGGTAAATTAATTCCTGCTGGTACTGGTATGAGTAGATATAGAAATATCAATGTAGTAGATTTAGATGCTGCTGAACATGAAGCACAAGAAGAAACTACAGTTACTGAATAAGATTAATAAAAAGCAAGATACTTTATTGTATCTTGCTTTTCTTTTTTAGTTGTATAAATAGAAGATTTTTTACAAATATAAAAATTGGAATAGCAAGATGAGTATCTTTATCAAATGTTCTAATGCATAAATATTGATTAAATGTTATATAAATGATAAGATTTAATTGAAGTAAATTTCAGTTAATTTTAAATTTTTAATATTTTGGAGGGGATATTATGACCGTTTACAAAGAGACGATACAATTGACATCTCATGGAAAAACACCGACTTTTTTGATATTACACCACAAGTAAAAACAGCAATACTTAACAGTAAGATTAAAAATGGCATATGTACAGTTATTTCCCCACATACAACATGTGCTGTATTTTTTGAAGAATTTGTGCATGATTATACAGAAAATGGCGATGAATTTTTACAAGCTGATTTAAATAATATCTTGCAAAAACTCATTCCTGATAATATAGCTGAAGGTCAATATAATTATCCAGGTGAAAAACATTATGAAGCAGTTGCTTCTTGGCCAAATGCAGAAGATTATTTACCTAATGGTGATAGAACAGCATTATTAAATTGTGAAGCGCATTTAAAAGCTACTTTAATTGGTTCAAGTGAAACTTTTGAAGTTGATAATGGTGCTTTAGGTGTAGGTACAACAGGATACGTTTATTTTGTAGATTTTGATAGAACTCGTTCGCGTACAAGAAAATGTAAAATTATTATTATGGGCGAATAATAGGAGGTTTTTATATGTTAGTGTCTTCAAAAGAATTATTACTTACTGCAAAGCAAAAACATTTTGCTATACCTTCTGCTAATTTTGTAGATGAAATTTCAGCAAAAGCTCATATAGAAGTAGCAGAAGAAATGAATTTACCATTGATTTTATCTTTTGCTCAGGTGCATAGTAAATATCAAAGTCTAGAAGAAGCAGCTAATATAGGAAAATATTATGCTAATAAAGCAAAAGTTCCTGTAGTATTGCATTTAGACCATGGTGAAGATTTTGATTTTATAAAAAGAGCTATTGAGTTAGGTTTTACATCTGTAATGATTGATGCTTCAAATGAAACATTAGATGAAAATATTAGAATTACAAAAGAGGTAGTAGATTATGCACATGCACATGATGTTTGCGTAGAAGCTGAAATTGGGCATGTTGGTACAGGTGTAAGTGTAGATGCATTAAGTGAAGCTAAGTCGGTATATACTTCTGTAGAAGAAGCAATAAAATTGACGGAAGAAACAAATTTAGATTCTTTGGCAGTATCTATCGGTACAGCACATGGAAGTTATAAAGGAACACCTGTAATTAATTTTGAACGTTTAAAAGAATTATCAGAAGCTTTAGATGTTCCATTAGTGTTACATGGAGGTTCTTCATCAGGTGATGAAAATTTATCTCGTTGTGCTAAAAAAGGTATAGCGAAGATAAATATTTATACGGATTTTATTTTAAATGCATATAAAAATTTACAAGAAAATGAAGCTAAAGACTATTTTGCTGTTAAAACATTATTAAAAGATGGCATAAAAGATATTTTACGCAGATATTATAAAGTATTTAGTACACAAAATATTTAATACAAACTAAAAATATGGAGGAGATTATTTTGAGAAAAATAAAAACACCGTTTTTATGGTAAATCCTAAATCATATTTATATGGGAAAAAACTTTTAAAATTGGCGTTGGCGGCAGATGCTATAGCTAAGGAAAAAGATTTTGATGTATTTTTTACAGCATCTTTTGTAGATTTGAGAATGATTGCTGAAAATACAACTAATTTAATAGTTACAGCACAACATATGGATAGTTTAAAAGCTGGTAGAGGTATGGGGTATGTTGTACCAGAAGCTTTGGCAGAAGCTGGCGTAAAAGCTGTATTTTTAAATCATGCAGAGCATTCTTTGAAATTAGAAGAATTAGTAAAAGTTATTAATAGAGCTAAAGAAAATGATATGTATACAGTAGTATGTGCTGATTCGGTAAAAGAAGCTCAAGCTATTGCAACATTAAAACCAGATATTTTATTATGTGAACCAACTGAATTAATTGGTACAGGTACAGTAAGTGATAAGTCTTATATTGAAGCTACAAATAATGCTATTCGCAGTATTGATGCCGATATATTAGTTATGCAAGCAGCTGGTATTAGTACAGGAAAAGATGTTTATAAAACAATTATAAGTGGAGCTGATGGAACAGGTTGTACAAGCGGTATAGTTTGTGCAAAAGACCCTGAAGTCATGGTGAAAGAAATGTTAGATGCAATAGAAAAAGCTGTTAAAGAAAAAGGATAAAATAGGGATTTTAATAAATAGTATAAGATTTTTCTTATACTATTTGTTATAAAAAATAAAATATAAATTTATGTAGAGGAGGAGTTTTATGGATTTTATAGCATTTTTAGCGAACGGTTTATTGAGTTATTTAAAGCTGGTGCTACAACCTTTATGGGATGGGTAACGGGTATTATTCCACTTGTAGTAGTATTGATGACTGCAGTAAGTGCATTGATAAAACTGATCGGTGAGGAACGAGTATATAGTGTAGCACAGAAGGCAACAAAATATACGATTACAAGATATACTATTGTTCCAGTACTCGCAGTTATATTTTTAGCTAATCCAATGTGTTACACTTTTGGTCGCTTCGTTGAGGAAAAATATAAACCTGCTTTCTATGATGCAGCTGTAAGTTTTGTTCATCCAGTAACAGGATTATTCCCACATGCAAATGGCGGAGAATTGTTTGTATATATGGGAATTGCATCAGGTATTACAACATTAGGCTTGCCACTTGGAGATTTGGCAGTAAGATATTTTATCGTGGGTGTAATAGTTATTTTTATTAGAGGTTTTGTAACAGAAAAGATTTTGCAAGAATGTCTGCAAAATAATATGATAAAATGTTCTAAATCAGAACATTTAAATCTATCATCAATTACTTTTACATTTGTTCTAGTCTAATAGTATTGAAAAAATAATTGTTTAAGTGTATTATAAAGTCAGTTAATAAATCAAGAAACATCAGTTTATACAAAATATTCTATTTATTTTATAGGTGCTATTATGAAGAAGATAATTGATGATATTAGATTAATTTACAAATGTTGTAGTCTATATTATGAAGATAATATGAGTCAACAAGAAATTTCAGAAACCTTGCAAATTTCTCGACCTTCTGTTGCTAGAATGATAAAAAGTGGTAGACGTAGTGGAATTGTCAAAATTGAGATAAAAAATCCAGATAATTTGATGTTTGCCAATATGGAACGTGAATTAGAGAAGAAATTTGGTTTAGAAGAAGTGGTAATAGCAGCAGCTAATTCTACTGAGATCGGACCAAATATTATAAATGAAAATTTGGCGCAGGAGATGGCAAAATTTTTAACTAGAATAGCAGAAGACAGAGAATATATAGGTGTAACCATGGGGATGACTCTTAGAAATTTGACTCATGCAAATTTATCTAATATAGAAAAATTAAAATGTACTTTTGTTCCCATTGTGGGTGGTATTGGTGAAAGCCGATATGACATTCATTCTAATTATATAGCAATGGCCTTTGCTAATATATTTAAGGCAGATTGTTTACAATTTTTTGCTCCATTAGTGTTTTCCAAACCAGATTTATTGAATGATTTTTTACAAGAAGAATCAATGCAGGGAATTTTAAAGAGCTTCAATAAAATTTCTACTGTAATTATGGGGATAGGCATACCAGATAGAGCTCATTCAACTATTTTAAAGGCTGGTTATATCAATGAAGAAATGTTTGATACTTTTGTTAAACAAGGTGCAGTCGGAGATATAGCAATGCAGTTTTTTGATAAAGATGGAAATGTAGAAAAATTTAATGTTTTTAACAAATTGGTATCAGGTATGCCTATTGAAAAGTTAAAAAAGATTAGACGTAGAATAGGCGTAGCAACAGGAAAAATAAAAGCAGATTCAGTTGTTGGTGCTATAAAAGGTGGCTTTGTAAATATCTTAATAATTGATTCGGAATGTGCTCAAGCGTTATTAAACTACGAGGAATGATGATGATGGACTTTACAATGTTATTTGTTTGTTTATTAGCATTTATGGTGATTCAAGCATTAGGAACATATGTTCAAGTGCAACAATATAAGAAAGCTGTGCGTCGTTTACACAAAAAAGGCAATATTGGTATAGGAAGTAAACGCTCAAGAATAAGAAATAATATTGTAATTATTGCTTGTGATAATCAAGGGAAAATTGTTGATGGAGAGTTAATGGAAGGTTTAACTGTATTTACAAAGTTTAAACAAATTCCAGATATTATAGGTAAAGATATATTTTTATTAAAAGAAGAATATGAAGCTTTATCTAAAAAAGAGAAAAAACAATTTAAAGGTCATCTGCAAGCAGTAGAAGCTTTGTGTAATCGATTTAGCTCTATTGAAAATACATGAATTTTTTTAGGGGGAACAAAATTATGGAATTAATTGCGGGATTGGCAAACGGTTTTATTGAATTATTTAAAGCAGGTGCAGCTACGTTTATGAGTTGGGTAGTGAATATTATACCTCTTGTAGTGGTTTTAATGACAGCTGTTAGCGCTTGTATCAAATTGATTGGTGAAGAAAAAGTTTACAATGTGGCTGGTGTATTAACTAAAAGCATTTTTACTAGATATACATTATTACCAGTTATCTCTGTATTGTTCTTAGCAAATCCTATGTGTTATACATTTGGTAGATTTGTTGAAGAAAAACATAAACCAAGTTTTTATGATTCAACAGTAAGTTTTCTTCATCCAGTAACAGGATTATTCCCACATGCAAATGGCGGTGAATTGTTTGTATATATGGGAATAGCAACAGGGATTACTACATTGGGATTGCCACTTGGTGATTTAGCTGTACGTTATTTTATAGTTGGTGTGATTGTAATATTTATTCGTGGTGTCGTTACAGAAAAAATATTTGCGATTATGAAATCTAGAAATTAAAGTTATAAGAGAGGAGTTAATCCATATGTATAGAGCGATAACAATTACAAGAGGTAGTGCTGGTTGGGGCGGTCCACTTACTATTAAACCTACAGAAAAATGTTATAAAGTAATAAGCGTTACTGGTGGTGGTATACATCCAGTAGCAGCTAAAATTGCTGAAATGACAGGTGGCGAAGCTGTTGATGGTTTTTCAACAGGTGTTCCTGATGAAGAAGTAATGATTGCTGTAGTTGACTGTGGTGGTACAGCTCGTTGTGGTGTATATCCTAAAAAGAAAATTTTTACTGTAAACTTAACTGCAGTGGGAAAATCTGGCCCTCTTGCTAAATTTATAACAGAAGATTTGTATGTTTCAGATGTTACAGAAAATTGTTTAAAATATGCAGATGAAAATGCAGTAATTATACAAAAAGCTTCTGAAAGTAGTGATAGTCAAAAAGCACCAAAAACTAAAGCTCAAGCTAGAGCTGAATTAGCTGAAATGAATGCAGGGAAAAAGAAAAACATCATAACTCGTATGGGTATTGGTGTAGGTGCTATTGTAAATAAATTCTATCAAGCTGGTCGTGAAACTATTGAGATGGTAATTAAAAATATCTTACCATTCATGGCCTTCGTAAGTATGATTTTAGGTATTATCAGTGCTTCTGGTATCGGTGATGTAATAGCAAATACTATTTCTCCACTTGCAAGTACATTACCTGGTATGATAGGTATTTCTATTATTTGTGCATTACCATTTATCTCTCCAGTACTTGGACCTGGTGCTGTAATTGCACAAGTTGTTGGTAGTTTATTAGGTGTACAGATTGGTTTAGGAAATATCCCTCCACAATATGCACTTCCAGCATTATTTGCAATCAATGCTCAAGTAGGTGCTGACTTTGTACCAGTTGGTTTAAGTTTAGGTGAAGCAGAACCAGAAACTATTGAACTTGGTGTTCCAGCAGTTTTATATTCCAGACTTATCACTGGACCTGTAGCTGTTTTAATCGCTTATGTATTTAGCATTGGTTTATATGCTTAAGTAAAAAGAAAAAAAGAGGTACTTAAAGATGAAATATTACGCAGAAATAACAGGTTGGGGCGACGAAGCAAAAGCTTTTTTAAAAGAGTTGAATTATATAATTTTATTCAATGATAATGCTCCATCAGAACTTGCTGAAATATCTATATTACATTCTATTGGTGAAATGAAAGGCGATATTGAAGTTGGAGATACTATCATTATTGCAGAAAAGGCTTTTGAAGTAACAGCTGTTGGTGATGAAGCTCAAAAAACTTTTAAAGAATTAGGTCATGCTACTATTAATTTTGCAGGTAGAGATGTACCAGATTTACCAGGACATATCATGTTAAAAGGTGATGAAGCTTTAACAGAAGATGATATTGTTAAAGGCGCTAAAATTGAAATATATTGATAATTAATTACCAATATAAATATATAACAAAATATTTTATGGAGTGTGAATTTCAATGCTTAATATGGATCAAAAACTTTTAAAACGTGAAGAAGAAGGAAAAATTATTCGCACTGGTATCGTAGGTGCAGGTCAAATGGGTAGAGGTATGGTTACTCAAATGGCTATCATGAAAGGTATCAGTCCATCAATCGTATCTGATATTAAAATTGAAAATGTAATCAATGCTTTCCATTATGCAGGTATTAGTGATGAACAAATTGCTATCGCTAAAACTTTAGAAGATGCAAATAAATATATGGAAATGGGTAAATTTGTAGCAACAGATAATTCTGATCTCATTTCTCAAGCAAATTTAGTAGAATGTGCTATTGATGTTACAGGTGTGCCTGAAGTTGGTGTAAAAATTGCTATTGACTCCATGAATAATGGAAAACATGTAGTAATGATGGACGTAGAAACAGACGTTGTAATTGGTTCTTATTTGAAAAAACTCGGTGATAAAAATGGTGTAGTTTATACTGGTTCTGCTGGTGATGAACCAGGTGCTGTAATGGAACTTTACTCTTTTGCTAAAGCTATGGGTATGGATGTAAAAGTAATGGGTAAAGGTAAAAATAACAAACTTGATTATGATTGCAATCCAGATACAGTACTAGAAGAAGCTATTCGTCGTAAAATGAGCCCTAGAATGCTTTGCGCATTTAAAGATGGTACAAAAACAATGGTAGAAATGACTGCAATGTCCAATGCAACTGGTTTAGTTCCAGATGTTATCGGTGGTCATGGTCCTGCTGCAAGTCCAGCTGAACGTTGTAAAGAATTAAATGAAATCTTCAAATTAAAAGAAGATGGCGGTATTTTAAATAAACATGGTGTAGTTGAATATGTAAATGGTATTGCTCCTGGTGTATTCGTAACAGTTTCCACTGAAAATGAAGAAATTGCATATCAAATGCAATATCATAGCATGGGCCTGGTCCACTTTGGACATTATATCGTCCATATCATTTATGCAACCTTGAAACACCATTAACAGTAGCAAAAGCAGTTATTGATAAAGAACCTACTATTATTCCTATTGATGGCCCTGTAAGTGAATGTATTACTGTTGCTAAACGTGATCTTAAAGCTGGCGAATATATTGATGGTATTGGCGGATATACAACATATGGCTCTATTGCAACATCTAAAGAAACATATGAAAAAGGATATGTACTTTATGGCTTAGTTAATAAAAAAGCTCGTATGTTAAAAGATGCTAAAAAAGGTCAATTATTAACACTTGATATGGTAGAACTTGATACAAGCACTCAACTTTATCATGTACGTAAAGAACAAGATGCTATGTATGGAAAAAATAATACTTACTAAAATATAAATTTTAATAAGTATTTAAAAGAAAAATATAAATAAAAAAATAAATTTGTTACAATAATTAATATACTATACCCTAAAATATAAAACAAGATTATAAAATAAGATAAGGTCTTTACTTTTTAATAGTAGACTTATCTATTTAATTATATAAGTAAAGGGATAGTAAAATAATAGTTTTTATAAATCTATTTGTTGAAAAAAAATGAAATATCCATTATAATAAAATTTGTTTGATTAGATAAGTTGTATTTTGTTAAAGAAGTTGTAATACAACATTAGGAAGTATATAAGTTTATATAAAATATTTAAAAATATATA
>ENA-OQHP01000094-OQHP01000094.1-human-gut-metagenome-genome-assembly--contig:-NODE-94-length-28474-cov-1.663774_pt1 | contig 28474 bp, 46 predicted proteins | sample MGYA00242563_ERZ504717 | MGnify/ENA primary metagenome ERZ504717 (study PRJEB26092, sample SAMD00036212) | human gut metagenome | host: Homo sapiens | study: EMG produced TPA metagenomics assembly of... | reverse complement strand
TACCTCTTTTAAAAAACTTATTCTTTTCGTATTATAAATGAAGTGATACAATAAAATCAACTTTATAGAAAGGAATTTTATTATGGATCCACAAAAATTTGATTATAATCAGGATTATAACTATAATTTCGGCAGCAATTATGGGCCGGGCTTTAATCCCAACAACAATTTCTACAATAAACGCTCACGCAATATGGAGGTTGCAGCACTTGTGCTTTCAATAATTGCCATCGCGTCGTGCAGCTGTATTTATGTGTCTATCATATGCGGCTCGCTTGCCATGATTTTTGCGTTACTGTCAAAAGGCGGTGCCACCTCAATGAGCAGCATGGCTATGACCTCATTCTGGATTGCGTTTGCCGCTGTTGTTATCACTCTTATTATCTATATCGGTTCGTTTGCCGCCATGCTTCACGAATATGGAAGCATAGAGGGTATATTAAAGGAATACCAGAACCTGACCGGTATCGACTACAATGAGCTACTTAAGCAGATGAATACCGCAAAATAATATAAGCATATTTTTGACTATACAGTTTACCACAATAATGGCAAGTGCAAGCCACATATATAATGGCCTGAAGTGCATTCCGATGTGCAGCCTGCCGCGGCTTATCCGCTGCAGTGTCTGTGACAGCATAAACCAGCCTCCAAAAACGGCTGTATACGGCACAAACGGATGGAGTACAAACGACCTTATCAGATGTCCATGCAGCAGCGCAAATGTGGCTCTCGTGCCACCGCACCCCGGACAATAGTAGCCTGTATATGCGTGCAGCGGACATGGAGGCACCTTTGTGAGTATCTGCGTACCGCATACTCCAATCACTGCCGCAAGAGCCGCAAATACAGCTATGCATATCCAGCCCGTTATATAGAAATACCTGTCGATTGTTTCATCTGTCTGCATGATATGTGTGGTCCTTCCTGTGATTTTGTGTAACCATATGAATACAAGTATATGCTATATATCTGACAATTGTCAAAGCATTAATTTAAACATTAACTTAAGCCTAACTTAAGCATTAATTCAAAACTATTATTTCAGGAGAAATATAATGAACCCAAAAAAGAAATCCAAAGAATTAAAAAGAATATCAAGAGAGAACCTGAACGGAAGATACAGACTTAGCATGAGCGTTTTTCTCACTGTCACACTCATAAATCTGTTTAGTGACCTGCCGTTTACCTACCTGCTCGGAAATGTATATGCGACAAAGGTTCAGACCGTCATCTACTACATTGCCGAGGTGCTTTTATCTATCGTGGTCGGCGTGCTGCAGATGGGACTCATACGTTTCCACCTTAATATGGCAAGAAAGAAAGAGTGCCGTATCAGCGATGTATTCTACTGCTTTATGAATCACTCCAACAGATATTTTGGAGCATACATCATATATTATGCCATCTCTATGATTGCAAAGGCGCCTTTCCTTGTAGCCAGAAACTTTTTCAAGCTAAGCGGCGACGCCATGGGAATTGCTATCGCTTTATATGCTGCAAGTGCCGTGCTCAGCTTTATCGTACTGGTTCTGTTTCCATTTTACCTGTATCTGGTGCTCTCTCGCGATGATTTATCAGTATTTGCATGTCTGACTCATGCCATAAAGCTGATTCGCGGCAACATACTCAGAGTCATCTACATTAACGTAAGCTTCATCGGTATGCTTGTGCTTTGCGTGCTGTCGCTCGGCATCGGCCTGCTCTGGGTGGAGCCTTACTATGAGCAGACCTTTACAAATCTCTTCCTCGATGTGACAGGGGAGCTGCCGGCTGTGGACTGCGCGGTGTAACGGCTTATATAATCGCTTGTGCATGGAGCGCTTCGAATTCAGGTTCTGTAAGTGCATGAAGCGCCCGGTGCACAGATTATATATCACTCCGCTCTCATAACTCCTTAGTCTAGTGGGAGTAAATGCCGTCATCCGCAGAGCTTATCAGGCGCGGAAAATCAAACGCGCATTTTACCTCAATATCTAAATTCAGGCTATGCTGCTTGAACGAGTATTTTCCGCGCCGCTTTTGCTGATGACGGCATATAACTCCCACACGACACGTCGTAAATCGAACGTAGCGACATACAATCTGTGCACCGAGCGTTCCATGCACTAATATACTTCTTCTATTTATCTTACTGCTCCATGCACTTACTCAACTTTATCGAAATTTCCGAACATGTGGGATATATAATCCGCATCCCACCCGCTCCACGCACCCACTCTCAACCTAAAATCGAAGCTCTACATCTGCAGCAACCTGTCCATAATCCTTGCTGCAACGCAGCTCTTGTCCATGATTCAAGCTCTGTGCAGTCGTCAGCCGTGATGAGTGTGACCACATTGGTATCTGTTCCAAAGCCTGCGCCTGCTACCTTTAGGTTGTTTGCCACTATCATATCTGCATTTTTCTTTGCAAGCTTTGCTTTCGAGTTTTCAAGCATATTCTGGGTTTCCATAGAAAAACCGCATATGAGCTGTCCCTTAGCCTTGTGTGCTCCGAGGTATGAAAGGATGTCCTCTGTGCGCTCAAGCTCAATTACAGACTCATATGAGCTGTCATTTTTCTTTATTTTCTCATCAGCCGGATGTGATGGGCAAAAATCCGCTACTGCTGCGGTCATGATGATAATATCCTGTTCAGCAGCCCTTGATTTCACCACGTCTGCCATGTCTGCGGCCGATGTCACATTTACCACATCTACAAACATAGGTGGCGCAACCGATACTGAAGCGTTGACCAGTGTAACATGCGCACCGCGGAGCATGCAATTTTCTGCTATGGCACGCCCCATCTTGCCTGTTGAGTGATTGGTGATAAAACGTACCGGGTCTATTTTTTCCTGCGTCGCTCCGGCTGTGATGAGTACATTCTTGCCCGCCAGGTCCTTTTCACAGGCTATTGTCCTCATTATGTAGTTGAAAAGTGTCTGTGGCTCCGGCATTTTTCCTGCACCGGTGTCTCCGCATGCAAGATATCCTTCAGCCGGCTTTATTATCTCAAAGCCGTAGTGTTCGAGCTTTTTGATATTGTCCTGCACAATCCTGTTCTCATACATATTGGTGTTCATGGCAGGAGAAACAAGCTTAGGACATTTGGCTGCAAGTATTGTGGTGGTAAGCATATCGTCTGCGATTCCGTTTGCCATCTTGCCTATCACATTGGCTGATGCAGGTGCCACCATAAAGATGTCTGCTCTCTTTGCAAGCGCCACATGCTCTACATTGAATTCAAAGTTTCTGTCAAATGTGTCCACGAGGCACTTGTTGCCTGTGAGAGTTTCAAATGTGATTGGATTTATAAAATTTGTTGCATTGTGTGTCATTATGACGTTGACATCGGCGTGCTGTTTTACAAGCATACTCGCAAGGTTTGCTATCTTGTATGCCGCTATGCTTCCTGTCACTCCCAAAACTACTGTTTTTCCTTTTAACATGATTTTCACCTCTGTATAAAACTATTATTCTGCAGTCATTTTTTGTTTACATCGCAAAATGCTTTGTAGCCATCCACAGACTTTGCACTTCTAGCTGCATTGGCAATGGCCTTTGCCATGACATAGGCACTCATTGGCCCCACCAGATTGATATCGGCAGGCACACTGCCCACTGATACAGCATAGATTGAATCTCCGTCTGCCATCGTGTGCACAGGTCTGATTGCTCTGCCATAGCCATTGTGAGCCATGGATGCCACCTTGTTGAGTGCGGTCTTGTCAAGCTTTGCATTTGTTATTATTGTACCAATTGTGGTGTTTCCTGTAAACATATTCTGAATCTTCGCCGCTGCCTCAAAATACGCTGTCTCGTCATCAAAAAGCAGCCCATTTTCATCCAGTGCTCCGGCAATTTTCTTATCTGTATCTATATCATATATGTCACCAAGTGCGTTCAGTGTCACCACTGCTCCAACCTTTAGTTCTCCAAGCTGTACTGCATAGGCTCCTATTCCGCTCTTCATGCTGCGCTCACGCCCCATATATTTACCGACTGTTGCACCCATTCCGGCTCCATAATTTCCCTGTAAAAATGTATCATAAGAAGCGTTCTCACAAGCCTTGTATGCCATTTTGCCATCAGGCCTTGCATTTTATCACCTATTACCAGGTCAAAAATGCACGACTGCACCACAAGAGGCACCTTTGTGACTCCCACATCAAAGCCTATATCACGCTCCTCGAGATACTTCATCACGCCTCCCGCTGCATCCAGACCAAAGGCAGAGCCGCCTGACAGTACAAGAGCATGGATACCCTTTGCGTCTGCCACAGGATTTAAAAGTGGTGTCTCCCGCGAAGCCGGTCCGCCTCCCCTTATGTCAACTCCCGCCGGTGACTGTTTATCAAAAAGAAATACCGTACAGCCGGTCAAGCCCTTAGTGTCCTCGGCTTGGCCTATTTTGAAGCCGCCGATATCCATTATGTCTATTTCATGCATATGTTTCACCTTGTATCATGCCTTTCTTTTAACTCAAATGCTTTTTACCATTCCTAGTCCAACTGCTTATAAAACAGGCGGACCTTATCAGTCCGCCGTACATACAATTTCACATTTATTTTAAATCTATCTGAATTTATTTTGCTGCAATTGGTTTGATAGTATTTAAAACCAATCCAACAAGGTATACGATGATTGCGGCAACTATTGCCTCAATTACTCCGTTAAAGCTGATGACTCCGGTGATAACGCCCAGCACCGCGTTTCCTGCCACACCGATTGCATCTGCATAAGCATCCTTGTAAAGCACGAAGATTGAGCCCATTACAAGCAGTGTATTGGTCATGGCACCGGCTACACCTGCATATACAAACGGAATAACCTGTGTGCTCTTTCTGATAAATACAGCCTCAACTACTATAAATACTACAGCTCCGACTGCTATGCCGATTCCTAAAGCGGCTGCCTGTGAAAGTGACTCTGACATCTTGCCGAGGAATGCATATACTCCGAATGCAAGGAATACTGACATGAGCACATTTAAAACTGTTCCCCAGAGATTTTTCTTCTCTGACGCAAGCACCTTTTTGATGCCTATATATACAAAATAAGGTATAACACCTACTAAAATTCTTGGAACAAATGCTATGAATAAGCTCTTAAATATACCTGAGGTTCCGACCAGGGATGCGGCAAGCACCGGCGAAAATACAAAGGATGAAAGAGTTCCTCCAACTATAGTTGCCTTTAGACAACTGGTAAATCCGAATACAAATCCAAGGAATGCTCCCTTTTTAGGTCCGCAGAAAAGTGAACCAAGGATTACCGGAATGTGAATAATCGTAGCGTTGATAACTACGAGCGGAATATATCCGAGTGGTGTGAATGCCATGATAATGATAATGGCTGTGAATAAACCTGTCAGTACAAGTTCGTTTGTTTTTGAATTGCGCATTGTTTTTCCTCCTTTTGGTAAAAGCCCATATGGGTCTCGTCCTAATTCTGTTATGCTGTGATTCTGTCACACGGCATAAAAGCGCACATGAAAATTGTATGGCTGCTGGATTCTCGTATGAGTAACCCGCATTTATGTATCATACCACCGTGCAAGAAGTGTGTAAAGCAGTTTTCGTTATTTTTTTAACAATTTTTTAACAAAATGTGTTGTTGCATTGCAAATCACTGACATATACATCGATGTCTTACATATGCTGCATTGTATCACACAAGCGTGAAAAAAATCCCGGACATTGTATAAATGTCCGGGGAAATTATTTATTCTACGGTAACTGATTTTGCAAGGTTACGTGGCTGGTCAGGGTTTAAGCCCTTTCCTGTTGATGTGTAGTAAGCGATAAGCTGACAGATTATAACTGACTCGAAAATCACAAACTCATCCGGTGCCTGTGGGAGTGAGATATGCACATCACAGATTGACTTATCTGTAATATCCTTATCCCTGCTAAGAAGGATAACGTATGCGCCTCTCGCCTTCACCTCGCGGATATTTGAGATGACCTTGCTGTATACATGGCTCTGTGTAGCAACTGCGATAACCGGAACACCCTCGCTGATGAGCGCAATTGTACCGTGCTTTAACTCTCCTGCTGCATAAGCCTCAGCATGAATATAAGAAATCTCTTTGAGCTTGAGTGCACCCTCCATGCTTAATGCATAATCAAGTCCTCGTCCTATGTAAAACGCATTTGTAGCATTTGTCATTCTCTTTGTAAGCTGTTCAATCTCAGGTGCCTGTGTGATAACTGACTCAATGAGATTTGGAACCTCCTGCAGATTCTCAATAAATGTCTTTGCCTCTTCCTTGGTCATACGGCCGGATACAAGACCAATCTTGCATCCAATCAAGTAAAGCTTGCCACCTGAACTGTGTATGCCTTTGTACTTGCCACGGCAATCTCAGGACCTGCGTGTGTATAAAGTACATAGTTGCTCTCACGGGCTATTGTTGAGCCCTTTACATTTACGATAGAAAGCGTCTTTTTAGTATATTTATTAGCCAGACGAAGTGCCTCTAAGGTATCGATTGTCTCACCTGACTGTGACACAAAAATAACCATTGACCTGTCTGTGAGAACAGGCTGCTCATATCTGAACTCTGATGCAATCTCAACAGAAACAGGAATACCAAACTTGTTCTTTAAAAGAGCTTTTCCGACCATTCCTGCATACATAGCTGTACCACAGGCTACAACTGTTATGTCGCTTATATCCTCGAAGAACGAATCAGGAATATTATCATCCTCAAAACAAGGAAGTGAATCCTTGATTCTTGGAGTGATAGTCCTTGTGATAGCTGTCGGCTGCTCATGAATTTCCTTGATCATGAAATGCGGATATCCATCCTTCTGAGCTGCCGTTACATCCCAGTTTACCTCAAGATAATCCGGCTCAACTTTCTTACCCTCTAAATCCTCCATTTCAATTCCATCAGCAGTCATTGTCATGATAGTGTACTCCGGAAGTATAAAATAGCGCTTTGAATATTTGATAAACGCTGTAAGATCTGATGCAATAAATGCTCCGTCATCGCAATATGTTGCAACCATCGGGCTTACATTTCTGACAGCAAAAATCTTTCCCGGCTGATCCTTGAACATGATACAGAACGCAAATGAACCCTGAAGCTCTGCTACCGCCTTCTTAATAGTAGCCTTTGGATCTCCGTCATAGAGCTTGTTGATAAGAGCAGCTGCTACCTCTGTATCTGTCTCAGATATAAGAGACTCTGCAAGATCAAACTTGTTTACGATCTCGTGGTAGTTCTCAATGATACCATTGTGGATGAGTGCGACATTTCCAACCTTGTGAGGATGAGCATTGGCATTGGTAACTCCGCCGTGTGTTGCCCATCTTGTATGTCCGATTCCGCAGGTTGAATTGTTCTCATCATCGCAGATAGCTAGAAGATCCTTAACCTTTCCGACGGTTTTGCGAATAGAAATCTTGCCTGTATCCTTGAAATAAGCAATACCTGCACTGTCGTATCCACGATACTCTAACGCTGCGAGTCCTTCCGTCAAAATCTTCTGTGCCTCTAAACGGCCTGTAAATCCTATAATTCCACACATAGTGTTAGATCTCCTTTTCGATATATAATTTTAAATGTACAAATTGTAACTGTTCTGTTCTGAATAGCTACTTGATTTTTATGGTTCTCTCGCTTTGTTTTGATGTCTCCATCATATTTGGCTTGAGATGCGCATCCATATATGCGTCCAGGCATCCGCCGAATTTTCGATAACCTGAAACCTCGTTAACCGGCATCATTTTTACGTACCTGCCGGTGCATGGCGCTAAAGTTTTTAACTTTTCGAAATCCAATTCCTCCACATTTGATTGAACGTTGTTATTCTATCACATTGGGATAAATGACTCAATTGTAAAATTAGCCGAATTTTTCATAAATGTGGGGGTAAATTTATAATATGCGACTAGATGTCGTAGTATAACAAAGATTACGCTATATTTATGGTCAAAAAAACACAGTACTGCGATAAACAGTACTGTGTTTAAATGTATTAGTAATGTAATTTTATTGCATTATTATGCGATTATGCGTCAGCATTTGCCTCTTTAAGAGCTGCTGTAAGCTGAGGAACGATCTTCTTTAAATCTCCTACTAAGCCGTAATCAGCTACGTCGAAGATTGGAGCATCCTCGTCCTTGTTGATGGCGATGATGAGATCAGACTCCTCCATACCTGCTACGTGCTGGATGGCTCCTGAGATACCGATTGCGAAGTAAATCTGTGGACGTACAGTCTTTCCTGTCTGTCCTACCTGATAATCCTGTGCTAACCAGCCGTTCTCTACTGCTGCACGAGAGCATGATACCATACCACCCTTGAAGCATGAAGCAAGGTCACGAAGCATCTCGAAGTTCTCAGCGCTTCCAACTCCACGTCCGCCTGATACAAGTACCTTAGCGTCCATGATGTTCTCTACGTTGCCAACTGCCTTAACGATATCCATGATCTCAACATAACGATTGTTCTCCTCGAGTGCAGGATTGAACTCGATAACCTCTGCTGCTCTGCCAGCCTCTTTAGGAAGCTTCTGCATAACACCAGGACGAACTGTTGCCATCTGTGGACGGTTGTCAGGACAAGCGATTGTTGCGATTGTGTTTCCACCGAATGCAGGACGTGTCATGAGAAGCTGGTTGTGCTTCTGCTCCTGTCCAGGCATAGCATTGATTGGGAAATCACCAATCTCAAGCTTTGTACAGTCAGCTGTAAGACCTGTCTTAACTCTTGCTGAAACTGTTGGTCCGAGGTCACGTCCGATAGCTGTTGCACCAACTAACATGATCTCCGGCTTGTACTCGTTGATTACTGATACAAGAGCCTGTGCGTATGGCTCTGTTCTGTATGTCTCAAGTGCAGGATTGTCTACAACGATTACCTTGTCTGCGCCGTACTCACCGAGCTCTGTTGCAAGAGCCTTTACGTTAGATCCAAGAAGTACTGCAGTAACCTCTGTATTTAAATCTGCTGCTAACTCTTTAGCTTTACCGACTAACTCAAAGGCGATGTCGCTAAGCTTATTGTCTACCTGCTGTGCGTAGATATATACGCCCTTATATTCTTCTAAACCCATTTTTGGTTCCTCCATACTAGATGATATGTTTCTCTTTGAATTTCTCCATGAGATAGTTTACTGACTCTGTTGGATCAAGGTTAACCTTTTCTCCAGCTCCCTTTAGGTACCTTGTCAGATGCCTTAGCAATCTTTGTAGGTGATCCCTTAAGTCCAAGATCTGAATCGTCAACATCCTTAAGGTCAGCTCTGCCCCAGACAGTTACCTCTTTGTCAAATGCATCGAAGATTCCGCCCGGTGTCATATATCTAGGCTCATTTAACTCTGAAAGAGCTGTGATAAGACAAGGCATCTTAGCTTTAACTACGTGATATCTGTCCTCGTACTGACGCTTAACGACTACAGAATCTCCCTCAACCTTGATATCCTCTGCGTATGAGATTACAGGAAGTCCAAGATGAACTGCGATCTGTGGTCCAACCTGTGCTGTATCTCCATCGATAGCCTGACGGCCTGTGATGATTAAATCATAATCGAGATTTCTTAATGCACCTGCAATTGTAGTAGATGTAGCCCATGTATCAGCTCCACCAAGTACTCTGTCTGTTACTAAAACTGCATCATCAGCGCCCATAGCCATTGCCTCACGAAGGATTGCATCAGCCTTTGGAAGTCCCATTGTAAGAACTGTAACCTTTGCGCCTGTCTCGTCTTTGATTCTAAGTGCTGCCTCAAGACCAGCCTTGTCATCTGGATTCATGATTGCAAGCATTGAAGCTCTATCAAGTGTTCCGTCAGGATTGAATTTTACTCCACCCTTTGTATCAGGAACCTGTTTAATACATACTACGATATTCATGTATTTGTTCTCCTTTATTTATTCTAAGTAGCTCTACAGTTATGATAGCTCTCTTAACTATCTGAGTAATGAGCCTGAAATAACCATACGCTGAACCTCTGAAGTTCCCTCGTAGATCTCTGTAATCTTAGCATCACGCATCATACGCTCTACATCGTACTCACGGATATATCCGTATCCACCGAATAACTGAACGCACTCTGTTGTAAACAGCCATAGCTGTCTCTGCTGCGAATAATTTAGCCTTTGCTGCATCTACTGAGTAAGAAACCTTAGGTTCTTAGCAAACTCTGCCTTCTTCATAGCTGCTGCGTATACAAGATACTTAGCTGCATCGATACGTGTAGCCATATCTGCAAGCTTGACTGTGTATTCTGCTGCTGTGCGATTGAACGGCCGAACTGCTTTCTTTCCTTTGTGTACTCGATAGTTCTCTCTAATGCGCCCTCTGCAATACCAAGTGCCTGAGCAGCGATTCCGATACGTCCACCATCAAGTGTATGCATAGGCGATTGGGAAACCTCTTCCCTCTTTTCCAAGTAATGCATCCTTTGGAATACGTGCATCCTCGAAGATAAGCTCGTATGTAGATGATCCGCGGATACCCATCTTCTTCTCTTTTGTTCCGAATGAGAATCCAGGTGTTCCCTTGTCTACAATGAATGCAGAGAAGTTCTTCTTCTTGCGTCCACGCTTGTCCTCTGTGATGCTTGTAATAGCGATGATGATGTAAACATCAGCAACCTTACCGTTTGTGATGAAGCACTTAGATCCGTTAAGAACCCACTCGTCTCCGTCTAAAACGGCCTTTGTCTGACATCCCTGTGCATCTGTACCAGCGCCCGGCTCAGTAAGACCGAAAGCACCGATCTTCTTGCCTGAAGCAAGGTCAGGAACATATTTTTTCTTCTGCTCCTCTGTACCGAATGTCATAATAGGATCGATACAAAGTGATGTATGAGCAGATACAATAACGCCTGTTGTACCACAAACCTTTGATAATTCTTCTACACACATAACGTATGTAAGTGGATCACAGCCCTGTCCGCCGTACTCCTTTGGTACAGGAATGCCCATGAATCCATATTTTCCCATCTTAGCAACTGTCTCTGCTGGGAATACCTCTGTCTCGTCAGTCTCCTGTGCAAGAGGTTTAACTTCTGTCTCTGCGAACTGTTTGAAAAGGTCGCGAGCCATCTCATGTTTCTGATCTAAAGTGAAATCCATGATTTATTCTCCTTGAAATTTATATTTTGTTTTAATCTCATTTACTGTGCGTCTACAGGTGTCTTTGTACGATCTGCGTTGTAAACGTAGAATCCCTTGCCGCTCTTGCATCCAAGGTTTCCGCCTCTTACCATCTTGCGAATGAGTGGGCATGCACGATACTTGCTGTCACCTGTCTCATTGTAAAGAACGTCCATGATTGCAAGGCAGATATCAAGTCCGATGAAATCTCCAAGCTCTAATGGTCCCATTGGATGGTTAGCACCAAGCTTCATAGCTGCATCGATTCCGGCGATATCTGAAACGCCCTCCATCTTGATGAAAGCAGCCTCGTTGATCATTGGGATAAGGATACGGTTTACTACGAAACCAGCAGCCTCGTTAACCTGTACAGGTGTCTTGCCAATCTCCTCTGCAATCTTCTTAATTGCATCAACTGTCTCAACAGGTGTGTTAACACCTGCGATAACCTCTACTAACTTCATACGGTCAGCAGGGTTGAAGAAGTGCATACCGATTAATGGACGTGTAAGTCCGTTTCCAATCTCTGTGATTGAAAGTGATGATGTATTTGAAGCGAAAATACACTCTGGCTTAGCAATCTTGTCTAACTCAGCGAATGTAGTTTTCTTAACCTGCATATCCTCGAAAGCAGCCTCAACGATGAGGTCACAATCCTTGCAGAGATCTTCTTTTAAACCAGGAGTGATGCTTGCAAGAATGCCGTCAACCTTCTCCTGTGTCATTTTCTCTTTTGCTACAAGTCTTGCATATCCTTTTGCAATCTTGTCTTTTCCGCCTTCAGCCCACTCCTGCTTAATATCGCAGAGTGCTACCTCATATCCATCTACCTGTGCGAATGCTTTTGCGATTCCCTGGCCCATTGTACCAGCACCGATAACTCCAACCTTCATTTTAATTCCTCCTAAAATATATTATGGTGCAAAAAGCTTTAAGTGCTAAGCCTCTGCAGCATAACTTAATCATATATATATAAACTGATGTGAATAAACTAATTCACACTACAAGGGGATGCACCTGCATCCCCTCATATATCTATTGGCAAAGAAAATTAGTACTTCTCAACGATAGTAGAACATCCCATTCCACCACCGATACAAAGTGTTGCAAGACCTCTGTTAGATCCTCTCTTCTGCATCTCATGTAATAATGTAACAAGGATACGACAGCCTGAAGCTCCTACAGGATGTCCGAGTGCGATAGCACCACCGTTTACATTTACCTTGCTCATATCGAATCCAAGATCTCTTGCTACAGCGATTGACTGTGCAGCAAATGCCTCGTTTGCCTCGATAAGATCGAAATCATCAATTGTAAGACCTGTCTTTGCAAGAACCTTCTTTGTAGAAGCTACCGGTCCAACACCCATGATCTCAGGCTCAACTCCGCCAAGTGCTCCTGCTACCCATGTAGCTAATGGCTTAACACCGAGCTCCTTAGCTTTCTCTTCGCTCATTACAACTACTGCTGCAGCACCATCATTGATTCCTGACGCGTTACCGGCTGTAACAAGTCCGCCCTCTTTACCTGAGCAGCAACGAAGCTTAGAAAGAGTCTCTACTGTTGTTCCGGCACGAGGTCCCTCGTCCTTTGTGAACTCAACGATTTCTTTCTTAACCTTAACAGGTACAGGAACGATCTCATCATCGAACTTGCCTGCTGCGATAGCTGCCTCACACTTCTGCTGTGAGTTTGCTGAGAACTCATCAAGTTCTTCACGAGTGATGCCGTATTTATCACATACATTCTCAGCTGTGATCATCATATGATAGTGGTTGAATGCATCTGTAAGAGCATCGTTAACCATTGTATCGATGATTGTTGCATTGTTCATTCTGTATCCGAAACGTGCCTTTGTCATAGCGTAAGGAGCCATTGACATGTTCTCCATACCACCAGCAACAACGATATCAGCCTCACCGGCCTTGATCATTGTAGCAGCGTCGTTTACGCACTTAAGACCTGATCCGCAAACAACATTGATTGTGATAGCCGGAACCTCGATTGGAAGTCCTGCCTTGATAGAAGCCTGACGAGCTACGTTCTGTCCCTGAGCTGCCTGGATAACACAACCCATCTTAACCTCGTCAACCATCTCAGGAGCAACACCTGCACGGTTTAAAGCCTCCTTGATTACGATTGCACCTAAATCTGCGGCTGGAGTATTGCTTAATGCTCCGCCCATTTTGCCGATTGCTGTACGGCAAGCACTTGCGATTACAACTTTCTTTGCCATTATATTATCTCCTTTAAATTGTATTGCACATCCGTGCTGTTAATTTTTTAACAAAGTTATTATACTACAAATTTATGTAAAAATCAATTGGTTTTGTTAATAATTTGTCAAATTTCTATTAAACTTTGCATATTTTTCATTTTATAAACAATCCCCGGACAGCATATCCGATATACAGTCCGGGGATAAAATATATTCTATATACTTTTAAAGATTCTTAACTGTTGCAATGTCAACCGGTGTCTTCTTGTCAGAAGCAGTCTCTAATGCATGTGCAAGTGCATTCGCTGTATCCATGGCTGTGATACAGTAAACACCTGTCTCGATTGCATTTCTTCTGATAAGGAAGCCGTCTCTTGTCTTGTCTCCGTTACCCTGTGTAGGTGTATCGATTACAAGGTCTATCTTGTGTCCGAGGATAAGATCCATGACGTTTGGAGACTCCTGTGATATCTTGTTTACGCGAAGAGCATTTACTCCGTGCTCCTGTAAGTACTTTGCAGTACTTCTTGTGGCATAAATCTTGTATCCAGCTTCTCAAACGACTTTGCAACGCCTACTGCCTCAGGCTTATCGGCATCCTTTACAGTCATAATCATCTGCTTATACTTAGGAAGCTCGACTCCCGCACCCTCAAATGCCTTGTAAGTGCACCATTGAAGGTCTTGTCGATTCCAAGACACTCTCCTGTTGATTTCATCTCAGGTCCGAGTGAAATCTCAGCGCCACGCAGCTTCTCAAATGAGAATACCGGCATCTTGATTGCAATGTAATCGGCTGTCGGAGCAAGTCCAGGTGTGTAGCCCATGCCCTTTATTGTCTCACCCATGATGATTCTTGCTGCGAGGTCTACGATTGGAATACCTGTAACCTTGCTGATGTATGGTACTGTTCTTGAAGAACGTGGGTTTACCTCGATAACATAGATGTTGTCATCCATATCGATAAACTGGATATTAATCATACCAACAACATGGAGTGCCTGTGCAAGTCTCTTTGTATACTCAACCAGAGTCTCTTTTGCTTTTTCTGAGATAGTATGTGCAGGGTAAACTGAGATAGAGTCTCCTGAGTGTACTCCTGTACGCTCGATGTGCTCCATGATACCCGGAATCAGGATATCTGTACCGTCACAGATTGCATCAACCTCAATTTCCTTACCCATAAGGTACTTATCTACAAGGATTGGATGATCCTGTGTGATTGTGTTGATGATGCCGATAAACTCTTCGATTTCATCATCATTCCATGCAATCTTCATACCCTGTCCGCCAAGCACGTATGAAGGACGGACAAGTACAGGGTAACCAATCTCGTTTGCTACCTTCTTTGCCTCCTCAGCTGTAAATACTGTACACCTGCTGCTCTTGGGATACCTGTCTTCTGAAGAATCTCATCGAAGAGCTCTCTGTCCTCGCTGCGTCTACATCCTCAGCCTTTGTTCCAAGTATCTTGACACCCATCTTCATAAGTGCCTCTGTAAGCTTGATGGCGGTCTGTCCACCGAACTGTACAACAGCTCCGTCAGGCTTTCAATTGTTAACGATGCTCTCAACATCCTCTGCTGTGAGTGGCTCAAATAGAGCTTGTCAGCAATATCAAAGTCAGTTGAAACGGTCTCGGGGTTGTTGTTTACGATGATTGTCTCCCAGCCTTCCTTGGCAAACGACCATGTACAGTGGACTGAACAGTAATCAAACTCAACACCCTGTCCGATACGGATAGGTCCTGAACCAAGTACAAGCACCTTTTTCTGTGGATTTGTCTCTGCCGCCTCATTCTCGCTGCCGAATACTGAGTAGTAGTATGGTGTCTCTGCTTCAAACTCTGCGGCACAGGTATCAACCATCTTGTAGGCTGCCACAATGCCGTTGTCGTAACGCATCTTCTTGATATCAGCCTCATCAATATCTGTAAGCTGTGAGATAACATTGTCAGGGAACTCGATACGCTTTGCCTCTTTTAACAGGTCAACTGTAAGCTCCTCTGTCTTTAAACGGTTCTCCATCTCAACAAGTATTGCGATTTATCGATAAACCAAAGATCTATCTTAGTAATCTCGTGAATATGCTCGTATTTAACTCCACGACGGAGCGCCTCTGCGATAACCCAGATACGTCTGTCATCAACAACTGCAAGCTGTTTCTCAAGCTCATCATCTGTAAGACCTGTAAGTCATAAGACATAAGTGAATCAACATGCTGCTCGAGAGATCTGATAGCTTCATAAGGGCACCCTCGAAGTTGTTGCAGATACTCATTACCTCTCCGGTAGCCTTCATCTGAGTGGTAAGTGTACGCTTTGCTGTGAGGAACTTGTCGAACGGAAGTCTTGGAATCTTGACTACACAGTAATCAAGCATTGGCTCAAAGCTTGCGTATGTCTTCTGTGTGATAGCGTTCTTGATCTCATCGAGGTGATAGCCGAGTGCAATCTTGGCTGTAACCTTGGCGATAGGATATCCTGTAGCCTTTGATGCGAGTGCTGATGAACGTGAAACTCGTGGGTTTACCTCGATAACACAGTACTCGAATGAGTCAGGATTGAGGGCATACTGTACGTTACAGCCTCCTGTAATCTGAAGCTCATTGATGATATTGAGTGCTGATGTACGAAGCATCTGATACTCTTTATCTCCAAGTGTCTGCGAAGGTGCTACTACGATTGAATCTCCTGTATGCACACCGACAGGTCGATATTTTCCATGTTACATACTGTGATGCAGTTGCCGTTGGCATCACGCATTACCTCGTACTCGATTTCCTTCCAGCCTGCGATACATCTCTCTACAAGAACCTCTCCGACACGTGACAGGCGAAGTCCATTTGAAGTATGTCGATAAGCTCCTGCTCATCGTGAGCAATTCCACCGCCGGAACCGCCGAGTGTAAATGCAGGACGAAGAACTACAGGGTAACCAATCTTGTTGGTAAATGCAATACCGTCCTCGATATTCTTTACAACCTGTGAAGCCGCGATTGGTTCACCGATTTTCTCCATGGTATCCTTGAAGGCCTGACGGTCCTCAGCCTTGAAGATGGTCTCTGCTGTTGTTCCGATAAGCTTTACTCCCTGCTCATCAAGGAAGCCGCACTCAGCGAGCTCCATGCCGAGATTGAGTCCTGCCTGTCCACCGAGTGTAGGAAGGATGCTGTCAGGCTTTTCTTTTATTATAATCTCTTTTAATGACTCAAGAGTAAGTGGCTCGATATATACCTGATCCGCAATCTGCTTATCAGTCATGATAGTTGCAGGGTTTGAGTTTACCAGACATACCTCAACGCCCTCCTCTTTTAAGGAACGGCAGGCCTGTGTTCCTGCATAGTCAAACTCTGCGGCCTGTCCGATTACGATTGGACCGGAACCGATAACTAATACTTTTTTAATATCATTATTTCTTGGCATTACTGGTTACCTCCCATCATGTTAATAAAGCGGTCAAAAAGATATGCTGAATCCTGTGGTCCAGGGCATGCCTCCGGATGGAACTGAACTGTGAAGATATTCTTGTTCACATACTTAAGTCCCTCATTAGTGCCGTCGTTGACATTTATAAATGCAGGCTCAGCCACATTAGGGTCAAGCTTATCTGTGTCAACCACATATCCATGGTTCTGGGAAGAAATATAAACACGGCCTGTTGCAAGATCCTTAACCGGATGGTTCCACCTCTGTGTCCGTACTTCATCTTGTGTGTATCTGCGCCTGTTGCAAGTGCCATGAGCTGATGTCCGAGGCAGATTGCAAAAATCGGCACATTGCTGTCATAAAGCTTCTTTATTTCTTTTATAATATCTACACACTCCTTTGGATCTCCAGGTCCGTTTGAGAGCATGATTCCGTCAGGATTGTCACCAAGTATCTCTTCAGCGGTTGTGTGTGCAGGGTAAATTGTAACTTCACAGCCTCTTTCATTGAGTGATTTGGCGATGTTGTTTTTGGCACCGAAATCCATGAGGGCAACCCTCTTTCCTTGGCCCTTTAAAACCTTTTTCTCAGTGCATGTGACCTTGTCAACCACATTGCCTGTAGTATATGCCTTGAGCTTTGGAATAATCTCATCGAGATTGTAATTCTCATTTGTGGTAATCATTCCGTTCATAGTACCCTTTTCCCTGAGAAGCTTTGTAAGCGCACGTGTATCAATGCCGGCCACTCCCGGAATATCGTTTCTCGAGAAAATCCTGTATAGTACCTCGCAACGGAAATTACTTGGCATACGTGACAGCTCTCTTACTATATATCCATCCGGCCATGGTCTTTCTGACTCCATATCCGGTGTGATTCCATAATTTCCGATAAGTGGATAAGTCATTACAACAGCCTGTCCTGCATAGGAAGGATCTGTAAGTACCTCCAGATATCCTGTCATTGATGTGTTAAATACTATCTCACTAATGACTTCCCTTGTTGAACCAATGCTGGTTCCGGTAAATACATTACCATCTTCAAGAATTAAAAATGCTTTCATCTTTACCCTGCCCTTTCGTGTTATACTTTGTAACCATAAGCTTCTTAGCTGCAACTAACTTTACGTCTGCGCAAAAAAAAAGAGGGCGTCTCTTTTTTCTTATAAGTGTAATTGCATAGTATATCTGCTTAAATTGTAAAAAGTGTATCATAATACAGCCGATTTTTCAACTGTTTTTTGTTACATAAATATGCATATTTATGTATACAATATTAGTTACTGTTCACCCAAAGTATGACCGGCAACTATTGCAGCCCATTAAAACTGCATCTGAGCGTTACGGAGTAAGCCCCGCGCATACCGCATATATCACGCCTGAGAAAAATACAAGACATGTGAAGCCAACTGAAATTGCAATAAAAGTCTTATCAGCTATATGTCGCGGTGTATACTCCACCTGATATATGCTTTTTGCTGTCATAGGAACGTACATATCGCCTTGTCCATTGCAAAAGCCGCCCTGATATGCACTCTTAAAACCCACACGCCTGAAGTAGTCTGCCGTGTATGCTGGCATTGCATTTACAGACACCTGCATGAGCTTAAGCTGCATGCGCGCATATATCCTGACTCTCTCCAGAAGCTTTTTGCCAATTCCACGTCTTAAATACTGCGGATGCACATACAGCATGGTGATATGCCCCTCGTTTGTCATGCCGCACACTCCGCACAGCACATTGCTATCAAACGCACCAAATACTACAAGGACACCGGTCCTTTCCTCGTCCGTCAGCCTGTCTGCATCCACATATTCATCAAAATATCGATGACAGTCCTGTGTCCGAAAGCAGCCTCTGATTGCGATATTGTATATACTTACCGCAAAGGCACATGCCCCTTTTATCTCTTCATTTGTAAGTTTTCTTATTTTCATCAGATAGTCTCCTCCACTATTCTGTCTCTAAGCCCGCTATAGCGTCTCTGCTGTGAGTTGTTTTGTATCATCTCGTAAAATGTCTGTTCGTCACCCACTATGGTAACACATTTCTTTGCTCTTGTAACCGCCGTATAGAGCAAATTTCTGTTCATAAGCATTCTCGGGCCGCTCAAAAGAGGTATAACGACCGCCGGATACTCACTTCCCTGCGACTTGTGTATAGTGACCGCATATGCAAGTTCAAGCTCCTCCAAAAGCTTAAACGGATACTCCACCTTTCTGCCCTCGTCAAAGGATATGGTCATGGTCTCGGCAAAATCGTTGATTTCCTCAATGATACCTGTATCTCCATTGAAGATTCCCATGCCCTTATCCACACAAGTCCGAATTTTGTCCTGATTTCCCACTCTATCTGATAGTTGTTCTTTATCTGCATCACCTTGTCGCCCTCGCGGAAAATCGTGCCCCTGTATTCTTTTTCGCGCTTGCTCTTGTCTGCCGGATTCATATACGCCTGCAATATACCATTAGACGTTCCACTCCGAGAAGTCCCTTTCTCATAGGCGTAAGCACCTGTATATCATACTCTGTAGCATTTACAAACTTAGGAAGCTTCTGCTTTATCAGCTGTAATGTAACATTTATTATCTTGTCGGCATCATATCTCTTTAGAAAAAAGAAATCCATGCTCTTATTATCTAACGATACCTCTTCTCCATTATTTATCTTGTGGGCGTTTACTATAATATCGCTCGTGCTCGCCTGACGAAAAATCTTTGTAAGCTTTACCGTGTGGAAGGCACCTGAATCAATAATATCCTTTAGCACGCTGCCCGGTCCCACGCTCGGAAGCTGGTTCACATCTCCTACAAGTATGAGTCTCGTACCTGCCACAACCGCCTTTAGCAATGAGTACATGAGTGATATATCAACCATCGACATCTCATCTATGATGATTACATCCGTCTCGAGCGGATTCCTTTCATTTCTCTCAAAGCCCGCAGTACTTCCTGTGTCCATGCCGCCGTTTAACTCAAGCATACGGTGGATTGTGCGCGCCTCGTAGCCTGTCGTCTCACTCATGCGTTTTGCCGCACGGCCTGTCGGAGCAGCCAGAAAAATATCCATGCCCTCCAGTTCAAAATACTTGATAATAGTATTGATAGTGGTGGTTTTTCCTGTTCCGGGTCCTCCGGTAATGACTAAAAGGCCATTTCTGACTGCCTCCTTCACCGCCTCAGCCTGGTGCTCATCAAGCTCCATCTCTGTCTTTTTCTCTATATTTCTAATTGCAGCCTCTATCTCGATATCCGGCACATCATATGTCACATCAAGCTGCTTTAGCATGGCTGCCGTGTTTGCCTCCATATAATAAAAGGTGTTAGCATAAATCTGGGTTATATCATCCTTTAGCTGCATGACAATCTTCCTGTCCATGGCCAGATTCATGTAATGTGCCTCAACCTGCGAGCTTTCCACTCCGAGCAGATATACAGCACGCCTCGTAAGCTCCTCCATCGGCAGATATGTGTGTCCATCCATGGCAGCCTGCTGCAAAACATACTGTATACCGCTTTTATTCTAAAATCAGAATCAGTCTTGATGCCAACCCGCGCCGCTATCTCATCTGCAGTTTTAAAACCAACTCCGTCGATATCATCCGCCATGCGGTATGGATTTTCCTTGAGCACGCTGTATATCTCTCCGCCATACTTATTATATATCTTCACAGCCAGATTCATATTGATGCCGTACTGCTGCAAAAAATCATGGCTTCCCTTAAGTCTCTTTTTGCATTGACCTGGTCCGCAATCTCCATAGCCTTTCTCTGGCTGATGCCCTTTACCTCAGCAAGCCTCTCCGGCTCTTCCTCTATGATGCGGAATGTATCCTTCTTGAATCGCCTGACAATACGTGCTGCGAGTGCAAGTCCTATACCATGTATGGCTCCTGAGCCCAGATACCTCTCAATAGCCATCTCATCCTCCGGCTCCTTCTCTTCAAAGCTTACTACCTTGAACTGTCTGCCATATGTGGCATGCTCTGTATACTCACCGTGAGCCTCTATATTTTCACCCTCAGCAATGTCCGAAAAAGTACCCACACATGTGAGTTCCTCCTCGTTCACTACAAGAACAAGTACCGTATACCCGTTTTCTGCATTTCTGTATATTATATGATCAACGTATCCTGTGACTGTTTCGGTTTCCAATTGAATTTTCTCCGTATCTGTGTGTTTTATTGCGTCTATCCAGAACCACCCCACGCACATTCGTAAAACCGCACGATACTCGTGCTTTCTCGCTGCTTCGCAGCTAATTTTACTCATATGTGTGGGGGTGGCTCTATTCGAGCCACCTTGAGAAGAAGAAACCTGCTGCTTACATGCAAGCATGACGCATCAGCTTTTCTTCTTCTCAGTGGTTCTGAATAGTTTTATTTTTTTAATATTATACCCTAGAGCATGCGTATCTGCAATTACTAAGTTTGCACTAAAAAAGCCGGTAACCACATGCAAGCATGCCGAAACCGGCTTTTATTATCAATTATTATGATATATTGTAGTTGCGCTTCATCTGCTCATAAAGCTGCTGTGTGATGTTCTCTCCGGACTTCTCCACTATCGTATCACTCATCTGCTCTATGACAGTGTCCATGAACATATCCTTGTACTGCGACATAGAGGAATCCTCATCATCACTCTTTAGTGTCATGGAATCCTTCATTTCCTTTATGACCTGCTCCACGAAATAAGACTCAAATCCTTAAGTGTGCTCTTGAGCTCGTCCTCTGTAGAGTCTGATGACAGATTTTTCACATTATTTTTAAGCTTGTCTGCCACTGCAGACGTATTATTTGAGTTTGCAAGTGTTGATACTGCGCTTATATCCATATGCTACTATCTCCTCAAATTATTTGCTGTCTCAAGCATCGAATCCGCTGTTGTGATGGCCTTTGAATTGAGCTCGTAGGCACGCTGTGCCACAATGAGGTTAACCATCTCGTCTGCTACCTGCACATTTGATCCCTCAAGATATCCTGTCACAACCTTGCTGCTTTTCAGAGCAGGGTTTGCAGCTTCAAGCATCGGATTGCCCGAATTGGCTGTTGCTGCAAGCAGGCTCCCTGACTGTTTTTCAAGACCTGACGGATTATTGACTGATACACAGCAATTCGCTGATTCAGATTAATATAATTGCCCTGTGCAGTCATATAACCTACCGCGCCATCCTCTCCAAAGCTCATCTTCTTCAGCAGACAACACCTGCCGGCACAGCTATGATATTACCGTTTGTATCCATGACAGGATTGCCCTGTGAATCAGTAAGTATAGTCTGTCCGTTTCCATACTGGCTCCATGTGAAGGCACCGTTTCTCGTGTAATAGGTCTGATTGTCAGTACCTCTCACTGCAAAAAAGCCATCGCCCTCCAAAGCAAAATCAGTAGGCCTCTCCGTAGAATTGAGCGGCCCCTGAGTATAAGTGGATGTGGTTGCAGCCACACGGGTACCAAGCCCCACTTGCGCTCCTACCGGCTTTGCATCACCATTTCCGGATGTAGAACGGGTCTGTATCGTCTGATATAAAGAGACTTAAACTCTGTCCTCTGACCCTTAAAGCCTGTCGTATTGACATTGGAAAGATTGTTTGCAATTGTATCTACATTTGTCTGTTCAGCACGCATACCTGTTGCGGCTGTGTAAAGCGCCCTCATCATATGGCATATCTCCTTATACTCTTCCTACATTGTTGACAGCCTTGTCTAATGTCTCATCAATAGATGTAATAACCTTCTGTCCGGCTTCATATGCACGCTGTATCGTAATCATATTGACCATCTCATTGACCACATTGACATTTGAAGTTTCTAAGGCTCCCTGTTCTATTTCGGCATCGGAAGCTATAATATTACCCCCGGCCGTCAGATTTGTCAGAGATTTCACCATATTTTTCAATATAGTCATAATTATCCACATCGACAACGCCTATTGTGCCAACTAACTGATTGTTCTGTGTGATATATCCAAGTGAGTTTACCGAAAACTTCTCATTCGGGTCTACCTTTACCCAGTTTGCCTCACCGCCATCTCCACTCAATGCACCTGTCGCATTGAGCACATGGTCTCCGTCTGCTGTGACCAGATAACCGTCAGCATTGACCTTGAAAGCACCGTCTCTGGTATACTTACACTTGTCTGACCGGATTTGTCAGTAAATGCAACGGCAAAAAGCCTTTTCCACCGATAGCCAAGTCTGTAGGATTGTCAGTCACCTTAAAGCTACCCTCATCCAGTCGGTATACGTCTCACCGAGATGCACTCCGTATGTCATGCTGCCCAGATTTTTGTGCAGTCCGTAGTTTGATGTATCCTTTATCTTTATAGCAAGTTCATTTTTAAATGAATGCGAGGTGGTTCCCTCTTTTTTAAATCCATAGGTATCGGAATTGGCCAGGTTGTTCGCAAGAACATCCATGCGCTTCATCTCATTAACCATACCGGTGTGAGCGGTGTATAAGCCTTTTACCATATTTTTGTCCTTTATAATCTGATTCTGTTGATAACGTTTATCTTTGATGCCTTGTCGGCAAAATCCTTTTCTGTCATATCGCCTGTTGTGAATGCATACTCGCCGTCAACCACATCCTCAATGTAGTCTACATGTCCGAATACAGCCTCAACCTCGCTCTTTGGTGAGTCAGTTCTCACAAAGAAGCTGTTTACACTGTCATCATAGCTTACAAGTGTGAGCTTCTCAGGCTTCCAGTCGATATAAATATTCGTGTTCTGATGCTTTGTCATATCAACAACATCTGCCACTACAGCACTTGCTGTTGGAAGCTTTCCTGCTCCACTGCCGTAGAACATAGCATCTCCCAGCACATTTCCGCGTAAAAATACGCCGTTGAACACTCCATTTACTCCTGAGAGCGGATGTGTGTCATCTATCATATATGGTGCAACGAGACAGGTATAGCTGTCACCCACCTTACGGCTTGAAGCAAGAAGCTTGATTGCACGGTGCATTGCTTTTGCATACTTAATATCCTCAGGTGTAATCTTTGTGATACCCTCACAATGGATATCCTCGAAATCCACCTGCTGTCCTGCAACAAGCGATGTGAGAATGGCTATCTTTCTGCATGGATCGTGTCCCTCTATGTCGGCTGTAGGATCCTTCTCTGCATAGCCTTATCCTGAGCATCCTTTAATACCTCATCAAGTCTGCACCTTCCTCTGTCATCTTTGTAAGCATGTAGTTGGTTGTTCCGTTTAAGATACCTGTGATTTCCTCAATCTCGTCTGCTGTGAGACACTTGTTGAGTGGTCTGATAATAGGGATTCCGCCACCAACACTGGCCTCAAACTGGAAGTTCACTCCATGATCCTGGCAACCTTGATGAGCTCAGCGCCCTTTGCGGCAACAAGGTTCTTGTTTGATGTTGCTACCTGTTTTCCTGCCTCAAGCATTGCCTTTACGAATGTAATGCAGGCTCAACGCCTCCCATTGTCTCTACAACTATACCGATCTCAGGGTCCTCTGCAATAACCTTATAATCATGAACTATTTTGTTCTCGATAGGTGTACCCGGGAACTCTCTTAAATCAAGCACATACTTGACCTCGATTGGCTCTCCTGCTCTCTTTGCGATTTTTTCCTTGTTGATTTCTAATACTTCTACGACACCTGATCCAATTGTGCCGTAACCCATAACTGCAATCTTCATCTTTTTGTTACTCCCTGGCTAAAATTTTTACGTAATGTATGCCCTTTAAGGACTCAATCTGCTTTGCCATATCATCCACATCATCCGACTCCGGAAATACATCCACAGATAACGTGAGTGACGCAATGCCATTTACCGGTACACTTTGGTGTATGGTAAGAATATTTGCTTTCGCATCGGCTACCGACTTAAGCACAACGGAAAGTATGCCCTGCTCGTCATCCATCTGAATGACAAGATTCACTGTCTTTCCTTTACGCCCCTCATAAAAAGGAAAATATCATCCTTATATTTGTAAAATGAGCTTCTGCTTATGCCAACAGCATCTGTTGCCTCCTGCACAGATTCAAGCTTGCCCGAATCCAGCAGTCTCTTTGCCTCAACTACTTTAAGCAGCACCTCCGGTACAGCCTTTGCCCGTAAAACGAAGTAGTTTGATTTCTCCGCCATTTAGTTACCTCCAAAATGGCCGGTGTGTGTTTGTCACACACCGACATTTGTCCTTGACTCAAAGATTTTAACACAAAGATTACAGCTTTGCAACATCTTATGCTCTTGGTTTTCCACAATTACTGCAGAATTTACCTGTATTTTTTGTCCACACTCACATGTCCACTCTGTGTTTACAGGTAATGGCTTGCCACAGTTTGTGCAGAATTTACCTGTATTTTTCTGTCCACACTCACATGTCCACTCTGTAATCTCCTGTGGCATAGGCTTGCCGCAATTACTGCAGAATTTACCTGTGTTTTTCTGGCCGCACTCACATGTCCAGCCTGACGCATCCTCCTGCTGTGTGGCACCTGAAGCCACTCCTGCTGCCATACCTGCTGCACCATTTCCCGGCGCATTCATTCCGGCTGACCGGTTATTTTGTGCCATCTGTGTAAAACCATTCATCATATTACCCATGGTGCTCATTCCCATGCCGACACCCATGAAGCCCTGCATAGCTCCACCACTGTTGCTGCCTGCATTCTTGACACCCTCTGACATATTTTTGACCATATATCCTGTGCAATAGATGGATCTGAGAGCATTGCGCCCTCGTTTCTTGTGTTAATGAGCTCCTGAGACTTCTCATCATATGAAAGGCTGGCGATACCAACACTTTGTACCTCCATACCACGCATCTGATTCCAGCTTTCATCGAGACACTTCGCCATATATCTTCCAAGCTCAGATGCCTTGCTTGTGACGAATGAAATTCTCGTACCATCGCTGACATCTGGTTGATGGCAGACTGTAATGCCTCTAAAAACTCTGACAGATACTGCTCATTGATATCAGTAATCTCCACATGATCCATATTCTTTGGAATAGCTTCTGCATAAAACTGAAACGGATTCACAATTTTGATGGAATATGTACCATGGGCACGAAGGAAAGCTCCGCATTATAAAATGTATCATAGTAGTTTATAGGATTTCTCGTACCAAACTTGATTCCCTTGATTCCTGAAGGTTGATATAATAAACCTTCTGTGACTGTGGTGTCTGTCCACCAAATCTCACACGGTCAAAGGTTTCCTTTAAAGAATCCCCAAACTGTCCGTTGAAAAGTGATGGCATAGATGAATTGCTCACCTTGTAGTAGCCCGGCTCAGCTGTGTAATCCACAATCTTGCCACCATCAACAAGTATCATAAACTGATTGTCATATACATGAATGATAGAGCCGTTTGAAACAAATATCGTCAGAGCCTTTTTTATTCTGCCCCCTGTTTACCAGCACACCCCTGGCATAGACTGTCTGGTCGCCTATATTATCCGGCTCAATAACCTCCTGCCATGTATCTGCAAAGCCGCCTCCAATTGCCTGTTTTACTGCCTTAATAATTCCCATTTTCTTCCTCCTTAGATATGGTTGTAATCAACTTCATGAAAGCTCTGCAGCTTCCATACTTTTATATTGACAGGCTCAACATATGAGCCACAATATTCACATTTCTTTGCTCCAAGACTTCTGACCGGAGCGCCGCAATTCGGACATGTAGTGCCAACTGCACTGCCTATCCCTGCATTATCCAGCATATCTATATCCTGTATGTATACAAGCTCCATATTGTATCTGGTCTGCTTTTTATACTCTTTATCACCACTGATAAGCTTTCCTGAGGCACTCTTGTAGTAAAAATACTCAACCGCACTCTGTATACTGATGACGCACCTTCCATCTCTTTTCACATAGTTTGAGATTTCAGTCTGATGCACCCTGATCTCGTCAAATGCTCTGTAAAGCCAGCTGCTTCATTGCTGTCTATACGCACCTGCACCTGCTGTCTTACCTCATCAGAAGCCTCACGGTCCAGCTTGTAAATATCCTCAGTCGTGATTGCACAAAGCGCTGACACAAGCACTCTTTCTGACATTCTCTTAAACTGTTCCCAGACAAACTCCGGAAAATCCCTTTTTATCTGTGGCTCCATAAGGCGCGTCATGCCTGAAACCGACTTGGGAGTCGTAGAGACATTCTCCCTGATACGATTGATGCCCTCTGTGACATCAGGTGTACCAAGAAGACTTTCAGACAACCGTCTGACTTTAATGTAAACGGTCACTCCGGCAGCTGTCAGAACTGCTAATATCACCACAGCTATAACTAAACCCACATTTGCCTCCTTATTCTGAACGTGTTGCAAGCCACTTCAGATAACCATTGATAAATATATCTATATTGCCATCGAGCACTGCATCCGCATTACCGGTCTCAACATCTGTCCTGTGATCCTTGACCATGGTGTAAGGCTGAAGCACATACGAACGTATCTGGCTTCCCCAGCCAATTTCCTTGACCTCGCCTCTGATGCCCGCCTCCTTTGCAGCATTCTCTTCCTGCTTTAAAAGATACAGCTTTGCCTTTAACATCTGCATGGCTTTGTCCTTGTTCATATGCTGTGAACGCTCATTCTGACACTGTACCACGATCCCTGATGGAAAATGTGTGATACGAATAGCAGACGAAGTTTTATTGATATGCTGTCCTCCTGCTCCACTTGAGCGGTAGGTATCAATTCTGATATCCTCGTCCTTCACCTCAATATCGAGATCCTCCTCAATATCAGGCATGACATCACATGATACGAATGAGGTCTGCCTTTTCCCGCCGCATTAAACGGCGAAATACGAACAAGCCTGTGCACGCCCTTTTCAGACTTTAGATACCCATATGCATTCTCTCCGTTTACCTGGAAGGTAATGGACTTGATACCGGCTTCATCGCATCAAGCGAATCGAGTACCTCAAGGGTAAAGCCCTTTTATCAGCCCACTTCGAGTACATACGAAACAGCATGGCCGCCCAGTCACACGACTCGGTACCACCTGCACCTGCATTGAGCCTCAGAATCGCATTGCATTTATCATATTCTCCCGACAAAGAGTCTTCATTCTGATACCGTCATATGTGCTCTCAAATCATCAAGCATCTGCTGTATCTCGGGTATGAGTGACTCATCGTTCTCCTCATAGCCCATCTCAATCATGACCTGGATATCCTCATACTGCTGTTCAAGGTGCTTGTAGCCATCCACGGTATCTTTGAGATTTTTCGCCTCACGGACCGTCTTGGTCGAGCGCTCCGGATCATCCAGAAGCCGGTTCTTCCATTGATTTGTCAAGCTCCGTGATGCGGCGCTCCTTATTTTCCAGATCCAGGGAATCCTTGACCTCTTTCAGCGTCTCATCGTAGGTTGATAATGTATACTTAAACTGATCTAATTCAACCATGCTCTCACCTTCTCCATTCTCATCTATCTGCTGCCATTTCCTCAACGGTTCAGCATTCTTTCAGTTATATTTTGTTACGGATCACACACATATAGACCGTAACTCTTTTTTATATTTGGAAAATTCCCGGAACCAGGTATTTCGCCATAGTTTCGGGAATTTTCTGCACAGACTGCTGTAAAATCACGCAACCTGCCTTCTTTCATCTATTAATTCTTCGCGTACAGCTTCCGTCCACAACACTGTTTGTACTTCTTGCCGGAACCGCATGGGCACGGATCGTTCGGGTTAAATCTTCTTCTCCTCACGCTTCTTCGGTGCCTGCACGGTGCTGTC
>ENA-OQHP01000093-OQHP01000093.1-human-gut-metagenome-genome-assembly--contig:-NODE-93-length-28714-cov-3.081401_pt1 | contig 28714 bp, 37 predicted proteins | sample MGYA00242563_ERZ504717 | MGnify/ENA primary metagenome ERZ504717 (study PRJEB26092, sample SAMD00036212) | human gut metagenome | host: Homo sapiens | study: EMG produced TPA metagenomics assembly of... | reverse complement strand
CAAAGCCAGCACCGTGCAAATATAGGCCGTTCTATGAAAAATTTTGAAAACATAAGCTATTGAAGTTTATTGGTTTGTTCTATCGGTTTAATTTTCATGCCTTGACGCACTTTCAACAATGCCTTGGTGACATAACGTTCGGAAGGTGACAAGCCACTTTTACAACACGCATATTATGATCCGCCAACTGCCCGACTTCAATATGCCGATAATTCACTATATCACTGTCATTCACTACATACAAATATTTACCCAACTGGTCTGTTCCGATAGAAGCATCATTAACCAACACTGCATTCCGCGCTTCACCGTATGGTAAGGTGACACTGACAAATAATCCGGGACGAAGCATCCCGTCAGGGTTATCCAATTCCGCACGCAAACGGAGAGTACCTGTAGTTAATGTCACATTGGGAGAAAGATAATCCAGTTTCGCTTTCCATGACTGTGCCCCGTCAGTTCCCAAACGCAAGGTTACAAAATGAGTTTCCGCAGGAATCTTGCTGGCAGCCTCCTGGGCCAGCTCGTATGTCAGATATTGGTTATCTGCAATATTAAAATAGGAATACATACGGTTATCCTTATAAACAGTAGCCAATTTAACCGGTTGCAAAGCACCACCAATATACGCCCCGACAGAATAAGCCGAAACATCAACCACTCCGTCACAAGGAGCCTTGACATAGCAATAACTCAAGTTGGTACGCGCAGTTTTCAAAGCTGCTTCAGCATTACTTACGGCAGCCTCACAAGCCGCCACATGACTTTCCGCCTGTAAATATTGTATACGGCTCACCGCATCACTTTTTATCGCTTCTTTCATACGTTGATAACTACTGACAGCATATTCAAGATTGGCTTTAGCCGTTTTTAATTCAGCTTCCGCTTGTTTCACTGAATTTTCATAAAGTGTCGGTTCTATAACGAACAATACCTGTCCCTGACGTACCCGGGAACCAGGTGCAAAATTCTTGGATTGTAAAGTTCCATTTACTCGTCCCACCAAATCTACAGTAGATTCCGCTTCCAGATAACCGGGATAATCTTTGGTCAGCGTCACATTTTCCACCAAAGGTTTCGCAACATCTACAGGCAATGCCTGCATTTCTGTCTGAGAAGGTTTATTTTTATCGCAGGCGGTCAACACACATACCGTCCATGCGAAAGCTATCATTATTTTTTTCATATCTTGGGTTAGGTTTTTATTATTTCTATAGTTCAACAGCTTTTCCGTCGCAGCCTACCAGCCTCCTCCCAATGCCTGATACATCTGAATCAGACAAAGCAATGAATATCCCTGTGCCTGCACCAATGAATTCTCGTATGACAGTAACGAACGCTGTGCATCCAATACATTTTGGAAAGGGCTCAGCCCTGTTTATATAAGTCCAATGAAAGTTTAAATGCCTCTTTCCCCTGATTCAACATCTCACGACATGCTACAATCTGTTTGATGGAATTCTTATAACTACTCATGGCATTATCCACCTCCTGCACCGCTGTAAGAACCGTAGTATTGAACTGATTGATTGTTTCATCCAGTTGTGCACGCTGCAAGCGTACATTATTCGCACGCTGGCCACCATTAAAAATCGTCCAGTTCATAGAGGGAGCGATACTCCATGTCATACTGCTACGTCTAGTAAAATCTTTCATATCATGTGAAGCATAGCCGAAGGAACCGTTCAGAAAAAATGAGGGAAGCCAATCGGTCTTGGAAGCTCCCAACAAGGCTGCTTGTGCATTGACTTGACGTTCGGCAACCCGTACATCGGGACGTCGTAAAAGTAATTGTCCGGGAAGACCGACCCCTACCGGCTCTATATAATCGGGTAACGGTTTTCCCGTTTCCAGTGCAGCCGTCACATCCTGAGGATAAAGCCCGAGCAATACAGCCAACGCATTCATATATTGAATAATACCGGATTCTGTAGCAGGAATAGAAGCCAATGTACTATAATAAACCGATTTAGCCTGAGCCACATCCAGTTTGGAAGCCAGTCCGGTATTATAACGCACTTCAGTTATATCCACCACCGCCTTTTGAGATAAAGCATTGCGCTGTAACACACTGAGTTCCTGTTGGGTCTCACGCAAATTAAAATAGCTGACGCCACTTCTGCACAAAGACTTACCATCGTCGCATTGTACTCTTCACGACTTGCCGCAAAATTTTCTTTCTGCGCTTTCACCCGTTGGCGGATGGAACCGAACACATCCACCTGCCAGTTCATATTAACCGTTGCATCATAATACCCCACTCTGGATTGAGGCTGTCCCGTACCGGTATTGCCACTAGTCTGTTGGCGGTTCCACCCGGCATCCAATGACAAAGCCGGATAATAGCCTCCTCTGGCTATCCTCAGATTCGCTTTCGCCATATCTATACGATTCAAGGCTGTAAGGACAGACGGATTCTGCCTGACAGCCACATGAATCAATGAATCCAGTGTGGCATCCTGAAATACAGTCCACCAATGGTCATCCACCGGAAGCAGTTGTTGAAACATCGCATCCTCTTCTTGCCAATGTTCCGGCAAGGGTACATTCAATAATTTTTCGGCCCGCTGCTGGGCATTCAGTGCCAAAGGAATGATTAAAAGGAGCCATACTCCCCATCTACGTATTTCCTCATAAGTTTATCACATTAAAAAACATTAGGAAAACACATGAAACAACGTTTTTGTTTAACCCTTTGACTTCAAAAACAAGACAGCCTCTCCTTCTGAGAAGAAAAGGCTGCACCATACAATATGAAAAGAGAAGTTATTTCCCAAACATATTATTTATTAATGACATAGAACCGGTCAGCATACTTCCCAAGACATCCTGGTTGAATGCAATGGAATAGTTTCCGGGAGATAACTGTATATCCATTTGTACGATACCGTTTTTGCCGATTTTCTTCAATTCTTTAGCCTTTATATTATAATAGGCAAAACGGCGGAAACTTTGATACACATCACTCATCTCCACATCTACATGCTGCAATACAGAAGCGCCGCCTGCTACCGTAGGCAGCTCTAATGCCTTTCCATTATCCAACGTCAGGACACACTTACTGTCATTAGGAATTTCCACCTCATGCCCCGACCCGATAGTAACAGCCAGCGAATAACGTATGGTACTTTTATACTGAAATCCAGCGAGTGCCACATATACGTCCATATTATTGGAAACACCCAGATTCATACCCTCGCATACCACTGTACGCACTCCGGTCTGGTTGGTTTCATCATAAATTACCTTTTGTGCCATAGCTCCTATACCCAGAAGCAAAAAGGCGAATAAAAACAATACTTTCTTCATAATTCTTCAGTTATTATTTCATCATACAACAAAAACAAACTCATAATGATGACAATATTAACAAAAACTTTTCATACAACATATATCACAACGCATCATTTATACGTTTTATCCGAACAAGCATAGAACTATAACCTTTCGCATCTCTTATTTCAATCTACTCTACCGATTCGATTCCAACGAATTGAATTTTGCTCTTCATCTTTTGAAAACCAAATCCATTGTACTACACCCACAATGAAATCATCAGGCACCAATCCCCAATGTCGTGAATCCAATGAATGGTGTATATTGTCTCCCAGCATAAAATAATAATCATGCTTAAACTGATAATTTGTGAAACGATGATTTCCTATAAAATATGCGCTATCTTTATAATCTATTTTCTGTTTAGTCTCCCATTCCATAACACTTCCATATTGGGTAGCAGTCAAACTATTTATCGGGATTTGATCACCTTTGCAAGGTATATAAAGAGGACCGAATTTTTCAGCAGTCCATCCTGACAGGTCATAGTAATTATGATCAAAAGAAAACGTAAGGCTATCCTCGGCTAAGGCAGATAATGTAGGCAGGATAATTGCCACAGTGTCACCCGGAAGCCCCACACATCGTTTGGCATAATATTGCATGACATCAAAATGTATTCGATTCTTATATTGCCCGACTGGTGAATTAAAAATGAGAATATCATTTTTCTTATCCGTCGTATTCCCGGAATACGTTTTATTGATATATGCTTGTTTTTTACCGCATTAAAAACATTAAATATCCTGCCGCCTGCTATCCATTTATTCACTATTACATAGTCACCTTTTATCAGAGTAGGATGCATGGATGCAGTAGGAATCCTGAACGAAGAAAAGGTCGTGATTTGTAACAGCAACCATATCAGAGCAAGTACACAACCATAAAATACAAAGTTTATTAAACGGTCTATCCATTTATTCTTTTCTTTTACCCTCTGGTTCATTCATCACCCTCCACCTCCGACTTATTATTACAATCACGCAACTGTCCCATATACATCTCTTTTATCCGAGGATGATGCATAGGATTTCCTACTAATATCACTTTATTAGTATTGTCAAGCAAGAATGTCCTAAATTTATCATTCAGTGGAAACTTATTCAGTTTATTAAAGGTATCTTTCAGATCTATACATACAGGATAAATAAAATCTTCTGACTGTAATGTCATTATTAGTTCCTTCCTATTTCTAGGGTAGAAGAAAAAATAAAAGGATACATTCCTAGATGTGACAGAGTCTACCTCCGCTATAAAATTTATCCATTCCAATAATTGCAATTTGCAACTAAGGCATCCTAATGAATCTACATAAGTTACAATTTTATAATATGTTGAAGCATAAGGAAACTTATCTAATGTGTCTTTGCCTTGTATGGTAAAGACAGCTCTATCATGAAAGAGAATTTCTTTTCGAGTCCATTCTTTCATCAAAAAAGTCAACTGCTCCTTTTCTGTCCTTTTACACGAGAAGAAACAAAATACCCCAAAAGCCAACAACACATAAAGCAGGATTTTCATAATTTTGCTTTCAGGATATCATCCATCTCAAATATTTCAACATTACATTCCGATTCGCAATTTAACAAGTACAACTGAGGGGTATATTGAGAAAGAAGCACACTCATGCTTTGGTGTTCCAATGCGTACTTGCCTACCAGTTCACCATCGATGGAAAAACCCAGCAAGTTTTAGGTGTACAGGCTGAATAGTTTTCAAAGGCTTTATAGCATAACTCACCACTATAAGTCACAAAAACATATTTATCATTGGCTGTCAATCCATAAAATCCATCCAAGTTATTCTTCTTTCTTGCAAGATTTGCTTCATAGACATTGCAAACAGGCTCAACAAGCATTTTTTCCCACTTCAAAGTAACATCTTCCTCATCCGATATATCATACCGACAAAGATAACCAAAAAATCTAGATGCAAAATAAAAGCTGTTTTTGTATGAAACCATCTCCCCCTGCAACTGCATAAAATCATTTGCTTCAGTAGTCATTCCCCGCACCGGATGATTACCGAAACGCTTTATTTCTTTAAAATCCCTATCAAAGAGAATGAAAAACTCCTTACCCCCAGACAAAGTCGTCGCCACACTATAACCATTGGACAGTCGACAGAAACGGTTGTAAAACAACCATCTTTTACTTTAATTTTTTCACTTCCTACATAACGGTAGTCAGCACCCTTTTCCTCCCGTGCATATAATAGGACAGTAGAAGGCAAATTAACAAAATATAAAGTATCGTCCCCCTCTGTTTTTCCAATAAATTCAGCGGCTATAAATTCTCCAGGCCCTTGTCCCCTGCTTCCAAAGCTACCCACTCTTTCGCCTGTCTGTTCCTCTAGAATCTGACAAATAGGTTCACCAGGAAGTTTACAACGTTGAACCATAAGAATTCCACAATCAAGAGAAGAGAATGCAACCAACTCATTGGACATAATTTCTTTATCATAATAAGAGCCATAGATCGGTTTGGCGGGAATAGATAAAAAGTCATTTCCTTTGTTACTGACACAGGAAATTAAAAAAAGGATGGTAACAATCGAATAATACAATTTTATTTTAATCATAATTTTAATACTCTTCAAACGGGACAAAAACAAATGCCTAACACCTATTTATTTTGTCCCGTATTACATAAATGCCTAATTACTCAGGAATGGTATATCGATTTACCCAATTCGCTTCCTCACTTGTTTCAATAATAACAGGTTCGCCCGGAGGACCTACAACGAGTTCATAACAACGTGAATTACGTTGATACATACAATCCTTCGTACCTAAAGTCAAGGCCTCCACATTTGACAAAGCTAAATCGGACAATTCTTCTTTGTTTTGAGAACCATACAAAACATAACTTCCACCAACTGCCAATGAGGCAATCAATGCCATTTTAAATGTTCTTTTCATAATATATTTTTTTAAAGTTTGAAATAGGGATATCTTATGATGATTCAAAGAGGTATAATGAAAAAGATACCGTCTGTCCCTATCATCAGAAACAGACCGTCCACGAAGGCCATTTAGCTTGATTGTACTTGGAGGTGAATGTTTTCATAGTATCACTTTCTACAAAGAATATAAAAAGTTTCCACTTAAACAAATATTTCCGCTTTTATTCTACAATATAATTATCATAAAAACATTTGTATCCTCCTCGACTCATGCTCACACCTCACCTTTTTGTGCATATTTTCTCCTCATATCCTTTTGTTGCTCAAATTGTTTAAGTAAATTTGTCGCCAGAATATTACTAATACCAAATATATTAAAGTATATGAGTTTAAAAATTGTAGTACTGGCAAAACAAGTTCCCGACACACGCAATGTGGGGAAAGATGCCATGAAGCTGACGGTACTATCAACCGTGCGGCACTTCCGGCCATCTTCAATCCGGAAGACCTGAACGCTTGGAACAGGCACTCAGACTGAAAGACACACATCCCGGTTCTACGGTAACTATCCTGACCATGGGTCCCGGACGCGCTGCCGAAATCATTCGTGAAGGTTTATACAGAGGAGCAGACAATGGATATTTATTGACCGACCGTGCTTTTGCCGGTGCTGACACGTTGGCCACTTCATACGCCATCGCTACGGCTATCCGCAAAATAGGCGAATGTGACCTGATTATCGGTGGCCGTCAGGCTATCGACGGTGATACCGCACAGGTAGGTCCGCAGGTAGCAGAAAAGCTGGGATTAAGCCAGATTACTTACACCGAAGAAATTCTAAACGTGGACGAAACTGCCCGCCGCATCACCGTAAAACGCCACATTGACGGAGGGGTAGAAACTGTGGAAGGTCCTCTGCCTATTGTACTGACTGTGAACGGAAGTGCAGCTCCCTGCCGTCCGCGCAATGCCAAATTGTTACAGAAATACAAACGCGCTCTCGGCGCACAGGAAAAAGCAGCCATCACTAAAGACGGTTCTGAACTGCCTTACGCTGAACTATATGAGAAATTCCCTTACCTGAATATCACTGAATGGAGTGTGGCCGATGTAGAAGGAGACACCAAGCAGTGCGGTCTGTCAGGCTCTCCCACCAAAGTGAAGAAGATTGAAAACATCGTCTTCCAGGCAAAAGAAAGCAAGACCATGACAGGAAGCGACCAGGATGTGGAAGGATTGATTGTCGAACTGTTAGCTAACCATACAATAGGATAACGATTATGAATAATGTATTTGTATATTGCGAGATTGAAGGCACAACAGTGCCGATGTGAGTCTCGAACTTTTAACCAAAGGTCGTAAATTAGCTAATCAGTTAGGCTGCCAGCTTGAGGCAATCGCTGCCGGAACCGGCCTTGCAGGAATTGAAAAACAAGTATTGCCCTACGGAGTAGACAAACTTCATGTATTCGATGCTCCGGGTCTGTTCCCTTATACTTCACTGCCCCACACTTCCATTTTGGTGAATCTGTTCAAAGAGGAAAAACCACAAATCTGTCTGATGGGCGCTACTGTTATCGGCCGCGGATCTGGGACCGCGTGTATCTTCCGCATTGACCAGCGGACTGACTGCCGACTGTACCCAGTTGGAAATCGGTACCCACGAAGACAAGAAGAACGGCATCACCTATGAAAATCTGTTGTATCAGATCGTCCCGCCTTCGGTGGTAACATCGTTGCAACCATTGTCAACCCCGAGCACCGCCCACAGATGGCGACCGTTCGTGAGGGAGTGATGAAGAAAGAGATTCTGGATGAAAATTATAAGGGTGAAGTGGTGAACCACGACGTTGCCAAGTTTGTTCCTGAAACAGACTATGTAGTCAAAGTCATTGACCGTCACGTAGAAAAAGCCAAACATAACCTGAAAGGCGCACCTATCGTGATTGCCGGAGGCTATGGCATGGGATCTAAAGAAGGTTTTGACAAATTGTTCGAACTGGCCAAAGAACTTCACGCCGAAGTAGGTGCCAGCCGTGCAGCTGTCGATGCAGGTTATGCAGACCATGACCGCCAGATTGGCCAGACGGGTGTAACCGTCCGTCCCAAACTGTATATTGCTTGCGGTATCTCCGGACAAATCCAACACATCGCAGGTATGCAGGATGCAGGTATCATCATCTCTGTAAACAGTGACCCGAACGCTCCGATCAACACCATTGCCGATTATGTAATTAACGGCACTGTGGAAGAAGTCGTTCCGAAATTGATTAAGTATTATAAAAAGAATTCAAAGTAGTCAGTAGTAGTCATAAGTAGTCAAAGTAGAAAAAATGAAAAGTCAATCCTTTGAACAACTGATTGTTTGGCAAAAGGCACATTCGTATGTATTGGCCATTTACAAAATAACCAAGCAATATCCCAAAGAGGAATTATTCTGCTTGGTTAACCAGATGCGCCGTGCAGCAGCCTCTATCACTGCAAATATAGCGGAAGGATATGCTAAAATCAGCTCAAAGGACAAATTGCGTTTCTATAACATTTCACAAGGTTCGTTGGAAGAAACACGCAATTTCATTATCCTGTCGAAAGATTTAGGATACATCACATTGCAAGACAAAGAACAATTAGGCATACAAGCGGCCGAAATCAGCCGCCTGCTAAACGCCTACTGCATAGCCTTGTTGAAAAATGTATCGCCACCCACTACTTAACTACCCTTAGCTACTATTAACCACTCTAACTACTAAAAATTATGGCAAACTTTTATACCGATATACCGGAACTCAAGTATCACTTGAACAATCCGATGATGGAGCGCATCTGCCAACTGAAAGAGCGCGACTATAGAGATAAAGACGAGTTCGACTATGCACCGCAGGATTATGCCGATGCCATGGACTCTTACGATAAAATTCTGGAAATCACAGGTGAGATTACAGGTGAAACCATCGCTCCCAATGCCGAAGGAGTGGACGAAGAAGGTCCTCACTGCGGAAACGGACGTGTGGAATATGCTTCAGGAACCAAACAAAACCTGGATGCGATGGTCAAAGCCGGACTGAACGGCATGACCATGCCCCGTCGTTTCGGTGGCTTGAACTTCCCCATCACCCCCTACACCATGTGCGCGGAAATTGTTGCCGCCGCCGATGCAGGTTTCGGAAACATCTGGTCTTTGCAAGACTGTATTGAAACGCTGTATGAATTCGGTAACGAAGACCAGCACAGCCGTTTCATTCCCCGTATTTGTGCAGGTGAAACCATGTCTATGGACTTGACCGAACCCGATGCCGGTTCCGACCTTCAGTCGGTAATGCTGAAAGCTACTTCGATGAAGCCAACAACTGCTGGCGCTGAACGGTGTAAAACGTTTCATCACTAACGGTGACGCTAATCTTCACCTGGTATTGGCACGTAGCGAAGAAGGAACCAAAGACGGACGTGGTTTGTCTATGTTCATCTATGACAAAAACGAAGGAGGTGTAGATGTACGCCGCATCGAAAATAAATTAGGTATCCACGGCTCTCCTACCTGCGAACTGGTTTACAAGAACGCGAAAGCCGAACTTGCGGTGACCGTAAGCTCGGTTTGATAAAATACGTTATGGCATTGATGAATGGTGCGCGTCTGGGTATCGCTGCCCAGTCAGTAGGTTTGTCACAAGCTGCTTACAACGAAGGATTGGCATACGCCAAAGAACGTAAGCAGTTCGGAAAAGCCATCATCGATTTCCCGGCAGTATATGACATGCTGTCTATCATGAAAGCCAAACTGGATGCAGGCCGTGCATTGCTTTACCAGACTTCACGCTATGTGGATATTTACAAAGCATTGGATGATATTGCCCGCGAACGCAAACTGACTCCTGAAGAACGTCAGGAACAAAAAGTCTACGCCAAGCTAGCAGACAGTTTTACTCCGCTTTCCAAGGGTATGAACTCTGAATATGCCAACCAGAATGCATACGATTGTATCCAGATTCACGGTGGTTCAGGTTTCATGATGGAATATGCTTGCCAGCGTATCTATCGCGATGCACGCATCACCAGCATTTACGAAGGAACGACCCAGTTGCAGACTGTAGCCGCTATCCGTTATGTAACCAACGGTTCTTATATCGCAACCTTGCGTAATTATGAAGCTATTCCTTGCAGTGAAGATATGCAACCGCTAATGGACCGCGTGAAAGAAATGGCCAACAAATTTGACGCATGCACCAATGCGGTAAAAGAGGCCAGAATCAAGAGTTACTTGATTTCGTTGCACGCCGTCTTTATGAAATGGCTGCCGTATGTATCATGTCACATCTTCTTATCCAAGATGCGACAAAAGCACCTGAATTGTTCGCCAAGTCGGCCCATGTATATGTAAACTATGCAGAAGCTGAAATAGAAAAGCATTTCAATTTCATCCGTAAATTCAAAGCAGATGATTTAGCTGACTATCGTTTGTAAACTTCATTCCATTCTATAAAACGACGTTCTATTCTTCACGGAGTAGAACGTCGTTTATAGTATAAGATTTACTTTTAAACACATACTGATGCAAAATCAAAAACGCCCGTTTCACAACGAGCGTTTTCCTTATAAACAAAGCCTCAGCCGACCTTATTTACTAACAAACTTATTATTAACGTATTTATAAACTGCCTCTTCATATCCTTCCTACAACTATATCAATCCCTCTATCCAGACAAACTAATAATCCGTCTACCTTTCTACTACCCGATCTTGATTCTCAAACTTTTTCTTTTTCCAAAAGTAAAATTAAAGCTTTATCATCATTGGAACAAGAGTTATCGACCAATCTCCTTATTTCATCTATTAACACCCGTTTTTGTTCCTTATCACACTATTTCGAACTTTTCTTTCCACCTACTGTTATGAGAGAAACTTATTAAAAACCTTGACTTATGAAAGAATTAGAATTAACCAGTAACGCCGCTTTAACGGATGCGGTATACGAAACCGCCCTGAACGGCTCATTTCTTGAAGTTAAACTTGTAGCAGGTTCCGTGGGCGATGACGAACCTAGAGGAATGCAACCGGAATATGAATGTTATCACATCAGCTATCCGGACAAAAAAGACACAATTTTGTTCGAGCAACCTTTGGATGCTGCCGATGACAAAGTAACCGTATATGATTTGGGAAAGAAAATCAAATCCATAGAAGGCTGTTGCCACAAGACACTGACAAAAGGCGAAAGCCGCACAGCCACAGCACGTAAAGTAGTTGCTCATGGTCCTATGTGGATTTATGTGGCTATTGCTGTCGGGATGGATAAAGCAGGCACCGAATCACCTTTTATGATCGTCCAAGGAGCAGGCACTTACGGTTCTGAAGATACGACCGAGAACGAAATGATAGGTTATGCTAACGGACGTATTCATGAAATGACAGCTTTGCTTGTCCGCCGTGCGCGTTTGGAAAAACTGCATCTGGCAAGCATACGCGCAGGCTACAAATATTTATTCGTAGAACCGGGAAGAATAGGAAAGGCTAAAGTCAAAGAAGGATAAGCCCCCTTGTCTTCACTGATAACCATCATTTTAAAAGCCTGTTGCCTTCTTTCAACAACAGCTTTATCTATTATAAATTATTCTAACGCATCTACCGGCAAATCAGACTCTTTACGATACCCCGATGAAGTAAATACAGCTATCAGCTCCCCCTGTCCGTCTGTTATCTTTACTTCAACAAAAGGAATACGATGATGATTAAATACTTCAACAGCCTCAGCATACACGTAACCCAACTTAGCAGGACGGAGAAAAGTAATATTGGCATTCACAGAAAGTGTAAGTTTCTTACGGCTGTTCGCTACAGCTGCAAAAGCCAGATCGGCCAATGTAAACAAGGCGCCGCCTTGACATACTCCTCCACCATTCAAATGCCGGTCGGTCACCTCCATACACGCACGGGCATACCCCGGCTTTATCTCAAGAAGTTCCACTCCCGCACAAGTAGCAAAACGATCCGCTTTCAAAAATTCTTTTAATGTTGCCATATCACAATTTATATGAATAAGAAAGTCTTAATGAATAATCACCATGGTAGCCCCGAAACCATATTCACGGAACGAAGCATCCTGACTTTCATAGTTTTTATATTTATATTTTAACTCCTGCAGGATAGCTTTGCGTAACACACCATCCCCCTTACCATGAATAAAGACAATCTTCTGTCCCTTCTTGTTCTTGCATTCTTCCAAGTCTTACGAAAAACGTCCATTGATAATTCAATATCTCGCTGTTGCTCATACCGGCAGTCGTATCCAGTAACTCATGAGCATGGAGATCAACCTCCATGATATCGTTCTTCACCTTTTTCTGCTGGGGCTGCTTCGCTACCTGCGGTTCCGGCACTTTTCTTTGCAATAATGCATCTTTTATATCATCTGCCGAAACAAACACCTGTTTTACCGGAACATCATTTTTCACTATATCGTAAATAAGTGACGGCTCCTCAAAGAAAATACTCTCACGGAAAGTATGCAATTTATAAAACTTCACTGTATCTATGCGCAATTCCACAGACACGGCAGGCTTGAACAGAAAACTCTTGTTATCCTTAAAAGCGATAAGCTGCACGGCCACCCGTTCCAATTCATTCAAAACGCTTTTCTCGAACTCCTCGATATAAAACTTCGTATTCGGTTCCACCATGCCATGGCTGCGCACCCGCCAGTTACTACCTTCGGCTGTAAGATAAGTAAAGTATAAGGTGAAATTGCTGTCGTTGATAAGATATGCATCAAATGCCGTTGCAGAAATAGCTTTGAGATCCTGTGGCACAAAAGCCAGCATCACATTCAGAATATCCCCTCCCTTTCGCTCAGCCGGGCGATAAGTGACAGGACGTTCATCCTCCTCTTCATCCGGACGCACCTTGACTGACGCTCCTTTTGCCTTTGCACCGGCAACCTCCTGTTTAGGAGCCGGAGCAACAGGTTTACGCTTCATATTATAATCATCCGTGTCAATCACCACACACTCCTTTATGGGCATCGGAATATCGAAGCCATCGGCATCTTCTACCAAAACCATATCTTTTCCTTGAAATCCGGTCACAACACCGCCCCCTACCTCACTAAGGAAACGGACTTTATCTCCTATTTTCATACTCTTTTCTTTTTTAGTTAGCGCAAATATCGGTACTTTTGCGCAGAAAAAGAAATAGATTCAGATGGAAGATACCAAACATATCAAAATAAGTGAGTTCAACTACCCGCTACCCGATGAACGGATCGCCAAATTCCCCCTTGCCACGCGCGACCAGTCCAAACTGCTAGTTTACCGCCACGGCGAAGTGAGCGAAGACATCTTTACGTCTTTGCCACACTATCTGGAATCCGGAGACTGATGATATTCAATAATACCAAAGTGATTCAAGCCCGTCTGCATTTCCGTAAAGAAACCGGAGCATTAATAGAAGTATTCTGCCTGGAACCTGTCCAGCCCAATGACTATGTGTTAAACTTCCAGCAAACACGACAATGCAGCTGGTTATGCATGATAGGTAATCTGAAAAAATGGAAAGAAGGTACGTTGAGCCGCATAGTAAATGTAAAAGGCAAACAAATAGTCCTGTCCGCCACCCGTGGAGAGTGCAAGGGAACCAGCCATTGGATTGATTTCTCATGGATGATGACACAATCACCTTTGCCGACCTGCTGGAAGTGGCAGGTGAACTGCCCATCCCTCCCTATCTGAACCGTGAGACACAAGAAAGCGACAAGGAAACTTATCAGACGGTTTACTCCAAAATAAAAGGTTCTGTCGCCGCTCCCACCGCAGGACTTCATTTTACGGAAAGAGTACTGGCAGCGCTGGACGAACGGGGAATTGACCGTGAGGAACTGACTTTACACGTAGGTGCAGGAACTTTCAAGCCCGTAAAAAGTGAAGAGATAGAAGGACATGAAATGCATACGGAATACATTTCTGTAAGCAAGCATACCATTGAAAAACTAATCGCCCATAATGGAAAAGCCATTGCGGTAGGAACCACTTCGGTACGTACCCTGGAAAGTCTTTATTATATCGGCGTCCTTATCAGCCACAATCCCGATGCCACTCAGGACGAATTGCATGTACAGCAATGGATGCCCTACGAAGATAAGAATGACCTGACTCCGGTGGAAGCACTGCAACAGATTCTGGATTATCTGAACCGACACGAAATGGAAGCGTTGCATAGCAGTACTCAGATTATCATCGCGCCGGGATATACATACAAAATAGTCAAGAAAATGGTTACCAATTTCCATCAGCCGCAAAGTACATTGCTGCTATTGGTTTCCGCCTTTGTGAAAGGAAACTGGCGAAGGATTTATGATTATGCACTGGGCCATGATTTCAGGTTTCTGAGCTACGGAGACAGTTCGCTGCTGATACCCTAAGACTTCATCACGGATATAAAGCCTTTTTTCCGTATCACCAAACGTTTTCTACTATATGGCTAAGGCTTTTCTTCCTGCTTGTTTTATCTCCGCAAGCTTGGAGTTATCTCCCAAGGCTTGGGAGTTAACTCCAAGCTTATGGAGATAACTCCAAAGGCTATGGAGATAGAATACATCCGTATAAAAAGGCTTAATTTGGAGAAAGAAAAAACTTATGCAATAGGCTGTGATATGATAGACATTCATTTATTCCGCCGGTAGGTTCTTACTTAAAAAAATCCAAAGAAAGATATAAACGGGAAAATAAGAACCAGCTTCCACTAAATTTCTACCGCCCCCTTTATTTACTATACACAAGAACAGGCAACCTACTTTGTCATTATGGCAAGCTTTTTATATCCGTTGTGCGTTTACCTTTACATCAAGTCTATAGATAAAAACAACTTTATGTCACTAAACATATCTCCAAACCCATAGTATTCCAATCATTTTGCTATCTTTGTGACAAAACACTTACATACTATGACTATCACTCTATCTACTGATTTACCTGCTATCCTACATTCACGGAAGGCATCCGCCGTGCTCCCGACCGGGGCTACCGCTTGACACCCGCCCAAACGGAAACGGCATTGAGGAATGCATTGCGATACATTCCGGTGGAACTGCATGAGCAACTTGCTCCCGAATTGATGGATGAACTGCTCACCCGGGGTAAAATCTACGGTTACCGCTTCCGGCCCGAAGGTGACTTGAAAGCAAAGCCCATTGACGAATATAAAGGAAACTGTATCGAAGGAAAAGCGTTTCAAGTAATGATAGACAACAACCTTTCATTTGATATCGCCCTCTATCCTTACGAACTGGTGACTTACGGCGAAACCGGACAAGTTTGTCAAAACTGGATGCAATACCGGCTTATCAAGCAGTATCTGGAGGTAATGACGAATGAACAAACCCTGGTCGTAGAAAGCGGCCACCCGTTGGGATTATTCAAATCACATCCCGAAGCTCCCCGTGTTATTATCACCAATTCCATGATGGTAGGCATGTTCGACAACCAGAAAGACTGGGAAATAGCCGCACAGATGGGAGTAGCCAATTATGGACAGATGACCGCCGGAGGCTGGATGTACATCGGTCCGCAAGGTATTGTACACGGCACGTTCAACACCCTATTAAATGCCGGCCGCATGAAATTAGGAGTGCCGCAGGACGGCAACCTGAACGGCCATCTTTTCGTATCCTCCGGATTGGGCGGAATGAGCGGAGCCCAACCCAAAGCAGCCGAGATAGCCGGAGCAGTGGCCATTATAGCCGAGGTGGATTATTCACGCATAGAAACCCGCCACCGCCAAGGTGGGTACAGCATATCACATCCGATTTGTCTGAAGCCTACCGGCTGGCTGCCGATGCCATAGACCGACGAATCCCCTGTTCCATAGCCTACCATGGCAATGTAGTCAATCTGTTGGAGTATGCATTGCATCACAACATCCACATCGAACTTCTCAGTGACCAGACTTCCTGCCACGCCGTTTACGAAGGCGGCTATTGTCCTGCAGGCATTTCCTTCGAAGAACGTACCCGTATGCTGAAAGAAGACAGAGAAACTTTCGATGAAATGGTGAACGAAACTTTGCGCCGCCATTTCCATGTTATCAAGGAACTGGTGGCACGGGGCACTTATTTCTTCGATTATGGCAATTCTTTCATGAAAGCGATTTATGACGCCGGAGTGAAAGAAATCTCACGCAATGGAACAGACGAGAAGGATGGATTCATCTGGCCGTCCTATGTAGAGGATATCATGGGGCCTCAACTTTTCGATTATGGTTACGGCCCCTTCCGCTGGGTATGCCTGAGCGGGAAAAAGGAAGATTTGATAAAGACCGACCGTGCCGCTATGGAGTGTATCCCTAAAGATCGCCGCGGACAGGATATGGACAACTGGATATGGATTCGCGACGCCGAAAAGAATAACCTGGTGGTAGGGACCAAGCACGCATTCTGTATCAAGACGCGCTGGGCCGTATGAATATCGCACTGCGTTTCAATGAAATGGTACGCCGGGGCGAGGTAGGTCCTATCATGTTGGGACGTGACCACCACGATGTAAGCGGTACCGACTCTCCTTTCCGGGAAACCTCCAATATCAAGGACGGCAGCAATGTAATGGCAGATATGGCTGTGCAATGCTTTGCCGGAAATTGTGCCCGGGGCATGAGCCTTGTCGCTTTGCACAATGGAGGCGGTGTAGGTATAGGTAAAGCCATCAATGGCGGATTCGGAATGGTATGCGACGGCAGTGAACGGGTAGACCGTATTCTCCGCTCATCCATGTTATGGGATGTAATGGGAGGAGTGGCACGCCGCTCGTGGGCACGCAACCCGCATGCCATGGAAACTTCGGCGGAATTCAACGAGAGCCATGCCGATGGTTATCACATCACCCTGCCGCATATAGCGGAAGATGACCTTATTAATAAGGTATTGAAAAATAAAGGAATCAACTAACCAAAAACCGGAACACCATGGATGCAACTGTTTCATTCATCCGCATCCATGGATGTTCCCTATAAACCAAATTCTAAAGAGTATGAGCTGGACAAAAATTATGGAATGCGTCCCCAACTTCAGCGAGGGACGTGACTTACAGAAAATAGACGAGATTGTATCTCCGTTTCGTGCCAAGGCAGGCGTAAAATTATTGGATTATAGTAACGATGAAGACCACAACCGGCTGGTAGTTACCGTTGTTGGAGAACCGGACGCCTTGAAAGAAGCCGTGATAGAAGCTATCGGTATAGCAGTAGAACTGATTGACCTGAACCATCACCAAGGACAGCACCCCCGTATGGGAGCTGTAGATGTAGTTCCATTCATTCCCATCAAAGGATGTACCATGGAAGATGCCATAGCGGTGTCCAAAGAAGTGGGGCAACGGGTGGCTCTCAATATAATCTCCCTGTATTCTTGTATGAAAAATCAGCTAGTGCACCACATCGTGAAAATCTCGCTGCCATCCGTAAAGGAGAATTCGAGGGAATGAAGGAAAAGATTCACCAACCCGAATGGCATCCCGATTTTGGTCCTGCGGAACGTCACCCCACTGCCGGAACTGTAGCCATCGGAGCCCGTATGCCCTTAGTGGCCTACAATATAAATCTCAATACTCCCAGCCTGGAAATAGCGCATGACATTGCCAAGAAAATCCGTTTTATCGGTGGCGGACTGCGCTATTGCAAGGCCATGGGCGTAGAACTGAAGGACCGGGGTATCACTCAGGTATCCATGAATCTTACCGACTATAGCAAAACCGCTATCTACCGGGCATTCGAAATGGTACGTTTTGAAGCCAAACGCTACGGAGTAAGCATCATCGGCAGCGAAATCGTAGGACTTGTTCCTATGGAGCCTTGATAGACACTGCCTCTTACTACCTGGGATTGGAAAACTTCTCCATGCAACAAGTGCTGGAAGCGCAGATTATGGAATAATATAGAATAGAACGCAAATGACACAAATGACGCAAATAGCAAGTCAAGAAGATGTAGATAAAATATTAAAAGCATTTTATCTAGTGTACAACACATTAGGATATGGATTCTTGGAAAGGGTTTATCAAAATGCCCTCTACTTTGAATTGATAGAGCAAGGTTTTAAATGTGAAGTGCAAAAGCAAATCAATGTATTTTATAAAAATCATAAAGTGGGTGAATATTATGCCGACATGGTGATCAACAACTCCATCATATTAGAACTGAAAGCGGCTGATGCTTTACGTCCCGAGCATGAATTTCAACTGATAAACTATCTGAAAGCCACAGACATAGAGATAGGCTATCTATTAAACTTCGGAAAGCATCCTGAATTTAAAAGAAAAATATTCAGTCACCATTGATATTTGTGTCATTTGCGTCATTTGCGTTCCATTAAAACTAACAACTATGAGCAACAACTTGATTATCATCAATGCCCACATCGTTACTCCGCAAGGCAGAACCGCTCGGAAAGGAGAAGCCATGAACGAACTTCTCAACATCCTTGCGGAACGGTAAGAGTAACCGACGGCATTATTACCTATGTTGGCGAAAACCGTATAAGCCATGAAAAGCCCGGCTATAAAGTGCTTGATGCCAGAGGGAATGTATTGTTGCCGGGATTCGTTGATTCTCATACCCATTTGGTTTTCGGAGGATTTCGCCCCGACGAATTCATCTGGCGGCTCAACGGCGACAGTTATATGAGCATCATGGAACGTGGCGGAGGCATTATCAATACTGTACGTGCCACCCGGGAAGCCTCCTTTGAAGAACTGAAACATAAAGCCGAATGGTTTCTGGATACCATGAGCCGGATGGGGGTCACCACAGTGGAAGGAAAAAGCGGATATGGCCTGGATCGTGATACAGAACTGAAACAGCTCAGTATCATGCAAGCTATCAATGAATGTCCCGACCGGAAAGTAGATATCGCCACCACTTTTTTAGGTGCTCACGCCTTACCCGAAGAATACAAAGGGCGAAGTGACGCATATATTGATTTTCTGATTAACGAAATGTTGCCCATGATCCATCAGAAACAATTGGCCGAAAATTGCGATATTTTCTGTGAAAAAGGAGTATTCACTGTGGAACAGTCTCGAAAGCTATTGAAAGCTGCGCAAGCTCTAGGCTTCGGCGCCAAGCTACACGCTGATGAAATTGTCAGCTTTGGAGGAGCAGAACTGGCAGGAGAATTGAAGGCCTCAGCGCCGACCATCTGTTGCAAGCATCCGATGAAGGCATAAAAGCCTGGCACAAAATAATGTAGTAGCCACTCTGTTGCCACTAACTGCCTTTACCCTAAAAGAGCCCTACGCCCGTGGCAGGAAAATGATAGACAGCGGCTGTGCCGTAGCCCTTGCCACCGATCTAAATCCAGGCAGCTGTTTCTCCGGATCCATCCCGCTGACTTTTGCTCTGGCCTGCATCTATATGAAACTGACCGTTGCCGAAGCTATCACAGCCATCACACTGAACGGTGCGGCAGCCCTCGGACGCGCGACCGCATCGGAAGCATAGAAGCCGGAAAACAGGGAGACTTTGTTTTACTGGGAACCGACAACCCCCATATATTACCTTATTATACAGGTATGAACGCAGTGAAGCTGACCATCAAGGGGGACGTATTCTACATTCAAATTAACCAATTAAATACTAATAGCCATGTTAACAGAACTTACCATCAAAGAATTTATCAATAAAGTACTCAGTAATGATCCTGTCCCCGGTGGCGGCAGTGTCTCGGCACTCAATGGAGCCCTTGCCACCTCACTGGCAGCTATGGTAGCCAATCTTACCATAGGCCGCAAGAAATATGTAGAAGTGAACGAAATTATGGAAGATCTTTCTGTTCGTTCGAAGAGCTCACCCGCCAGCTGATAACCGATGTAGACCGTGATTCGGAAGCATACGACCGTGTTTTCTCTGCATTCAAACTTCCGAAAGAAACGGATGAAGAAAAGGCTATCCGCAGTGAAGCCATACAGAAGGAAACCAAATATGCCGCCCAAGTGCCTATGGAGGTGGCACGTACCGTCCATTCCATTCTGCCCATGATTGATGTGGTAGCCAGAAAAGGGAACAGCAACGCTGTAACCGATGCCTGCGTGTCCATGATGTGTGCCCGGACTGCCATTCTGGGAGCCTTGCTGAATGTACGTATTAACCTCACTTCTATCAAAGACGAAAAATTCGTCAAAGAGATGAGTGAAGAGGCTGATATGATAGAACAGACGACCATTGCCGAAGAACAGAAAATACTGGACTATGTGAAAACCATTTTTAATCCCAACCTCCGCGGTTAAAAAAAGAATCAGACCATGAAGAATGTATATCAAATAGGTTCGGGTGACCTCACTTTTGACATCATCGAACGTATTATCAATGAAAATCTGAAATTGGAACTGGCTCCTGAAGCCAAAGACCGGATTCAGAAATGCCGGGATTACCTGGACAAAAAGATCAAGGAATCCGATGTCCCTCTCTATGGCATCACGACAGGATTCGGCAGCCTGTGCAACCGTAATATTTCTTCCGATGAACTGAGTACTTTGCAAGAGAACCTGGTGAAAAGCCATGCTTGCAGTGTAGGCGCAGAAATGCCCCATGTCATTGTGAAGCTGATGTTTTTATTAAAGGCTCATGCTCTTTCTTTGGGACACAGTGGCGTACAAGTCATCACTGTACAGCGCATTATCGACTTTTTCAATAACGATGTAATGCCCATTGTCTACGACCGCGGTTCATTGGGAGCCTCAGGAGATCTTGCCCCGCTCGCCAATCTCTTCCTTCCGTTGATCGGCGTAGGCGACGTGTATTATAAAGGCAAACGCTGCGAAGCTATCAGCGTGCTTGATGAGTTTGGTTGGGAACCAGTCAAATTGAAAAGCAAAGAAGGACTGGCCTTGCTCAATGGTACCCAGTTTATGAGTGCCAACGGAGTGTATGCCATACTCAAAGCCTTCCGTCTTTCCAAGAAAGCCGACCTCATTGCCGCCATCTCCCTGGAAGCCTTTGACGGCCGCATCGATCCGTTCATGGACTGTATCCAACAAATGCGTCCGCATAAAGGCCAGATAGAAACCGGAGCCGCATTCCGAAGAATACTGGAAGGCAGTGAAATCATCGCACAGCCCAAACAACACGTACAAGACCCCTATTCGTTCCGTTGCATCCCACAAGTTCATGGTGCTACCAAAGATGCCATCAACCACGTAGCTTCAGTACTGTTGACCGAGATAAATTCAGTTACCGATAACCCCACTATCTTCCCCGATGAAGACCTTATCATTTCAGGTGGCAACTTCCACGGACAGCCCCTGGCACTGGTATATGATTATCTTGCCATTGCTATGGCCGAACTGGGAAACATATCTGAACGGCGTGTGGCACAACTCATTATGGGACTTCGCGGATTGCCCGAATTTCTGGTTGCCAATCCGGGACTTAATTCTGGTTTCATGATTCCCCAATATGCGGCTGCCAGCATGGTAAGCCAGAATAAAATGTACTGTTATGCCGCCAGCAGCGACTCCATAGTATCCAGCAACGGACAGGAAGACCATGTAAGTATGGGAGCCAATGCTGCAACCAAGCTTTACAAAGTGATGGACAATCTGGAACATATACTTGCCATCGAATTAATGAACGCTGCCCAAGGACTGGATTTCCGCCGTCCGCTCCGCAGTTCACCGTTTATTGAAAAGTTTCTCGCCACCTACCGCAACGAGGTACCTTTTATAAAAGAAGATATTGTGATGTATAAGGAAATACATAAAACTGTAGCTTTTTTAAAACGGCATCAAGTAAATTATTAAACGGCATTTCGGACTCGGATTATAAAGGTCTCACATCCCTTTTTACTATTAAAGACTATAAGATCCATATAATCCGAGCCCGAATTCATATCTTTGCAGTAACAAAAAAATAGCGAAGATGAATTACGATAATAAAGAAGAAATGTTTCCTATAGTAGATGAACAAGGAAACATAACAGGAACTGCAACCCGTGGAGAATGTCATAATGGAAGTAAATTGCTACATCCGGTAGTCCACTTACATGTATTCAACAGTAAGGCGAACTCTATTTGCAAAAGCGTCCTGACTGGAAAGATATCCAACCAGGCAAATGGGACACAGCCGTAGGCGGACACATAGATTTAGGTGAAAATGTGGAAACAGCCTTGAAACGTGAAGTAAAAGAAGAACTGGGCATCACCGACTTTACTCCCGAATTACTGACTAGCTATGTATTCGAATCCACCCGGGAAAAAGATTGGTATTCTCACATAAAACCACTTATGACGGTCCCATTATTCCCAGCGAGGAACTGGATGGCGGCCGTTTTTGGTCACTAGAAGAGATCAGAAGCAATATTGGGAAAGAAATATTTACACCTAATTTTGAGAATGAATTTCAGAAGCTGGGCTTCTGAAATAGTTTTTAATGAAAAGTGGCAAATTCTTGATGCAGGTCAAGAATTTGCACTTTTGCATACATTTTATCTTTATCAGAGTACAATCTAGAACAAAACAGTATAATTTTGTGTTGTAAAACATAAAAAGAAAGGATAACGAGATTATGAAAAAGGTAAAAAGTATTTTTAAAAAAGCCCTTGCTATGATGGGTGAAAACGAAGTAAAAGCTTGGGGTATAGGGATTAAGTAAGGAAACAACCCTATTTTTTAATCAAAGAAAGGATAACATTATGAAGAAGTTGAAGGAGATCATCAAAGCAGGTCTCAAAGATATGGGAAATGACGCCCTCCGTGCTTGGGGGTACGATACAAAGTAAAAGATACAACGGATTAGTTTTTAACGTTTAAAAAAAGGGTAACAGGATGAAAAGAGTAAAAAGTTTTTTCAAAGGATATATGAGGGCTATTGAAATTAATGCCGCATTAATGTATGGTTATAGATCTAAATAAAAACCGTACTTTTTGATTGAGGGAATTGAATTACCATTATAATAAAAAAGCAGTCTTGACTTTTCAAGACTGCTTTTTATTATAAATACAGTATAAGTGAAATCAATTTATCCGACAAGCAATACACTAATATTAAAAATATATTGTATTTCTGCAAAAAGAATATACCTCTTTGAAATCAAAGAGTTAGAAAATTCACCTCATTTTAGGATAATGAGGTGGCAACCGGCCTAATTACCGTGATCTGCATCACTTTGCAGGTTTGGGTAACTTTTAAGGATGTAAATATGGCAGGCAATAAGATGATAGACACGACCTTTCTCTACAATCTCGCTTTTTACTCCCGGCAATTCATTTGCATCTGGAAGAAAACATCCATATCTCCATTGGCATCCTTGTAGAGTTTCCTGTAAATGGAAAGCACACCACCATCCACGCAATTCTTGCTACATTCCGAAAAGAAGGCTGCTCGTTGTTCCGATGAGAGTCGGGCTATACTTTCTCAAAACCTTTGAACCAATCTGACAAATCCATACAATCAAGGTAATTGACTGAACAGCTTTACCAATCCTTCTTTGTTGAAGCAGTAAAACATTTCTATTTGTTCAGGGGTATCATTCTCCAGCAATAGCAACAATTCTTTAGCAAATTCCAAGTAACCTGTGCCATTTGCCGTAACAATGCGTTTGTCCGACACAGCTTGCTCATTCATATAACCTGCCTTATTGGTATAGTTGCCTCCTCCCCATAATTGTAGCTGTTCCAAACCATTTCCCGTATGTTTTATCTCATTTAAGAAACCATGTTTGGCAAGGAAAGAAGCAGCATTGCAGATAGCTCCTACGATAATCCCTTTCTTTATGGCACGGCGAACGATTGGCACGACTTTATCTGCTTCCAGTTCGTCGAGCAGCCGAAACCACCAATTAGTACCAATGCGGCATAATCATTGGGCATCGTTTCAAAAGAATAGTCGGGTAAAGTATGGAAACCACTGCATGAGCGTACAACATCCAATGTAGGAGCTACGACTTTGTTCGTGTATTTGGGATTTTCTTTTATACTACGTTCGTCACACGCAATAGCCGAAGCCAGAAACACGGCTTCATGGTCGGCATAGTTATTTAACAATAGATATAATACCTCGTTCTTCATATTTATTTTCTTCTGATGGTTTGACATTTACGTTTTGTCATCTCTTCGGCAAAGGCTTGTTCACCTTGTTCCTTAATATAGCTAATGCAAGCGGAACGGTCAGAATTAAACAGAAATGCAAATACTTTGCTTATCCAATTGGAAAACAACTTGCATTCCCTGACATCATGGGAGCATTCAGCACAAGTATTAAACTTGTTTTCTTGGCAACATGAGCGGATTTTACACCAAGTTGCCTTTTTATTTGGTTTACATCCGGGACATTTCTCTGCCAAGAACTTACGGCAAGCTCCACAATAAAGACCGCAAGCGGCTATGTTTTTATTATCAGGTACAATCGTTCTCATAAATATCAGATGTTGGAGTGAGAAAATTCGCCATTTATCCAAAAGGTGGCTTCCGTACCAATGAAATGTAGAAGTACATAATTGGGATCACTTGGTCCATCGGGAAAATGATGAATGAACCAATCCTGCCATATGTCCTTGCGGATAGTATCGTCCGTAATAATTTCTACCGTACCACGCAGGGCAACGCCATCCCCGTAATAGTCATAGCAAAGCCCCGCCTTGTTGTTCGCCTTAAAATCATTCACTTTCATGGAGCCGACACTTGTCACCATCCAGACTTCATTAAAACTTTAGCATGTATCTTGGACATCTGCACAGGTCGCGGATAACCGTTGGCATCAATGGATGCAATGGTCACATTTTCACATTGGGCAAGCAAGTGGGTTGCCTTTTCCATTAGTGTCCGTTCATCTTTTTCTTTCCACCGTTTCAGGTAGGGAAAGTGTTGAAGCATTTGTTCCTTTGCTTGTACGGGACTCAACTTACATTCGGTCTGCACATTCCATTGGTCTAAGAATTGCAGGCAGAACTCAATCATTTGGCTCATTGTAAAATCTTGGGTAAACTCACCTTTTTTGTAACAATACACGCAATAATCCTCACTATTGCTCCCATCGGCATTTGTCCTCTGTTTTCATCAGTTAGGGGCATACCACAACTTTGACAAAACTGTTGTTCCATATATGTATTCTATTCGATGCCTATCAGTCCCTTTATAGGCGGTTATAAAATGCGAGAGCGTGGAACTGCAATGCTACCGCGTCTAAATTGGAGGTCGTAGACAACCTTTGGCACAGATATGATAATAACAGCCCACGCTATAGCGTGAGAACCACTATACTATTTCTTGTACCAAGTCCGAGATTTCCTACGTTTCCAACCTACAAGATGAACATAACGCTTCTCTTTTCTCGTATGTCTTGGAAATAATTGCCTTTATCCGACTACAAAAGTCGGATATTTTTCTGATAATCTTTTATTTTCTAATGCTTTTATTTACTTTTAGAATAGAATTTAGGGTACATCCTATATTTTCAGTCCTTTATCCTCTTTAGTAGATGCAGTTTCCAAACCGTTTCTCCATTCATTCGCTTTCTACCTAACCATTGCACAAGTGGAACATCGTTCACACCTATTTAAAAATACCCTTTCCGAGAATCTCAATGTGTTCCGGCAGAAGTCAATCAACGGCAATAGCTTTTCCACATAAGGGAAGTTCCATAAATTTTGTTATGTTTTTCAAGATAATCAAGGAAAGCAAAGTAAGTTGATATTAGTTTCACACGGAAAACAACGTCTGTATCCCAAAGAATTAGTACCTTTGGAACGAGATAACTCTTCGCACTTGCAATATACTTTTTACGTATTGCGTATTTTAAATAATCCATTGCGTGTATTTATCGGCAAGCGGGATAGTAAAAACATAAAATTGAAATGGCAACAGACGGAGTAAAAATAATTGATGGAGATTTAGCATACGACACCTATGAACATATAATGGAGTTGTATGATAGTGGAGCAAGTGCTGAAATAATTAAGAAATAAATTCCATTCATAAAAGAAGATTATGGAGATGAAACGGATTTTTATCACGAAATTTTTGTTACAGCTTACGCCTTGGCATTTGGGGAAATCGGAGAACTGACTGATGAAATTTTAAAATGAAGTAAAACGAGTTATTGAACTTAAAGCAGGTGTAAATCTTTGGACAAAAGATGTAGACGAAAAGGAAGGCAAAGAAAGACAAAAAGTCCTTGACCGATTTTTAAAAATAATATCTGCACCAAACTCAAAAGTTAGAAATAGAAATAATCAATTTTAGTTGCTGCAATCTGCCGATTTTATGAGGTTTTTCCAACGATATTTCCTATTTTTGCAACAATCTACTATTAACCTATAAATTTCAATTAAACAGAACCATGATTAAAAACCTATCTACCTTCTTCGTCGGTATAGCGTTATCATGCCTCGCCGGCTGTACCCCAATCCCCAAAGAAACAACTGCAACAAAAGAGTATGCGCCTCTTGAAGTTCCAGTTCCCGAACGTCCTGCGGGACAACAGGATGTAATCGAACTAACAGCTCCTAAACTTGACACTGTGCGTGTAGGTTTCATCGGTTTGGGCATGCGTGGTCCCAGTGCGGTAGAACGTTGGACGCACATACCGGGAACTAAAATTGTCGCTCTTTGCGACTTATTGCCTGAAAATGCGGAAAAAGCACAAAAAATTGTAACTAACGCCGGTATGGAAGCCCCTGCCCTCTATTCCGGCAGCGAAGATGCATGGAAACAACTGTGCGAGCGAAACGATATCGACTTGGTATACATTGCAACAGACTGGAAACACCATACTGAAATGGGTATCTATGCCATGGAACATGGAAAACATGCAGCCATCGAGGTACCTGCCGCCATGTCGCTGGATGAAATCTGGGCACTTATCAATACTTCCGAAAAGACCCGTAAACACTGTATGCAACTTGAAAACTGTGTTTACGACTTCTTCGAACTGACGACATTGAATATGGCACAAAAAGGTCTTTTCGGCGAAGTGCTCCATGTAGAAGGTTCATACATCCATAATCTGGAAGAATTCTGGCCTTATTACTGGAACAACTGGCGTTTGGATTACAACCGGGAGTTCCGTGGAGACGTTTATGCCACACACGGCCTAGGCCCTGCCTGCCAATTGCTCAACATTCATCGCGGTGACCGCATGAAGACACTGGTAGCCATGGACACCAAAGCTGTAACCGGTCCCGAACTGGTAAAACAATATCAGAAAGAAGAAGCACCCGATTTCCAAAACGGCGACCATACCATGACTTTATCCGTACAGAAAACGGAAAAACCATCCACATACAGCATGATGTAATGAATCCACGTCCCTATAGCCGTATGTATCAGCTGACCGGTACCAAAGGTTTTGCCAACAAATATCCCATCGAGCAATATTGTTTCGGCCCGGATCAGATTGACAGCACCAGCATACCCGATCACGAAAACCTGAGTATGCACTCGGCTGTTCCCGAAAAGTAAAAGAAGCTTTGATGAGCCAATACAAACATCCTATCCACCAAGAATTAGAAGAAACAGCAAAGAAAATAGGTGGACATGGAGGGATGGACTTCATTATGGATTATCGCCTGGTATATTGCTTGCGCAACGGACTTCCTTTGGACATGGACGTTTATGATTTAGCAGAATGGTGCTGTATGGCCGACTTGACCCGTCTTTCTATAGAAAACGGAAATGCACCTGTTGCCGTACCCGACTTTACCCGTGGCAATTGGAACAAAGTGGATGGTTATCATCATGCTTTCGCTCAATAAAAAACTGAAACAAATACAGACTTCAATAAAAGAGAGGTATATTCTGCATCAGGCAGAAATACCTCCCTTTCTTATAATACACAAAATCACATGAACATTATTGTGTATAAAAAACTCACATTTTATACTTTTGTCAGTTCACCCGTCACCGAATCAATTATAAATCCCCTCACTATAATATCTTCAGGTATTAATGGATGCTCCATAATAGCCCGTACAGTTCCTTTCACCGATTTCTCCGTATCCTCAAAACCATCCAGCCATGCTCCAAAATCTACACCACAGAAACGAATCATATCAATGGTTTCCTGCTTGATGCCACGTGCTTTCATGTGTTCTATCATCTCATTACTATTCATGTGACAGGCTCCACAATCAGAATGAGCAACAACCATAACTTCCTTTACACCTAACTCATAAATAGCCACCATCAGACTACGGATTACACTACCAAACGGATGCGAGATAACCCCACCTGCATTCTTGATAATTTTTACATCACCGTTCCTGATACCCAAAGCAGCAGGTAACAATTCCGTCAACCGGGTATCCATACAAGAAAGAATAGCTATTTTTTTATCAGGATATTTGTTGGTAATATATTTCTCATATCCCTTGCTCTCAACAAATTTCTTGTTGAACTCTAAAATATCATCTATCATTGCCATAAGTTTTTTAGGATTCACTACAAACTTACACAAAATAAAATACGATGACACTTTAAGATAAATATTTAATCGGATGCCAACTTTTCTA
>ENA-OQHP01000092-OQHP01000092.1-human-gut-metagenome-genome-assembly--contig:-NODE-92-length-28797-cov-2.136205_pt1 | contig 28797 bp, 28 predicted proteins | sample MGYA00242563_ERZ504717 | MGnify/ENA primary metagenome ERZ504717 (study PRJEB26092, sample SAMD00036212) | human gut metagenome | host: Homo sapiens | study: EMG produced TPA metagenomics assembly of... | reverse complement strand
AAAACAAATTCAAGCGTCGCATACGCCGGTACATATTGTCCAGCTGGAAGAAAAGTCCATTTCCAGGTCACTGCTCAGTTTCATTAACGCCTGTTGCATCTCTTCCCTTTGGCGGGGGGTGCCACGGACGGAGAATTCGATACAAGCCCGTACATTCGCTTTTCGTTCATCCAATGGAATACGCCCTGTAAGACGTTTGATAGCATCAATATTCAAACCTTGTTCCGCCAATATTCCTGTGACTGCGCGATTTGTTTGGCTGTCAGCTTGCGTCCCAGTAAGTCAGGATATACCGGTTCTTGCCTTGCATGTTTACCCATTCCTCATATTCTTCCACAGTAACGGGATAGAAACGGATATTGATGCCTAATGCGGAAGCTTTAAATAGCAACTCTTTCATGATATTCCCTGAATCTTTTTCCTGCTTTTGAATAAAATGCCTAATGACAGGGTGCTATGAATATCGCCTGGCCAATATCCAAAATGGTAAACATCATATTTTGACAAAATTTCCGTAATGGAAGCGGTTAATCCCGGCCGGTCAAGACCGGTAATTCTGATTAAAATAAGTTCAGTATTATTATTCATACTTTGTGGTTGCTATTTACAGATTGCAAAAGTACGTAAATAAATCCTTATCAGCTATATTTTCTGCATTCTTTTTTCTCGATGAAAAGGACGATTTTATGCTATATAACATATTTTTTGAGAAAAATCTTGGAGTTAATTTCAAAACTCCTTACCTTTGCCGCAGATTTCCAATTTAAATGGTATTGATTATCAGTACTAAAGATAATGTTCCGGGTGGAAATCACTGTTTAAGGGCAGTCTCGGATAGTATTAACTAAGATCGAATTACATGATTAAAAATGTAAAGTGGATTTTTGTTGTATTAATTATTAGTTCCTTGATTTCATTCTCTTTTGTAGGGAAAAACACGCCGACAGAAGGCTTGACCATAGGAGACAAGGCTCCTACATTTACTATCTGTGGCGAAAAGCAGTTGATTGACTTGAAGGATTTAAGAGGTAAATATGTACTGCTAAGTTTTTGGGCCAGCTATGATGCTTTGTCAAGGATGCAGAATGCTACTTTGAATCATGCCGTCGCGCAGGCCGACAATGTAGAAATGGTTTCCGTTTCATTTGATGAATACAAGTCGATATTTAACGAGACCATTAAAAAAGACCAGATTTCAACTTCTAATTGTTTTGTGGAATTGGCTGGTGTTTCATCGGATCTATATCAGACTTATCGCTTGAAAAGAGGCTTTAAGAACTTTTTGTTAGATGAAAATGGTGTTATCGTTGCCAAGGATGTCACCGTATCCGAACTCTCTTCTTATTTGATTGAGAGAACATTTCCGAAAGGAAGAAAAATACAACAAAAATAATTACCGTGGATTCTCAATGGAATCTGCGGTTTTTTTGCTATATGGTATTTTATTGACTTACATCATTTACCATTCACAATCAAATGCCTACCTTTACAGCGGATAAATAAAAAGATTATGAAACAGATTAAGAATATTGTGTTTGATTTCGGCGGGGTTGTCATTGGCCTTGATCGTGAACAGGCTGTAAAGGCATTTGAGCGGATAGGAGTGAGGGAAGCGGACAGTTTATTAGGGAAATACCACCAGCAGGGGATTTTTCAGGAAGTAGAAAATGGAAACATAGATGCTGAGACTTTTCGCTGTGAGTTGAGTAAAATCTGCGGGAAAGAATTGACTTATCAAGACGTGGAAAATGGGTGGAAAGGATTTGTTACGGACGTGCCGCAATATAAATTGGATTACCTGAATGAGCTTCGTAAGAAGTACAAGGTATATATATTGAGCAACACCAATCCTTATGTGATGGGATGGGCGAGGAGCAATGCATTTACTTCTGCGGGAAAGCCATTGGACGCTTATGTTGACAAGATTTATACTTCCTACGAAGCCGGTTCCACCAAGCCGGATCCTGGCATCTTTAACTATATGATCAAAGATAGTAAACTGAATCCGGCTGAAACAATATTTGTAGATGACGGTGCGGCCAATATTGTTATTGGTAAAGAACTGGGCTTTATTACGATGCAACCGGAGAACGGCGAGGATTGGCGTCAAAAACTAGAAAAGCTCCTATGATTATTTAGGAGCTTTTCTGTATAAATAGATAGCAATAAATGTGTAAAGTATATTAGGAATCCATACCGCTATAATAGGAGGGGTGTTTCCGTTGACAGCAAAGGTTGCTGACACTGTTTGGAACAAAATGTATGAAAAACTAAGTGCTAACCCTACTCCTAAATGCAGTCCCATTCCTCCTTTCATTTTTCTGGATGATAAGGAAACACCAATGGTTGTCAAGATAAAAGCGGCAAAGGACATGGCTATACGTTGGTAATATTCAATTTCAAATTCCTTTATGTTGGCGAACCCACGTCTTTTCTGCTTGTCTATATATTCTTTCAGTTCAGGGCTTGTCATGGTTTGTTGCTGCCCTTTCATAATCAGAAAATCTTGAGGCTCCATTTTAATGATCGTATCCAAACGGTCACCCCGAGTGATTTTCTCACGCATACCTTCCATCTCACGTATCATATAGTTCTTGATTGTCCATTTGTGTACAGATGCTGTATCATAAGTGACACTTCGGGCAGTAAGGTGGGCAACCAGTTTCTTGTCATCAAACTTGTCTAAAGAGAAACGGTATCCCGTTTTTATTATAATTTTCATAACGTTCTATGTAGGCAATGACCCCGCTGTCTACTTCCAGTTGCACATTCCGCACATATTCCTGTTTCTTTTTTTCTTATAACGGTCCTCAAAATCCAAACGGGTTACATTTCCCTTAGGTATGACGTATGCTCCCAGTCCGAAAGTAACAACGGAAATGATTGCGGCCGAAATCATATAGGGCCGCATCATTCGTTTAAAACTCATTCCGGTGGAGAACATGGCAATGATTTCCGAGTTTTCTGCCAGCTTGGAAGTAAAGAAGATAACAGCGATAAAGACAAACAAGGGGCTGAACAGATTGGAGAAGTAGGGGATGAAGTTCATGTAATAATCAAATACAATCGCTTTCAGCGGAGCTTTGTTATTGATGAACCTGTCTATATTTTCGTTCACATCAAATACTACTGCAATGGAGATAATCAATGCAATAGCGAAAAAGTAGGTTCCCAGAAACTTCTTAATGATATATATGTCCAGTCTTTTCACCCATTTATCCAGTTTCAGCCAACTGATATTCGGCTTCCACCATTTTTTATCCTTTGGGGATGAATCTGTGTTTGTCTTGAACCAATTCTTCATTTCTAGTAATTTATAATCTTGTAGATAAGCGTTTTACCATCATTGGTTTCCACGTAGAGAAATCTCCTGCAATGATGTGTTTACGGGCCTCGCCTGCTAGCCACAGATAGAATGCCAAGTTGTGGATAGAAGCGATTTGCATGGCCAGCAGTTCTTGTGCGTGGAACAGATGGCGCAAGTAAGCACGGCTGTACATGGTATCTACATACGATGCTCCTTCGGCCTCGATAGGAGAATAATCATCCTCCCATTTCTTGTTGCGCATGTTCATTATGCCGTTTTTAGTGAATAACATTCCATTGCGTCCGTTCCGGGTCGGCATTACACAATCAAACATATCTACACCGCGTTCTATACCCTCCAGTATATTTACCGGTGTACCGACTCCCATCAGATAGCGGGGCTTGTCTTTGGGTAAGATTTCATTGACAACCTCTATCATTTCGTACATTTTCTCGGTTGGCTCACCTACGGCCAGGCCACCGATGGCATTTCCGTCAGCTCCCTTGGAGGCAATATATTCCGCTGATTGTTTGCGTAAGTCGGGATAGACACAGCCTTGTACTATGGGAAATAATGACTGTTGATAACCATATTTGGGATCGGTTTCGTTGAAATGCTTTATGCAACGGTCCAGCCAACGATGGGTAAGCTGCATTGATTTTTTTGCGTATTCATAATCTGCGGTTCCCGGAGTACATTCGTCAAAAGCCATCATGATATCTGCACCGATAGTCCGTTCTATGTCCATCACCCGTTCAGGAGTGAACAGGTGTTTCGAACCGTCTATATGTGAGCGAAATTCCACACCTTCTTCTCTCATTTTGCGGATACCTGATAAGGAGAATACCTGAAAACCACCACTGTCAGTCAGCATAGGACGGTCAAAGCCGTTGAATTTATGCAGACTCCGGCACGTTCTATTATATCCAGTCCCGGTCGTAAATACAGGTGGTAAGTGTTGCCCAGGATTATCTGTGCTTTAATGACCCTCTTTCAACTCATGTAAATGCACGCCCTTCACCGTTCCCAATGTGCCTACAGGCATAAAGATGGGGGTTTCTATTTGCCCGTGGTCAGTTTGTTATCAATCCGGCACGGGCATTCGATTTGGGGTCTGTATATTGTAAGTCAAAAGTCATTATTTATTTTCTTTTCTTCTGTTTTTTGATTGGTAATATTTAAAATCAATGGCATCGTTTACTTTTTCATTGGTGAGAGCCAAAGCCAATACTTCCTTAATATCCGTGACATAATGGAATGTCAGTCCTTCTAGATACATCGGCTGAATTTCTTCAATGTTCTTGCGGTTTTCCTCACATAAAATGATGTCTTTGATTCCGGCGCGTTTAGCGGCTAGGATCTTTTCTTTGATACCGCCTACGGGCAGGACTTTCCACGTAATGTGATCTCGCCTGTCATTGCCAGATTTGCTTTCACTTACGCTGGGTGAGGGCGGATGCCAATGAAGTCACCATGGTGATACCGGCTGACGGACCATCTTTAGGGATGGCTCCTTCAGGTACATGGATGTGGATATTCCAATTGTCAAAGATATCTTCCTGTAAATTCAGCAGTTTGGTATGTGCCTTGAGATATTCCAAAGCCAGCATGGCCGACTCTTTCATTACGTCACCCAAGTTCCCGGTCAATGTCAGTTTACCGCCTTTTCCTTTGCTTAACTGGTTTCTACAAACAAAATTTCACCTCCGACAGCTGTCCACGCCAGCCCTGTGACAACACCGGCGTATTCATTTCCTTGGTATTTGTCGCGGCTATATTCTGGCGTGCCCAGATATTTGCGTACATCGGCAGGTTTTATTTCATGCATCACTTCATAGCCGTCACGTGCAAATTCCAACGCTATTTTACGCATTACCTTGTTTATCTTCTTCTCAAGTTCGCGCACCCCGCTTTCACGAGTATAATTTTCTACAATACATTCCAAGGCAGCTTTAGAGAACTTCACATATTCTTTTTTAATGCCGTTGGCTTCCAGTTCTTTGGGAACAAGATGCCGGCGGGCTATTTCTACTTTTTCTTCTGTGATATATCCGCTGACCTCTATCAACTCCATACGGTCCAGCAGAGCAGGAGGGATGGTGCTCAAATTGTTTGCCGTAGCGATGAACATTACTTTAGACAAGTCGTAATCTACATCCAAATAGTTATCGTGGAAAGTGTTGTTCTGTTCGGGATCAAGCACTTCCAGCATAGCGGAACTGGGATCTCCGCGGTGGTCACTGCCCAGTTTGTCTATTTCGTCCAAATGATAACCGGATTAGAGGACTCGGCTTTTATCAAACTTTTGATGATACGGCCCGGCATGGCACCGATATAAGTTTTACGATGGCCACGGATCTCGCTTCGTCATGCACACCACCCAATGACATACGTACATATTTACGTTTCAATGATGCCGCTATGGAACGTCCTAAAGAAGTTTTACCGACTCCCGGAGGACCATAAAGGCAGATGATGGGTGATTTCATATCACCTTTTAGTTTCAGCACTGCTAAATGTTCAAGGATACGCTCCTTTACTTTCTCTAGTCCGTAGTGGTCTTTGTTCAATGTCTTTTCGGCATTACTTATATTCAGGTTGTCAGTGGTAAAGACATTCCAAGGTAATCCTAACAGGGTTTGCAAATAGGTAAGTTGCACATTGAAATCCGGTGATTGGGAATTTGTCCTTTCCAATTTGGAAACTTCTTTTTCAAAGAGTTCTGCCATTTCCGGACTCCATTTCTTGGTTTTTCCTTTTTGGCGGAGTTCATCTATTTCATCTTCCTGTCCGGCACCCAGTTCATCCTGTATGTTTTTAATTTGTTGCTGCAAGAAATATTCGCGTTGCTGACGGTCAATATCTTCGCGTGTACGCATTTGAATGCTTTGTTTGATATCAGCCAATTGTACTTCACGATTTAAGATCTTGACCAGCATATACAGGCGGCTTTGCAAATCGCCAGCTTTTAGCAATTTTATCTTTTCTTCTACCGGAATAGGGAAGTTTGCACAAATGAAATTTACCAAAATTTCCGGATTGTCCAAGTTCTTGATTGCAAAAACCGTATCCGGACTCATCTTCTCGGAAGCCTCTATGAACTTACTCGTCAAATCCTTGCAGGTGTCAATCAATGCTTTGAATTCGTCCGTTTCCAGTTGGTCATTTGCCTCCGGAATAGGAGTCACCATCCCTTTCAAATATGGAGACGTTTTGGTGATACTGTCCAAATGTACTTTGGGCCCGTTTGACTGCATAATTACTGTGGTATTTCCACCTGGCATTTCGAATACACGGAGAATCTTCCCGATAACTCCTACATGGTACACATCATTAAAACCGGGATCGTCCATATCTCCCTGTATCTGACAAACTACCGCTATGGGAAGTTTTTTCTTGTATGCAGCATTTATCAATTTCAATGTGCTGGGGCGTCCAATGGTCACAGGCATTACTACAGATGGAAACATTACCATGTTGCGTAAAGGCATAACAGGTATTTCTTTATTAAATTCCATAGCAGTTACTTCATCCGGATCCGTTTGGATTTCAGCTAACATAGAGATGTCATCGTTATCAGTATTCAACAAAATATCCTCTTTCTTATTCCTCTTCATAATTATTCCTCTTGTGTTAATTGAGCCAATGCCAAACGGGGACAAAGTTAATCATTCCTTGTCGAATAAGGAAAATTCATGGGAACTAATTGAGTTTTAAAAATCAAATATTTCCTAATAATTGGAGTAATTAAATGGATTTTCCTATTTTTGACAGCTAATTTAATAAATATAGTATGCCAAATCCTTATTTTTCTTTTAAGCAATTTACTGTTTATCATGATAGATGTGCCATGAAGGTTGGTACGGACGGAGTTTTATTGGGAGCTTGGGCCGATGTGGTTTCCGCCCGTAATATTTTAGATATTGGTACTGGAACCGGATTGATTTCTTTGATGATGGCACAGCGGTGCAATGCCCGGATAAGAGCGGTTGATATAGATGCGGATGCTGTGGAACAGGCTCGTGGAAATGTGGCGGCATCTCCGTGGCAGGATAGGATAGAAGTGGAGTTGCAGGATATTTGTCATTTTACATCGGAAACACTCTTTGATGTCATTGTTTCCAATCCTCCTTATTTTACCGATTCATTGAAATGCCCAGGGAAACAGCGTAATATCGCCCGGCATACAGATTTTCTTGATTTTGACAAATTAGCAGGATCTGCAGCCCGTTTGCTTCATCCCGAAGGCGTTTTTTCTGTGATTATTCCTGCTGATGGTAAAGAATCTTTTTGATGGCTGCCACTCGTTACGGATTACATCTCTCACATCAGACTTCATTCATACAAAACCTGGATCGGAGCCCAAACGGGTGCTGCTTGCTTTCAAATTCTCTGTGGATAAGTGTGTTATAGACGATTTGACCATCGAATTATCACGTCATGTGTATAGTGAAGATATATAGCCTTGACTAAAGAATTCTATCTGAACATGTAGAGAGCGGATTATTCTGAACATCATAAAGAAACTGTTTTTATTTGCAGAGTCTTTACTGATGTTCAGAAAAAGATATTTTTTATTGTTTTTTGGATAGACGACGCAATAAACTTTTGTTAAGTTCAAATAAATGGCTGTGCCGGAAAGCAAAAGTTTCAGCTTTAGGTTTCATACCACTGAATATTTCGGATATTTGCTGTAAGAGACTAAAAGGTTCGTTCTCTTTTTTTTATCAGAAACAATGATGTTGAGTCCGTGTGGAATCAATTCTACCTCAATATCTTTTCCTCCCATGATCGGATCTCCGTCATAATGCATAACTCCGGGTTTTGAACGATGTATTTTAATCTTTTTAGTACGGAATGTCTTGATCCGGCTGTTTTGGTCTATGGTTTTGTTGAAAAGTTGAAAAGATAAAGAAGGAACATCCAGCACTGTGAACGGCTCTAATATTGTGACATCCATCAACCCATCGGTTAACGAGGCCTGTGGAGCAATATATGCGTTGTTCCCATATTGGGAGGCATTGCCGCAGGCTATCAGGAAAGCTTTGTATTTTACCGTTCCTTCTTCATTTTCTATTTCATAAGTTTCAGGTTTGTAACTCAGACTTTCATGCAAGGTATTTTCCAGATAGGTTAGTAGTCCGCGTTTACCTGAATCAGCAAACTTTAAGCTGACAAACGCGTCAAAACCTACTCCGCATGTGCAGAAAAAGGGTATATTGTTTATTTTTCCGTAATCAATACAGGCAACAGAACTTTCGTTTATAATGTCAATAGCAGCCTTGGGTTCCAAAGGAATTTGTAAATGCCGTGCCAGTCCGTTTCCCGATCCGCAAGGTATAATGCCTAATGCCGTATCCGTATGTATCAACGCACGTCCTATTTCGTTTATAGTTCCATCTCCTCCAATAGCCACTACTATATCTACTTTCTCTTTGGCAGCTGTAGCCGCAATCTTTTCAGCATGGCCGGCATATTGTGTTTTGACAATCGTATAATCATAGAGTGTACGGTTTATACGTTCGTCAATCCATTTTAATATGGCTCTTTTCCCCTGTGTCCCCGAGATAGGATTAACGACAAATACAATTTTCTTTTTCGTGGTCATACTTTTACTTTGGTAGTTTAGCTCTTTATTAAACGCAAAAGTAATACATTTTGTTTATAACTGCCCTAAATCCTAAAAGTTTTGATGCCCCTAAATATTTTTTTGAAAAAAAAAGTACAATCGGTTGTAGAATTTACTATCTTTGCAGCCTGTTTTGACGGGAACACCTTGAAAACAGAATGTATTAGTGAGTTTATATACATTATTTTAAAGTAGGCCGACGAGGCTTACATATACAATAGGATATGGGATTATTACAAGACAAGTTAAGTAAATTCAGATTGCCTCAACTATACATGGAAAGAGGCGTTTACCCTTATTTTCGTGAGATAGACAGCCATCAGGATACAGAGGTTATCATGGATGGTAAAAAGGTGCTGATGTTTGGCTCCAACTCATATATGGGGTTAACCTACGATGAACGGATTATTGAAGCAGCTGTTGCTGCAACCCGTAAATATGGTACAGGTTGTGCAGGTTCACGCTTCTTGAATGGTACGCTTGACCTGCACGTTCAGTTAGAAAAGGAATTGGCGGAATTCGTAGGGAAAGATGATGCATTGGTTTATTCTACCGGTTTACTGTAAATGAGGGTGTGGTATCTTGCCTGACAGACCGCAATGACTACATTATCTGTGATGACCGTGACCATGCTTCCATCGTAGACGGACGTCGCCTTTCTTTCTCCACCCAGTTGAAATACAAGCACAATGATATGGAAGCCCTTGAGAAAGAACTTCAGAAGTGTAAACCGGAATCTGTGAAACTGATTGTGGTGGACGGGGTTTTCTCTATGGAAGGTGATTTGGCTAACTTGCCTGAGATTGTTCGTTTGAAAGACAAATACAATGCAAGTATCATGGTGGATGAAGCACACGGCTTGGGTGTGTTCGGTCGTGACGGGCGAGGTGTCTGTGATCACTTCGGACTGACAGATCAGGTAGATGTTATTATGGGTACATTCTCAAAGTCACTGGCTTCTATCGGTGGTTTTGTTGCTGCGGATAAAGATACAATCAACTGGTTGCGTCACAACTCACGTTCATATATATTCTCTGCAAGTAATACTCCTGCTGCAACAGCTGCTGCACGTGCTGCACTTCATATCCTCAAGAGTGAGCCCGAACGTCGTGAGAATTTGTGGAAGATTACAAATTATGCTTTGGATTGTTTCCGTCAGGCCGGTTTTGAAATCGGTGATACTGAAAGTCCGATTATTCCACTTTATGTTCGTGATACGGATAAGACATTCGAAGTGACTAAACTGGCATTTGACGAGGGTATATTTATTAATCCTGTTATTCCACCGGCTTGTGCACCACAAGATACTTTGGTGCGTGTTGCTTTGATGGCTACTCATACAAAGGAACAAGTTGACTATGCTGTGGATAAACTGACCAAATGCTTTAAGAAGTTGGAAATCATAAAGTAAGATATCACAGGTTGCCTTTACAAAGGCAACCTGTTTTTTATTATGTATTATTGTCTATCTTTGTATCCGCTTTACTTGAAAAGGACATGAATCGGATAAAAGGTATTTTATATGCAGCAGTGTCTTCTGCGACTTTCGGATTGGCACCGTTTTTTCCATAAGCTTGTTGGCTATTGGATATTCTTCTTTCGAAGTGCTGACTTATCGTTGGGGAGTTGCTACAGTTGTCTTGCTTGTTTTTGCTTTTCTTACCAAATGTGATTTTCATATAGGGTATAAAGATTTTAAAACAATTTTCGGACTGAGCTTGCTGCGTGCGCTTACTTCGTTCAGTCTTGTCATAGCTTATCAGAATATTGCAAGTGGTGTTGCTTCTATCATCCATTTTATGTATCCGCTGGCTGTTGCAGTAACAATGGCTGTTTTCTTTAGAGAAAAAAGTCTATTGTGACTTTCGCTGCTATCGTTTTATCATTAGTAGGAGCATCTTTATTATCTTCCGGAAATATAGAATATAATGGTGGAAATAGAATGATGGGATTGATAGCGGCCTGCATATCGGTTTTCTCTTATGCCGGTTATATAATAGGTATAAGAAAAACCAGAGCAGTGGAAGTTAATTCTACGGTATTAACTTGTTATGTGATGGGGCTGGGAGCCTTGTTCTTTTTGCTGGGAGGACTTTTCTATGATGAGGGGGTCCGTTTGGAAACCAATGTAATCACTTGGCTCTATATCGGAGGACTGGCACTTCCTGCAACTGCGATCTCTAATATTACGTTGGTGAAGGCTGTAAAATTGGCAGGACCGACGTTGACTTCCTTATTGGGTGCATTGGAACCTCTTACGGCAGTCCTGGTAGGGGTATTTGTATTCAAAGAACTCTTTACTACATACAGTGCTTTGGGCATAATCCTTGTTGTGATTTCTGTAAGCTTGGTTCTTTTTCAGCAAAAGAGAACATATACATAGACGTTTGCTATTCAGCTTTCAGGCTGTTTACCGGATTAGTGCGTGCACTGAGATAACTATGTATTGTTATCGTAATGGTTGTAATTACCAATACAATAAGACGGGGTCAGGAAATTCCCATTGTGTGGCTGAAATTCGATAAGCAAATTGCTCCAGCCAATGTTGCATTAATAACCACGTTATCGGAATAGCGATGATGTATGCTACTAGTATTTGCCATAGAAACGAACGGTTTAGTAACCATACTATTTCCCAATTGGAAGCACCGTGCACTTTACGGATTGCAATTTCACGGGTACGATGACGTACAGCGTACCATGAAATACCGAACAGGCCAAAACAGGTCAGGGCCAATGCAATAAATGAGTAGCTGATAAGGATTCGGGAGAGTATAATTACTTTGTTATTACGCAACATAAATTCTTTATGCATATCTACATATTTGAAACCTCTTTCACCATTCATTTCCTTCCATAATTTTTCAATAGATACCAATGTTTCTTTATAATATTCAGGAATGAGTTTTATTTGTATGAATGTTCCTTTCTGAATTAAATCTTGTTCTGTTCCAATAGATATTTGTTGACCACCGATTTCCTCTTCCAGGGAGTTTAATGGGAAGTTCTTGAAAATACCTGCAATAGTACTTAATGAATCCGAGAATTCATCAAATTCATTTAGTTTATGACCTATGTGGGAAATATCTATGTTCAGCAGACGCGCAAGCTTTTCATTGATAAAAGCCGGATGAGTATATTCCGACAGGCTTGGGAGGGAGATACTCCGGCAATTTGCCGGATATGCATGGTTTGGAAGAAAGTTGTGTCGGTAGGGATGTGTGCTATAGAATTATGTTGGATACTACCGTCTGTTTGTCGGATAGGAAGTTCACGAAGCCAACAGTAAAGTACAGAACTCATGGAAAGACTTATAGACTCTATTCCATCCATTTGTTTCAGTTCCTGATAGAGCGGAAACAGAGGAAGGGTGCCACTCCCTATTTCTATTGTATTTTCGTAATGGTATGCACGGGATTTGATTAAATCCATTTGTTTTTGTGCAAGAGTGGTTGCATACACTAACCCGATTGAAAATATAAACTGGATGGTAACAAGCAACCATATAAATTGTTGCTTTTTCTTTCCTGTATAAGCTTGCCGATACTTGCTCAAAGTCTGTTGAGAGAGTTTATGGCTGATATACAGACCAGGAATGACAGCCATGAGGAAAATGAAGGATAAAAGTAAAGGTAGAACTTGCCGGCTGAAAAAGAAAGAGAAGGAAAGACGGGTAGACAACAGGTTGTTAAACCACGGCAGCATGTCATTAATAAGCAATAATGATAACAGGAATGCAAATAAAACGGTAAGTGCTGCATCAAGAAATAACTGACTGCGGATTTCTTTTGATTTTGCTCCCATCAGCTTTTCTATATGTATCATTTTAAGTTGCTGCAGTACGTGAGAGAGTCAGATTTGTATAGTTGAAACAAGCGATGATAAGCACAAGCAGGGCCGAAATCAGACTGATATATAGTAATAATACATCACAATGTTGGAAAAAAGCCAACTGTTGCTGCTTGCTGTCTTTTCCTGTATTAAAGTATAGTTCTTTTATCGGATCAATATAATATCGTGAATCCGGTACTAATGCTGGAATCTTGTCTTTTTTAATTTTTTCCTGTAAAGCTAAGGGAGATGCACCTGGTTGTAGTTTCAATAATACAGGACCTCCCCATGATTTGTCGGATAGTCCTGTCAGCAAATCAAAATGCAGAAAAGATTGTGGACGATCTTCTAATATAGCTGCTACTTTATAACTTTTACTTTGTCCTTCTTTATTGATTATTTCCAAGATTTCTCCAATACCGGAATGATTTCCGAAAAGTTGGTGGGCAAATCTTTTGTTTACAGCAACTTTGTCCGGAGTCGTGAGGACTTCTTCCAGGCTGCCTTCTGAAGTTGTATAAGGAAAAATTGATTTAAAGTAGAGTCGGCACTGATAAAAAGAAACTGTTTGATATCTGTTCCATTATATTTGCAAAGATTACCAGACATTCCGTTTACACGCAGAATATCTGTAATTTCAGCATATTTTTCTTTTATCTGTGTGGCTGCGTCTGAGGTAGAGTAGGCTACTTTAATACCTTCTTCCATTGGAGAGTCTTGACGTAATAGATAAATGAGGTTACGGTCGGTATTATATTTTTCCACATTATATTCTGGATAAAAAAAAGTCATAAGCAGATTGGTGCATCCTAATCCAGCTGTAAGACTGAATAGCGAAATCAGAAAAAAAAGTTTGTTTCGCCACCAGTTGCGGGCAATAAGTTTGATGTTTAAGAAGACGTTCATTGTTATAATATCCTTTTGTTATTATAGAGGTGGTTAAACCACCTCTATAATAATTGACTTATATTTTTATTTCATTCACCACCTGCCCGTCAAACAAATTAATGGTTCTCCCTGCATAGCCGGAATCGTGTTGGGAGTGGGTAACCATAACAATTGTTGTTCCTTCTTTATTCAGTTCGGTCAGAAGTTCCATTACTTCCTTGCCGTTTTTGGAATCCAGATTACCGGTAGGCTCATCTGCTAGAATCAGTTTCGGATTTGCTACTACAGCACGGGCTATTGCAACACGTTGTTGCTGTCCGCCGGATAGTTGTTGTGGGAAATGTTTTACCCGATGGGCAATAGCCATACGTTCATGGCATCTTCTACCCGGCGTTTGCGTTCTGCCGCCGGAATCCCCATATACAATAAGGGTAACTCGATATTTTCGAATACATTCAATTCATCAATCAGGTTAAAGCTCTGGAACACGAATCCGATGACCCCTTTACGTAATTGGTGCGTTGTGCTTCGGTAAATTTGGAAACGTCTGTTCCGTTCAGTTCGTAAGTGCCTTCCGTAGGATTGTCCAAAAGGCCGAGGATATTCAGCAGGGTGGACTTTCCACAACCGGATGGTCCCATGATGGCTACAAATTCGCCTGCTTTGATTTCTAGATTGACATTGTTCAATGCCCATGTTTCGACTTCTTCTGTTTTGAAGATTTTCTGTAAGTTTACTGTTTTGATCATAATCTTATATTTTATAAAGTTATTCGTTCTTGATTACTTCTGCAGGGTTAATTCGTGCAATTCCCAGAATACGGAATAATACCGTGAGGGCCGTAATAAATGTTATTCCGATGAAATTCCTGCCCAATATATGATACCGTCATTAAAGAATACAATATATGCTTTTTCCACATTTGTATGACTATATAAATTAATGGAAATGCAATAACTGCGGAAACAGTCAGCAGTTTTATATAAAGGCGGGCAAACAATAAAATAATCTGTTTCAATCCTGCTCCATTTACCTTCCGGATAGCTACTTCCTTTTGTCTGCGTTCCGTATCCAATGTGATGGTCGAATAAACTCCCAACAAAGTAATGAGCAGGCTGACGATAGAAAAGAATAGAATAATCCCTTTCAATTTATTTTCTATTGCTTGTGCTTCATATATATCTTCCTGCAATGTAGTGACATGAGGATGAATACTTTCCGGGAGTGTTTCTTTCAATGTCTTTTCTATCATTTTTTTATATCAGCGTTTCCCCCGGCTCGCATTTCAGATAGCAATGACCTACATAATAATTGAAGTCGCTGGGTAAGAATACAAATCCAGGACTTTGATTATATACATCGGCGATAAAATCGTCACATACACCGCAAATGGTATAGCTTTCCGAGTAATTGTATAAAATAGTTCCTAACAGATCTTTTTTCTGGCGTTCCGCCCATGTTTTGTCTACTACCAAATCCTCTTTGGCTTTTAATGTGTGTCCCGATAGTAAAGGTATGTTCATGAATTGGAAGAAGTTAGTGGAAACATTCATGACATTTACTTCAAAACTGCTTTCCGGGTTACCTTTTTCCATTTGCATCCCAGTACCTGATATACCTTTCAGATAACTGATGTCTGCCAATAATTTGTCTTGTACACCGGAAAATTTGGATATACGTTCTATTAAAGCCAGTTTCTCTTCATTCTTCATAAACATATAATCTATGGAGAAACTTAGTATATTGGCTTTTTCTTTTTCAGTCAATGTGTTGAATAGGGTAGATTCCGTTTTCTCCGCTTGCATATAAAGAGCTACGGTAAATGCGACAAAAACCCAGCATATAAAAAATTGGATACCTAACAGAATATTCCGCATTCCATGTTTATGACGTTTTTATCTCACTGCCATGAATCTCTGTCTGGATGGGTGTGTAATGTATGCGCAATACAGTTATAAAGCATAATATCATACATAAAAATAAGATGAATACCATATACTCTGCGGTCTGTATAAACAAGAGGTTCTTTTCAATGATAAGAACGTAATTAAATAAATTGAAATTCAAATAGGGACTGATTATTTCAATCAAGCAGAACGTAAACAAGAAAGCGATGAATGCAATGATGACAGACTGGACAAAGAGTTGGTAAAAAAGTTGCTGGTTTCCACTGCCCATAACTTTGCGTATCCCGTATTCACGGTTACGATTCAAAAAGTTCCCATAAGAAAATGGAAGAAATTAAGAAGTCCGGTCAGTAAAATCAACAGACCTACTATCATGGTTATTCCTGCAAAATAAGGAGCAATGGACTTATCCCAAAATTTCTCTCCAAAGGGCGAGGCGGTTATAGCTGTTTCTTCGTCATATATGTGGTGCTTCATATTTATGGAGCGAAAACGGGCTTCTAATTTTCGAGCTGTTTTACCCGGATGTAGCAGGGCAAAACCAAAACCTCCGGTCATATTATTACGACCGTTGAATTGCAATGTTCCTTCACTGTCATTCAAAGTCAGAATATCCAGTTTCTCAAGAAAACTCAGGCTGGTATTCAGGGGAATATCTTCTATCACGGCTTGAATGGTATAGGCTATGCCTCCAGTACGAGGAGTGGTATCCGGTGCTGTAAAAAGACGTTGTGTCAATATCATACGTTTGCCTATGGGATTTTCTGATTCACCGAAAATCCTTTTTGCTAAAGAGCGGGTCAGTATGATGGCATTGGGGGTGTTGGAGGCTACTTCCCATGATCCTGTAGTATTCGGGGAGTGAATACTTTCCTAAAAAGAGAGTCTACTTCCATTGTCATCAAATGATCGTATGGCAATTCTTTCCCTTCTTTTATCTCTACGTTGTAACTCCGCTCTCGGGGATAAACGGTAAAGGTAAAATCTTGAACCTCATCGAATCTAAGTTTGCGCAATTCTTCAATCGTTGTTGCCGGAATACCAAAATACAAATCTCCCCGTGTTGTACATAAATTTATGTCTGCTATGAGTTCTTTATTGGAAAAGCAAGAATCTACTTCGCTGATGAACCGGCTACAATAAAGACAGATACTAAAACATAATATCCCGACGGATAGCCCTACGATAGATATCAGATTTTGTATCTTATTTTTTAATAAGTGGCGCATTGCCATTTTTATATAATGCCTTAACATATTTCCGTTGTTTTATAAAATTATTCTGTTTTCATGATTTGTGTCGGATTAATATATGCCGCCTTTTGTATTTGGTATGCTAAGGTGCCCAGTGATATGATTATTACCAACAGCAATGATATGATAAAAATGTCTATACTGACAGGTGCCCTTACTGCAAAATCTTGAGTATAGGTATTTATCAGATAATAAGCCAAAGGAATAGCTATGACAAATGCTATAATTAAAACGGTTATATATTTGCGGAATAACAGTCGGTAAAGGTCTTTGGCACTTGCACCGTTCACTTTACGAATCGCTATTTCCCGATATCGTTGGCGAATGTCAAAAAGAGAAATCCCTAACAGGCCAAGACTGGAAATAATAATAGCCATACCTGCAAAAATAGAATAAATAGTGGCTGTTTGGCGGTCTTGTGTATACATCGCTTTGATATCATCTTCCAGGAAGTATATTCAAAGTCTTCACTTCCATAGACTTTATATTCCAAATTACGTAAGAAATCAATCACTTCTTTCTTTTTGCCGGGTGTATAAGCTATCTGATAAAGATCACCACTGAACCGTGCTCCGACGAGATAGATAGTAGGTTGATTCCAGATGTCAAATGTCCTTCAAAATAATCCTCTACTACTGCAACGATAGGTTGAAGAGAAGCGTTAGCATTAGCCCTTTTTTGATTTTCTTCAATCACTCCAGCGCCATTGATTGAAGTATAGCCTAATGCTTTCAGTGCGGCTTTGTTTACAACAAAAACAGTGCGCCGGTTTTCTTTATTTATATCGGGTATCTCACCTTCAATTACTTTTATATCATATAATTTGAAAAATGCAGGAGTGGCGTAATGAATATTCAGAAACACCTTTTCTCCTTTATTGTTCAGATAGTTTGTACCAAAGGTAGGAGTAAGGATATTTTCATTGCTAGGTTCGTACAATTCAATAAAAGGACATGCATTAAGTTCATTATCCAATTGCATGACACGTTGGCGACGTTGTTGCATACTTTCATAAGTATAACTGCTAAAATCTTTCGATTCATATACTAAATTTACATTCATTATGTTTTTAGTACGAAAGCCGGGTTCGGTATTTAACAACATTCCAAGTTGTCGATTAAAATAAAGTGATAATACCACTAACAAAAAAGTTATAATATACTGTGCCCCTAGAAAGAACATACGAAAATGTTTGGAATGACTTTGGACACCGATAGAGCGAATGGAAAGAATGGGGGAGGTGTAATTGTATTTAATGTATGGATAAATAGAAGTTATTACTGGTAACAATAATAAAATACTTGCCGAAAGCCATCCGTCGAAAGCCGTATAAGAAAAGTGAATGTCGAACAAATATTCAGTAGGGGCAGACATTATTTCAATAATAAGCCAGGATACTAATAAGGCGCTCAGAACTAGTAATGTATTTTCAATCCATATATTGCAAACAATGTTTTGCCGCATACACCAAATACTTCTTCAATCCATATTCTTTTCCGCGGCGTAATAATGCTACCAGGTAAAGATTAATAAAATTCAAGATGCCGGTGAGGAGCAATAACAGCATACGCCCGACAAAATGATTAAGTGGGAATGGTTTCCCGAAAGAAACATAGCAGGTTCACGGTCTGTTAAAGAACCGTCCAGTAAATATCCTTCACAGAAATTAAAGAAAATGTATGTGTGCGAGTGTCATATTTAGGGTCATTTATATACCGTGGAACACTACCTGTCTTATTTATGGCATTTATATCTGTACCGGGTAGGAAACGATAGAGCTCTGTATTCATCCTTTCCCAATGTTGGGATAATTTAGAAGAGAGGATGATATCAAAGTTAATTGTAGTTTTACACTCAGGTTCTCCTACAATGCCTTCTACGGTAATATCTTTGCCATTGCTATAACGTAGTACTTTACCTATCGGATTTTCATTACCGAAAATCTTACGGGCGTATTTTTCTGTTAATAATGCCGACTGAGGTGTTGTGAGAGATAGCTTTCCTTGCACTATAGGATAATGAAATAACTGGAAAAATACACTGTCGGTAACGAGGCAACGTGCCGGAATACGGTTGGTACCGGAAATGACATAGTCCTTTTCCAATGGAATATAGGTGGTCATAGCTTCTACGAAACGATTGTCGATAGAAATGGTATCATAGTTATATTGTTTCAGTCCACTCAGTCCCCGGTTACCTTCTGTATTGGTACAGATAGCATACACATGCTCCCTGTCGATGCAATGTGTGTCCACTGTCAGTTCCCTATGGATATATCGCATCAAGATGATACTGCATGCCAGACTGAATGCCAGTCCCAGCAAATTAATGATAGTATACGATTTAGAACGCATTAAAAAGCGCCAAGCATATTTCAGTGTTTTCATATTTAATGTGTGTTTATTCTGATCTTATAATTTTTGCGGGATCAATTTGAGCAGCTTTGTGTATTTGCCAAATTAATGTGCTTGATGAAATAAAGGAAATGATAGCTAGAACTGCTAAATAAATTCCTATATCTACAGGTATTTTTAGTACAAAATCCCGTGTATACATATATATGAGGTAATAGGCAAGTGGAATAGCCAATACAAATGCACAACCTATTACTTTGATATATTTGCGGAACAATAGCAGGTAAAGGTCTTTCATCCCTGCGCCATTTACTTTGCGGATGGCAATTTCACGATAACGTTGTCGGATATCAAATAAGGATAATCCAAATAATCCCAAACAGGAGATGATGATTGCTATCAAGGCAAAGACAAAGTAAATGTTTGCTGTTTGACGGTCCTGAGCATAAAGTTTGTGGACTTCATCTGTCAACCAAGTATAGGTGAAGTCTTCGGTATTATATATTTCTTTCTCTGTTTTCTTCAGATATTCTATGACTTCTTTTTCTTTATCGGGGTTGACGGCAATCAAAAAATCGCTGTTGCCGCTGCTGGGCCCTACGACAAATGCCATCGGTTTTATTCCTTCAGTGAGATGGCTTGGGTAATAATCGTCTATTACAGCCACTACAGGCATAAGTTTGGTTCCACCTTCTTCCATTTCTCCTTTTTCGCTGACACTAATCCAAAGCGGGGATTCGCTGCGTACAAAAGCATCTTCTAGCCGAGTATAGCCCATAGCTTTCATTGCTGCTTTGTTCAGTACCATTTTATTGTCACTCCAACCTTCAATTTTTGGGGGATTTCTCCTTCCAGTACTTTTAAATCATATAGTTGGAAGAATTGTGGAGAAGGAAATAGGGTGAGCATGGGTTGACGGGTATCCTGGTCATTTAACAACATGCAGATAGAGCCTCCCCTTAATATAGAATAATGGGAATTCATCCACATTTCAATGTGAGGACACTCGTTTAATAGTTGCTTGATACGGTCTTGGCGGGCAAAGCGCTCATTGCGCTTTTCTTCTGTATCAGAGCGCAGATAATTTTTGTTTTCGTGTAACAACTCAGCTCTGAGAATTCTTTCTGTCCGATATCCGGGAGAGGTATTCAGCAGGAAATGCAGTTGCTTGCCAAAGTAAAAGGACAGGATAAGGAGTAATATGGTTATAATGTATTGAAAAAAAAGGAATGTCATACGTACAGTGATAGCATGACGGTTTGATGTTATTGAACGGATAGACACAATAGGAGGGAGATAATTATATCTGATGTATGGATAAATAGAAGTGACCAAAGGTAATAATATGATGAATCCCAAAGACAATTGCCAGTCGAATGCCGAATAGCTAATTTGTTCATTCATTAACCGGCTGACTGGTACTTGGGTTGCTTCTATCAACAGCCAGGCGGTTAGCAATGCGGCAAAGGCTAATAACAGATTTTCTATCCATATTTGTAAAAACAAAGGTAGACGCTGCAAGCCGAATACTTCTTTACTCCATATTCTTTAGAACGTTTCATCATAAATACCATATAAATATTGATGAAATTCAATATACCTACCAATAATAGCAATATGGTTACTCCTGAAAGAATATACAGGTGTGTACGGTTACCGAATTGCATGATGGAATCGTAATCGTCATCGTGACCAATGGAATTTCTCCAGTATAAATTTTTCCAAGTAATAAATTCCCAGCGTATTCTGTTTCCCCTTTTGTCCTTTCTGTACACATTGCTTGCTTTGTTTATCTTATCCAGATCTACACCGGGGAGTATGCGCATCAGTGATATATCCATACGTTGCCAGTGTTCCACCAATCTGTATGATACCAGTAGATCGAACCGAAGTAATGATTTGCATCCCAATTCTCCAATCACTCCCTTGATGGTGATGTTTTTACCATAATATTCCAATACTTTTCCTATCGGATTTTCTTTACCAAATATATTACGGGCATAGCGCTGGGTGATGATGGCGTCACCAGGGGCATCTAAATGGGCCTCACCGGCTGCAACCGGGTAGTGGAAGAAATGAAAAAAAAGTGGAGTCAACTGCTGCTATATTCATTGCATAGTTACTTTTTTCATATACCACATTGTCTCGCTGCTGTAACATCAGGCGGCATTGTTCCACTATTTGATGGTCAGGAATATAAACAGAATCAGTTTCAGACCAACCTTGTTGCAAACTTCCCGGATGAAGATTTCCTTCTATATCCCGTATAGGATGATGATATGTTCCGGATCTACGCTATGTGCATCCACCGTCAGTTCCCTATGGATATATCGCATCAAGATGATGCTGCATGCCAGACTGAAAGCCAGTCCTAGCAAATTAATGATAGTATACGATTTAGAACGCATTAAGAAGCGCCAGGCATATTTCAAAGTTTTCATGTTGCATGTTTTATTTTAATATCAATTCTTCTGCGTCACCAAAGGTATCATATCCTGTGATAATTACAAATTCTCCAGGCTGTAAACCTTCAGTGATTTCATATTGAAGCGGGTTTTGGCGTCCTATATTCAATGGAACTTTTACAGCTTTTGTTTTTGATGGGTTTATTTTGTAAATCCATTGTCCTCCAGTAGACTGGTAGAAATTTCCACGTGGGATAACTATAGCTTGTTCGGGTTGGCCCAATTCTATTTGTACCCGGAAGCTCTTTCCTACACGGACATTCTCGGGCATTTCTCCGGTAAATACCAAATCTACATCAAACATACGGTCTTTTACCTCAGGAACTACTTTAGTAATTCTCAGGGGGTAGCGTTTCCCTTGATAGTTTACGGTAGCCGGAAGACCTGTTGTGATGCGGTCAATGTAATATTCACTTAAAGAAGTATGAATTTTATATTGATCCAGCACTTTTATTTCAGCTATACTTTCTCCCGAAGCAACCTGTTGGCCGGGAGTTACTTTCACAAAACTTAGTTGGCCGCCAATCGGAGCTTTTATTATCAAATCCTCCAACCGTTCTTCTGCACGTTTCAGTTTTTTGCTTTCACGTTCCAGATCATTTTTCAATAATTCTTTGCGGATAAGGGTTACGGATGAATCATGTTTCAGGCTTTCCATTTGTAATGCCGTATTTTTCAGTTTATACTTATATTCATCTTCAGATACTTGAAGCTCAGCCTTGCTCTTAATTCCCATTTTGAATTCCTCTTTGTCCAGTCCGAAGCTCTTGCGCAGTCGTTCCATCTCATATTGTGCCTGTAATGTCTGTTGCTTCAGTGTCAGACTCTTTTGTTCCATTTCTATCTCTTTCTCTTTATAAGTGATTCGTTGTTTTTCCCATTCGTCACGTTGGTCTTCAATGGAACGAATCAGATCCGGATTAGTCAATATCAACAAGGTGTCACCTTGTTTCATCATATTCCCTTCTTCTCCAACAATGCGGTCTACACTGCCGGCTTCACGAGTATTTACTTTGATGGTAAGAATGGGTTGCACCAGTCCTTCCACATCTACATACTCCATAAATTTGTCGTCTTTTACTTCGGCTATCTGAATGTTGTCTGTTTCGATACGCAGCTTGCGAGGACCTAATGAAAGGCTTATCACATAGATAAGGAAGATAATGAAGGCCAGTGCAGCTATCATATAGTAGCGATAGCGGATGTACCACGGTTTCTTTTCAATTTTTATATCCATTAGTTTATGTTTTTTGATATAATTTTTTTTATTTCTTTTTTTAGTATGCGATAATACAAAGATCATTTATATCTGCCGTGTAGTTAAGGTTTAGGTATAGTACATGAAATCTCTGCTTTTCTGAGGAAATCATATCCCGTCATACTTCTAATACCATAATACAGACTCCAATAAGTTTTCAAAGCTGTTATATAATTTCTCCGTGCGGTATCTTTTTCTGTAATGGCGGCATTGAGGTCCAGAATTGTCGATTTTCCTAAGATATAAAGCCGACGTGCTACATCGTGGGCGCCGGTCGGCCGTCTTGTCCGTCTTGGCGGCTACTGCTACACGGTATGCTTGAAGATTGAATTGACGGACCATTTTACATACATTCAATTCAAAATCTTTCATTCCCTGTTCAGCCTGTGTATCTACTAAGTCTACATTGGAACGAGCTACACGAACGCGTCCTTTTCCACGACCCCAATCCAGGATAGGTAAAGAAATACCAATACTGGCATATTGTTGGTTCATGGGGTTTCGGTAAGAATCTGCAAATTTATTTCCGGTTTGAGAAAGCCCGAATTGTACATACAGGTCGGCTTTCAAACCTGCATTGGCTTTTGCAGAAGCTAATGCGCTGCGGCTTTCTAATTGTTTGCGTTTATAAGTGTCAGGATCGGGACTGTTTTTGAATGCCAGTTGTAATGCTTTTTGTAAAGGGATTTCGAGTTGAGGAATGCTGTCTTCCGGAACAACTCGTAAATTTATTTCCCGATTAATGCCAAGGAAGGAACGGAGTGTTTGCATTTGGTCCTCTACTTCGATGCGGGCATTCATCATATTGGTTTCTTCTGTCAGTTTGTTTATTTCCAGCTGTAGCATTTCGTTTTCAGTTATGGTTCCTATATTATATCTTCCCTCGGCATACCTGTATAAAGTATCGGCAGAAGCATAGTTGTAGGCGGCTATGTCAAGATTAGTTTGTGCAGTTGCCAGGTTGAAGAAAAGAGTGCTGGTTTCTGAGGCTACAAGTTCCAATGCTTCTGCATATGCTTTACGGGCTTCCCGGTAGCGAAGGGGTTCGATACGGTGATCCCATTTTAAAGAATTATATCCAAAAAGTTGCTGCTCGTAACCTATTACTATGGGTTGGGTGTTATACGCTGTATGATTATCTTCGAATTCATCAATGCGTTGGGTGGTAGTTTTTACAAACAAGCTGCCACCGGTAAACCATATATTTTGATTTATTTTAAGGCTGAGATCTGTGCTTAACTGGTCTTGCTGGATAAATTGATTTGTTCCAGTCCGGTTGGGTAATCTTGTTTATCTCCGATTAGTAGGAGATGAAGTTAATGTGACGGAGGAAGATAATTCGCCCGGAAAAAACGGTAGTTCCAATAAGCTGCCCGATAGGTATGACGGGCAGCTTGTGCTTCCGGTGAGTTTTCTTGTGCTATTTCAATAGCTTGTTGCAAACTCAATGTTATTGATTCTTCTTGTTGTGCTGTGGCTGTTTCCGGGCGAAGCAGAAGAGAAAGTGCTATAATACAATATAGTTTCATGTTCGTTTTTTTATGTCTTTATACCTATTAGTACTTTTGGCTTATAGTTAGGTGAACAGGAGTGGGTCTTTCGGTGTCTTCTTTGGATAAGTCGCTTTTTATTTTGGTTAATGCTTCCTTTGCTTTTTCATGACCGTTGTCTATAGCTTTTTGGAACCAGAACCGGGCTTGTTGTAAGTCTTTTTCTACGCCTTTGCCCCACTGATACATGCGTCCCAGGTTGTATTGTGCAGGAGCATTCCCCTGTAAAGCAGCTTTGGTCAGCCACTCGGCTCCTTTAGCAAAGTCTTTTTCCATTCCTTCGCCATAACAATACATATTTCCTATATTATATTGAGCTATCGGATTATTCTTATCTGCTGCTTTTTTAAACCAAAAAGCTTCTTCAAGTCTTGGGGGACCCCAAGTCCGTTTTTATATAAATAACCGATATTGTTCATGGCGTCCGTATTACCATGAGCTACAGAACGTAGGTACCAAGTCATAGCAATGTAACAATCCTTACGTACTCCCCAACCGTTTTTATAAAGGCTCCCCATACCAATTTGAGCTTCTGGATTTCCTTGAGTGGCAGCTTTGTTCAACCATTTGAAAGCTTGGCTGTAATCCTTAGTGACTCCCAAACCATATGTGTACATAAAGCCTATATTGTTTTCAGCATACGTGTTTCCGCCCGCTGCCGATTGATGAAAAGTTTCAAAGCCTTATCATAATCAATTTCACCTCCTAAGCCTTTTAAATACATATCGCCTGTCAGATATTGGGCATGATGGGCCGTATCAATGCGAGCTATCTTTTCTAATAACTCGCGTGCTTTTTCATATTGTCGATTAACATAGTGAGTTTGTGCTTCTTCCCACAATTGATGGCAGTCACCTATATAAAGCATATAGATCTTATTGCCGAATAGAGTTACTATGCTTGCTATAAGGCATAATTGATAGCTATTACTGATTTTTTTTCATAACTTAATATATTAGTATTGTAGACTAATCAAATAGCGTGCCATTATCTTATCTCTTTGTTTACCAGTTTTTTGTGGGATAAAAGATAATGATGTTTCTGTGCGGATACGCACTATTTTTGTGCGTATCCGCACAGACAACACATTAAAAAAAACAATATCTTTGCAAAAAAGCGGATAGAAAATCTTTTATTCGTATAACAAGATATATTGAGGATAAAATAATGAATGCAAAAGGAAAAATATTGATTATAGATGATAATGAGGACGTGCTTTTTGCACTAAACCTTTTATTGGATCCCTACGTGGAAAAAATAAAAGTTACTACTCAACCGACTCGTATTGAGCATTTCATGACTACTTTTCAACCTGATGTTATTCTGCTTGATATGAATTTTCGTCGGGATGCTATCAGCGGGCAGGAAGGATTCGATTGTCTAGAGCAGATATTAAAGTTAGATCCGCAGGCTATTGTCTTGTTTATGACTGCTTATGCGGATACAGATAAAGCAGTACGGGCCATTAAGGCTGGAGCTATTGACTTATTCCCAAACCTTGGGAAAAAGAAAAACTACTTGCTACGCTTTCATCGGCTATCAAACTTCGTGATTCTCGTAAAGAGGTCAGGCAACTGAAAGAACAAGTTGTAGCATTGAGCGCGCAGGATGAAGAGATGCCTCAAATGATAGGTCACTCAGTGCCTATGCGAGAGGTTTTTGATACTATTCGGAAATTATCGGATACTGATGCTAATATTTGATATTGGGTGAAAATGGAACCGGTAAAGATTTGGTGGCCCGTTCTCTACGTTATTTTTCTCCTCGTCGTGAATGTCCTTTTATAACGATTGACTTGGGGAGCATACCTGAATCATTATTCGAAAGTGAATTGTTCGGCTATGAAAAAGGGGCTTTTACAGATGCCCGCAAAGCAAAGGCGGGACGTATGGAGGTGGCATCAGGAGGAACGCTTTTTTTTGGATGAAATAGGGAATTTGTCATTACCTATGCAGGCCAAATTACTAACAGCCATAGAAAAACGGCAGATTTCACGTTTGGGAGCAACGGATATAATTCCTATTGATGTTCGGTTGATAAGCGCAACGAATGTAAATATCCGAGAATTGGTGGAGGAGGGTAATTTCCGTCAAGACCTATTGTATCGTATCAATACGATTGAGATTACTATTCCTCCATTGCGGGAAAGGGGAGAGGATGTTCTCTTACTGGCTGATTATTTCTTACAACGGTATACTCATAAATATAAGAAAGAGATAAACGGACTGAGCCGCGAAGCCAAGCAGAACTCATGCGTTACCATTGGCCGGGTAATGTCCGCGAATTGCAGCATGCCATAGAACGGGCAATTATTCTTTCGGACTCGCCATTGTTAAAGCCTGCAAATTTCATGTTGCAGCCACAACCCGAGAAGAGGGTGAATACGGATGAGATACTGAACTTGGAACAATTAGAACGCAATGCCATAGAACGTGCTATGAAACGCAGCGAAGGGAACTTGAGTCGTGCAGCGGAATATTTGGGGATTACCCGTTACGCTCTTTATCGGAAACTTGAAAAATTAGGGTTATGAGTCGTTTACAAACTTTACGGATGATAGCTTGTATGTTATTAATGGGGGTAGTAGCTATAGCTGCATATCTCTTTTATCAACATTCGCTCTATTTTTGCTTGTTTTTTTCGCTGATGATTATGGCAGGTATTATCATTTATATCTGTCAGTGGCAGTATAAAACGACCCGTATGATATCGCGAATGATAGAAGGTATTCGTTATGCAGATTTCTCTTTGAGTTTTTCTACCCAGCACAAAACTCGTACAGAACAACGATTGGCACAAGAAATAAATAATGTTGTTGCTGAATTCCGTACTCGGTTGTCCGAGAATGAAGAGCGATATCAATATTATGAAACATTATTGAATACTGTTGACAGCAGTTTGCTGGTAGTAGATAGTCAGTGCAATATACATTGGATGAACCGGGCAGCCATGCAGGATTTGTGCGGTTATCGTATTCATTCTGTCAGGGAATTGGCTCTGTTAAATTCTGATTTTCCTACTATTATCCTGTCATTACAGCCTGGAGAGATTAAAACAGTACGAATACATAAAGGAGATATTATACAAGAATTGGCTGTTACGGTATCTGAATATTCCGCTCAACATGGTACGGAACTCCGGTTGGTTAATTTAAAGAATATCCATGCTGTATTGGAGGAAAATGAGATGGAAGCATGGCAGAAGCTGATTCGTGTACTCACTCATGAAATAATGAACTCCATTGCGCCCATTATTTCATTAAGTGAAACATTAAGTGAGCGTGCTGTACAAAATGGTATGAATGAGAGAGATTACAATATCATGTTGCAAGGGATGCAGACTATTCATAGAAGAAGTAAAGGGTTGCTGAATTTTGTGGAAAACTATCGTAAACTTCTCGTCTGTCTGTTCCGATACTGGCTCCAGTAAATATAGGTGATTTACTGAGTGATATGAAAAAACTGTTTCCTAATAAAAACATACAATATATATATAAAGTAGAAAACCCAGAAACGACACTGATGCTGGATCGTTCACAGATAGAACAAGTATTAATCAATTTACTAAAGAATGCAGGTGAGGCTTGTGTAGAGCAAATCTATCCCGAAGTTATCATTAGCACACATTGTGATTTAGAAAAACATCTATTTTTCCTTTCTGTCTGTGATAATGGTAGTGGCATTCTTCCAGAAGTATTGGATAAAATCTTTGTTCCTTTTTTTACAACGAAGCCAACAGGTAGTGGTATAGGACTCAGTTTATGCAAACAAATTATGAATTTACATGGTGGAAGTATCTCGGCGAGTAGTGAAATCGGAAAGGGGAGTTGTTTTACACTGAAATTTCTTTGTTGCGGATAAAAAAAGTTTTAAGGTTAATGTTTTGATTTATAATTTGATAAGTAATGATGCGAAAAAAAGTAGAAAAAAAATCGCTTTAAATATTTGCATATATAAAAAAAAGCCGTACCTTTGCATCGCTTTTGAGAGATAAGGCGATTGAAAAATAAAAAAAGATTCGGGGTGTAGCGCAGTCCGGTTAGCGCACCTGCTTTGGGAGCAGGGGGTCGTGGGTTCGAATCCCGCTACCCCGACGGATGAGAATCAAGGAGTTACGGTAAAATGTAGCTCCTTTTTTTATTCTCCGAATGGGGCGGTTTACCTTTGGTTTAACCAAGTGAGTTAGGGTCAGCGGATTTTCCCGGTTGGCAAGCTTTCTTTTAAGCGTATAGCTAGCCAGTCTGAACATGAAGAATTTCCATCAGCCACCCCTCTTAACTGGCTTCGAAAAGCTTTGATTTTAGCATTGAACGACTCTGCTGAAGCATTTGTCAATCGTTCTTCAAAATAATTTAT
>ENA-OQHP01000091-OQHP01000091.1-human-gut-metagenome-genome-assembly--contig:-NODE-91-length-29060-cov-2.089033_pt1 | contig 29060 bp, 45 predicted proteins | sample MGYA00242563_ERZ504717 | MGnify/ENA primary metagenome ERZ504717 (study PRJEB26092, sample SAMD00036212) | human gut metagenome | host: Homo sapiens | study: EMG produced TPA metagenomics assembly of... | reverse complement strand
CCCGGTCTACATGCTTTTATCTTGATAAGTGGTGTTTCCCCGCCGTTAGCCGATGATGCGGGGGCGCTCGGCGTTTTCGACTGGTTTATGCACGCAAGTCTGGAATATACAAGGCGCATGTCTTACTGTCTAACCAGTTGCGCCAAGGAGGCACCATGGACTACAAGATTACCGGCTACGAGCCCGCCCAGCTGTTCCATTTCTTTGAGGAGGTCAGCGCGATCCCCCGTGGTTCTGGCAACGAGAAGGGCATCAGCGATTTCCTGGTCGCGTTTGCCAAGGAGCGCGGTCTCGATGTGTATCAGACGAGGTCTACAACGTCATCATTCGCAAGCCCGCATCTGCCGGCGCCGAGAATGCCCCGACCGTGATGCTGCAGGGTCACATCGACATGGTGTGCGACAAGCTGGTTCCGTCGAGCACGACTTTACGACCGACGGTATCGACCTGGTCGTCAAGGACGGCGTCCTCACCGCTAACGGCACCACTCTGGCGCCGACAACGGTATCGCCGTCGCGCTTATGCTTACCGTGCTCAACGACGATTCGATTGCCCATCCGGCCCTCGAGTGCGTATTCACCACCGACGAGGAGACTGGCCTGGTCGGTGCCGAGACGCTCGACAAGTCCCAGATTAGCGCCCGTACTATGATCAACCTTGACTCCGAGGAAGAGGGCGTTGCCACCGTCAGCTGCGCCGGCGGCGTCGTCGTTACCTACACCTGCCCCATCGTGCGCGAGCACAAGACCGGTAGCACCCTCACACTCGACATCTCCGGCCTGCTGGGCGGTCACTCCGGCAGCGATATCAACCTGGAGCGCGGCAACGGCAACCTCATCATGCCCGCATCATCGACCGCCTGATGGTCGCTGGCGAGCCCGCCATCGTCAGCTTTAACGGCGGCACTAAGGACAACGCCATCAACCGTGAGTGCAAGGCCGAGCTGGTCTACACTGATCACGCTGCCGCCGAGGCCGCGGCCCAGATCGCAAAGGGCATCATTGCCGACGTCACTGCCGAGCTCGAGGTCTTTGACCCCGGCTTTACCTGCACCGTCGAGATTGCCGACGACGCCGAGGTCGAGGCCATGGATCAGAAGTCCGCGCTTGCCTCATCCGCGCCCTGCGTCTTGCCCCTAACGGCGTGATTCGCCGCAACGTCGCCACCGACGGCTCCGTCGAGGTTTCCTCCAACATCGGTGTGGTTGCCACTTCTGACGACGAGGTCAAGATCATGCTGTCCCCGCGCTCCTCGATTACCTCGCTGCAGAACGAGTTCAAGGACCGCCTGCAGACGCTGGCCGATGTCCTGGCTTCGACGCCAAGTTCGAGTTCGAGTATCCCGGCTGGAGCTATGCCGAGCATTCGCCGGTCCGCGACATCTTTGTCGAGAGCTATCGCGAGCTCTTTGGCTCCGAGCTGCGCATCGAGTCCATTCACGCCGGCCTTGAGTGCGGCCTGTTTGCCGAGGCCCTGCACGGCCTGGACGCCATCGCCGTGGGCCCGACGCTCTCCGATGTCCACACCCCGGACGAGAGCATGGAGCTCGCTTCTGCCGAGCGCTTCTACGAGCTGCTCATCGACGTCCTCAAGCGCCTCGCTGCGTAAGGTTGCGCTAGCAGCAGTCCGAGCCACGTGCTAGCGGATTGCAAATGACATTATGAGAGGGGGCATCTGAGCTTTTGCGACGGGTGCCCCCTCTCTTCTTTTAAGAAATGGGAAATTGATTGGCGTCTAGCCCATATCCGCCTTGATGAGGTCGATGGTGCGCTGGCAGTTTTCGCGGACGGGGCCGAGCATATGCTCGCGCAGGTCCGCCATGCCGGGCAGGTCGGCATATTCGTCCATGACCTCTTCCATGCAAATGGGTACCTCGTAGGCGAGGTCCATCATGGCCGCAAAGCAAAACTTCTCGGATAGCCCGGCATCGGTAAGCGCCGCCTCCAGCGCGGGGTCGCCCATACCGTGGTATCGGCGGATAGCGCCTGGACCGATGCGTCCCACACGGTTTTCGCCACCAACGCTCATGGCAAGGCGCGCCCGGCGGCGCATGCGCTCGTACGCCAAGCCCGATGCGACATCGTACATTCGAGCCATCATGGCTGCGCCGTCGTTTCCAAGGAGCAGGGAATAGTTTTTCGCATGTGCATCCGGTGCGCCGATAATGGCGTTGAAGAACAGTATCTGCGTAAACAGATACAGGTTAAGTTGATGGTGGCTCGTATTTACGAGGAGCTCTTGAATGTCGCGGGTGGTCGGGCCGCCGTCTGCCGTGTACTTTTGGGCGGGCATCACCAAGTGCCTGACAGAGGTCTTCTTGATGTAGGCGCCTGATCGTTCCGTCTTCGACTTCACGCGGTCATAGCGCTCAACAATGAGGCAGATTCGTCCTCAAACATACGATATTCGACGTTTGCCGTTGCGATACCGGCGCGCTGGGCGCTTTTCATGCAGACAAACTCATTGAGAGCCTCGAGTTTAAATCCGATAACGCCATTTTTGAAAATATGCGTCGTGGGCGAGGAACCCATGCATTCGCACCAGCGGCCGTTTATGAACGCGAGCGCGAACTTGCCCTGGTTGCCTCCAAGTGACCAACTTTCATCTAGACCCATCCACGATGCATCGCGGTCATCTCTGATCGACTTGAGACGGAGAGCAATTTCGTGGTCGTCTATAGGGCGGTATTCGCCAGCGCGATGCAGGACGGCGTCGGCATCTTCTTCGGCACAAAACTGCACTCCGCCCGGACAGTCGAGTCCGATATGGCTGAGCAACGCAACGGGATTGTTGGGCCTAACGTCGAATTCGGCGGCAATCGCTTTTCGTTGGTCCTCGCTGTCGGTAGAAGGCCAAACAGGTACGGATTCATGACCTGTTGTCCGTATGTGCGATTCGATACGGGTATGTTGGTCGATAGGGCTGGCCCGTCATAGTCATGATCGTAGGTAAAGCTGATAAGACCGTTCTCATCTTGCGTGAGCGTTCCCGCAGGTATGCCGCAAATAAAGGTCCGAAGTGATGTTCTGGCCATTGGCTATTTCCTTCGGGCTTGGTTTGGTTAGATGCGTTTGCGGCAATCGAGACTCCGAGATTGGACATGGCGAAATCGGCGAAGACCTCGTCGTAGAGTGCGGATGTAAAGGGGGCATCTGCAAGAGCCGGAATGGCGGTGCAGCGACGGTGGCTATGAGAGGGACGTTGAGTGTGATGGCGCCTGGGGATGCTGCGAGGCAGCGGACTGGCATGCGGGGCGTCGACTGGTCGCTCGTTTTTTGCTTCGCCGATATCCCTTGAGCGGCGAGTGCCAGTCCAAGAGCATTGAAAATCGTCAGCAACTTGTCGAGTCGAATGCCGGTGGCATCTCCCAGTTCGAGCGATGCGAGCAGGCGCTCCGAAACACCGGCTTTTTTAGCGAGGGTCGCACGGGTGATTCCCTGTGACTCGCGTGCCTGGCGCACGTAGATGCCAGCTTGGCGCGGCGTGGTGATGGGAAGGGTATCCACGGCAATCTCCTAACGTGCAGACTTTTGCATGTCAGTATGACATGCAAGTCTGCACGAAAAGGCCTTATGCAAAACTCTGCATGAGACTTCTACATTGACGTTGAGCTTATGAGAGGCGCTTTTTATATCGCGAGAATCCCCAGATGCTCAAGCAAGATCTTAAGCCCGATGAGGATGAGCACAACGCCGCCGACGATGGTGGCGGGTTTTTCGTAGCGTGCGCCAAAGGCGTGGCCGATCGCTACGCCGGCGACGGAGAAGATAAACGTTGTGACGCCGATAAGCGATACGGCGGGAACGATATCGACCGAGAGCGCCGCAAACGAGATGCCTACGGCCAGGGCGTCAATCGAGGTGGCAATGGCGAGGATTAGATACTCACCCAGGTCAATCTTTTCGACATCCTTGCCGTCGCTTCGTCCTCATCCTCGTCCTCGGTAAAGGCTTCCCACAGCATTATGCCGCCGATAAAGGCCAAAAGGATAAAGGCGATCCAGTGGTCGATAGGGCCGATGATGCCCATGAATTGGCTGCCAAGCGCCCATCCGATTACGGGCATGCCGGCCTGGAAGCCGCCAAAGAACAGGCCGAGCACCACGGCGACTTTAAGGTTGATCTTTTTCATGCCGAGACCCTTGCAGATGGAAACGGCAAAGGCGTCCATCGAAAGGCCAACGGCGAGCAACACGAGCTCTGCGAGTCCCATAGTCTGGCTCCCTCTCTGCGGGCAGGCCCGCGTGTACCTCTTGGGGGAGTAACAAAAAAGACCCGTGGCGTACGCGTTGCGCGCACAGCCACGAGTCTCGTTCATTAAGGCAAGCCAGGCCGCATCGGCCAGTGTGTTGACTTACCGCGCCACCGGAGGCGAACCCGGCTACGCGACTACTCCCTCATATATGCGAATCCCGATGCTACCACATGAACAGCTCATTTTGGTTGGGGCTCTCAGCTGTGTTCGCTCATTCTGTAAGCATCGGATTTCGCAAGCGTCGCGGGGACAAACCGTGAGAAACTATTTAGCGTTTATGGAGCGTATACGATGGGAGCGATGCCTTGGATAAGAACGAGCTGCAAAAGCGTATGGAACAGGCCATCCGCCTGACGGCACCTGGTCAGCCGATCCGCACCGCCCTCGACATGATCATCGCCGGTCACCTGGGCGCCCTTATCTGCGTCGGCGACACCGAAAACGTGCTCGCTGCCGGTAACGACGGCTTTCCGCTCAACATTTCGTTCACCTCGAACCGTCTGTTCGAGCTCTCCAAGATGGACGGCGCCATCGTCATCGACGGTGACCTCACCCAGATCCTGCGCGCCAACTTCCACCTCAATCCCGATCCCTCGCTTGCCACGAGCGAGACGGGCATGCGTCACCGCACCGCCGCTCGCATGTCGGTGCTCACCGATGCATCGTGATCTCGGTCTCGGCCCGTCGTGCCGTCGTCAACGTGTACGTTCACGGCAAGAGCTACGAGATCCAGCCCGTCACCACCATCATGAGCTCGGTCAACCAGCTCGTCGCCACGCTCCAGACCACCCGTCAGTCGCTCGATCGCTCCCTGCTGCGCCTGACGGCTCTCGAGCTCGACGACTACGTTACGCTCGCCGACATTACCGGTATTTTCTCGAGCTTCGAGATCATGCAGCAGGCAAAGACCGAGCTTAAGGATTGCATCGTCAAGCTGGGCAACCAGGGCAAGCTCGTGCAGATGCAGCTCGAACAGCTCGCGGGCTCCAGCATGGATACCGAATACGATCTGATGATCCGCGACTACGCGAGCGATTCCTCCGAGCCAATGCCGAGAAGATCCGCGCCGAGCTTAGCCGCATGACGCCTAAGGACCTGTCCGACCCGCAGCACGTGGCGGCGGTTTGGGTTACGACGACCTGGACGAGGACTCCGTCATGACGCCGCTGGGCCTGCGTACACTTTCCCGCGTGTCCGTCGTGCGTGACGGCGTGGCCGAGAAGATTGTCGACGAGTACGGCTCGCTGCAGGAGCTCATGGACGACATCAGCGAGGATCCGGAGCGCCTGGGCGACTTTGGCGTTAACAACCCTGCATTCTTGCGGACTCCCTGTACCGCATGAAGGCACCAAACAGGGGAACGCATAATGCGCCCGTATGCGCCGTAGTCGTTGCCGGTGGCAGCGGCCAGCGCTTTGGTAACCCCGGTGGCAAGCAGCTCGTCAATGTAGCGGGTCGTCCGCTTATGAGCTGGTCCATCCGCGCATTGACCGTAGCGATAAGGTCGGACACATCGTCGTGGTTTGCCCTGCCGAGCGTCGTGCCGAGATGTGCCGCCTGGCCATCGATCCGTTTGACTATGACACGCCTATCAGCTTTGCCGATGCCGGCGATACCCGCCAGGATTCCACCGTGCCGGCGTGCATGCGGTTCCGGCGGGTTTCGAATATGTCGCCATTCACGACGGCGCCCGTCCGCTCATTACGACCGAGGCGATCGATCACGCTATCGACGTGCTCGTGAGCGACCGCGCCCTCGACGGTGTCGTGTGCGGCCAGCCCGCGATCGACACGCTCAAGATCGTCGACGGCGATAACATCGTCGAGACGCCGCCACGCGAGCTGTACTGGGTCGCGCAGACGCCGCAGATCTTTAGTGTCGACGCCATGAAGCGCGCCCATGCCGCAGCGATTGCCGAGGGCTTTATCGGCACGGACGATTCGTCGCTGGTCGAGCGCATGGGTGGGCGTGTCCGCTGCGTCCAGAGCCCACGCGACAACCTTAAGGTGACGGTACCCGAGGACTTGCGTCCCGTAACCGCGATTCTGTCGGCCGCATGGCCGAGGGAGAGGATCTTCCCCATGTTCAGTAACCTGCGCATTGGCCACGGCTACGACGCCACCGTTTGGTGGAGGGTCGTCGATGTATCATCGGCGGGGTCGACATTCCCTACGAGCGCGGTCTGCTGGGCCATTCGGATGCCGATGTGCTCGCGCACGCGCTGGCCGACGCTATTTTGGGCGCCTGCCGCGGGGGAGACATCGGCAAACTGTTCCCCGACACCGATCCTGCCTATGAGGCGCCGACTCGATGGTGCTGCTTGCCCGTGTGATGGACTATGCGCGTGAGCTGGGCTTTGAGTTTGTCGATGCCGACTGCACCATTGCCTGCCAGCAGCCCAAGATCACCCCGCACCGCGATGCCATGCGCGCCAACCTCGCCCATGCCCTGGGCGTTGACGTCGAAAACGTGGGCGTCGCCGCCACTACGACCGAAAAGCTCGGCTGGGAAGCCAGGGCGAGGGGATCGGCGCCTGGGCCGTCTGCCTGCTACAAAAAACCGTTAAGGAGTAACGAATGCGTATCTACAACAGCGCTACCCATAAAAAGGAAGAGTTCCAGCCTATCGAGTCCGGCAAGGTCCGCATGTACGTGTGCGGCCCCACGGTCTACGACAACATCCACATCGGCAACGCCCGCACGTTCATCAGCTTTGACGTGATCCGCCGTTGGCTCATCGCGAGCGGCTACGAGGTCACGTTCGCCCAGAACCTCACCGATGTCGATGACAAGATCATCAAGCGCGCCAACGAGCAAGGCCGTACGGCTGCCGAGGTCGCGACAGAGTTCTCCGACAAGTTCATCGGCGTCATGCGCGCCGCCAACGTGCTCGATCCCGATGTGCGTCCCCGCGCCACCAAAGAGATCGGTCCCATGATCGCTATGATCAAGACGCTTATCGAGCAGGGCCATGCCTATGCCGCCGATAACGGCGACGTGTACTTTGCCGTGCGCAGCGATCCCAACTATGGTCAGGTCTCGGGCCGCAACATCGACGATCTTATGGTGGGCGCGCGCATCGAGGAGAACGAGGACAAGAACGACCCGCTCGACTTTGCCCTGTGGAAGGCCGCCAAGCCCGGCGAACCCAGCTGGCCGAGCCCCTGGGGCGAGGCCGTCCCGGTTGGCACACCGAGTGCGCCGCCATGGTGCATCGCTACCTGGGCACTCCGATCGACATCCACGGCGGCGGCTCCGACCTTGCTTCCCGCATCACGAGAACGAGTGCGCCCAGGCCACCTGCGCCTGGCACCAGGCTTCTCCAACACCTGGATGCACACGGGCATGCTGCTGGTAGACGGCGAGAAGATGTCCAAGTCGCTCGGTAACTTCTTTACGCTGGCCGAGGTGCTCGAGCAGCATTCCGCCGCGGCCCTGCGCCTGCTGATGCTGCAGACGAGCTATCGCTCGCCGCTCGACTTTCTTGGGAGCGCCTGGAGGGTGCCGAAAACTCGCTCACGCGTATCGCCGGTACGGTCGAGAACCTGCGCTGGGCCGCGAACCATGCGACGGCCGATGCCGATGAGGCAGCATCCGAGGCGTTTGCCGCCAAGGCCGCCGAGACCCGTGCCACCTTTAAGGAGTGCATGGACGACGACTTTAACACCGCTGGTGCCATGGGTGCCGTCTTTGGCTTTGTGACCGAATGCAACCAGTACCTGGAGCAGGCGGGCGACGCTGCGACAAGGCCGCTGCGCTTGCTGCCGCCGATACGCTGGTCGAGCTGCTCGATACGTTTGGCGTTGAACTTCCCGAGCCAAGGTCGAGCTGCCGCTGGGTCTGCTGGGCGTTGCCGCCGGTTTGGTTGCCTACACTGGTGACGACGTGGATGAGGCCGCTGCTAAGATTCTCGAGGCTCGCGCCGAGGCCCGTGCCGCCAAGAACTGGGATTTGGCAGACGCCATCCGCGATCAGCTCAAGGACCTGGGCCTCACCATTGAAGATACGGCCGCGGGCACTCGTATCAAATCTCTCTAATCCCCGCGGGTTTCCCAAGCACCCGACCTTGCCGTTCAAACCGTCGCTCGCGTACTCAAGTACGCGCCGCTCCTCTTTCACGGTAATCTTGGGCACTTGGAAAACCCGTACCGACCGCCCGAGCCACGGCACCTTGCCTTTCAATCGTCGGGCATGACCTCAAGGTCTATGCCCTCCTCTTTCAAGCAATCTGACGCACCTCGGGCGGTCGGTCTATTTGTTTCGTTTGATAGTTGTATTTAGGAGGTCGCTTTATGGCCGACAATCGCAAGCGCGCGTCTCGTGGCGGCAAGCAGGCTGCTTCTGGCTCGCGTCCGATTCGCCGTAATGACCGCGCTGCCGCTCCCAAGGGTCAGCGCGATCGTACCCAGGCCGCACGTCCGCAGCGCGATCGCAACCGCGACGCTGTCCAGCTCCCAAGGGCGAGTTTATCGAAGGCCGTCGTGCTGCCGCCGAGGCGCTGCGCACTGGTTTTCCCATCAAGTGCGCGCTCATTGCCGAGGGCGGGGAGCGCGATGCCGCCCTGTCGCGTCTGGTCGATGACCTCAACGCCGCGGGCGTCCGCATTAAGTATGTGCCGCGTGCACAGCTCGATGTGCTGTCGAGCCATGGCGCTCACCAGGGCATCGCGCTCGAGGTCGGCAACTTCCCCTATGCCGATGTCGCCGATATCCTCGACCGCGCGGGTGACGGCCCGGCGCTCGTCGTCGTGCTCGACCATGTGACCGACGATGGCAACTTTGGTGCATCGTGCGCTCTGCCGAGGTCGTGGGCGCGGCGGGCGTCATCATTGCCAATAAGCGCGCCGCCGGCGTGACCGTCGGCAGCTATAAGACTTCCGCCGGTGCTGTCATGCACCTGCCCATCGCGCAGGTTCCCAACATTGCCCGAGCGCTTGACGACCTCAAGCGCCGGCTTTTGGGTGGGCGGTGCTTCCGAGCACGCCGAGGGCAGCTGCTGGGATGCTCCCTTCGAGGGCCGCGTGGCGCTCGTCATGGGTTCCGAGGGCGACGGCATCTCGCGCCTGGTGCTCGAGAAATGCGACTTTTTGACCAAGCTTCCCCAGCGCGGCATGACCGAGAGCCTCAATGTTGCCCAGGCGACCACGGCGCTGTGCTTTGAATGGCTGCGCCGCAACGCCGGCGAGCTCATGGGGGAGGAGTAGCGCATGTCCAAAAAGAACCGTGCCAAGTCCAAAGCCAAGCGCTTTGGCGAAGGCTCGGCCAAGCCGATTGTCTCGGCCGCGACCTACGGCGTGGGCGGCAATGCGTTTGCACAGGCTATCGCGACCCAGTCTCGACGGTGCACTCCAACAAGCCCGAGCTGCTGGTGGTCGACGGTTACAACGTGATCCACTGCACGCCGCGCTACGAAAAGCTCGTATACGACCATTCCGACGATCCGTATTCCAGCGACGTTCACGATATGGCGCGCACCGCCTCATCAACGATGTCGCCGCGTTTGCCAGGGCCGCTACGAGGCTGTGATTGTGTTTGACGGTGCGGGCAATATCTCCAGCGAGCGTCCCAACCTGCCGGCCCGCGGCGTGCGCATCGAGTTTTCGCCGACGGCGTCTCTGCCGACACCGTGGTGCAGAAGCTCTGCATCGAGGCACGTGAGGAGGGCCGCGCGTGCTCCGTGGTATCGAGTGACGGCACAATTCAAGCCGTCGTCATGGGCAAGGGCGTCACGCGTATTTCGAGCCGCATGCTGGTGGACGAGATCAAGCAGATTGACAACGACGTGCACGAGGCAGAGGAAGCTCCGCAGATCAAGATGACCCTGGGCAGTCGCCTGAGCCCCGAGGCGCTGGCCAAGCTCAAGGCGTTGCGCGGGAGGTAGGGGAGTTGGCGGGGCAATGCTGCCTCGCTAACTCCATTCAGCGATGTCGATCGTTCTTTCGAGGCGCCACGTTAGCGCCTCTTTAGATAAGGCAGTCTCGCTGCTAGGGCATCGTTTTTAGACAGAATCTCGATCGCCTCGTCGACAAAGCCCTCGAGTTTGTCGCCGTCAAACCAGCCCATGTCCTCGACGAGCAACATTTGTTTGGCGGGACTTGAATGAAATTGTGCGCTGGTAAAATTGTGCTCTCCCGCCCTAAGCTCCTCTAGTGATATGTTGCACCAGAGTGATGAGCCCGAATCGAAGATGGGGGCTGGTCTGCAGACCAGTGAGTTGACGTTTCGCACGAGGCCGAAGTTGCGCCAATGACGGTCGTAGTTGGCAATGATGTCATCGCATACGATCATGCGGTCAAGGGCGTCTTTTATATCTGTCGCTCCAAGCTCCTCGCAGTTTGCTACATACCGTTCGTAATCGGTTAATCGCTCGTCTGCATTTGCATGCTGGTTTACATAGAACGCAGGGACATATTCTTCTTCGTCAGTTAAGAAGATATTGCATGTGCTCAAGGCAGAAGTACCCGCGCCTCGAGCGAATAGGGTACATAATCGCAAGCGTTAGGATGCGACGGTGAAGTGCGGTCGCCACCATCTCGTTATAGGGTTCCTGGTTTAGATGCGCACCTGCCTTGTGGAGGATTCGACGGTCACCCTCGCATGTCCAATACTTCTGAAGATTGCCGTCCGAGGTGTTATCGGGCTTTGCGGCGGCTGCTTTGCCCCCTGGGGCGAAGGGTGCGATGGACAGAGAGACGTCGTCAAAAGCATTACTGAAGAAGTTAATATCCTCCACGCGAGACCGGAATCTTGGGGTCTAATCCAATACTGGTCGGATAGGGAGAGGCCGAGATTTCGCTGGATGAGTTCATCGGGAACATCGACTGCGGCTTCTGCAAGCAGGGAGCTAGTCCAATGCGTGCGAGCGGGATACCGCGGCCTCGCCACCAAATGCGGAAAGAGTCGAGCGACACGGGACTATTGGGGCCAAGTACTCCAATAGGGGCGTGGATGTAATCGATGTCGGCACCGATGTGGGTAAAGTCTTTTCGCGATGTGCTGTAGACCAGCTGGGCGACTTCGTGCGTGCGGTTCATGAGGGTAAACGTAATCTCGCTTTTTCCATGGCCTCGACGGGGGCGTCCCCCCGTTTTGGTCACGGAGCGGAGTCGTGCGTTGACGCTGTCTTTGTCGATGAGCCATACACCAGAAGCCTTGCGTGCCTCAAGCGCTCCGTTTTTTATGAGCTCTTGCACCCTGCGCGGGGTGATGTCGAGTAGCTCTGCAGCTTCCTTCGTGGTCAACATCGCGAAACCCTTCGCCAGAACGAATAGTTTTATATAGCCAATTGTAATTAAAAATATTCGTTCTGGCGAAGGGTTTTAAGATTGAGGGCGAACTGACAGAAATGAACGGGCTTGGTACGTGTTGTTGCTGGATTTTGCATATTTATATAACGCCGCGCGGCCTGTTGCGCCTCGTCCGCAATTCCTTTATTCTTAATTGGCTTCGCGCGAAAGCGCCAAGTGTGCCAGTGTGGCGCAACGGTAGCGCAACTGATTTGTAATCAGTGGGTTGCAGGTTCGATTCCTGTCACTGGCTCCATGAGAGTTTCGGGCTCTGTTCCTTGTGGGACAGGGCCCGTTTCTATTTAGGTGGTGCGCCATCGGGTTAGCGCCCATCCCGTTTTTGGTTTGTCTCGTCCTCCAGTTTGTCTAAATCTGTAACACCAAGACCGATATTTGGCATCTAACTGTTACAGATTGAGATGAAACTTAGGGTGTTTTAGGAATATCTTGATCTGTAACATGTAGAAGCGGAATAGGCCTCTTGCCGTTACAGATCGAGACAAGGGTGGGTACGGACCTGGATGTCCTGCTCGAGCGTGGATTTCTGGACGCGCGAGAGAAAAAATCTCCCGACCGGAGAACGAGCGTGGATAATTAACTTGGATAGGGAGCTAAGGTAAACACCGATTGTCTATCGACGGCTTTAGAAACGACGACCCCGATTCCATTGTGGAATCGGGGTCGTTTGTGCCTCGGGAATCCGAATGGATTAATCGAGCTCCTAAGGACCTTCTTGGGTTCTTGCTAATGGTCTGCCGAGGATGTCTCCAATGCAAACAGCGGGCATCTACTCAATATAGCTGGGGTTCTTCTTGATGATCACGCGTGCAGCGATGAAGGAGACGACGATGGCGATGATGGCGACAACGCATGCCAGCACGAAGTTGCCCGTGGACCCATCGGGAGCGATAAAGATGAGTGCCGAAAGAAGGCCGGGGCATGCTCCCGCAACATACTCTTTCAGAACAAAGATGCCTGCAGGGAGTCTAGCGCAGAGCGCGCCGATTGCCGTGCCGACAAGCAGGCGGGGACGCTCGATGAGGCAACCGTAGAACGCGGGCTCGGTTACGCCACAGAGTGCGGTGACGGCAACCGTGGTGACCATACCCCTCTTCTCTTTGTTTCCCTTCATGGCAGTTGCAGGGCGAGGCTCGTGCCACCAATGCAGAGGTTCGAGATGAATCCAAAGATAATGGGTGCCCAACCGAGCTGCGCCAAGCTCGTAACTTCGATTGCGATGTAGGCCTTATCAAGACCGAGCATGACAAAATAGGGGTTAAGGGCTGCAAGGATTGGAGTAGCGATAAATGCCACGTTATCCATGAGCACGTGACGGCATCACTCAGCGCGTAGCCCATCATGCTGCCGGCGGGGCCGAGGATAATCAGCTCAACAGGCACGACGATGAACATGGTGAGTAGCGGCTTCAAGAACAGTTTGGTAACGTCCGGGATGATTTTCTGAAGACCGCGATCAACAAAGTACATGAGCACAACGCCCAGTACGATTGGCACCACCGTGCTCGAGTAGCCATTCGTCGGGATGGGGATGCCAAGAAAGTCGAGACCCTCAGCACCGCTAATAGACGAGCTAATCATGATTGCGCCCAGCAGCGCGCCCATGATAGGCTGCATCTTCATGACGGCGGCGAGCTGGTAGCTAGGTAAACGGGCAGGAAGCTAAATGAGGCACTGAAGATCGCCAGCAGAACCTGGGCAGTTCCGCTATCGGTGCTCAATCCACAATAATTGACCAGGAGATTCTTAATCGAAAGAATGAGTCCGCCTACGATGAGCGCCGGGACGATGGGCATGAATACCTGTGCGGAGACATTTCCGAATTTCTCAACCAGGCTCATGGCAGTGTTGCCGCTTTTGATACCTCTGCAAGATCCTTGGCGGTTTGGGCATCGTCGGCAACCGCGCCGCCGCCGACTTCGATTCCCGCGAAGTCGAGGAAGTCGTTGTAAGCCTCGGTGACGTTGGGGCCGATGATCACCTGAAGCTGGCCACCGCTGACTACTGCCCCGAGCGCCTGATCGGCCGATTTGGCGAGCTGGAGATCGATGATCGAGGTGTCTCGTGCGTCGATGCGAAGGCGCGTCGCACAATGAGTTACCGATGTAATGTTCTCTTTGCCGCCAACAGCCTTTAGGACTGTTTCGGACATTGCCTGATATTTCATCTCTTTCTCCTAACCTTCCTGCTCCTGATACTTCGAGATAAGGTCTCGGTACCAATACCAGCTCTTTTGGGGGTGCGCTCCAGATTGTTCTCGAAGTCGATGTGGACAAGTCCGTATCGTTTTTCGTAGCCGTTGATCCAGCTATACAGATCCATCGTCGACCAGAGGTAGTAGCCCTCAACGCGCGCGCCGTCGCGCTTAGCCCTCATCATGTGCTCGATGAACTGGCCCAGAAGCTCGATGCGGTCATCATCGTGGATCATTCCGTCTGCGTCTGGTTGCTCATAGGCGCCATGTCCGTTTTCCGTAATAAAGATGCGGGGCGCGTCATAGCGCTCGTGGACATCCATGATGGTTGAATACATGCAACTTGGGAGTATTTCGCGGCCCCAGTTATTGCGGGGAACATTGCTGTCGCGGGCGCTTTCAAACAAGGGCGCAATGCATTTTCCTTCGACTTTTTTGCTCGAACCGCCCTTATTGTTCGCCGAAACGGCAAGCTCTCCACCGTGCCAGTCGGTTACATACTCTCGGCAATACACGTTGAGTCCAATAAAATCGACTTTACCGTCTCTGAATTCTTCTACGTCATTTGGGGATCGATAGAGCGAGACGCCAAGTTTTTCAAGGATTTCGTCCATTTCTGGCGGCAGTTGACCCTGAAGCGCTGGTGCCAGAATCATGCGATTGGCGAAAAAGTCTGCGTATCGAAATACGTCATCAGGGTGCTCGGTTGCCGGGTCGAGTTCGACAACGCCGCATCGTGGACGGCGCCGATGATGCCGTCGTAGCCATTTGACGATATGCTCGGACTGCGAGTGCGCTTGCGCGCATCAGGTTGTATTGAAACTGCATGTACGACTGAACGTCGAGCGATCGATTGGGGGATAGTTGCCCAACATGTTTACGCAGTAGCTGTAGAAATGCGGCTCGTTAACGGTGGCCCAGATTTTGACGCGGTCTCCAAAGCGCTCAAAGCAAATCTTGGCGTATTTGCAGAACCACTCTGCCATGTCGTTGTTCAGCCATCCGCCTTTGCAAGCAAGCGTGAATGGCAGATCGTAATGGAACAGCGTAACGTTGGGCTCTATGCCATTTTCGAGGCAGCAATCAATGACTCGATTATAAAAATCGATACCCTCTTCATTCACTTCGCCGATACCCGTGGGATGATTCGACTCCATGAAAGAGAGAAGCGATAGGTGTTTTGTCCGCCTTCTTTCATCATGCGGATATCTTCTTCATAGCGATGGTAGAAGTCGCAAGATACATCACCGTCAACATGGTTGATGTTCTTATTGCTTGTGTGGTTAAAGAAATCCCACTCGCCGAGGCCTTTGCCGTCTTCGTTCCAGGCACCCTCGCACTGATAAGACGCCGTGGCGGAACCCCAGAGAAACGGCATGTTGTTCACGTTGCCCATGAATCCCCTTTCCATCATTCAACACGGTGGATACGTGTGACGGAATTACGATTAAGATGACGTCAACTGATTTGAATCATAGGAGAACGACCAAAGCTGTTTGATTCAATAAATGAACTATGATTTCGAGGAGAGCGGAAAGAGGGATCACGTGAATATCAATGACTTCGATGTGCTCAATCGCATTAGCTCCATCATCAACAGCGAGTTTGGGTCAAACGATGCCGCCATCGCTCGATATCTCATCGCTCACATTAGGCGTTCGAGCGAAATCAATGTTGCCGCAATAACCCGCGATGCATTCGTGACCCGTTCCGCTGTTCGTCGTTTCTGCAATCGATTGGGCTACCAGTCTCTTAGCGATTTGAAAGAATCATTTACTCAATCAGTCTTTCCAAGCGACTTAAGCCATCGAGAGGAGGAATTTGGCTACGAGGAGTACAGGGCAGAGCTCGACGTTCGCATGATCGAGATGTTCGCTGAGGTTGAAAGCGGCGTGTCCGATATCGCTATTAAGCACCTTGCCGACGAAATTGATGGCCATAAAAACGTTGAAATCTGGTGCACCAATAATGTGAGCGCCAATCTCGTACGATTTCAGCAGGAAATGTTTTATGCGGGCAAGATAGTTCGCATAGTTGCTGGGGCTAACGTCGCGGAATTGAAAAACATGGGAGACGCTTCGCAGTCATTGATAATTCTCGTATCGGTCTCCGGGCTATTTGCGTCACAGGCGCGTGAGTATCTTGATTGCCGTTCGGGCAGGAAGATTCTAATTACTGCGTTTAGCAACGATGACAAATCGAGGTCTTTTTGACCGTGTATATCGTCTTGGTAATGCGGGAAACGGAATTGACCGACTCGGCGTTTATTCGAAATATGCCATGACTTATTTCTTCGACTTGCTATCGTCGTGTTACTTGAGTCGCTACCCCTGCACCAAGGGGGAGCCGCTCTATGGGTCTACTTTGGCCTGGCCCGAGTAGTTGCGGCTCTATAGTTCTCCCGCCTGGAGAATGAGCGTGGATAATCTGCACTTTGGCCTTTGAGCCGCGCTAAAAGCGGGAGAAAGTCCACGCTCGATTTCAAACGGGAGAAAATCCACGCTCGATCAAGCCAGGGAAGCCCGATCGCGACCTATGTAATAGTGCAAGAGGGTCGTTACCGAAGGTCGATGCTGTAGCGCACTCCACCGTGACAAAGTGTTCCCTCGGGAAATGTCACCAGCGCAGCCAAATCCACTGTCCTTCATATCCAAACTCAACAAAACCGCAGGTCAAAGGTATATAGATACGCCCGGGACCGTGTATCTAGAGGTTTTCGTTGACAGCCCCCAAGGTTGCATCGTATTATCTTTTTCGTTCGCGGGGGCGACGGTCCAAAAGACCAAAGAACCTGCGGATACTTGAACGATTGGGAGTTTGCCCGAGTGGTTAATGGGGACGGGCTGTAAACCCGTTGGCTCTGCTACATAGGTTCGAATCCTATAGCTCCCACCCGTCAAGTGCCTGTATAGCTCAGTCGGTAGAGCACTTCGTTGGTAACGAAGAGGTCACCAGTTCAAGTCTGGTTGCAGGCTCCATCCGGCGGTGTAGCTCAGTTGGTTAGAGCACACGGTTCATACCCGTGGCGTCACTGGTTCGAATCCAGTCACCGCTACCATAGGTAACACGGTGGCTTCTCAATAGTATGTTGAGAGGCCACTATGGTATAAAGGCAAAGTCCCGTCCGGGGACGACCTGTTAAGAGGAGGCTTTATGGCCAAAGAGAAGTTTGAGCGCACTAAGCCGCATGTTAACATCGGCACCATTGGTCACGTCGACCACGGCAAGACCACGCTGACCGCCGCCATCACCAAGGTTCTCTCTGAGACCGAGGGCTGCAAGGCTGACTTCACTGCGTTCGAGAACATCGACAAGGCTCCCGAGGAGCGCGAGCGCGGCATTACGATCTCCGTCTCCCACGTCGAGTACGAGACCGCTGCCCGTCACTACGCTCACGTTGACTGCCCGGGCCACGCTGACTACGTCAAGAACATGATCTCCGGTGCTGCTCAGATGGACGGCGCTATCCTGGTCATCGCCGCTACCGACGGCCCCATGGCTCAGACCCGCGAGCACATCCTGCTCGCCCGTCAGGTCGGCGTTCCCTACATCGTCGTCTTCCTGAACAAGTGCGACATGGTTGACGATGACGAGCTTATCGACCTCGTCGAGATGGAGACCCGTGAGCTCCTCTCCGAGTACGATTTCCCCGGCGACGACATCCCCGTCATCCGTGGTTCCGCTCTGGGCGCTCTCGAGGGCGACGCCAAGTGGATGGACGCTATCCGCGAGCTCATGAACGCCGTCGACGAGTACATCCCGACGCCTGCTCGTAACAACGACCTCCCGTTCCTGATGGCCGTTGAGGACGTTATGACCATCTCCGGCCGTGGTACCGTTGCTACCGGCCGTGTCGAGCGCGGTGAGCTCAAGCTCAACGAGCCCGTCGAGATCGTCGGCATCAAGGATACCCAGAACACCGTTGTTACCGGTATCGAGATGTTCCGTAAGTCCATGGACTTCTGCGAGGCTGGCGACAACGTCGGTCTGCTGCTCCGCGGCATCAAGCGTGAGGACATCGAGCGCGGCCAGGTTCTCTGCAAGCCCGGTTCGGTTACCCCGCACACCAAGTTCACCGGTGAGATCTACGTTCTGACCAAGGAGGAGGGCGGCCGTCACACCCCGTTCTTCGATGGTTATCGTCCTCAGTTCTACTTCCGTACCACCGACGTTACCGGTACGGTCAAGCTCCCCGAGGGCACCGAGATGGCTATGCCTGGTGACCACATCACCATCGAGGGCGACCTCATCCACCCGATCGCCATGGAGGAGGGCCTGCGCTTCGCTATCCGCGAGGGTGGCCACACCGTCGGTTCGGGCATCGTCTCCACGATCATTGAGTAAATTAGCTCTCTGATATAGCTGACTTAGAGAACCCGGCACTTATATGGGTGCCGGGTTCTTTTCTGCAATGGATATTGAGCCGTTGCTGGTGTCCAGAGGATCGATAATGGTTCTGGGCACACCGTCGATTAGATCTCGCTGGCCCCATTGATGTGTTCCAAATATGAATGGATCCACCGAGAACCAATTGATTCGAGGTTTTCATTGACAGCACTTACATAGAGCTGATAAAGTACCATCTCGTGCCGTACGGGGCGGATATGAAAGGTTCAGGATACATGCGTACTCTAGTTACTCTTGCGTGCACTGAGTGCAAGCGCCGCAACTATACGACCACCAAGAACAAGTCGAACATGCCTGATCGTATGGAGATCAAGAAGTATTGCCCCTGGTGCCGTCACCACACGCTGCACAAAGAGACTCGCTAGTCTCTAGTCACATACGCCAGTAGTTCAATTGGTAGAGCATCGGTCTCCAAAACCGAGTGTTGAGGGTTCGAGTCCTTCCTGGCGTGCCAGTCATTATTCCGTAAGCTCCCAATTGGGGCTTACGGTTTACTCATGTATAAGCGCATTGCGCGGAGGTAACCCAAATGGCCAACAAGAAGAACAAGAAGAAGGCTCAGCAGCCGGCACCTGCCAACAACGCTGCCGCCAACTCCAAGGTTGAGGCCAAGAAGGCCGTTGCCAAGAAGAACGAGAAGGCTGCGAAGTCCAAGAAGAACGAGAAGCCCGGTTTCTTCGCCCGCACCAAGAAGTATTTCGCTTCGGTGAAGTCCGAGATGAAGCGTGTCACGTGGCCCGATAAGAAGGAGCTCGTGAACTACTCGGTCGTCGTTTGCGCTTCTCTGATCGTCGTCGCGTCGTCATCGCTCTGCTCGATGCTGGCTTTGGCGAGGCTCTTGCTCTGTTCTCTGGATTGAGGGGCTAAACCATGTCTAAGCGTTGGTACGTCGTTCACACTTACTCTGGATACGAGAACCGCGTTAAGTCCGATCTCGAGCATCGCATCGAGACCATGGGCATGCAGGACCGTATCTTTGATATCGAGATTCCTATGGAGCGCGTCACCGAGATCAAAGAGGGTGGCAAGCGCGAGACCAAGGATTCCAAGATCTTCCCGGGTTATGTCCTGGTTCGCATGGAGATGGATGACGATGCGTGGACGTGTGTTCGCAACACGCCCGGTGTCACCGGTTTCCTGGGCGGCAATGGCAAGCCCGCTCCGCTTTCCCGCGACGAGTACAATAAGATGACTCGTCGTCCCGGTAAGGGCGATTCGCCCAAGCGCACCTTGGTTGATATTGAGGTTGGCACGTCCGTCCGCGTCACTGATGGCCCGCTTACCGACTTTGATGGCAAGGTCTCCGAGGTTAACACCGAGCAGGCAAGCTGAAGGTCACCCTGATGATCTTTGGCCGTGAGACGCCGGTCGAGCTCGACTTTAACCAGGTCGCTGTCATCGCTTAAGTTTTCGTCCGTTCGCGCGAGCGTGCTTCTTCTGTGACTGCTCATCTCAGGAGTGCTTCTAACACGTGCGTGCTTACGATATAGCAAATACTTCACACTCGTGATTCGAAAGGAATGACCATGGCTGAGAAAAAGGTTGCCAACGTCATTAAGCTCCAGATTCCTGCTGGTGCAGCTAACCCCGCTCCTCCCGTCGGCCCCGCCCTGGGCGCAGCTGGCGTGAACATCATGCAGTTCTGCCAGGCCTTTAACGCCGAGACGCAGGACAAGAAGGGCGACATCATCCCCGTTGAGATCACTGTCTTCGAGGATAAGTCCTTCTCCTTCATCACCAAGACCCCGCCGGCGGCTCACCTCATCAAGAAGGAGCTGAACCTCAAGTCTGGTTCCGCTAAGCCCCAGGCCGACAAGGTTGGTCAGCTCTCCCAGGAGCAGCTCACCAAGATCGCCGAGATCAAGATGCCGGACCTCAATGCCAACGACATTGACGCCGCCAAGAAGATCATCGCCGGTACCGCCCGTTCCATGGGCGTCACCATCGCTGAGTAGCGATTTCTTTTGGTAATGACGGGTGCTCCGACCGGGGCGCCCGTTAAATGTGTGCAATAGGGCACACGATACGATGTGGGAGGGCTCGCGCCCGTTTAACCACAGGAGGTAATGCACATGGCTAAGCATGGTAAGAGCTATAATGCCGCTGCGAGAAGATCGACCGCGCCACGCTCTACACCCCCCTTCAGGCTGCCAAGCTCATCAAGGAGCTCGACACCGCCAAGTTCGACGAGACCGTCGAGGCCCACTTCCGTCTGGGCGTCGATACTCGTAAGGCCGACCAGAACATCCGCGGTTCCATCTCCCTGCCACACGGCACCGGTAAGACCATTCGTGTTGCCGTCTTCGCCGAGGGCGAGAAGGCCCGCGAGGCCGAGGCTGCCGGCGCCGACATCATCGGTTCCGACGAGCTCGTCGCCCAGATCCAGAAGGGCGAGATCAACTTCGACGCCGCTATCGCTACGCCGAACATGATGGCCAAGGTTGGCCGCATCGGTAAGATCCTTGGTCCCCGTGGCCTCATGCCGAACCCTAAGCTCGGCACCGTGACCATGGACGTCGCTAAGATGGTCTCCGAGCTCAAGGCCGGCCGCGTTGAGTATCGCGCCGACCGCTACGGCATCTGCACGTGCCCCTGGGCAAGAAGTCCTTCTCCGAGCAGCAGCTCGTCGAGAACTACGCTGCCCTGTACACCGAGATCCTGCGCGTCAAGCCCTCTTCTGCTAAGGGCAAGTACGTTAAGTCCATCTCCGTGTCTTCCACCATGGGCCCTGGCATCAAGGTTGATCCCGCTATCCAGCGCGACTTCCTGGCTGAGTAACTTTTAGTTACTGCCTGAGCAAAGCAAGCATTGCTAAAGAAACCCGGTTCTGTCTCGTGCAGGACCGGGTTTCTTGCTATCGCGTTAAAACCACCTTAAAGGGGACAGTGCCCCCTTTAAGGTGGTTACCAGGGTGTTCTAGCGGTTGAGGACTCGATAGCCTCGTGGCGCTTGAGTTCGCGACGCATGGTTTGCGAATTGAGCCAGGCTGCCTGCCAGCCACGGATGGGGTAGCACGCTTCGTCCAGCTCAAACTGCGTATAGCCGCAGGCGTTGATGATCGTTGCCCCGCATGCATGCTGACGCACACGTTGAAGTCGCGACCATAGCATTGGTGCACATGCCCGTGCACCATGTAGTCGGGGTTCCAGGACTCGAGCGCTGTGTTAAAGCATTCGAATCCCCGATGTGGCAGATCGTCCAGATCGCCCATACCAGCGGCGGGCGCATGGGTCAGCAGGATGTCACAGCCGCCGACCATCCTCACTTTGCGGGACAGCTTGCGCATACGCCTGGCCATCTCGTGTTCGGTGTACATGTTGGCGCCGTCGCGATAACGCATGGACCCGCCAAGGCCGCAATGCGGACGCCGCGATACACGTAAACGGAGTCTTTCGACACAGATACAGCCGCCTGGTGCATGACGCGCGTAGCGTCATCGTGATTGCCGCGCACATAGATGAGCGGTCTGTTGATGACCGTAACCAAAAACTCAAGATAGTCCGGGTCCAGATCGCCAGCGGACAAAATCAGGTCGACGCCCTCAAAGCGTTCCTTACGAAAGCACTCCCAAAGGCATCGTTCTTCGGTATCGGCTATGGCAAGGATCTTCATAGGGCGCGGACTCCCGGCTCATTTTCGAGCTGCGGAATGGTGCCCACTACGTTGTCAGCCAGCCAGTCCATTTCGACGATCTGCGTGCTCGGCAGTGGAGGGAATCCCTCGATCTGCACCACGCCGTCCTGACTGTGAAGCTCGCCGCCAAATGGATTGATGGAGCCCTCGACAATGCCATTGCGCAGTAGCTGAACGAGCTTGCGCGTCTGATAGGGCAGGCCTGGAGCGTAGCGAATATCGATAACGCCCGAACTCATGCCATACCAGTAGTTGACGGCGCGAACCTGGCTGTCGTTACTGGTCTCATCCCAGGTGCCATGCAGCAGGCTTCGCACGATAAGCTCGTAGTAACGGCCCCAGTTCCATACCGGCATGGCAATGCCGGCAACCTTGCCATCGACCAAGCGGTGGAGTCCGTAGGCCGTGGGGTCTTCGAGCGGCTTTGACATGTCGGCGCCGGACATGACGCTTACGCCTTCGCGGCACATGGCCTCGGCAAGGCCACCGGCGGGCACATCGCCCCAGGTCAGGATAATTTGCGCACGGGGGTCGAGTAGCGAGGCTCCAATCGCAAAGGCGTTGATCTCGCTGAGTGCGCCCGAGGCGAAGACCGACGCGTGGTAACCGATGCGGTGGTTGTCCGCCATGCTGGCGGCAAGGGCGCCCAGGAGAAACTTGGCCTCGTACATCTTGCCAAAGTACGAACGGACGCTTGGTGGGGAAGGCCGATAGAGCAGTTGAGGAACCGAACCCGGGGATACTCCACGGCTGCCCTGAGCGTGTATTCCATCAGGCGGTGCGAGGTCGAGAAGATGACGTTAGCTCCATGTTTGACAGCCGTTTCGACGGCGGCGTAGAACACGTCCGGATCGTGGCAGTCCTCAAACGCCTCGGTGCGCACGATACCGCCAAAGTGCTCGTCAAGATACTGACGCCCTTGGTCGTGCAGACTGTCCCAGCTCGACGTCGCACAGGGGAACTCATGGATAAAGGCGATGCGCAGGGGGTTGGCCGCCGAATAGACGGTCTTTCCCATAAAGAAGTTGAGCACGCCGGAGGTGGACTTGGCGTGCGTCTCCTCCTCGTCGACACTCGGTGCTTCGACAAGATCGACCTTGTCTCATCATTTTGCCGGCAATGACCAGCTCGCGCCAAATCTTACACAAGCGGTTTACGACGATATCCGTCGGCGTATCCAGCAGGCGGTCCTGGTTGTACACATTGAGGTAGACGAGCATGGCGTCTGCGGGCGTAATGTCCAGGTGGTCGCCGCCCGCGCGAAGGTAGGCGCGCTTAAAGAGTAGGAAGGTGTGGCGCAGGTAGTCGACCTTTTTCTGCGGCCATTTTTCGATAAGGTCCTGACCGAGCATCTTGGCGAGCGTCTCGTAGCTTCCCTCGCGCGAGAACTCGATCTCGTATAGGGGACAGACGCGCCAAACGCGCAGAACTCACCGTACAGGCGGCTTTCGACGGAATCCCATGTGCCGGGGTAGAGACGGGTGACCTTGGCCGAAACCGTCGGGGCGTCCAGGAATTTGAGGACACTGACGCGCTTGTTGCCCTCTTGGACGTAAAACCGATGCATGAACTCGGTGACGATGACGGGATCGCGATAGCCTCGGTCACCTGGATGTCGTAGAGGTTGGACACTTGCGGGCGAACTCCGTGCTAAACGGCAGCAAGGGCATAAAGTTGCATGAAAAGGCCGACTGACGGCCCTTGGTAACCGTACCGACGACCATTTCGAGTGGAATGTCTCTCAGGCCGACATTCTCTCGCTGGCCTAAGGGGAGCTGGGCAACCAAGCTATCGAGGTCCGTGAGATACGGATGCTCGCTTTGACTAATGGCGCGTCGACGTCCTTGCTCGCCGCGCTTGCGTGCTTGACGATAGGCCTCTTCCATAGTTTTGCTCCCTTAGTCGTTTAAACAACTATATGAACCATGGTATCACGAATGAAAACCACCACAAAGGTGCCCCTTTGTGGTGGTTTAGGCGATGATGGGGGCGATGGCGCGGATGCAGCGTCGGCCGCCGTAAAGGTGGTGCTGTCGTCGCTGACGATAAAGATGATTTTGCCTTAATGCCAAAGTCGCCGATCTCGCTAAAGAGCACGTAGGTTCCTTGTCAAAGCCTGAGATGGGTGAGACGGCCGTTTTGGTGGCGCTGACGAGCTCGTCTGCTAAGCACATCGAGCGATGCCCATTGGAGGGTCTTTGACCGCGACGGGGACGGCCACGCGCCCAAAGGGCATCAAATGCACGAGTGTGTTCTTGGAAATGTTGGAGTTGGGGACGATGACGGTCTGCCCGCAGGCATCTTCGATGGTCGTGTGGCGCCAAGTGATGTCCTGGACCACGCCCGACACGCCGCCGACCTCGATATTGTCGCCGGGCTTGATAATGCCCATAAAGGTCACCTGCATGCCGCCGATAAGGTTTGATAGCGTGTCCTGAAAGCCGAGCGAGATGGCGATGCCGCCGACGCCAAGAGCGGCGACGAGCGCGTTTGCGTTAATGCCAAAGCAGTTGTCGAGGATAAAGCTGCCGCCGATCACCCAGATGACGGCGCGCGCGATATTGATGAAGATACTCGATGCCGGAAGCGGGTTATCGTCGCGGTTGAGTAGGTGACGCAGAGTCTTGGATGCGACCTTGGCGGCGACGGCGGTGCCTATCGCCAAGATGACGGCCAGATGATGTTGTGGACCCACCGTTGCTCAAAGAAATGAAGAATCGGCTCAAACAATTCCATGTAGGGAAAACCTCCTAATGATCATTCAACCATGATACCCACCAAAAAGCCCGTCCGATCACATCGGACGGGCTTCTGTGCTCGATATAAGGTTTGCACGGAGGGGCTGCAAGGCCCGGCGGTGTAGCTTAGCGGCGGCGCATCCAGATAATGCCGAGCATGATGACGATGATGCCGCCGATGAGGCATGCGCCGACCACGGCCGGCGTGCGGTCTCCCGTTGCGACAAGCTTGCCGGTTGTCTTCTTGGCGCTGGTTTTCGTGGTCGTAGTAGTCGTGCCGGGCTTGGGCGAGGCTTAGGCGTTGGATTCGGATTGGGCGTGGGGTCCACGGCTGCGGAGCTGAAGCTGATGGTGCCGGCGAGCCCGGCCATCTTGTTCTCCCAGTCGCTCTTCCCGATCAGCGCTCTGATCGCCGCCTCGCATGTGCCCACTCGGTGCGCTTGGTGGCATTGCGAAAGTGGGAAAGTCGGTCGTGTTGGTAATGATGTAGTTGTTGGTGGCGACGGTGTAGTTCTTGGCGGGATCGAGCGTGCTGCCATCCTTGGTGAGCGTGGCGCTCACAATGCGCTTGCCTTCGGGCTGCGTCCAATCAATCGTCACGTTAATGCCGCCAAAGGAGAGAACGCTGCCAGAGTCATCGCGCCACTTGTACTTGTCTTGCGCCTCCTGCTCGGTGTGGCCGGCTGCCACATAGGCTTGCTGAAGCTCGTAGCTGTCGTTGCAATCGTCGCTGATCTGCAGTGAGTGCTCAAGCGCTGCGAGGAAGTTTGCGCCGGTCATGCCCCAGGTCTCCACGGTGTTGCCATAGGGCGAGATGGCGACGACGTTGCCGGCGGTCACATCGCCCGCCGCGATCCGCCGCGGATGCCGCCCGCGTTTTCGATGGCGAGGTCTGCCCCCGTCAGAGCAAGATAGGAGCCGCAGATAACATGCCCGATGGTCTGGGCTTTGGTGGCGTCGCCCGCTTTACTGGGGCGCAGATCGGTGGTGCGCACCATCTCCCAGCCATGCGTACCCGCGGCGTCCTCGCCGTAGAAATAGTTGGTGGAGGATGTGCCGAGCACCTTGTTCGATTCGCTTTCAAAGGCATCGTCGAGTGGCTTGATTTTGTTGTTGCGAACCTCGTCAAGGATGTTCTGGTTGTTAGAGTCTGCCAAAAGGTCGTCGACGTCCTTGGCGGTGTAGAGCTTCTCGTCGCTGTCGCCTGCGGAGACCGTCACCATGTCGTCGTTGGTGGTTTCGGTACCCCTGGTGTCGTACTCATAGGGAATGGAAAGCAGACCAACCTCGCAAAGGCGCTGCCTGCCTCGACGACGCGGACCGGCTTGCCGTCGGCCCCCGTCACGTTTTCGTCTAAGTTGATGTGCTCGTGGCCCGCGACCAGTGTATCGACCCCAACGAGCTTTGCGGCAAAGGTCTTGGCGTTGAGCGTGTGCGCGATGCAGACGATAACGTTGCAGCCTCATCCTCGCGCAGTCGCTTGCTCGGCATTGATGGCGTCCGCCGCACCCGAGAACGACGTGCCCGCGACCAGGTCCGCGCGTAGCGAGGAGCCCAGCGACTCATCCATGCTCCGACGACGCCGACCTTAATCTTGTAGTTAAACGTGGGGCTGCCCTCGCCGTCCTTCCAAGTGCGATTGAGCGTCTTGGTGATGCTCGAGCTCCATACGCCGTTCGAGGACGTTGCATTCGCGCAGAGCATGGCGAAAGGTGTACTGGTGGCACCATTGCCGGCCATCGTGCGAAGCTTGTCCGCGCCGTAGCTCCAGTCATGTTGCCCGGTGTGGTCGCGTCGTAGCCGTTTGCGTAGAAGGTGTTCATGAGTTCGGCGATGCTCTTGCCCTCGCTCATGGTGGCAAAGGACTGCCCGTGGAAGGTGTCGCCTGCATCGAGCAGAAAGTCGGGGGCGTTGCTTTGAGCGCTATAGAGAACCGCCAGCCCGTCAAAGCCAATGGTGCCCGTGCCCTTGCTTGCGTTGTAGCTGTACTTGTAGCTGCCGTGGATGTCGTTGGTGTGCATGACGGTTACGGCGCCGTCAATAGCGGCGGGCAGGTTCCCCGCGAAAGCGAGGCTTGGGATGCCTGTGAGCGCGCCGGCAAACAACGCGGCAGTTCATAACGCAAGGCGGGGGAGTCTTTTCATGGCTGTCTCCTTACTCTTTAATAAAAACCACCACAAAGGTGCCTGTCCCCTTTGTGGTGGTTTTCTAGGTCGTTAGCTCAGCAGCATGCGGTCGTTGGCGAGCTCGCCGCCCGAGACCTCCTCGAACTTCTGCAGTAGGTCGGCGACGGTGAGCGACTTCTTCTCATCGCCCGCCACGTCGTAGATTACGTGGCCCTCGTGCATCATGATCAGACGATTGCCCAGACGGATGGCGTCGTTCATGTTGTGCGTGACCATGAGCGTGGTCAGGTGGTTCTCGTCGACAATCTCCTCGGTCAGATTGAGCACCTTAGAGGCCGTCTTGGGGTCGAGGGCCGCGGTGTGCTCGTCGAGCAGCAGCAGGCGCGGCTTGGTGAGCGTTGCCATGAGCAGGGTGAGTGCCTGGCGCTGGCCACCCGAAAGCAGGCCGACCTTGGCGTTGAGGCGCGTGTCCAGACCAAGGTCCAGGCGCTTGAGCAGCTCAACGTACTCGTCCTTCTCGGCCTTGGTGACGCCCCACGAAGACCGCGACGCTGGCCGCGGCGCTTGGCGAGGGCCAGGTTCTCGGCGATCTGCATGTCGGCTGCGGTGCCGCGCATGGTCCTGGAACACGCGGCCCAGGTACTTGGCACGCTGCGACTCGCTCAGGCGCGAGATATCGGTGCCGTCGAGCTCGATACGCCCGAATCGAGCGGATATACGCCGGCGATCATGTTGAGCAGCGTGGACTTGCCGGCGCCGTTGCCGCCGATCACGGTTACAAAGTCGCCATCGTTGAGGGTAAGGTCGACGCCGGTGAGCGCGCGCTTCTCGGTGACGGTGCCCTTATTAAAGGTCTTCTTGACGTGTGAGAGCTTAAGCATCTGCCTCATCCCCCTTCGTGTAGGAGCTGCGGAGCTTATAACGCTCCCAAACCACGGGCACACACAGGGCCACGGCGACGATCACGGCGGAGAGCAGCTTCATGTCGTTGGCGTCCATGCCCAACTGCAGCACGATGGCGCGGATGAGGAAGTACACCACGGAGCCAAAGACGGCGGAGGCAAGACGGACGCTAAACTGCGTGAGGCCGCCGGGCAGCAGACGGCCGAGCACCTCGCCGATAACAATGGCGGCAAGACCGATAACGATGGCGCCGGTGCCCATGCCAATGTCGGCATACTTTTGGCTCTGGCAGATGAGCGCGCCCGAAAGGCCGATGAGGCGTGGAGAGCACGAGGGCGATCATCTTGGTGGAGTTGGTGTTGACGCCCAGAGCGCGGATCATGTACTCGTTGTTGCCGGTGGCGCGCAGCGCCGAGCCGATCTCGGTGCCAAAGAACCAATACAGGATGGCGACGATGGCCACGGCCAGCACAATGCCCAGGATGATGGCGACGGTGGACTGCGGTAGACCCGTCATGTTGCTGACGGCCGAGAACACGGTGCCCTTGGCGAGGATGGGCGTATTGGATTTGCCCATGATGCGCAGGTTGATGGACCACAGGCTGATCTGGGTGAGGATTCCGGCGAGGATCGCGGGAATCTCAAAGACCGTGGTCAAAATGCCCGTGACCGCGCCCGCGATGGCGCCGGCGCACATGCCGGCCAGCACGGCGAGCAGCGGGTCGACGTTGTTATTGACGATGAGTACGGCGCAGACGCAGCCGCCGAGGGCAAAGCTGCCGTCGCAGGTCATATCGGGGATGTCGAGCAGGCGGAACGTGATAAACACGCCAAGCACCATAATGCCCCAGAGGACGCCCTGCGAAACGGCGCCCTGCAATGCAATAAGCATGCTTCATACCTCCTAGGATAGGGTGGACGCGTGAGTCACCATGATAGCGGTAACAATGCATAAAAGAGCTGCGGCCGGATGTTTTGTCTCATCCGTAACAAGCAGGGCGAACGCCGGTCTTTGGCGTTCGCCCCTGTGGCTCAGATATTGAATAACGCAGCTATGGCGCGAGTGCGGGTCCTAGACGCGTTACCGCGCATGGCGCTACTCGTCCAGAGCGGAAAGGTCGATGCCCAGGGCCTCGGCCATCTCGTCGTTCTTGACGACGACCAGGTCCTTGCTCGAGAGGTGCTTGATCGGCAAATCCTCGGGCTTGGCCTCGCCCTTCAGGATCTTAACGGCCATCTCGCCCGCGGCGTAGCCCAGGTCCTCATAGTTGATGGAGAGGGTGAACAGGCCGCCGGCCATGCACATGCCCTCCTCGCCGGTTACGAAGGGGAGCTTATTCTCCTTGCAGATCTGGCCGACCTGCGAAGCGCCCGCGGCGATGGTGTTATCGGTGGGGGAGTACAGCGCGTCGACCTTGCCCACGGCAGATTCGACGACGGACTGGATCTCGTTGGAGCTCGAGACGGTGAAGTCGGTGTAGTCCAGGCCCAGCTTGTCGAGCTCC
>ENA-OQHP01000090-OQHP01000090.1-human-gut-metagenome-genome-assembly--contig:-NODE-90-length-29167-cov-3.841012_pt1 | contig 29167 bp, 49 predicted proteins | sample MGYA00242563_ERZ504717 | MGnify/ENA primary metagenome ERZ504717 (study PRJEB26092, sample SAMD00036212) | human gut metagenome | host: Homo sapiens | study: EMG produced TPA metagenomics assembly of... | reverse complement strand
CCGCCCGATCTTTACAATTTGGATATTTTGGACGGTTCTCCCCCATGCTCCACCTTCTCCATTGCCGGAAATCGTGAAAAGGATTGGGGTAAAGAAAAGAAATTCAGAGAGGGGCAATCTGCACAAGTTCTTGATACGCTTTTCTTTGATTTCATAGCTTTAGCAAGGGTATTACAACCAAAAGTTGTAGTAGCCGAAAATGTGAAAGGTTTACTTATGGGAAGTGCAATAGACTATGTTAGGCGCATATATAAAGATTTTGATAACGCTGGCTATTATTGTCAGCATTTCCTTCTTGATGCGTCAAAAATGGGTGTTCCTCAGAAAAGAGAACGGATCTTCTTTATTTGCATTAGACATGATTTAGGGATCAATTTTTTGAAGGTATCTAATCTGTTTAACGTAGAGCCATATATAAACATGGAGTTTAACGAGGATCCTATAGTATATGGTGCTTTTGCGGATTATAAAGGAAGAGCCTATGAAGGCAGAATGAGAGAACTTTTTGAACTCAGGGAACAAGGGGATATAGCACTATCGGAAGCCTATAAAAACTCACTGGTAAACGTGGCTTTTTTAACCAGCAGTTCTGTTATGAAGATAGAGTTTGTTATACATTGTCTGCACACCTGGATTCATTGATACCATTTAAGCAGCCCGTCTATCTATCCACTTCTGAGGTATGTAATATATCCACGTTCCCACAAGATTATAATTTTTGTGGTTTATCGCCACACTACATTTGTGGTATGAGTGTTCCACCCGTAATGATGGCTCAGATAGCCACACGTATTTATGAACAATGGTTGTCGAAATTATGAAAGGAATAACTAAAGCAGCAAAGCAAGCCAACGGACGAAGCCAGGCTTGCGCTACGTGTCCTCTAAATCGAAGTAGAGGTGTTTGTTTACCCGAAATACAAAGGGTTTGCTCAGATGCGTTTGTAGAAGGATTTAAAAAAAGGTGTAAAATGGCTGCAACAAAAAGGCAAAAGGAGGTATAAAATGAAAATTAAATTGAATTGGACATACGCCAAAGGTGAGTTAGATACTGATACATTGAAACTTATTTGCCTACCAGCACGAGGAAAACGCTTGTTTGGTGCAGATGAATTGGATGCAGAACTTTGTATAAAGGACGGGATGAATTACCAAATAGCCGAAATTCATTTAGGCGATGTGGAAAGCTCAAACATTCTTTGTGAAGAGATCGCAAAACGGTTTAATGAGTTTGAGAACTGGCACGAGTGTAAAGATGATACGGAAGCTATGCCGGAAATAGGAACAAATTGCATCCTTCGTGTGGAATATCAGAATTTAGATGATGGCGAATGGTACACTGATTACTTAACATCTACTTGGGGGAAATTTGGTTGGGCAGAAGACTATTTGGAACGAATAGCAGACATTGCCAACGAATATAGGATAACCCACTGGAAACCCATAAACAAACCGAAAGGAGTTGAAAAATGAAACCAATATTAAATACTGAAGATATTAAGAAACTAAAGATAGATGAGCGATTAATAGAATGTTCATGTGGCAAAGTAAATTATTATAGATTCTTATGTTTCCACCCACGAAACACGAATTATGTAATTCTACTAAATCATTGCGAAGAGCCTGAAAGGTTTTATGTTCAACATCTTATAGACCGATTTTATATAGATTACACAACTCGTGATATAATTACTTATCGTAGAGATTATGCCATTAAGAAACTCAAAGAGTTTGAACAAGCATTATCTGAAATTAAAGGAGTTGAGGAATGAAAGATATTATTCTAAAGAAGATCAATCGAGCAGCATTCAAGTATTCAGACTATATATCAGCTTGTGATAAGATAGCGAGAGAAGCTCAAAAACACATTGATTGGAGCGATAGAGTTTCGTGTGAATACTATCCGGCTGATGGTATATGTGTAGAAATTGAAGAACACGTTTGTCATGCTTTCACATTCTTTGAACTTGTAGAAGAAGCCAAAGATGGAATGATTAGTGAAACACTATATATTAGAAATTGTATTTGAATGAAGTAGCCTTTTATTTGTTATACTTAATAGAATAAATTATATTTGCATTTGACATGAGAATAATTAGAACACATTCAGGAAAGGAAGTCAAGATCTTTGCTGAAACTTTTGAGAACGAAGCATACGATCAGATTAAGAGGCTGGCTAATTATCCTGCCTATGAAAACTCTATTATACGAATAATGCCAGATAGCCATGCTGGTAAGGGGTGTACTGTTGGTACTACAATGACAATAACCGATAAAGTAACGCCAAACTTGGTAGGTGTTGATATTGGTTGCGGTATGCTTACTGTAGAATTGGCAGATCAATATATAGACTGTGAGAAATTGGATTCCATTATAAGGGAAACGGTTCCCAATGGGTTTAATATACATGATACTCAAAAGGCAAATTTTGATTTTTCAAACCTACGATGTGCAAAGCAAGTAGATTTAAATAGAGCTTATCTCTCACTCGGTACACTTGGAGGCGGTAATCATTTTATAGAGGTGGATTATTCAGAAAGAAACCATAGGTACTATTTGGTTATTCACTCTGGCAGTAGAAAGTTGGGAGGCGATGTTTGTAAACACTATCAAAATTTGGCTGCAAATACAGAAAGTGATCGGGCGATTGAAGTACGCAATACTATTGCCAGATTGAAAGCAGAAGGCAGGGAAAGGGATATTCAGGAAGCGATTAAGAATATTTCAATTCTTGGTAAGGACAAAGAGCTGGCACATCTTTCAGGTGGTGATTTTCACGACTATATTAATGACATGGCAATAGTGCAACGTTTTGCTGTACTTAATCGTGCTACTATGGCAGCGATTATCATTAAGGGGATGGGATTTACTGAGGTAAATAGATTTGAAACCATACACAACTATATTGATTTTAGCCGTATGATCCTTAGAAAAGGTGCTGTGAGTGCTGAATTAGGCGAGAAGCTATTAATACCTATAAATATGCGTGATGGTTCCCTTATCTGTGTTGGGAAAGGAAACCCGGACTGGAACTATTCAGCCCCACATGGAGCCGGACGTTTGATGAGTAGGAGTAAAGCAAAGGAGTTGCTTAGTATGGAGGAATACCAAGAATCTATGAACGGAATATATACCACTTCTGTAAGTAGAGCGACAATAGATGAAGCCCCACAAGCGTATAAGTCTATGGAAGAGATTAAAAATGCTATCACTGATACAGTTGAGATCATTGATGCGATAAAGCCAATATATAATTTTAAAGCATCAGATTAGAACGCTTTAATAAATGGAATGGATTATGAAGTTACCGAAAGTTATTCATGTAGAATTGAGAGAGCCGTACAGTGGAAAAAGACACTTCTATTTCGGCTCTATTGCTGCGATCTTTGACGAGCTTTCAGAGGAACAAATAGGTATCAAGAAAGAAGTCTTTGGAACGTAGATCTAAGTCGGGTTGAGTATCAAAACAAGTATTGTACAATCCGTATGGGATTTATTAAGCGAAAAAAAACTTTTAGAGGTAATTTTAAAAAAGGAGGTAGTTTATGAAAAAAGAGAGGATAAGACACGAGTTCTGTATTCAATGTGGAGATCAATATGTGAGTGAATGGAGTGAGCCACAATTTACAAGCTATTACCTCAGTACATTTGATGATGTACACCTTTTCCGCTATAGAGAACTTGCAGAAAAAGAAGCTGTAAAATTCCCTGGATCCGAGATAAAAAAAATAAAGCAAACCATAATAACAGAGTTGGAGGAATAACAATGTTAGGTGCAATAATAGGTGACATTGTAGGCTCACGATTTGAGTTTAACAATACGGATAATTATAACTTTGAGTTGTTTACGGAAGAAAGCACTTTTACAGATGATACGATTTGTACTATTGCTATTGCGGACGCTATCAACAATGGGGAACACTACGAAGATACGTTACTGAAATGGTGTAGAAAATATCCAAACCCTAAAGGAGCATACGGAAACAGCTTTGCACGTTGGATAGCCTCAGATACACCACAACCATATAATAGCTTCGGTAACGGTTCTGCAATGAGGGTTAGCCCCGTAGCTTGGTTCTTTGACGACTTATATAGAGTGAAGAAAGAAGCGGAAGAAACCGCTATCGTAACCCATAACCACCCGGAAGGCATAAAAGGAGCTGTAGCGATTGCGCACGCTATTTACTATTTGCGCACTACCAAAAACTATCCGGGCTTGAAAACGAAATGCAAATGTACTATCCTATGTTTATGATCGGAAACTATTACGCTGGGGTATTTAATGAAACTTGCCAGGGAACTGTACCTATTTGCCTGAAAATTATCATTTCCAGTAATTCTTTTGAGGATGCAATAAGGAAGGCTATTTCGTGGGGAGGTGATAGCGACACTATCGGTGCTATTGTAGGATCTATGGCAGCAGCTATCTATGAGATCCCTAAAGAAATAGTAGATCATGTATTCAATTTGTTGCCTATTGATATGCTTGATGTTATAGGTAACTTCTATCATAACTTAAACAATAAATAAGATGGCTGATAACTGGAACAAAGCCGGATTCTTTTCTGGCATAACGGAAGATTATTCAAATTACCATTGGTACAAAGGAGAAAAAGAGAATCCGTATAAAAGTGATACTTTTCACCCTTTGGCAGCTTCTTTTTGGGAGTATGAGAAGGAGTTTCATTATTCCTACTTGGATGCTTGCGACACAAAAAAGCCTTTAGATGAAGCGTACAAGGAATGGAAAGAGCAACTATTATCAGAGCATTTACCAGGTAAAAGCCCGAATCCAGAAGGAGATACAACCAACTGGGAAAAATCGTTTGAAACAGGTAAGAGGGAGGTGTAAAGCCTTCCTCTTTTTTGTGTCGTGCCTAAATTAATAACATAAACGGATTAATTTTCTCATAAATAGCACTATATTTGCAGTTAGAAATAAAATATGAACTAATATAGCATTGGCTATTGTTGCGAGGATCAAGAAAACGACCAAATTTCAAACAGCCCTCAGAAACAATGTGCTAATGCCTGCGCTATGGCGTGGGCATTACTCTTGTATGGGCTGTTGGGTACTTGGTCGTCCCTCTTGATCGTGCAGAGTAAGCCCACGTTTTTTGTGGTTTATGGGTAGCCAATTTTAATAGGTTATTAACCTCTAAATTGCACGATATGAAAAATTTATTCTTATTTTTAATGTGTCTTATAACTTGTAACTCTATTCATGCTCAAAAAATTGTCAAAGACGAAATAGATGAGTTTACAGGTAATCGAATAACTGAAACAAATTACATTAGCTTTAGTGATGGTTTTACTTGCGCTTTGCATAAGTTAATAATACAATAATTTTAAAGACTACCTATAATTGCGGTGATAAGTTTATAGCATGGAAAAAGGAGCCGATTTAATGCTCAAATTAGAAAACGATAGTATCATTACATTAAACAACGAAGAGGATGCCGTTGCTGAATATTGGAGTCTAAATCTTGGAAAAACCTTTATTGAGCATTTTAATCTTAAAACAAGATATATTATTCCAGATGAAGTATATACTTTGTTGAAAACGAATAAAATTCGGATGGTTAGATTTTACACTACAGATGGCTATATAACTGAAACTGTATCAGAAAAACGAGCAAAAAAATACTGAAGCTATTTAGTTTGTTGAAGTAAAATTGTATGTTTTCATCTGTTGAGAGCTGATGATAGCTGCTTTAGGGCAGTTCAGAGCCATTGCCAGCGTTGGTAATGGCTCTTTCTTATATCTCTTCCAGCTCAACTACCCAGCCTTTTCCAAAGCCATATTTTCGTGTTTCTTCCTGATAAACATTCAGCACCTTAAAACGGGATCCGGCACGAAACACAATTTCATCTTCACTGGCATAATGGGAAATGGCTTTTACATCTACACCCTTCTTACTTTTGATAACCAGCATTAGGTTATCTCCAAAGATAGCAGTTCTATCAATATTGGTAGTAGAGGACATGAAGGCTTTGTTTACATAGGGTTGCCCGGATGATAGACACGCTTTCATTTCTTGAATATACTTATCCAGCTTCATTGCGTCAAAGCTGATCCCTGAGAATACAGTACCATTATAGCGAGGCATTTTTTCTAAGGCAGCATTACAAGCCAGATAATATTTTTGGCATAATCCCCCATAATCTTGTATTTTGCCAAAGTACGGATCTACAATACCATAACCGTAATTATTACACCACTTGGAACCGTATGTATAGCGGTTTATCAAAGCAAGCTCATCTACGGATATACCCGTTTTTTTGCTATAACGCTCCATTGCTCCAGCTTCACTACTATAGTTCTGCCAGCGTCCACCAATGGCGTTATTAGCACTATGATTAACTGGCGCATTTATATACTCTTCCAGTGCTTTTTTGCCAATTCCTCAGTTTCTCCATTCAGCTTAACCAGCTTGCCTTGTTTTGACACATATTTTAAAGCCAACTCCTTTTTATAATCAGCAAGCCGGACATAACAAGCACTTACTTCACTATTCCACTGACTGCCGTATAGATCCATAGCCTTATCATATTCAGATTGGAGCCGTGCTATTTCCAGCTTTTCTTGTTCTGTAGCGTAAAGATCCAAAGTGGATCCGTCCGCACCTTGTTTAACCAGCTTTGCGAGCCGAGCCTTTTCTATTTCTTGTATTTTGGCAGTCGCTTTTGCTGTCAAGGCTTGTATCTCATTTGCAGTCGCTTCATTGGCTATAGCCTCATTCAGTTCTGCCAGAATCGAATTTAACGGTTTACTCTTGCTTTTATAGTTCAAAATAGGCTTGGCAGCATTTACGGCTTGTTGGTATTGAAATTTTGCCTCAACTATAGCCAACTCTTTTTTAAGCATTTTCACCATTTCGGGAGAAGTCGGGAATTTATTCTTTTCCTCAACCCAATTAGCCTCAAACTTAGCTTCTTGATTTGGTACTCCAAATCACCAGTAGAGATTTTTGCTTTGAATGAATCGAAAGCCTCATATAGCTTTTGTACGTTTTCTTCCCCATATTGAGCAACCAGCCCTTTGTAGTGTTTTTGCTCAGGTGTGAGAGGATGCAAGATTTCTTCTATATCCGTATAGTTATCCTTGACGAAATAGGTAGAGTGCCTTTTGTTTTGGCTTCATTCATGCGATCTTCGTTATCCTTTACCCATTGTACAAATTCATCTGGAAACTCCGTTATTTGCCCTTTCTTGCTTATTTCTTCATCCTCTCCAGCCAGGATCTTGTTAAGCATATCCTCTATATCATCTTCACCAGCTAAGATCGGGATCATGTAACACCGACAATTCGGATGCCAGCCAGTCCATTTAAACGTTTTGGGATATTTGCCAGCAAGCTCATCGCAAATATCATGGCATGGGTGGTTGTTTGACAGCTTGATTTCATAGCCAATTATAAAATCTAATTGCCCCCATCGTTCAAAATCAGCAGTTCTGTAGGCTATATTGGTTTCTGTACGTGCCAAACGTTGGGCATTACGGTATGAAGATCTATATACACCACGTCCAGGATGATATTTCTTTGGGTTATCATCTACCCATTTATAACTTTCGGTTTCTTTGTCATATACCCTACGTTTCCATACACGACCATACACAGTATTTCCGTTTTCATCCTCACCGACCTTTATTCTGAATCTTCTGTAAAAGCGATCAGGATCTTGTAGGTAGGTCTGTATTTTGGAAGCTAACTTGTTGGCTCCTGTACCCTCTCCTATAGCCAAATCCAAGCAGTTTTCAAGCTCTTCTTTAAATTGTCCTGTGTACCTCCATACCTTTTGTGATAGGCTTAGCCTTCTTCTCCAGTTTTCCGAGCAAAGAAAGCGTCCATAGCCTCCATATTGCGCTTAAAGAATCGGGTAAAGTGGTTATCATTGATAGAGTTTTCACCGAACACACTTTTTACCAGCTCATCGTTATGTTGGTTGGAAAGCAACCATTCATTTTGCACGTCATTCCTTATCTCTTGATACAAACGGCTGTACATTCTCTAAATATGGCTGTAGCCTCATCACTATAGCCATATTCGGAGAAAGAGAATGGTTTACCTTCTTCCAACTCCGTACCTTTTACCAGGTTAATAATCTGGAGTAAGTAGTTTTGATAAATCGCACGTACATTAGCTGCGTACCCTTCTGTACGTTTAAACAGCTCTTTTTGTAGCTGCGTGGAATTGACGTATTTAGTTTTTGCCATTGCGCTTTAACTCAAAGTGTTCACAGTGATCTTTGTTTAAGAATTTAGAGTATTTGAAGAAAGGGCACCGACAAAGGAAGAACTCACCTTTATAATCCTTCTCGTGCCAGTCGTAAGAGTGCTTGCAATCCCTACAATGGTACTTTGTTTCTGATAGTTTTACTTTCTTTGCCATTATTCACCTCCACCGAACACATCTATTCTGTTTAACTCCTGCTGTTTAGCTATGGCTTCTAAATCTTCCTGCTTCAAACGCTCAATTTCCGTTTTTGCATCTTTGATAAGGTAGCTCATTTCCACATAAGTTTGTCGGCTCATCGCTCCATCGTTATACTGCTTTGATATATCAGCAAGAATATCGCTCACATCTTCACCGAATGGCTCTTGAAACTCATGCCCTAACTGTAATGCTTCATATTCGGCTTTGTGCTGGTAGTCCAAAACATTACCCAGAATAGCACGTAGCAAATTACCCGTTCTATTCATGTAATTATCGTGGGTTTCCTTTCGTTTCTCAGCTTTAATCACTGCAAGAAGCATTACTTTCTGATAGCTTTAGCAGACAGATTGCCCAAACTCTTCATATTGTCAAAATCTATGTTAGGAGTGAAAGATTTTGAAAGAATATGCTTATCCAGCCGTTCGTATTCATTTGCCTTGCTTTGTGAAGCCTGATCCCATGTAAGGTATTCAATCTTACCACCATTCTTTAGAATGAATAGTTTTGCCTCTTCTTCTGCTTTAGGCAAGCTGTTAAGCACTTCTGCGGTTGCTACCATTGCCGGGTTAGCAAATCTATCATTTACATCTGCATCTGTAGATTCCATGCTTTCTACACGGTGTATCATGGGCTGTGTTCCTTCATGCTCTAACTCTTGTTCAAAGAGGATAACGGGAATTTTCCCTATCACATTAGGGATTGCCTTCACTTCCCAACCTACACTAACACGCTTACAGTAGTAAACCGTATCATCTTTGTAAATATCCACATGGTAAATGCTCCGATTGCCGGATTCATTCAGATAATACCCCCAAGCAAAAGCAGTCATACGCTTATACTGATCTTTGATAAGGTAAATATCATCACCGTTTTGTTTAGATAACACATTCAATAATACATCTGGTTTTCCTTCTTTATTTCGGAACACATGAAATAGCATAGCGGAAGTACCTCAGCACCAGCAACACGTTTAGCCTCTCTTACATTGGCGTTGAAGCGTAAACGCTCCAGCAGTTTTATATATTGCTCAAAAGCATAATCAGTACCCTTGCTTCTTTGCGTCCATTTTACTGGTCTGCCATATAAGAAAACAAGCGCAATTTCATTGATAAAAGACTGATAGGGGATAGGAATTTTCCAACGCTTTTGCCATCTAAGGAAATTCCCTTTCTTATCATAAACGGCTTTATCTTGCCTTTTCATAACCTCATGGTTTTCTACCTTGTACTCCAGCAAGGCTTTTTCAGCAAAGCCGGAACGATCTTGCATATAGTTCAAGGCTCTTGAAATATCCTTAGCCTCCAACAAAGACGTAAAATTTTGCTGATAGCCTACAGCAGCTTTTACTTCATTCTTGATAACATTAAAAAATCCCATAATTCAAATTTTTAAATAACTCCTAATCTTGCTTCTATATCATCTGGTATATCATACTCGTTATAGTCAAACCAACAGCGCATTAAAAACACATCTCGCCAGTCTGGAGAACATCTAATTTCCTGCTTGATTTCCTCTTTCGGTTTTAGCTTTAATTTGCCTTCTCCGTCCACATCCCACGTTTGCAACTGCTCCAGTTCAAGGATAATTTGCTCTTTGTCTGCCGAGCTTAACAGTTCCTCATTGATCCCAATCTCTGAGGCGTTTATGTGTTCTGCCAGCTTGTAACCGCATTGTGTTTGCAAGTTCTGGTAGTTCTCATCCTTTAAAGCACGACTGTTATTTACAAAACCTTGTATGTCGCAATTATCCACCACGCCACCACCTACACCGTCCTCATCAGCGATACACCGCCATTTAGGTATTCTGTATTTTTTCTGGAAGTGTTGAATACATTTCTGTATGTCCGTAGTTTTACTTAGTGGAAAGCATTTTAAGTCTATAATCGTATAACCATCCCAAACGCAAATCCGGGCGTAATCGGATCCAAATCGGGCTATATCTGCTGTTATATAGTTTTTCCCATTGGTTATTGATAGCAGATTATTAAAAATGGCTGTGATCGCATCGTGAGAACAAAGCGCATTGGGGTTGTCGTCATACTCCCAATTACCTTTTAGCAAACGCTCTCTTTTAACCTTATCTTTGGTTGTTCTCAAACCTTCTATGTAGTCTGGATCTATGAAGGGGTTTTCTTGTACCAAACAACCCAGATAGTACATATACTCAGGCAATATGCCTTTCTTGAATGGAGTGTAAAAGGTATCATACATCCAGTTCTTTTTAGGGTTACACGTGATAAACAACTTCGTTTTAACCCTAACTCATTATTCAAGTGGCGACCTACACGAGTTTTAAGAGTGTCATAAGCACCGAAGTTTACTTCTCCACCTTCTTCTATCCAACCGCCAGTATATTCTATAGATCCGTATCTTTCATAAAAAGGATCTCCAGGCTTATACATCAAATCCAGCAAATCTATACGGGATCCGTTATAAAACTCTATATAGTTATACTGCCCATTGTATTTGTACAAAGTATCTTCTACTCCGTATTGGTTACAAACCTTATAGAACGTTATTAAGGTAGATTGGGTAATACGCTTTAACTCAGCTCGACCAATAAACCATTTGGAACCTGGATAACAAAGGCACATAAAAAGAAGCCAGGCAGCACCAGTCCACGACTTAGCACCACCAGCACCACCACCATACAAAAACTCTGCGTGCTCATTGTCTGTAAGGATCTGCAAAGCCTTTTCCTGCTTTTCGTGCTTCTTTCCATCCTTAACAGTAATGAAGTCAAAACAGCCACGTTTAAACAGCTCTATTTTGACTGCAAGAGCCATTGGTATTTGTATGTTTTTATTTTTTGCCATTCATCTTTTCTAATAGTCCATGATAAACCAAAAGATCTTCGGTTGAAGTTTGGATAGATCCGGCTCCAGTCCACCAGACACATTAGCGTTTATATCCCCTTCTATCGGTTGGGCTGCTTTGCCAAAATTCTATCGAATATCATTTCAACCGTTGAAGTCCGACCAAAGCGAATATCTGTGAAGATCGCACTGATAATATTGCACACCCAAATAGGAGTAGTGCTATCTTCTCTGTTTGCGTCAGCCATGATTTTATTTAGCTCTCCTTTGGAGCGTTCAAGAAGAAACCGAATTGTTTTATAATAGTCCTCTTTGCTCAGCTCATAATCTACTTTTTTACCTGTAAGCTCTTTGAGCTGTTTATACATTGAGGGCTTCCGACCATTTTTCTTTGGCTGGTTTTCGCTTGTGAATCTATTCCCTATGTTATTGCCTTTCTCAAAGAGTGCCATTCCGTTGTTTATTCGTTGTTTTTGGTGTATATATACACCAATTAAGGAAAGAAAAAATCAGATAGGAACTCCCACCTGATTAATTCTTTACCTGGTTAATTTATCATTGTTCCTTTTGTTCCTGCTCTTGGTACTTTGCCCAAAACCAGGCTATCATATCACCGTTGTAGTTGTCTATGTAATCATCTACAGCGTCCAACTCATCCGATAATGCTTCGGCTTTGTCTATTACGTCATTGAAGGCTTCTTGTTCTTCTTCCGTAGCCATAAACGGATCGTACTTTTCATTTAGCTGCTTTTGAATAAGCTGCTTTTGCAAATCGGTTAATTCTATTTTATCCATAGCTCAATATTTTATTGCATTTTCCGCAAATATACGTTATAATTTATACTTCTTGATTATATCTTTAGCTGCTTTTGTGTACTTATCTGCCTTACCATGAACGGCTTTTGTACATACTTCTGCCCAGAACTCGTTTACATTGGTTTTGGCATATTTACCATAACCTTGTTTCGACTTATCATTACCCCATTTCTTATAAAGGCTGTTTATGCTTTTACTTGCTGCCTTTGCATTGGGGCTTGTTAAATGGTTGTTCCAAGTTGCGTGCGCCAGCTCGTGAGTAACAATATGTGCTACTGGCTTGTTGGTTTTCGTCAAGTGTCCGCTTTTGTAGCCTTTTTCAGCCCATTTAGCAACGCTTTGGGTTGTGGTGTTTTTCCCATTGAAAACGGATTTATTCAAAACGACTTGTTTAGATACTCCATTTTGGGAAATATGCACTCCACCCGTACCAGCCTCCAGTTGTCCGATCTTAATATCTTTCTGTCTTACTCCCAAAACAGAGTGAAAACGTGAGATACTTTCTTTTACAGTCTTGTACACCTTCGGGTTCTTAATTGAAGCCAAAGGTTCCAGTTTGCCTACCTTACCTTTGTAGTTTGAATCGCCATTCGGCAAACCTCCATTACTTCCGCTTGTTTTTGCCATCTTTTTTTGAACTTTTATCGTTAATAAAGTCCTGGACGTAAACCAGGCTGTTGTCTATGCAAAACTTTCTGATCTCATCACCACCGCCATACACAAGCAAGTTAGGAGTTTGCAAGCCGGATATTTCTTTGGCTACTTCAAGCTCTCCTTTCAGATATTCCAACCGACCAGCATAGCCACGAGTGAAAAAAGCGTTATACCCTTTTGGTAAGCCCAGTTTATTATACTCTTTGAACTTCACAGAAACATTCAGATCTGCGTACACCTTGATACCGCACTCTTGAAAGTATCGGCTTATCCAACGTTTCTTGTAAATCTGTTGTAAACCGTAAGCTATCGGGGTTGTATCGTAAACGGAAAGGTTCGGCTCTACCAACGCTTTTACACCACTGGTTAGCACCTTGATCGGATCTTTCCAAATAGCTTCAAAGCGATAATCATCTACATAGAAGTGGTAAGTAGCAACATCTTTCCTTAATCGGCTATCAGCTCCCCAGGGGGCAAAAGGCAAAAGAAGTTTTCCGGCTTGTTCTTCCAGCAACAAATTAGGAATGTCAAACTCATTATTGCTCTCATACAAACAATCGTTAAGCATGGATCTGTAAAAATCCTCTTTTTCATCCGCTATCGGATCATCTTCCGAGCCTTCCTCTTTCTCGTTGTCCTCTTGTTCTTCATCGGCTGCTTCCTCATCTTCCGGCTGTTTATCCTCTACTGGAATATCTAAACCGATAAAAGAGAAATCAGCTTGTTGCTCCAATCTCCAAGCTGTAGCTTTTCAAAATCCCATTCACCATTGTTGATGTTATCCCTTAGAACTATATCCGCTTCCTGCTCTTCGGTCAGGTTGTGGTACAAGATTGTCGGCACTTCCGATATTTTCAGCTTCTTTGCAGCCTTTATCCGTTGGTGTCCTGCCAGTACATATAACTTTCCTTCACGCTCAGATAAGGCAATAGGGCGGTGCTTCCAGAAACCATTTATGCGGATGGAATCTACCAAACGCTCTAAATCTCTCTTGCTTATCTTTCGTGGGTTATCATCCAACAGAGTTAGATCCGAGATTTTACGGTAAACAATCTCTATCTCTTCCATGTTAAACCTCCTTTTCAAATTCAGGAATACGGGCAATCTTTCTGAAAGCCTCCACAAAGCGCATCAACAGATAAAGTTTCCGCTTCCCTAAAAACATAACCTTATGCCCGTCCGTCATTCTGCCTACAGCGTAAAATTTTCCTCTATAATGCAATGGCAACGGGAATTTATCATACACATAGATACAACCGTTCTCTATACTCGTGATCGTTGCCACCCTATTAAACTTACCATCAGATATACGGTAATAGATTTACCTGGTGTAATCGGATCATACGGTAGGAAAAGATTTGCAAAGTGCATAGCGGTAATGAATACCGCCAAAGCACCTGCTACTATAAAGATAGTTGTCGTAATAGTCATAATATCAATGTTATCAATTAATGCAAAGATATAAATTTTGGTGTACATATACGCCAACAAAGAGCAAAAAACATCTAAAAGCCAAATACTAACATGGCAGCATCCCTACTATGCTCGTTGGTTTGCTTTTTCCATCCCGTAAGCTGCTTGAAATATTCCTGGCTCATCTTTGTTATATTCCGTTTAGGAGCAACCATTTCAAACTCAATACCAAGTTCGGTAAGGTAATCTTCCCAAATTGTAGCATCACGTTTTACGGATCCTACACCTTGTAGCCTCTTCCGTTCCTCTTCACGTGTCATTCTCTCTGTACCAAACCATGTGCGTTGTCGTGGATCCTCCACTCTTACTATGACTTTATCGCCTACACCCGTCTTTTGCATATCCGCATAAGACTGAACAACCGCCATAGCCCTATGAATAGGCATTTGTTTTACCATTTCCAAAGAACGCTTTCGGTTATCCCAGATAGCAATCCCGGTATGTACACCTGTATCAATCCCTATATAGATCATTCTTTCCCTTCCTCAAATTCAACATCTGTCGTATCGCTAAAAGATCCTGGAATCTGATAAAGCACTACGGTATTATCGCTAATCTGCTGTTCCCTTGAAGGCATTAGCATTGTCATAAGACAATTATTCGGAGCGTATTTATAGCGAATCTCCTTAATCATTGGCAAACCTATAGGATGTTGGCTGTGAATAGCAACGCTCAGAAGATTATCAGTCATTTCAACTTTGACAATAGCGCAACCATGAAGGAATGTACCAAACCTATATTCCCCGAACTCATCTTTTGTAAACGGATCGCTTTTTGCAGTTGATTCAAGTTCTTTTATAACTCCGGGTTAAGTTTCTTCTTTTTCCAATACTGAGGAAGTTGAATATTAATCTTTTCCATAACATTACATTTTATATGGTGAAACAATATCGTAAATAGATTTGCATACTTGAATGTCATACAAGGCATCATGTAGCCGGCTTTCGTCTATTTCTATACCGAGTACCTTTGCTACAGTTCCTTGCTTGAAATTTTCCATCTGTGAGCGTTGAGAAGCCAGATAAGGAGTTGCCAAAACCATTACATCTATAGAATTACTCCAGAAGTAAGATCCGAAATATTTATCCCCATTCTGTAAAAACCATGCACGGAGAAACTGGTTATCAAATGAAGCATTATTATAACCAGCAAGGAAAAACTTATCCTGCTTATTGTACTTATCCACGTATTTGTTCAAAATAGCCGTAAATTGTCCGTACACATACCCCATTGCCGGATAAGATAGGATCTGCTCTTTGGTTACACCAGCCACATCTAAAGCCTCTTGTACTATTTCCGCTTTAGGGTTAGGCTGTACCTTGAAATCAAAGGTTTCTTTTACTTCACCGTCTATAACGATCATACCGCTAATTTGGTGGATCCCATGTTTGTTTACTAACGTTCCTGTAGTTCCAGGTCAAAAAACACTACTTTCATTTACTCATTTTTTTATATTGTTTCATTGCATTACTCAAACTCTCTGTTTTATCAAGAAGGATAGCCAGCTTATCCACATCTACCATAACACCGCCATCCAGATAAGCCCATACCTTACGGAGTGCCTGAGCTATCTCTTTGGCTTCCTTAGCCTCTTTCTGTACAGCGTTAATCTCTTTATTGGTAACAGTCCTTTTCCCTTGCTTTTCGGCTAATTCTACGGCTTTTCTCGTGGCGTTTACTTGTTCCTCTTCCGTATCGTAATTGGCTACAATGTCCTTAGCAGCAGAAGCCGATATTTGTTTGTTTATAATACGTTCCTGAATCTCTATAGGGAGATCCATTAGGGATAAACATTTACTCACAAAAGCCGGAGATTTTTTAAACTTTTCAGCTATCTCATTTTGGGTATATCCGAACTCTTCTTTAAAGCGTTTGAACATGATACCGCACTCATATTCAGAAAAACGCTTTCCCTCATTTCTCATCATCTGCTCGATTAGAAGCTCTTCCGTACTTGTGTCTTTAGGCAGCTTCAAAGCCTTAATGTAAGGAATGTTTGTACCCTCTTCAATCGCAAGCATGGTAGCCCGATAGCGTCTTTCACCATCCACCAGCTTGTACCGTTCTATACCGTCCTCATCTTTGAAAGGAAGTACGGTAATAGGGTTAAGAACTCCTTTAGCCTTGATTTGCTCCTTTAATTCCTCTAAATCGAAATCTCTACGAGCATTGAAATCATCCATTACCACTATGTTACGTGGATCTATCTGGAAAATATCAGTTCTTTTTGTTGCATTAGTTTCCATTATTTCGTTGTTTTTTCGTAAAACTTACATGGCTTCTTTCTTGCAGTTATCCTCTTAGAAAGTTTACAGCAATACATCTGACCGACTTTTGGATTACTCCAGAAGTGATTACACTCGCTACAATGCCTATCGTCATTCATCACAATACTTTGAAAACGTGGAACACAAGCGAACCACCACACATTTGAAAAGTTCCTATGTATTCCAGCCTATCACTGTCTGGAACATTATGCCCTGTGCCATGCACTCTGATATGCACATTCTCTTTTTCCGAATTAGGATCTACCATAGCCCATATACAAGGAACTCCGTTCTGATTCTGTACTGTCAGGATCTTAGCACCAACTGGCATTACAATATCCTGATCGTCTGTTATTTCAATCGCATATTTATAAATCTTCTTCATAGCTTTAGTATCTAAATCCTGTAAAATGAATAACTACACCTTCAAAAACATTCTCTTTGTTGTTCCCGAAAAACCATTCTACAAAGTCCTCTACGCTCAGACCATCATTTTTCGCTACTTCATGGATTGAAACTTTCTTGTTGTCTATCCATATTTCAGGGTAAGCATCCTCAGAGCTATATGTCATGGTTACGTGTTGCAGTCCGATTTTGGGTAATTGGGCTATTTCCTTTTGCTCCGAATTATACGGTCTGCCAGTCCATTCACGTATTGAAAGATATTTTTTACCAGAAACAATATCTTTATACCGTCCATCCCATACATTTTTTGCGTTGTATCGGATTGTATGGATCTTACTTTTGTCTTTCAACTTCTTTTCAAAGTCTGTAGCTTCGCCAGCTTTGCTATGAGTTACGGGGAAAGACTTGCATAAGGTCAATATTACTTTTTTCTTTTCCATCTTAATTGTTGAGTTTTATATATTTACCAGGTATATTAGAATATTCCAGTATTTTTGCGTTTTCCTCACCAAAGGCTATAAGAACGCTACCGCACCCTGGGCTATCTCCTTGCGTACCATCTGGTCGATAGAATTTTATTCTACCCTTCACAAACATTATTGCACTTGCATTTGGGAAAATGAGATCTTGAAACATCTTACTATCACAGCGATTAAAAAGCAATGCTATACCGTTGTTGTTCCTTACCATCTTTTCCACAAATCGCTCAATAAGAGGACGTGAATACGGAGGATTTAACCATACTCTTACCCCCCCCCATTCAGTTTTTAAACCATCCTCAGAAGGCGTTATATGTCTTTTGGCGGTGTTCCACAAACGGTTTTCAGGAGCGCATGGATCAAGATCAAAACTCCCTAAAGCGTCCACTATCCATTTGGGAGTGTACCACTCATCCGTTGTCTGCTTACTTCGTTCAAAACTCGTATTCATAATGTTTACTTGGTAAATTTTAATATTCCTTTCCGTGTTTATTTTCCCTGCCTTCGTTGTAATACATCTTTTGCTCAATATGCCACAGTAAGTTAATTTTGAGAATTTCGGATAATCTTCGTATCTGGTGAAGAGCATAGTTAATCTGTTCTTCCTGAGAATATTTATAGTTCACTAAATCTTTTACGATAGCATATATATTTTCTGTAAAACTTTTTTTAGGAGTAACTACGTGTTGCAAACAGAATCTATTTAAATTCAGATTATTTGCTCCGGCAAGATCCAGTAATCGAATAGCAGCATCCGCTAATTCATCTTCTACTGTATCTTTCACATACTCTTCAAAGTTTTCTCTGAAATACTTGTTTTCATGGTGGAAAGTACGATCATCGAATATTGTTTCTTTTCTGTTGGCTGGTACTCTTGCAAACTTATTTCTTCTATGGGCGTTCACAGCTTCCATAAGCTCCGAAATAACCAGGCAAAGAAAGTGCTTATCGCTTGGTCTGCCTTCCCAAAATCCATGTTTTACAGCGTTGGAATGGGCTTTGTCTTTTAACTCGTTCCAATTTATCTCACTCATTTTCTATAACTCTTGTTTGGTAATAAATACGTTCAAACATTTCTTCCATCCGATCAGCTATTCTTATACCGTAACGTTCCCCAAAATCGGAATCTTTGAGATTGGAAGTTGCGATAGTGAATAACTGTCTATCATATCTGGCATAAAGCAGTTCTACCACTGGTGAGAACTCGTTACCCCAACTTTTTACACTTGCTGGTTCAGTTCCTATATCATCAATAAAAAGCAGTTCTTGATTTTTGAGCTTATTGAAGTACATAGGATCATTAGCCACATTTTTTGCCAAATCCAAAGCTGAAACCCGGAATACACCTTTTCGCTCACTGGATATGGAGCTATTGTGTAGAATACCGATAAGGTTACAAATCGCCTTGCCTAAAGTAGATTTGCCGGATCCTACTATTCCATATAGCAGCAATCCTACTTTATAATCGCCAGTAAGCCATTTTGCAGCCTTTTCTATTTTCTCCAGTGTTTCCTTATCTTCCTGAAACGGAATACGCCTTTTGCGCACCTCATGCTGATAGCACATAAGCAGCATTTCCTGAACTGTTTCCTTAGAATATCCTTCTATTCTAAATCGTGTTTCTGTAGTCGTTTCCAGTTGCCGATCCAGGATCTTTTGAAGCTGATTCTTTATGTTTATATCCATACTTTTGTATTTCTTCGTTATATCTATTTACTACCCAGTTTAGTATGGCTCTATAGTCAGAACTATACTTTTTCCCTTTTGATCCTTTATAGTTATCAAGTATTTCAATCATCCGTTTGGCTCCTTCCTCAGAATATTCAGCGCATAACTTAGCGTATTCATCCTTGTTAGTGTTACGAACTCAGCATACTTGTATTTTTTTGCTTCTCAGCCTTTTTTTGCTGCTCTGGCGTTAAAGGTGGTGGGCTTTCTTGTGGAAACAGTAAACTTCCTGTTGCGGTTGTTGGGGCTGCTCTTGTAGGATCGTTTCTGCTTCTGCTTTTGGAATGAAACCCTTGCCTTAGTGATCTCACCCCCTTTCTTACCTGCCAGCCTTCTTTTCTCACTTATCAGGTTGTCTTTTACCATACGCCTACTATAAATAGCTCCATCTTCCCGAACTTCACACACCTTGTTTTCTATCAAAGAATCTACCCATTTAGAAGATCCTGAGCAATCCGTACCTATGATACGGGCTATATCCTCTTTCGTACAAGGCTGTCCGTTTGGCATAACCATAACACCACGTTCTACACTTTCCCACATATAGCATAACATATCCATCCACAAGCCCCTAACGTCTGGTGGAAGTACCCTTAATTCAGGACACCTCAACCAATCGCCAACATAGAAAGGCATAGGAGTTTCTTGTTTTCTTGCCATAGAGAGAATTTTTAAGGAAGCCGGGATAATTCCCAGCTTTCCTATAATTATGTTTGAACGGTTACACTTCCAGAATTGCAATATCGGGGGCAATATCCTTGATCTTATCCAGCACTTCATCAATACACTTATCTCTGTAACTTTCCATCACTTCATTTGCTCCTGGCGAAACAAGTTGCAAAAACACTTCTCCATTTGTCAGATAATGATCGAACTCAATTTCGATGGGCTGTTTTGCAGTTCCCTTGAAGATAGCCATGTTTACGGTAAAGCTCTTCGGCAAATTACTTTCTACCTGGCAACGGTAAACATCAGCAACGGAACCAGAAGGATCTCTTTGTTTCTCAATCTCTGCCTTTGCTTTTGCATTGAAGTTTTTGAGATTGGAAACAAGTACCATGCACTTTTCTTTATCTTCAAACAAACCACGATTCAGACGCAAGAATTGTCCTAATTTGGCAGGGATCCAGCCCTTTTCACCATCATTAATACCGAACTTCTCAAACGTTTCAGATACTTCAACCGTACCAGTGAATGTGTTTTTATTGTAATAATCATCTTCGTTTACAGTGAGCTGAATTGTCATTTTCTCACGATTCACAACGACATTTGCACGTTTCTGATCTACAGTACCTATTCGCTTGGAAAGCCATTCATACGGAGTGGAGATAGTGCCGGAAACACTGATCTTTTCCGGGGCTTTGGTTGCAAGCGGTTGTTGTGCTTGTGCTGCGTCACCAAGTCTATAAACTACTTCAATAGGTTTCTCTCCAGTGTAATGTTCGATGTTAATGTTCAAACCTTTGTTTTTTTCTTCCATAATGTTTTAAAAATTAAGATGTTAATAAATTAATTATCTGTGCCAGTCAAGCGCACTGCCATTTGAATTGTTTTCTGCCTTTCTTCCGGCTTCATAGGTCTTTCCTCCAGCAAATAACCGTCTGGCGTATAGTAACCTACTCTTCCTTCGTCTTGATCTATGAACTTGTAGCACTCACCTTTAATGTACTCACCGCCTTTTCTCAAATCATCAAGCATTTTTCCGATCCGTTCTTGCAGTGGCTTCATTTTCCCTTTGAAGTCAGCTTTAACTACATCAAAATTTTCTGTCAGTTCTTGCATCTGTATCTGAACTTCTACAAGGTTAGCCCGAAGCTCATTAGTTTCTTCCTGAGAGAACTTTGAGAGATAACTTTTCTCTACGACCTCATCGCAGCTATCACGTAAAATTTGCGCTCTTTGCTCCACTGGAGTATCAGCCAACATTATATCTTTCATTGCAAAATAAGTTTGATTATTAATGAATTGAAGTCTATTTGAAAGTGGTACTTATTCAAGAGAACAAACAGTAAGATTGCGATTCCTAATATGTTATCTATAATTCTCCATGTAAACCACTTCTTAGGGATAAGGCTTAAAACAATCAATGCAAGAAAACCTATCCATTGAGAGCTTATTAAACCTATGAAGCACAATATAAGGTAGATCCAGTTGCACATTCTCCAAACAGCGAAAACCGGGCTTATCTCAGTAAGATCGTTTTTGTCCTTATACTTTTCCACAGCAGCGAAAACTTTTTTGCAAGCTGCCAAATTCAGCACTTCAAAGAAAAGGCAGAAGGCTATCAGTATATAAAATATTGTTGTCATTCTTGCACCTTCTTTACATTAAACATCAAATAATCAAACCACAATTCAATGAATTGCTGCCCGAAATACTTTGCTTTCTCTCTTGATTCTTGCCAAAGCAGAGAGCCGACATACGCAGTCGTATACGAGGGGCGTCGAGACGTACTCGCATAACCGAAGCCCGCACGATTGTTTAGAGCGTCAATAACTGGAATATACACAAGCCTTCTGTTTCTTTGATTTCTCTCTCAGTCCACAAAGCAAACCAGGGGAAATAGAAACGGCTGCTACCGCTTGCATCCGGTTTAGGCTGGTAATTCTTACCCCACAAAGCCCGGCTGATTGTTTCAAGTTTGATTAAGGCAATAATCCCTTTTCTTACTCCAGCAGAACGCAAAGCCTTCTCATCAATAGGGGAACACTTTAAAGCAGCACACGCATCCTCATAACTTCGGATTGTCGTGTAATCATCAAGGGTAGGGGTTGGTTTCTTTTCACCTTTGCAGAACAAGGCTACCAACACGTTTTTCACTTCTTCACTTTTAGCAACGTCTAAAGCTGCCTTTACTTCAATCTCAGTAATTTCAATTACTTTCATCTTTTAAAGATTTTAATCGTTTGACAATTTTGTTAGTTAATCGTATCGCATTATCCACTCTGGTACTTCTACCTTCGTGTGGGATATTTTCTATTAGCACTGGAATAAGCCGGATAAGCTCATTTACCAAGTGATTAGGTATTTTCTTCATCGGCTTTCCTCCAGTTAGGATCGGGATCAGGTATTTCTATATTCAAGTATTCCAAAGCATACTCTCTGAGCTTCTCGCAATATGTTGAGAATGTTAACGTGTCCATTGTTGCAGTTGATCCGGGAAACTCTATAATCTCACCCGTATGTTTGTTTACTACTTTGTCTTTAGTCATTTGAGCCTTAAAAAACTCGTGTACTTGTTCCACGCTTGTAAACTCCCATCCGGCATTAAGCAACCCATCTAACAGCATTGGATAGATACACCCCCATAGCCAGCCGTTTTGATCGTTGGAACGTGGCTTCCTAACCTTTTTCACTATTACCTGGTAAATCCCATCTACCGAATGAGAAAACAAGTCGTATAACGGTCTAAGGTTAAATAGCCCACCCTTCTTTTCTATCAAAACTTTATTTGTCATATAGCTGTAGCTGTTTTTCTAAACTCTTTCTAACTGCGTGTATAGCTCCTTCTCTACCTTCAAGGCTTCTCAGGTAATCTTCCAGCTCCTTACGTGTTTCTGCGATATAGTAGCCTTCACTTGTGGCGATCAGCCCAATCACCATACCCGAAGTCTAATATGGTTGATAATCTTTCTTATTCGTGGACTATCAATTTTACACCCATAAGACTTTAAAGCCGAACACATCGCTTTATTTGTAATCGCTTTATATTTACCCACCTTACCGTGAAGCCCTTGTACTATGAGAGGCAGAATAACTTTGTCCTCATAATCGGTTAGAGGTTTTGTTTGCTCTGAAAATCCTTGTATCATACCTAAAAATTGTTTAAGGTTATACTCAAACCTGGTTTAGCAGCATAAACCGCCTTTCCAGTAATTTTTTGCACCTCAGATACAAATAAATGCTCATCGCTGTTATTAGATGAGAGGTGTAAAAGAACTATGTTTGCAACGTTGTCAAATCGTTTTCTTTTAGAGCTTGTTTGCAACTTTCCAGCTCCATGTGAGAAACCATTAATCTGTTTCTTTGTGTAGGAAGGACACGCCCGGCATTAATGCTTTCTATCAGTTTCGTATCAGAGTAATTACATTCAATCAGTATATGATTCAATCCGGAAAAAGTATATCCAGACTGGCAACTATCCGTTAAAAACATAATACTACCACAATCCGGGTGTTTAATGAAATAGCCAACACAAGATACATCATGGAAAGCAGGGAAGGGGATCACCCGAAAACCACCAAGCAGATAGCCCGATCCTACTTTAATGGCTTTTACTCTGGAACCTTTCAATTCCTTGCTTTCTATCACTTCTGGAAGAGCCAATACATGAAAGCCACAATCTACCATTGCCTTAGCATATTTAGCATGATCGTTATGCTGATGAGTTATTAAGCAGCCTACGACTTTGCGAATATTGAAATCCAAAGCCTTTTTTACGTCTATGAAACGTATTCCAGCCTCGATAATCAAAGCCTCATTGCCGTTATCCAGTATGTAGCAATTACCACTGGACGAGCTGCCCAAAACTCTTAATTCCATTCCCATTAGAAACCTGGCTTATTTTCATTGGAAGCCGTTGCAGTATTGGCACTGGTAGTAGAAACTTCCTCAAAGCTAACATCTGATACATCAAAACGTTGTGTTCCCATTGTGGGCATAGCGTCTGTATGCTCTTCCGCACCCTCAACATCATTTTCAAATGCTTGTTGCATTTCTATAGAGAGATAGCCGTATTTACTAAGTAAATTTCTGATAACGGTTTTGATAGCCATCCCATGAAAATTACCGAGCCATCCAACGGTTTTACTGTCTGCCGAGAAAGGCAGTTCGGCAAGTTTCATAAGGCTTTCTACGGTTGTTTCCTTCTTTAACCCTTTGGAGTAGCGTTTGGCGTGGGTAGCCATTTGTTCAACAGTCATGTACAACGTCTTAGAGAAGCCGTTAAGCAATTCAAAATAGCAGAAGTAACCTATGATCTTATCAGACTTCTTTTCCCCGTCAAAAGCGATCTCGCCAGTAAGTTTGTTCACTTTACGAACTTCACCATCAAAAACGACATCTGCGTTAATGGTACGGTATTGGTTGGATCTTTCCGCAAGCTGAATATAACCCTTGTACCCCAGTTGAAACGTTGGCTCCATAACCTTGATATACTTTTGGATAGGCTTACCGTCTGAGCCTATTTTGGGCTTACCTTTTTCGTCCAAATCATCTACTTTTTGCTATTATTGAAGGGGATAATGAAAGCGTACCCCAAAGCCTTATTGATTGGCAACTTCAAAACAGCAGCTTTCAGACATTCCGCTACAACCGCTTTCGGCTCGCATAATTGTAAATTTGAATCCGAGTTGTATAGATCAATAATGGAAGCAACAAATGTGGAAGCATTCTTAGAAAGCGCATTTTTAAATTGTTCCATTACAGAAGGAGCGTTAAGCATAGTTTTCAGCACATCTATTTTTTTTGCCTGTGCTGGCATTTTCGTTGATTGGGTACTAACTACTTGTGTACCACTTGAATTTTCTTGTGTCATAAAATTATTATTTAAAGTTGTTTGTATTCTTCCATTGTTCCATTTCCGGCAACACGTATCATCAAAGATTTATCTTTGCTAACCACGAGGTTTATTACTTGCGACATGGTAGGTATAAGATCGTTCACACTTTCCCGATTATCAATGAAAATGGGTGCTGTGATACCTACAGATCGACATATAGCGTTTATTATATCCAGCCCAGCATTGATTTTTGAAGCATTGTTTACATCGGCAAACGGCACACCATCTACAGAGCAAAAGCAGGTTATAGCCTCATTCCCATTCAACTTTTCGCTAATAAACGAGAACTTAACCAAAGAGAACATTCCGTTAATACGTTCCATCAACTTGTTGTCTTTTTCTTTCTGGAAGTCTTGTACCAAAAACTCCAAACGTTCTTGTTCTGCCAGAGCTTCATTGTTTTTATCTCTTCTATCCTCCAGATCCTCAATAACTTTATTGGAACGTTCTATAGTATCACGTTTACCCAGCTTCTTATTCAGCTCATCTATAGCCTCAGAAAGAATAGCCTTAGCTTCTTTCAACTCTGTTGTGTCTATAGGTTTGGCTTCTGCTTTAACTGGTTTTCAAGATCTACGATTTCATTACTGAGAGAAAGCCAGGTAGGATCGGAAAGAATGATCTTTTGTGTATCTTGTTCTTCCGGCATATTCCCTTTACATTCATTGATATTATGCACCAATATTTCTTTCTCGTTACTCAACTGAGTTATAGCAGCTTGAATAATTGAACACTGCTTTTTAAGCTCTTCAACTTTTGCAGCTTTTTCCTTGCCTTCATTTTGCACTGCTTTCAGTCGGTTTGCCTTGTTGAGATTAAGTTGTCCTGTAATTCTTGTTGCTTGGCTTGAATATCTTCTACCTCCAACTCTCTTTTACAAGTCGGGCAAATAAAAGCTCCTTCCGGGTACTGTAACGTTTCCGCATCTATGGCATAGAACTTACCTCTCAATACTTCCAAATCATTATTTAGAGCTTCGATAGTAGCTTTGATACGAGAATGATCATCTTGTTTACGGGATATTTCAGCATCCTTGCTTTTAACTTGATATTCCAGCTTTGAAATATTATCCAGTACGTCATGGTAGGATTTATTGGCATTTTGTCTTATCTCATTTTCTCTTTGCGACTTGGCAAGTTTTTTGTTCCCGATTTGCTTTTGCAACTCAGATTTGGCTTTGAACTCTGCTTCTATCTGTTTGCTTTTATCGGCTAACTGGCTATCAATATCTTTAATTTTCTCTTTTTTGTCGGCTATTTCCTTCTCCAAAACCGCCCAGTCCTCACTTTCAGGCATTGCATCACGTACCGAATCAATTCTACCAGGAATACCCTTTAACTCATCTTTGATAGCTGATTTCTTAGAGGCTATTTCTTTTGCTAATTGCTCTAAGGTTCTGCCTGAAATAAGACTAATCAGCTCTTGAAACTTTGGATTGATATTGGCTACTTCCTCATTCGTAACGTTACCAGCCATTTCAAGCAACATAGCTTTCTGATCTTGCGCCTTCATGGTCGGGAAATATAACGGGTTAGTAATCATTCTAAAAACATCTTCCGGCAAGATCGCTGCTACTTCCGCATCATACTCCTTTTTCGTTTTGAGTTTTACACCATTCAAATAAAACTCTGTAGCATGGTTTTGAAGGACACCAGCGTTTACACCACTTCCCCATTTTTCAACATAGTTACGTTGCAGTTCAACATCTCTACCATTGATAGACAATACACCAGTTACGCTATGTACAAGGTGTAAGATTGGTTTTCCATCTTCTCCCAACGTTTTAATGTTAAAGTTGGTATCAGCCCTATTCGTGCTGTCCTTCCCAAATAACAGCCACAAGAACGCATCTTGAAGCGTTGTCTTTCCTGTGCCATTTCCACCACAGATAAAGGTATTTTTATCTGTAAACTCTACTGTTAGATCTTGAATTTTCTTGAAATTCTTTAGGATCAATTTCTTTAAGAATACTTCTTTCATAATTTGTTTATATAAGTGTCTATTTTCTCTGTCTTTTCGATAGTTAATAATTCAGCTCTGGAGTATAGTATTTTGGAGCGTTTCTCTGCCCCATTCCTTGTAGGGTGTACAAGTTGCTGGCGTACCCACCGTTTTACACGAGCCTCACCGAATGATTTATAAGCCTCCCTTTGGGAAATAAGATCTTTTGCCGGAAATACCATTTTTGCATAATTGGCAGCTCCAAGCTCAGCCATATCTTTACAGAGATTTTTAAGCTCGTATAGCTCCAGTACAATACCCATTATCTACATTTCCTTTTCCGTAATCTTTTAGCCCTCAACATTTTTCTGAAATAGTGCTGTACGCTTTCTGTATTGTACTGGTTATCTGTATAAAGTACATAGAACATCAGGAAGCACATAGCCGTAAATAGAAGTTGGTGCGAAGCTGAGAACGCAATAGCACATACCAGGCAAGTAACCCCTAAAGCACCGAATATGGAGCAACCAACCAAATTTAAAAACGTGTCCGAACTCATATCAATGTTGCATTATTGTTATTTGAATAAGTTGTTTTGCATAGCATACCGCATAAACTCAGGGAACGAGTGTACACCGACTTTTCTAAAACTGTTTTTTCGGTGATTATTAACGGTATTCAAAGAGATAAATAATTTGTCTGCTATTTCTGAATCTGATTTGCCTTCATAAAGCAGCCTCATCACTTCAAGCTGTCTATCTGATAGCTTTGAATTAAATTTGGGGGCGCAAATGATCTTATCGCTTTTACACTCGCCACGTAGAGGACACCCGACAAATTCAAAACGGAAATTCCAGTTCTCATCAATATCTATCACATTATCGTATAGACCAAAGTTGCACTTTATAAATCTCCGTACAGCCAAAAAATCACGGTAACGCTTATTTTCAGAACTCTTTGAGTAAATTTCCATTAAAGCCGTATAAGCCTCAGTATAAAATTCTCTCAGTATTTCCAAGAAAGCCTGGATAAACTCAGTATCACTTTCTCTAAGTTGCCTTTCCGCTTCACCTAAAGGACGCATAGTAACTTCGCCTTCTGGTGTGGTGTAAAATTCGATAGGTTTCATATTACGATGCTTCAGGGAATAAATACTTGGCAGGAACTTTAAACTCTTTCTCTAAAACAGATTGCGCCAACGCATCCGGCTTTTGTGTTCCAGCGATCCAACACCGCACGGTTTTTACGGACTTCTTAGTAATCTTAGCCACCTTTTCTACAAATTCAGTTTTAGGAGCTTTGATACTACTTCTTTCGGGCAAATTCTTATACATTTGCGTAAAAGTAGGATAGTCTTTTTCTGTTAATTCGCTCATTTTCATTTGAAATATTATCACTCCTATAGGTTATTTTGCCTATATTTGTGGTGTTATTACTTTTATTACGTTGCAAATATATGTAACATTGGTAATATTACCAAATAAATCTCGTAATATTTTAGTAATATTTCAAGGAATATTATCATGTTATATTTTAAAAAGTCAATAAATGATTGATTTAAAAAGACTTAGGAAAGAAAAAGGAATCACACAGAAAGAATTAGCTCAACTTCTTTCATGTGGGCAGAGCTTTATTGCCAACGTAGAGAATGGCAGAAGGGATTTACCACCCGTCAAAATTGAAATATTAGAAAGGAAATTGGTAATATTTGCAGTTATATTACCAATGATATAGAAGAGATAAAGCCAATAGAAAATAAGCCTAAAACCATTGCGCCAAAGCAACATTCACAGACTGAAAAAATGGAAGTATCTACAGATATTCTGTTTGCTGGTGCAGACGCTTTTTCCAGGCAGCTAATACAGCTAATGAACGAGAAGCTGATAGCACCCTATTCTATGATTACCGAGAAAGAAAAAGAGATAGAACGGTTAAATAGAGAAATAGGTCGCCTCGAAGCATTGTTAGAGGTAAGCAAAAAAATGAATGCCCAGCAGGAAGATGTTGCAAAATGTGCAGATGCCGTATAGTATTTGGCTTTAAACAGATTAAATATTAGAGTATGGAAGATTATAGCAAACTTGTAATAGAATTGTACAGAGAGCAATTCTTGGCTTATACAGTAGGTTTACCCGTAAACGTAGATAGCATTTTCAGTGTTCAAGATTGCCTTCTTAAAGCGATTGATAAAGCAAAGGTTAATAATGAGCCTACAGATTACCTGGTGAATTTGAAAAATGAAGTTGATTTTTTGAAGTACCAAATTCTAAGATAATGAATAATGCAGAAGCTAACAGACCTATTGCAAACCGTTTCTTTGAAGCCTTTGATGCTCTTGTGGCAATGGGTAAGATAAAAAGCGTGAGAAGCTATTGTGATCCCAACGGTGTAGATAGGCGAAATATGGAGTTACTTCGTAAAGATCCTACACGAAACTTACTACAACCATTTTGGCTGGTTCCTTTGATTACTGAATATGGTGTTAGCGCAAAATGGCTTCTTACTGGAAAAGGTAAGATGTTAGAAAAATAAAGCGATTACTTTAAACAGTGTCGCTTTTTCTTTCCCCATTAACAATCCCCTATATATACTA
>ENA-OQHP01000089-OQHP01000089.1-human-gut-metagenome-genome-assembly--contig:-NODE-89-length-29402-cov-3.361708_pt1 | contig 29402 bp, 31 predicted proteins | sample MGYA00242563_ERZ504717 | MGnify/ENA primary metagenome ERZ504717 (study PRJEB26092, sample SAMD00036212) | human gut metagenome | host: Homo sapiens | study: EMG produced TPA metagenomics assembly of... | reverse complement strand
CATCTTTTTCAGAACCTTCTTGCTCAAACTCTCGATACGTTTATTCCCGAGAGAAGATAGGCTCAATACAATATTTGTTAGTTCTTCGTTCATCGCTTATTGTTTATTTATTCAAAAAGATAATGTTTGGTGGCTAACCGACCTTTTCAGGGGAGGTTGAGCCGCTCGTTAGCAACCACGTTCAGAACACATCATTCTTCCACCATTTATCAAAAGTTCGTGGACAAATTTTACGGATAGATTCTTCATCTTCCTCCTCCCATTCAAATTCAATTTTATGAGTATATGAAGGCAGTAAATAGTTCTCTTCCAACTCATAGTAATAATCGTCTTCCCCTGCTCGTTCATCAAGTATCTCTATCACGGCATAATCCAACAACTCTTGTTCGGGATAATCATCACCTTCTGGATCTTCAAGCTCGGAAAATACATCACAAAGGGAATCGACATCCTCTAAGGCTTTATCGAAAATTTTACGACCACGGGAAATCAACCAAAAGCGGAAATAATCGAACCCATCATCACTACATCCTCCGAGTACCACATAAGCTACTGCCCATAAGTCCTGCCTGTAAGATATGTTACAGAAATGACTTCCACCAATATGTGAACCCGAACAACTCTTCCTCAGAGAGTGGGGTCAGGCACTCTTTCAAATTTCGTCCACGATTAGAATTCTCAATGATTGTCCAGAACTTTTCTTCTGTCATTAATTTTGAAGCATCTTTTTTCATTTTCTTTCTTTTTATGGTTGCTAATGTTTGGTGGCTAACCGACCTTTTTAGGGGAGGCTAAGCCGCTTGTTATATGCCATTTCCAAATTATTAAAGATATTAAAACCTATATATGATTCTTTGTTGGGAAATCTCGACCTATAATAGCAATTCCAATAACTAATCATTTGATTCTTAGTTCTATTAAAGAATTTTTCATTTTCTCCGATAAAACGAAGGTAGCTATCCATATTACACTCCAAATGCTTCTTCACATCGTATAAAATATTATCTACATATTCTCCTAATAGCTTAAAGCAAAATGGTATAGTCCAATATTCTGTGCAGGAGATTAGGTTTTGTAGATGGCGTTGCCTTACAAAACCATTATTATGTCTTGTGAAAATACAGTCAAGAATATTTCTTTGTACTGCTGTCATATTGGACGGTGTCTGTTCTCTCATATATACCCGTTCTGGAATTGCTATATTCAAACCTCCAAGATTGACGATATAGTATTGGCTGCTTATATCATCATTTTTCATCACAAGCATATCCAATATTCTCCGTACATCTTTTGCGAGATCCTGAGGAAATGAATTTAATATTTTATCCTTTTCATACATGGCATATAACGTTATACTATCAGCCGATTTGGCTGTTATTTTCTTTAAGTATCAGACCTCGTCTTCCTCCATCAACAGATCGTCCAACGGGCTTTTGATATTGCTTTTGAAAGTGTCGGCTATGTGGACATACCTTTCCGTTGTCTTGATGTTGTTATGTCCCATAAGCTCTTTCACAATCTTGATGTCGGTTCCTTGCTCCAGCAAGTGGGTGGCGAACGAATGGCGCAGCAGGTGCGGATAAATCCGTTTCGTGATTCCCGCTTCCCGGGCCGCTGCCTTCAGCGTTTCGACACGATACTCTCGGTGAAAGGTTCGCCCGGTCTGTGTTCAAAAAGCCACACTTTCGGTTTGTATAGTCTGTTATATTCCGTCAGCTTTTTCATCAACGGTTTTGATAGCAGGGTGTAGCGGTCTTTCTTGCCCTTTCCCTGCCGCACCCGTATCAGGGAGCGGGATTCGTTGATGTCGCCGGGTTTCAGTTCCAGCAGTTCGCTGATGCGCAACCCTGCGGAATAGAGTATGGAGAACATGCAGAAGAAACGCAGGTCTGTCACCGTCACGTCGAGTATTTTCTTTATTTCCTCCTTGCTCAACACGTCGGGCAGCGTCTTCTCCCGTTTGGCACGGTTCACCTTGTAACACCGCCGTTCCTGACCGAGAACTTCTCGTAATAGAACTTGATGGCGTTGATACGCTGGTTTTGCTGGCAGGAGGATATGTTTTTCTCGTGGATGAGATACAGCAGGTAGTCGTTTATCTCGCCGGGGGTAACCGTTTCAATCTTACGCCCCTCGAAATGCTGTTGGAAATCGCGGAAATAGGAGGTATATACCCTTACGGTATGGTCACTGTAACGCACTTGCTGAAGTTTTTCCAGATAGCCTTCCGGCAGTGGCGGCCGTTTGTCTTCCTCTTTACGGGGGGCGGTTTCCTTGATGGCAGAATAGTCTATAAACGCCATTTTCACATAGCGGTCGAAGAACTCGGCAAGCACGAAATTCTCTGCCGGCAGATAAGCTCTGCCACCGACAAGCAGTACGTTTTCTTCCTTCGACAGCGACAAGCGGATGTCATTGTCATTACCGAAAGTCACTTCGACAAATTCTCTCCCGTTTCTTACCACAGGAGAAAGTTTGATCTTGGTTTTTGGGGTATATATTTCCATGCCTCACATTTTGTCGGATATTGAAACCCGTTTTCGCAAATTTATAAAAAAACACGGGTTATCCATGCGCTTTATTGACATTTAACAATATATCCCGACTACCTGACAAATAAGGTGAGGAGCCACGAAAATACCCTCTGCCAAATCCGTCCTTCCCGGCACTCCGTTTCTCCGATTTCCTCTGCCCTGCGCCACAAGCGGCCACTTCTGTGCCCGATGCTTCCATAGCCTTTCCAACTCTTTTACGTTCAGCCGGTTCCCCTTACTTTCGTTCCCGCATCGCTATTGGTGCTAACTAAAAACACTCGTAATTATGGACGAAAACGTAAAGAACGACGCTAAACAAGTCATGCTCGTTCAGAATGCCGACGACGGACGACTGCAAGCCGTTACCGGCGTGGATCGGGACGGCAATATCCAGACCGCCGACCCCACGGATCAGAACGTGGCGAGCCTGCTGAACGTGAACACGCAGGATTCAGCCTCGAAGCCTTCTTCAAAAAGTTCATGGAACAGGCCCAGAACCCCGTCCACACGGTATCTTCGTCATGACGGAGAATGCCCTGAACAAACTTATCCGCATCGACTTCGACCCGGAGATTCTGGAAAATTACCGTATCGACCCCTCCGAACGGCTTCAGACGCAGGAGCAGCGGCAGTTCGAGCCGCTGGACGTCACGAAGATAGACCTGGCGGATATGGAGAAGAAAGGTATCCGCATGGAGGACATCGAGCCGCACCTGAAAGCCATGTCTTACGGACATAAATCCAACGGGCTGGTGGAGATGAACCCCGAACTGGAGAACGGGATGCGTGTTTCCACCAAAGGGCGCGTGTCGCTCGAAGAGCAGGCGGACGGCTCGCTGCGCGTCGTGCCGCATTACTGGCAGGAACGGCCCGACCTCGACGCCCCCTTCCACGGGGTGCTGCTCGATGAGGAGGCGAAAACGAACCTGATGAACACCCGCCACGCCGGGAAAGTGATCGACCTGGAGCTGGAGCCGGGCAAGCTCACGCCCTGCTACGTGTCGATAGACAAATGGACGAACACGCTGGAACCCATGCCCGTTTCGCTACTCGAAAAACGTGCCCGCATCAAGGAGGCCGACCTCTCGGAAGGCAAGCAGATGGATTTCTACGGCGGCGGCAAGGTGTTGCTCGAAGGATATACCACCCGCGCGGTTATAAGCGGGATGCCTATATCCAAATCGACGCGGCCGAACGTAACTATTCCTTTACCTACGACGGTTTGGATCGCAACCGCTACGCCCAGGAGAACAAGGAGATTTACCGCCAGAAGGCCGCCGAGAAAAACGGACGGCAGGAAACGGCGGCCTCCGAACGACAGCCCACGCTCACGATTCACCGGACAATCCTCAAAGCCTCCGTGCCCAAAGAGGCTTATGACCAGTGGACGGAAGCGGTGAACGACCCCTCCAAGCGGGCGGATGTCAAGGCTTTCTACATCAAGGGCATGGTCAAGGACGGGCAGGGTGAGCCGTTCAACGCCTGGGTCAAGCCCAACTTCGAGCGTAACAAGATGGACTTCTTCCGCTGGAATCCCGACCGTGCGAAACGGCAGGGGGCGGAGGTCAAACCCGCCGTTGAAAGCCGTACCCAGGTCGCCGTCAATTCCGAGGGCAAGACCGTCGAAGCGGTCAAAGGTGTGAAAGAGCCGCTCAAGCAGGGACAGCAGGAGGCCACTCCGGCGCAAAGGAGAAATTACCGCAGTAACAAGAAAAACAACTCCAAAGGCATCAAGCGTAGCGTATGAAATGGTTCTACATGCAGGCCGGAGCCATGCCGCTCCTGATCGCGGCGCTGGCCGCCTTGTATTTCCGGCCGGGTAAACGCAGCCCCCCCCCCGGAAGAGGCGGACGACGGACGGCAGTATTACGACGGGAACGGCAACCATGTCTATTACGACCGCCGCTGATCGCCCGTCCGGAAAAAGAGAAAGAAGAAGAACAACAAGAAAACAACCACTGAAAAATCCGAATCATCATGCAAGTAATTATCGCAGAAAAGCCCTCGGTGGCGCGTGAGATCGCCGCCATCGTGGGTGCCACGAACCGTAAAGACGGTTTTATCGAGGGAAACGGCTATGCCGTAACCTGGGCCTTCGGCCACCTGGTCGGGCTGGCAATGCCCCAACAGTACGGCATCGCGGGTTTCCGCCGGGAAAACCTGCCTATCCTGCCATCATCGTTCATCCTCCTGCCCCGGCAGGTTCGGGAGGGTAAAGAGTATAAGGCCGACCCGGGTGTCGTGAAGCAGCTCGGTATTCTCCGGGAATTGTTCGGCATGGCCGAGCGCATCATCGTCGCGACCGACGCGGGGCGTGAAGGGGAGCTGATCTTCCGCTACATCTACTCTTACCTGGAATGCCGCACCCCTTTCGTGCGGTTATGGATCAGCAGCCTGACCGACCGGGCCATCCGCGAGGGGTTACAACACCTCCGCCCCGGCAACGAATACGACAACCTTTACCTCTCGGCCAAAGCCCGCAGCGAAGCCGACTGGATCGTCGGTATCAACGCCTCGCAAGCGCTTGCCGTGGCTGCCGGGCGGGGCGTCTGGTCGCTCGGACGGGTGCAGACCCCCACGCTGGCGATCATCTGCTCCCGTTACCTGGAGAACAAGGCGTTCAAGCCCGCCACCTATTTCCGGCTGAAGCTCTCCACGGCAAAGAAGGGCACGGAGTTCACCGTCCTCTCCACGGAGAAATTCGACGGCAGGGAGAAGGCGGAAGCAGCCCGCGCCGAGGTTATCGGCGCCCGAACGGTACGCGTCGTGAACGTGGAGCGCAAGGAGGCCAGGGAACAGCCGCCTCTCTTGTACGACCTGACGACACTCCAGAAAGAGGCCAACAGCCGGTATGGTTTTTCGGCAGAAAAACGCTCGACATCGCCCAGTCGCTTTACGAGAAGAAGTTCATCACTTATCCCCGTACCGGCTCACGCTATATATCGGAAGATGTGGCCGAGGAGATTCCGGCACTCATCGGGAACATGACACGCTATCCCCGTTTCGCGGAATACGCGGGCCTGATGGATACCGCATCTCTCTCCCGCCGAAGCGTGGACAACGAAAAGATCGCCGACCACCACGCGCTGCTTCCCACCGAGAACCTCCCCTCCGAACTGGATGCCGACCACCGCATCGTCTATGAGATGGTCGCGGGGCGGATGCTCGAAACCTTTTCCGGGGCCTGCGTGAAAGAAAACACTTCCCTTACCCTGCAAAGCGCGGGGCATGATTCACGGCCCGCGGCAGTATCATGGTCGAGACGGGCTGGCGGGCCGTCCTGAATGAACCTGTCGAGGAGAAAGAGGAGGACATGACCCTCCTTCCCGACATCGTGCAAGGCGACGAGCTGCCCGTCAAAGGATGCGTCACGGAACAGAAACAGACCCGGCCGCGCCCCCTTCACACGGAATCGAGCCTGCTGGCGGCGATGGAAACCGCCGGACGCGAACTATCCGACGAGGCCGAACGCGAGGCGATGAAGGATGCCGGCATCGGCACGCCCGCCACCCGTGCCGCCATCATCGAAACGCTCTTTGCCCGCGAGTATGTCAGGCGAGAGAAAAAGTCGCTTGTACCCACGGACAAGGGACTGGCCGTGTATGCCGTGGTCAGGGACAAGAAGATCGCCGATGTCGCCATGACGGGCGGCTGGGAACTGGCCCTCTCGAAGATCGCCACCGGGGAGATGGACGCCCCGACGTTCCATCGCGGTATCGAGGTCTTCGCCTCGCAAATCGCCAAAGAACTGCTGGAAGCAAGAATCGACGGCGCGGAGAGTGACACAGCCTGCCCGCGTTGCGGCAGGCCCGTGGTGTTCTATCCCAAACTCGCCAAGTGCCAGAATCCCGATTGCGGCCTGACCGTATGGAGAACCGTGGCCCGCAAGGAGCTGACCGACAAGCAGCTCGCGGAACTGCTGACCAAAGGCAAAACCGGCACGATCCGGGGATTCGTCAAAAACGGCGGCGGGACGTTCGACGCGGCCCTCACGCTCGATGACCAGTTCAAGACCTCGTTCGTTTTCGAACCGCGCGATACTCCCAGGCAGGGAAAGAGGAACAAACGGAAATAATCGTTACCTTTGCCACTGGAAAAGACCTGTCATAACGAGATACGCTTGTTTGATAAGGATTTTTCAGTGGTCGGCGCTTCGGGTGGGAACCCGGGGCGCCTTTCTCTTCCCCGATTATCAACGACCACTAAAAATTCTTATCATGCCAGACAAGCAACACCATACCCCCACGGGGGAATTGTCCTATTACGGACTTTCGTTACTATCCTACCTCAAGGACAGCCACCCGGAACTCATCGCCGAAGTGAGTTCATCGCCGAGCGGGCCGACAGCGCCGCCCAAGCGTACAGCGAGGCGATCCGTTCGGGCTGCAACCACATCGAGGCCGAAGAAATTGCCCGCGAGGAACTCTGCCGCGGACTGCACTTTTCACCCTACAACACGCTGGTAAACATCCTCTGGAGGGAATTCGAGGCGGAGATTCCCGAGGATACCGCCCGGCAGGCGGCTCTACGCCTGCTGCCCCTCTGCCGCGGGGTGCTGGAGAAGTACGACCTCACGGACGACTTCGCCGACACGCCCGACTACGAACTGTTCTATACCGAACTGACGGGAACCGTCCAAATACTTCTCGAAGATGGCATTCAATAAGAAAACCCACCTCCGCCAGAATATCGACGCGCTGAAGACGGCCTTCACGCTCGACAGGGAACGGCGGGCGCCGACTCCCGAAGAAGAAAGGACACTCGGCGCATACAGCGGCTTCGGCGCCATCAAGGAAGTGCTGGAAAACCCCACCGGGAAACCGGACAAGGACGGCATGGCAACGCTCGTGGCCGAGTTGCACGAGGTCATCAGGCGACCCCCCCGACGAACGGGAATACAAGCGCTACATGGACGGGATCAAGAACTCCGTCCTGACGGCTTTTTACACGCCCCCGAAAGTGGCAGACGCCATCGTGGAGGCGATATGGGACACGCGGATCGTCCCCAAACGTATTCTTGACCCCAGTGCGGGAACGGGGGTTTTCGTCAGTGCCGTGGATTTCCACGCCCCCTATGCGGAGATCACCTGCTTCGAGAAAGACCCCGCCACGGGGTTGATCCTGAAGCACCTGCACCCCGAAAAACGGGTGCGGGTACAGGGATTCGAGCGCATCGAACCCAAATACGCCGGTTACTACGACGTGGCCGTGAGCAACATCCCTTTCGGGGACGTGGCGCTCTTCGACCCGTTCTTCTCCACCCATACCGACCCCGTGCGGCGGCAAGGCACACGGGCGCTGCACAACTATTTTTTCATGAAGTCCGTCGATATGGTACGCGAGGGCGGCCTGGTGGCATTTATCACCTCGCAGGGAGTATTGAACGCCGAGCAGGGACGCCCCGTGCGCGAGTGGCTGATGAACCGCTGCGAGCCCGTATCGGCCATCCGGCTGCCGAACAACCTCTTTACAGAACACGCGGGGACGGAGGTCGGCAGCGACCTGGTTATCCTGCAAAAGAAAGCCGCCACGGGGGGACTGTCCGAACGGCAGCGGGATTTCATCGAATCCCGCAAGCTGTCGAACGGCATCCGGATAAACAACCTCTTCCAGTCGTTCGACAGGGTGATCCATACCGAGGCCAAAGTAGGCAAAGACCCCTACGGCAAACCGGCGATGGAGTTCACCCACGCGGAGGGCGTGGACGGCATCGACCGGGAGATGCGGCGTATGCTCTCGGAGGATTTCAACCGGCATTTCAACGAGAGTTATTGCCTGGAACATGCTCCGGAACAGACACCCGGTACACCGGAGCGGGAATTGTCTCGTCCCCGTCAGGCGGAACGCCAGCGTGCCGAAAGACACGAGCCCCGCCTTGCCGGAGAAATCGTCAAGGAGATTATCGCCGACGCCGTAACCTTCAGCAGCAGCGGGAAGAGGAGGAAAAACGCCGCGTCGTCGCAGAATGGCGGCGCAGGGCTACCATGTCGATACCGAAACCGGGGAGATTACCCGAATCGAAAACAAACCCGGACAAGCGTTACCGGATTCTGCCGCCACATCCGCCGGAGAACCGACCGGGGAGGATCTGGCCGACTTCGGGGCCTGGTCGAAGGAGCGGGAGGAATCGCTTGTGGGAGCAGCACCCGCCGAAACCCGAAGATTTCGGCATGGCGGATACTCCCGTGCAGCACGTGGCGGAACAACGGAACCGAAACCGCGGGAGGGCTTCGCCGGGTCGCTTTTCGACACGGTGGAAACGGCGGCTCCCGCACCTGCCACCCAAGCTGCCGACTGGTAAACGTGCAGCAGGAACCGTTGCTGACGCTCTACGATCTGTTCGGCTTCAGCGCCGAGGAGCGGCGGCAGGCAGAACTCGGTATATCCAAGAAAAGGAACAGCCGCCGGGGAGCAAAGCGGAAGACGCCCCGGCAACCCTCGTTATTCGCCCCGGCCTCCTCTCCGGAGGAACAGAAGAGCGAAATGCCGAAAACGACGCCACCGGAGCGTGATCCCGAAGACTTGTATGCCTCCCTGAACTGGGAGGACAACCCGCCGATCAACGGCTTTTACGAGATGATGATGTCGCTTACCCCGGAACGGAGGGCGGAACTGCGCCGACAAAGCGCCCGGCAGCAGGAAACCTCGGAACAGCGGGAACGGCAGGCGGTACGCCCCCCGACGGAAGCCCCGAAAGACAAACGGAAACAAGCCGCCGGTACGCCGAGAACGGGCAGCTTGTTCGACACGCCGGAAAATCCGGAGGAGGAAGAACCCGGTAAAGAAACGCCGCAGATACGGGAGGCGGATATGAAACCCCGCCCGTTCGAGGGGGAGGTCGCCCCCTATTTCCGCGAGGGGACACTCGTCACGGACGGACAAAACCGGGTCGCTACCTGCGGGGGACTGAATCCCTGCAACCCATGTTCCACCCGCTGGAACTCACGCCTGCACAACGGACGAAAGCCTCCATGTATATCGAGATTCGCGATGCCTATTACCACCTTTATAACAACGAGGCGGAAACGCTGACGGCGAACCCCGCCCTGCGGGAGATGCTCAACCGGCTTTACGACAATTTCACCGAACGCTTCGGACGGCTCAACGACAAACGCAACCTCGACCTGATCAAGATGGACGCGCGGGGAACGGAGATTCTATCGCTGGAGCGTTACATCGACGGCAAGGCACGCAAAGCCGACATCTTCGAGCGTCCCGTGGCCTTCAATCCCGATGAGATCACGCACGCCGACGACGCTTCGGAGGCCCTTGTGGCCAGCCTGAACAAGTACGGCCGGGTGGAACCGCACTACATGGCCTCGCTCACGGGAACTACCGTGGAGGGAATACTCGGGGAACTGAAAGGACGTATCTATTACAACCCGGAAACGGACGGCTACGAGGTTGCCGACAAGTTCATCGCCGGCAATGTCATCGGGAAAGCCGAACGGATCGAGGCGTTCCTGCGGGAGAATCCCGACCACGCCCCGGCCCGGGAATCGCTGGAGGCTCTGCGCGAGGCGACGCCCAAACCCATCGCTTTCGACGACCTGGATTTCAACCTGGGCGAACGGTGGATTCCAAAAGGTGTTTACGAGCGTTTCGCCTCTTCGCTCTTCGATACGGAGGTAAAGATCACCTTCGCCTCCAACCTGGACGAGTACGGCGTGAAGGCGGAAGCGACGAACGTGAAGATCACGGAGCAGTATGCCGTCAGCGCGCAGACCCGTAAGTACAACGGCCTGCACCTTTTGAAACACGCCCTGCAAAACACTTCGCCCGACATCACCAAGACCGTCCTCAAATGGGTGGACGGCGAACGGCGGGAGGTCAAAGTGCGTGACGGGGAGGCCATACAGCTCGCCAACAGCAAGATAGATGAGATCCGGGGTGCTTTCCCCGAATGGCTGCGCGAGCAGTCGTCCGACTTCAAAGACCGCCTGACAGACCTCTATAACCGTACTTCAACTGTTACGTGCGCCCGAAGTACGACGGGACGCACCAGGAATTCCCCGACCTCGACCTCAAGGGGCTGGGAATCGACAAACTGTATGACAGCCAGAAGGACGCGATATGGATGGACAAACTGCTCGGCGGCGGGATAATCGACCACGAGGTGGGCGGCGGAAAGACCCTTATCATGTGCTGCGGGGCCTACGAGAAGAAACGCCTCGGGCTGGCCAATAAACCCATGATTATCGGGCTGAAAGCCAACATCCATGAAATAGCCCGGACGTTCTGCACCGCTTACCCGATGGCCAAAGTCCTCTACCCGGGCAAGGAGGATTTCACGCCCCGGAAGCGTGAGCGCATCTTCCGGGAGATACGCAACAACGACTGGGACGCCGTGATCCTCTCGCACGAACAGTTCGGCATGATACCCCAGTCCCCGGAGATACAGCAGGAGATATTGCAGGCCGAGCTGGACTGCGTGGAGGAGAACCTCGAAGTGCTCAAAGCACAAGGCAGGGACGTTTCCCGCGCCATGATGAAAGGGTGTCAGAAACGCAAGGCCAACCTGGAAGCCAAGTTGCAGAAGGTGGCGCACGCGCTGGAAACACGCAAGGACGACGCCGTGGACTTCCGCCTCATGGGTATCGACCACCTCTACGTGGACGAGAGCCACAAATTCAAGAACCTGACTTTCACGACCCGGCATGACCGGGTGGCGGGCCTCGGAATCCCGAGGGGTCGCAGCGGGCGCTCAACATGCTTTTCGCGCTGCGTACCATACAGCAGCGCACGGGCCGCGACCTGGGGGCGACGTTCCTCTCGGGAACGACCATCTCCAACTCGCTCACGGAACTGTACCTGCTTTTCAAGTACCTGCGCCCGAAGGAACTGGAGCGTCAGAATATCCGCACCTTCGATGCCTGGGCGGCCATATTTGCCAAGAAAACCATCGACTACGAGTTTTCCGTGACCAACGAGGTCGTGCAAAAAGAACGGTTCCGATATTTCATCAAGGTTCCCGAACTGGCCATGTTCTACTCCGAGATTACAGATTACCGCTCGGCGGAGGATATAGGGATCGACCGACCGCAAAAGAACGAGATATTGCACAATATCCCGCCGACACCCCAGCAGACGGAGTTCATAGAACGGCTGGTGCAGTTCGCCAAATCGGGCGATGCCACGCTCCTGGGCCGCCTGCCGCTCTCGGAGCGGGAGGAAAAGGCGAAAATGCTCATTGCCACAGACTACGCCCGCAAGATGTCGCTCGATATGCGCATGATAGACCCCGAACTATACAGCGACCACGTGGACAACAAGGCGAGCCACTGCGCCCGTATGATTGCCGGTTACTACCGCCGTTTCGAGGCGTACAAAGGTACGCAGTTCGTATTCTCCGACCTGGGAACCTACAAACCCGGAGCGGGGTGGAACGTCTATTCCGAGATACGGCGTAAACTCGCGGAGGATTACGGCATACCCCAAAGCGAGGTGCGGTTCATCCAGGAGGCGACCTCGGAAAAAGCGCGCAAGGAGATAATCGCCGGTATGAACACCGGAAAAATCCGCGTACTCTTCGGATCGACCGAGATGCTCGGGACGGGAGTGAACGCGCAGAAACGCTGCGTGGCGATACACCACCTGGACTGCCCCTGGCGTCCCAGCGACCTGGAGCAGCGCGACGGGCGGGGAATACGCACCGGGAACGAGATCGCCAAACTCCATGCCGACAACAAGGTGGACGTGATATTATACGCCGTCGAGAAGTCGCTCGACGCCTACAAGTTCGGGCTGTTGCACAACAAGCAACTGTTCATCCGCCAGCTCAAGACCAACAACATGGGAAGCCGTACCATCGACGAGGGGGCCATCGACGAAAAGAGCGGCATGAATTTTTCCGAGTATGTCGCCGTCCTCTCGGGAAATACAGACCTGTTGGACAAGGCCCGCCTGGAGAAGAAGATCGCCACGCTCGAAAGCGAACGCCAGGCATTCGTGCGCGGCAAATCATCGAGCCGCTACAAGCTGGAGCAGATCACGGAGAAGATAGAGAAGAACAACGACCTGATACGGCGTATCGGCAAGGATCTGGAACACTTCAAGGCCCGCGTCGAGTTCAACGAGGACGGCTCGTACCGCAATCCCGTGAAACTGAACGGGCTGGAAACCTCCGACCCCAAGCTCATCGGGAAACAGCTCAACCATATCGCCGAAACGGCACGCACGCTCGACAGGCTCGAACCCATCGGGAGCCTCTACGGGTTCGAGCTGCTCGTCCAGAGCGAAACGACCGGGAAAGACGGGCTCGACCTGGTGCAGAACCGTTTTTATGTCCGGGGTGAAGGGGATTATCTATACCAGTATAACTACGGGAATATCGCCTCCGACCCGCGACTGGCGGCGATGAACTTCATCCACGCGCTCGCGACCATCGAGCCGACACTGGAAAAATTCCGGAAAAGAACGAGGAACTGGAGAAGATATTCGTCCTGCGGGAAGTGGTGGAAGTTCCTGGCGCAAGGAGCCCGAACTGACGGCCCTGAAAACTGACCTGACGGAAATAGACCGCAGGATACAGCAAAGCCTCAAACCGATAGAAGAGAGCGAGGGAAAGGAGGCGGAGGAGGATACGACGTGTGCCGGGAACGGCATGACACGGCGGAAGAGCTCCCGAAGGAAGACAACACGGCGGCCCGTATTCCTTCCCGGCTGCGGCAGATTGCCGACGCTCCGGGGGGCGCATCGTGATCGCGGGCGTGGGCAGCCCGCCGGAGAACGGCCCCGCGAAGAAAGGGATCAAGATGTAAACGAAAAGCCGACGGAAGTACAGATTTCCATCGGCTTTTTTCATATGTCCGTGAGCGTTGTCGTCACACTTCCTGCAAGAGTGTTTGCAGCTCCTCCTGCGTGGGAAGATAGGTCATGTACTGGGCGGCGAAGACCTGCTTTTCATCTTCGGGCAGCGTATAACGGACGACCGCGTCGTTTTTCTCCGCGCAGAGGACGATACCCACCGGAGGGTTATCCCCGGGATTCATCAACTCACGGGTGTAGTAATTGACATACATCTGCATCTGCCCCAAATCCTGATGGGTCAGCTCCCCGGATTTAAGGTCTATTAAAACGAAACAGCGGGCCAGGTAATTGTAAAAGACCAGGTCGATGTAGAAATGCTTGTCGTCGAAGGAGATACGCTTCTGTCGCGCGACGAAGGCGAAGCCTTTCCCGAGTTCGAGCATCAAGCGCTGCAAGCGGCTGATGAGCAGTTGCTCCAGATCGGTTTCCAGAAAATGCTCTCCCTGGGGGATACCGAGAAACTCCAGGATATACGGGTCGCGGATGATCTCTTTGGGTTCGACACGCCCGGGTTCGGTACGGGAAATCTCCTCTTTCACGGCTTTCTTGTCTCGGCTGGCCAGCAAGCGGTCATAGAAAAGCGTGTTGATTTGGCGGTCGAGCTGCCGGACACTCCAGTTTTCCTTGACGCACTCGTGCAGGTAAAAATCACGGGCGCATCGCCCGACACCTTGAGAAGCGTGCGGCAATGCGACCAGCTCAATTTATCACACAGCGTGTGATATTTCGGGTAGCACTGGTAAAACTGCCTCATGTACCGCAGGTTGGTGGCCGTGAACCCGTTTCCGAACTCCGCCACGAGCCGCCTGGAAAGGGTGTTGATGACAGCCTTGCCATATCCGGCACGGCCGGTTCCCTGCTGCTCGTACTCCACTATATATTTCCCTACCTGCCAGTAAGCCCTCACGAGTCGAATTGACATGATGTATCACCTTTGCGCGCGCTTCCTGCAAGATATGGCGCACGTTATGCAGCAGCTCTTCCTCCCCTTTGTCGGCAGGATGTATTTTATCTGTTTCTTTCATTGTTCATTATTATATAGGCTTCCAAGTGCAAACATACTGATTTTACGGCAAATATCGAGCGGTTGCACCGTCATGTCGTGCCTTATTCCATGTATCTCCGCGTTTTTCCATGACGCCGGACTCTCGGGACAGGGCCTAACCGGAACCGGCAGGACGATCCTTTTTCAGCTTGCGGAAATTACTGAAGTTACGCTCGATGAACCGCAGGACGTCCGATTCCCGGTAGAAGGTCTTGTGATAGATCATCTCGTAAGGCAGCTCTCCCGAGGTGCGGTAACGCTGGAGTGTGCGCTTGCTGATATTGAGCATACGGCACAGGTCGTAATTGTCCAGAAGACGCTCCCCGTCAGGCAGGATGGAAAGCGGTTGCTCCACGTCCCCCGCGCACAGCTTCTCGATACGTTCCAGCCGTTCCGAGAGCCGCTGCATCCATCCGTCGAAATATTCCTTGTCCAGAAACATGGCCTACTCCTTTGGTTGGTTCTTGCGCCGCACGGAACGCTCCTTCAGCACACGGCGGATTTCCGTGAGGGAATAATACAGCTTCCGGTTGATGGCCGAATAGGTGATCACGTGATCCGAGCGGAGGCGTTGAAGGGTACGCCCGCTGATGCCCAGGTAACGGCAGACCTGCTCGCCGTCCATCCATTCGTCGTTTATATACTCCTTATTCCATGCACGCCCCTTTTCAGGGAGAGAGGCGATTGCAGCCTCTATTTTCTCTATACGCCCGACAAGCTCGTTATAGGCTCGCGAACCGATCACTATGATTTTCATACTTCTTTGTTTTTTAGTCTGTTACAAAGGTCGGGCTTATATGGACAGCTTAAAACGAGGTCGGTACGACTTTTTTTGATAATTTGCAGTGAACTGATTCTCAATGGTTCATGCGGTGAAGAAGGCAGTGTTTTTTACCGAAATCCGCGGCCCGTACTCGGTATTTTTATTGGCAGAAATGCGATAGCATACTGTGATTCAACGCTTAACGGTGTTCTAATCCGGACGGGGCTACAACGGAACACCCGTATCGGCTCCTTATACGGGTGCAAATACGGGCGTTCGGGAAAGTTCCTTTCGAGAGTTACGGGGGAAAACCGACCTCGGTTCTTTTGTTATATACAACGCTGATTATCAGTGTTCTATAAGGAATAGAGTGCTTTACCGGTTCATGTTCTACTCGGAATTGCCGTTTTTCTTGTTTCGCTTCCACGTCTGCATACGTTTAAGCAGGGCCTCTTTCGCCTTGTCAAGCCACGGTGTCGGGTTGTTTCGGATTTTCATATCGCAGAATGTCCTCGAAAGGTTCATGTCGAGGTGTACGTTGAAAGCGTTGGAAATGTAGCTGGCAAGTTGCGTGAGTGGCACATTGCCGAAACAGCCTTTACTGTCGAGCAGGTAAATAAGTTCCGTCAGATCCGTCTTCGAGTCCTGCCATGTCGGACGCACGTCAGACAATGGCAGAACCATGTTCCGGAGGTTCGTGCTCTCCAGTGATTCCAATTCGCCCATAAGATAAACCGACAACATATCGTTGGCCAGGATTTTAGCCACCTTGAAATCCGCGTTTGTCGAAAACTGCGGGTCGAGTTCATAGTAGAAGGTTTCCAGGTATTGTTCCGTGTCGGTCTGCCCGCGCAGGAAATAGAGGCTGTCCAGGTGTGTGGCGCCGCTGCGGAAATAGCGGATAAAGTCGAGGCGTTTCTGCGTGTACGCGTTGATGGCCCGAACATGGGCGTCCAGGTACTCCCGTTGTGCCTCGATACTTCCTACCGGACGGTTCATCTCGATATTGTAGAGCTTGCGGTAATAGATCAGACGGCAAAAAAGACGAGGTTTGATTTCTTTGAAGAACTTTATTTCCTCGTCATCGTTTTGAAAACGGTAGCCGATGATATATTGTTTCAAACGGTCGAACGCTTCTCCCAGGACACGTGACGCTTCAAGCGACTTTTTCAACACGTCGGTATCCCGCGATTCGATACGTTCGATACTCCGCAGGACTTCACTGTTTAATTTCTCTATAAATGCAATCATAATCCGTCTTGTTACTTTCGCGTATAAAGTTAGCGAATCGAAAAACCGGCGGATTACGATTTTTATCTTTCTCTTCGTTTTTTTATCACGGAGCCGATTTTAATGTCAAATCCGGCTTTCCTGACGGATGGAAGTGGGATTGCTCCCCATATTCCGCTTGCAAAAGTCCGTAAAGTGGGATTGGGCGGAGAAACCGCACATGTAGCTATTTCCTGCAACGTGTAGTGTGTCGTCCGCAGCAACTCCCCGATACGTTCGATACGGCGCTGACGCAACCACGAGGAGGCCGAGCAGCCGAAAACCCGCTGGAAACGCCGGCGGAAGGTAATCGTGCTGGAATACCCGCAAACCCCGGCGAGTTCCGTGACGTTATCCGAGGCAAGATAATTCGATTTGACACGGGAGATGAACTCGTAATCGTCCCCCAGGTGCAACAGCTCCTCGAACTCCCCGACATCGGCGGGAGTGAGATGTTCATAAGAGGCGTCAAGCATTTTCAGCATGACAGCAGCGTTACATTCAACGGGCATACCCAATGTCTTACGGGCTTCACGCAGGTAATTCTTGAACCGCAGCCGCAGCGTGTCGTGATGCGGGTAGGAACACTCGGACAGAATGGTGCAGACCGTCCGCAGTTCATCGACACAACAGTAGCCGAAATACCACGTTACAAGACGCTCGACATAATGGACGGCATGAAATTCCTCCGAAAGCATCAGAAGAAGCAGGAACGGGGTGAAATCCTGGTATTCCCCCGTTATGGGACGGGGTGCTTCGTCAAGCAAGGAGGCAATGTCCCGCATCAGCAGAGAATCTCCCGAGTACGCTTTTATTTGTTCGGAACTGCGGGCATAATCCCGGTAACGCGATATGACCGCCGACAAGAATTGAACTTCACGGCGTGACGCTTCTATAAAGGAAGGGCGAAGACTGTTGTAATGGATAAGTCGGTTTGCATAAGTCATTTCTATAAAACGGAGCCGCATCCCCTTGTTGCCAAAGCTCCGCAAGTCGTTACTTATGAACCGCTTGGAACACGGTACGAATCCTAATTACAAATATATCGCATCCGACAATCCGGAACAAATATCAGCAGGTAAAAATGAAAATAAACCTCGTTATTTTTGATTTTTACCTGCAATAATATTATATTTGCAAACAAATAAGAGTTGTTTGACAGCATGAGAAATATAGTGTATCAAAGCACTTTACCAATTTCTTATCCGTTGCCTATTCTCATGCGAGTTTCTTTTAATCTATTTGTAGTCAATTAAATACCTTCAGACTACATCAAATATAGTAAATAAAAAGACAGCTTGGATAGAATTCACTATCCAAGCTGCTTTTTAAGAGAGATACTTCACTCACTGAACCATCCCCCTTCTGACCTTAAATTATTCACAAAAGGGCTACCGCAAATAAGTAAACAATAATTATCAGCCCTCTTTCTTTTTGAACGAACCTATGTTACTTAAAATTCAAATATTGCCGGTTTCCTGATACTCCATGCTGCTTTGCAGGACAGAAACGGAAGGAGAACGACATACGTTCAGCCGGAATCAAATAAGGCTGATGAGGATAAGCCCCCCAACTGGTATCACCACCCACTCCCATCTGTTTCAGGTCAATGTTCCATGTCACCATATCCTTGAACTGGATATCGGATAAATGACGCTGCGATTTACGAAGGCCCGGCTCATCTAAATCTTCTGTAGGGAACAGATAAGCACTGGTGCTGACATAAGGCTGTCCGACAACCATCAATCCCTGTCCGGCGGTATCTGTCAGGCTCATCCAACGGACTTCAGTCTTATTACCGTTTTCCTGCGGACGGTCATACGGGAAATACTGATCGGCCACACTTCCCTTGTACAGACCTACATAAGAAGAAGTATTCCGGTCTATATAATTCTCATGAGACCACGTCCCAGCCATTCCATCTGACTAAACTGCTTGTTCAGTGTAATACTAACCCCCATCCGGGGCAATAAAGGCAATGTATCGTTACCCGGAATGAAAGTACAGTTCACATCCAAATACCCTTTTCCCGAAAAATGATAGGCAACGATAAAATCAGACTCTCCTACAGGCAACTTATAATGAGAAACAACCTCATAAGCTTCTTTACCCAACGCCTTTTGTTTCATGGACAACAGTTTTGCCTGACGCCCCGCATCACGCCACGGACGCAAGGTTTTATTCATGCCATTTCCCATATCATTATCCGTCACAGGACGCCAGAAATTAGGACGTAAAGCTTCTTTTATCAGTTCCGTACTTCCCTCTTTATAAGAAGTCAAAGCACCGGTTTCCTTATCAAAACCTACGCTCAGATTACCGGCTGTAAGTGTCAACAACGAAGCCGCATCATCTGCTATCACCGGTGAAGACTGAACCTCAGCAACAAACGGCTGATAAAATGGAAGACTCACCTGGGCATCAGCCAGTTTTGTTCCGGCTTTCAGCAGACCATCCTCATTTTTCAAACTGGCATAGAAATTCAAGAAATACTCCACACCAGGTTTTACCTGTATGGCTGGAAAAGAAGTCTTGAACTTACCCGTCTGCTGAGGAGCCAGGGATACATTATCAATAGTTCCGGTAGCCAGAAGTTCACCATTCCCCTCCAGCTTCCAAGTAAAATTGAAATCACTTAAATCCGTAAAGAAGTACTTGTTACGTAACTCTACCCATCCCTCATGATAATCCAATAAAGAGAATGCTATATTTTGATATACTTTTTTCACTTCATGGATATGCGGCTTCAAGGTACGGTCGGCGGCAATCAGACCGTTCATACAGAAATTGGCAGAACTTGGAGTACCTTTCGGAGCCAGGTCACCTCCGTATGCCCAATAGAATTTTCCATCCGGTGTCTTTGCATACAAGCCCTGATCTACCCAGTCCCAGATATGTCCGCCCTGTAAAGAGGGATATTTCTCTATCACATCCCAATAATCCTGAAGATTTCCTTCACTGTTGCCATAGCATGGGCATATTCACATAGAATCAGCGGTTTGGTCGGAAGATAGAGAGAATGATTGATCAATACATCTATCTTTTTATACATTGGACAGAAAATATCGGTATAAGGTCCCTTTATTCCGTCTTCCGAATGCACGGGACGCTGTGAACGGTCATTGGCATGTACCCATTTATAGGTAGCCGCGAAGTTACATCCCTCACCGGTTTCATTACCCAATGACCAGATAATGACACAAGGATGGTTTTTGTCACGCTCGAACATACGTTCCGTGCGGTCTATGAAAGCTTTCTCCCATTCGGCTGGTTAGCTAGGCATTGATCGGCTTATATCCCATGCCATGGCTCTCGATATTGGCTCATCAACCACATACATACCATAAATATCACATAATTCATACCAGCGGGGATCGTTGGGATAATGAGAGGTTCGTACACTGTTGATATTATTCTCTTTCATCAATTGAATATCACGCAGCATGGACGCCTCATCTACCACATGACCGTTATAAGGATCGTGTTCGTGTCGGTTTACTCCTTTTATATAGACCGGTTTACCATTTACCAGCAATTGAGCATGTTTGATTTCGGATTTGCGGAAACCTATGTATTGGGAAATATATTGTTCCGGTTTGCCATTTACACGCAAAGCAATCAGCAATCTATACAGATTCGGTTTCTCCGCACTCCATAACAAAGGTTCTCTCACTTCCTTTTTAAAATGAAGTTCCCGACCGGCAGCATTCCAACGCTTACGCTCATTGTAGATACTTTTACCCGATTTTTCCAACAGGCTTACTTCCACTTCAGCCCCTTTTATTTTACCTTCTCCTGCTTTGCCCAACTCTACAAAAAGATGAAAGTCAGCATTCTTGTATTCCCCGTCAAGATCGGTCACCACTTCATAGTCGCGCACATGAGTTTCAGACCGGGCATACACATAAACATCACGCTGTATGCCGCAAAACGCCAGTAATCCTGATCTTCCAGATAGTATCCGTCACTGAACTTGAAAACCTGTACGGCTATTTCATTCTCCCTTGTTTTACATACGGCGTAATATCAAACTCCGAAGGTGTTTTGGAATCCTGAGAGTAACCTACTTTCACCATTCACCCACACATAAAAAGCAGAAGCCACTCCTCCGAAATAAAGAATAATCTGGCGTTTATTCCAATGGGCAGGAATAGTAAAAGTACGTCTATAAGAGCCAACCGGGCTGTTTTCCACTGCAATCAATGGTGGATTCTTCTTTATACCATACCCACTGCCTACATAAAAAGGATAGCCGAACCCTTGAAGTTCCCAATTGGAAGGAACTTTAATATCATCCCAACCTGAAACATCATATCCTTTTTGGAAGAAGTCCATCGGTCGTTCATCCGAACGGGGTACAAAATGAAATTTCCATGTTCCGTTCAAGGATTGGAAGTAAGGAGATTGTGATTTATCACCCTGCAATGCCAATTCTTTAGTGGGGTATCCCATAAAATTAGCCGCCGAAGGCAGACGATTGATATGAAGCACATCAAAATTCTCCCAATCATTATCCGAACGGGGGTATTTGTTTCTACGCACTTCTACATTGTCTGTGCTTGTTTCATTAGCGCTCCTGTTTACCGGAGCACCGTCATATTGGGATTGTGCCATACCTGCCAACGACAAAGATATGGCAATCCCTGTCAATATAGAACGAATTTTCATCATAAATATATCTTTTAATAAATTCGGAGTATCCGCATACTGATTTTTACTTCCACTATCATTGATCCAACAACAATCGCAAAATCAAAGCAGAAGACCAACCAAAGTTGGGTGCATTCAACACTTCACCTGTCAGTGGATTGTAGTTTTCATGAATCGGTCCGTCGGTCATCAGTCCTTGAGCATGTGCCATGAACTTGCGAGTCAGCAAGTCGGCTTCCTCCACATATCCGTAGCGCTTCAATCCGGTTATACCAAAATATACCTGGTTAAACCAAACCGGACCACGCCAATAACCGAAAGTAGGACGCAATGCAGGATGACTTACATCAAGAGTACCTAGCGGCAGGTAAGAGTTGAAATGTTTTTCATCCATCATGATGTTCTTCACACTCTCGCTTGTTCCGGGGTAGCAATACCTGCCCACAAAGGCAACCACCCCTCAGCCCCCATCACCTTGACAGGTGTACGGTCATTCAAACGAATATCATAAAAGAAACCACTCTCGCTGTCATACATTTTAGTCTGTACATACAGCTTGATTACCTCAGCCTCCTTAGCCAACTGTTCAGAAAGCTCCTGCTTTCCCAAGATAGAAGCCATTTCCGAAAGTGTCAGTTTATCTACATAAAGGAGGAATTCAAACAAATATTCTCCTGATCCATCGACCAAGCTTTCTCCATCTCATTCTTTAGCATCCGGGTGTCATCAAACGCACACCGTTATCCATGCCGCTCTCCCAAGCCGCCGCAATCAGTGTACCATCAGTAGAACCATATTCGCAAATGCCATTGTGATCGTGGTCACGCTCAGCATACCACCATTGATGGAACTTATACAATTTATCAAATATTTCGTCCAAGAACGCTTTGTCTCCTGTAACCTTATAGACATTCATGGTCCCCATGATGCTACAGGAGGTTTGGAGTCGCGCCAATTGTTACGTGCCTTATTATAACCGATAAAATCAGGAACCATACCATTCTCTGCCTGATAATCGAACAAAGAAAGCATTTCACTCTTGGCCCCTTCGATTATAGTACACATTACCCGATGCAATTTGCCAAGCATCCCACGACCAACATCCACCGATGAATCCTGTATAGGAAGGGAAACTACAACCATGGAAGATATCACCGGCAGGAGTACGCCAATTGGAGTTCAACGTCATCAATGCTTTCACAGCAATGTTCCTGTAAGCGTTTTCTTTCATATAAGGACTGTCGGCAGACAGTATCCGTTGAAGCCCCTGATTCCAACGCTGCGCATTCTCGGCAAAACATTGATCAAAAGGTATGGATTTTATTGCAACATACTCCTTATCTGCCTCTTCGCCTTTCAAGGTCAGTGTCTGGCTGTATTCCGAAGTATAACTTTTGCCGGATTGCAGCAAATAGTCACTCTTCTCAACAACTTGCAAACTGTCGTTCCCCACAGTCATCACTTCATCGGCTGTATGGAAAAGCACGGTAGCCGTCACCTCGTCTACCGGCGGTTCGTTACGCAGTGTGATAATCTGGCGATTGGTTCCCCAACGGCGACCGTAGAACGGATAATGGAACCGAACGCCCTTATCCACCTTAGTGGCAGTAGTATTCTCTTCAAAAACACCGCCACTCCAAGTCAGTGACACATTCAAAGGTGTGTCACTAAGATTTGTAATAACAGAACGTACAAAAGCAGTGCGTGAAGTGGCAAAACACAACTCAGTAGTGAATTCCAACCGCGCATCTTTAAAATGTTGTACCAACTTTCCAGGTAGATACTTGGCTGTCTGCATATTACGAACCAAGTCGTACTTTTCACCATTAACCACCAACGTAGGCTGTGCCAACGTTGGGCAATCCATCCTCTTCCATGCATCGTCATAGGCCCGATGAAGGCACCCGCAAATGCCCTGCTTTGGTTTACTGGCAATGCATAGCCACTCCATGCACCCAGATCAGAGAACAAATTGAGATCCCCATCTACAGGTTGTTCCGGTACATTTTTCACATTCAACAAATTGGGAAAATCTTCCTGTGTCGTAAACAGGGACTTTTCCGGCTGTGTAGCGACCGGGGTACATGCCCCCAGCCAAAGAATGCTACACATTCCATATATAGGAAATAAATGTTTCATAAACGGTTCTTCCAAAATTATACAAACAAGATTACTTGCTATAGTTCGGATTCTGCTCCCAATCGGGATTCAACAGAAATTCACTATGAGGAATAGGAAACAACTGGTGCTTGGTATCTACATAATTCTCAACAAACGGTTTATTGTGAGCTTTCAGCGTTTCTTCTACAATACCCCAGCGAACCAAGTCATACCAGCGCGAACCTTCCAATGCCAGCTCGCAAGGACGTTCTTTGTCTTGCAGATGTTTCAAGACTTCGGCTTTACTCATGGTAAGCGGCAATGCCGGTACATTGACACGTGCACGAACCTTATTTATTATGTTAATGGCCTCTGTTGTTTCACCCTTGTCATTTAGACATTCTGCATAAAGCAACAATACATCGGCATAACGGATAACGGAAACATTAAAGAAACTATAGTCCCAATAATCACTCATACCCTCGGTATAAGTAACATATTTGTGCCAGAAGATTTCTCCTTCTTTGTGGTAATCCTTAAAGGATTTTCCATTCTTATAATAAAAGGGACGACACTCGGGATCGTCAAAAATAAGCGTATGAAGTGCACGGTCGCTAGACTTACCGTCTATAGTCTTATCAGCCAATAACGTCTGACACATCCAGTCCGTAGGATAAGCTTCTTCATATGCATCCAGCCCAGCCATAGGTCCCAAATGAACGGTAAACAAGTTATATTCATACTGTCCGCCTGAACGGTCTCCGGTAAACTGAATCTCAAAAAGAGACTCTTTATTGTTCTTGTGCATACCGTCAAAATTATCAGCCCAATTCTCCATCAAGCCAAAAAGACTTCCTTCTTTATCAATGATCTTCTTGAATTCAACTTCGGCTTTACTCAATTCTTTGCGGAACATATAGAACTTACCCAAAAGAGCCGCTGCCGTATAACGCGTGACACGTCCTTTTTCACTTTCCTCATAACTTTCGGGAAGGTCGCTCTGTACTTCTTTCAGTTCGGTCTCAATCAGACTTACCAGTTCTCCCGGATTGGCTTGTGGAGGATAGAACTCTTCATCCGTACCTGCCAATGCCTCCTTATAAATAGGAACTCTCTCGCCAAAATTCACATACAAACGATAATAAAGTAAGCACGCAAAAACGGGCTTCGGCTATGGACTGCTTCTTCAAGGCATTGAGTGATTCCGAGTCACCAGGTACAGTGGGAATGTTGGTCAAACATTGATTGGCATAATTAATACCTTTATACAAATTAGTCCACTCCGTCTTGACTACGGAGTTAGTGGGTTCCACATTGAATGATGAAATATTCATCCAACTCGTCACATCATCTCTGTGGGTAATCTCATCACTTCTGTATCCGTCTATTACTATGTAGCGTTCAAATGGTATCGCCCAAGATGCATTCGGCTGCAACGCTCCGTATACACTAGTCAATCCTTTCATAATATCCCCTTCACTTTTCCAGAAAATACCAGGTGATAAAGCATTGGGATTAGAGTCTTCATCCAAGAAATCTGTGCAAGAGGAAAAAGACATTCCGCTCAGAAGAGCTGCATATAATAATATGTTTTTGAATTTCATAATCTTCGTATTAAATTTAATTAGAAACCGAATTTAAGACCCATCATAAAGTCACGACTCAAAGGAATGGCTGCATAGTCATATCCCATCTGTCCGACTGAAGAACCGGTTGAAGGATCATATCCTTTGTAGTTGGTAATAGTGAACAAACGGGTAGCGCCTACATAAATACGCAGGTTACTCAAGCCCATTTTCTTACAATATTTAACCGGCAGATTATAACCTATCTGCAAGTTATTCAGACGCAGATAGTCACCATTCTCCACAAAACGGGTGGAAGTACGAGAGTTCTTATTAGGGTCACCAGACACGGCACGTGGAATATCAGTATCAGGATTTTCAGGTGTCCAAGCATTCAAGGCATTCTTACCATAGTTGAACACATGGTCCATACGCTCCAACTGATATTTAGTATAGTTATAACGCTTAGCACCAAAGTCACCGTAGAAATTGGCTACCAAGTCAAAGTCTTTATAAGTCAAGTTAATGTTGAATCCCAATGACACCTTCGGTGTACCACTACCCACTTTCACGCGGTCGTTTGTATCAAGCATACCATCTCCATTCTGATCTATGAAACGGATATCACCCGGCTTAGCCACAGGCTGCAGAGGCTGCCAGTTGCCGTTTTGATCCTTATAGCCATGAGCTGTGTTCCATTCGTCCACTTCTGCTTGATTTTGGAAGATTCCGGCAGTTTGATATACCCAGAATTCACCGATTTCACCACCTACATAAGTACGCAAAGCACCGTATTCATAGAGATAGTCAGGATTGGCCATAGATTTCAACACACTTTTATAATGAGATAAATTCAAATCCAAATCATACTTCAATCCTCCGGCTTTGCCATGATAAATGGCTTGCATTTCAAAACCGGTTGTGCGCAACTTACCATCGTTCACCAAGATAGAAGAATTATAGCCGGTAGCTAAACTGATGTTACGGCTAGAAAGCATATCCCTGGTGTTCTTAATATAAGCTTCCGCAGAAAGCTCCAGTTTATTGTTCCATAAACTAATGTCTACACCGATATTCTTATACACCGTCGTTTCCCACTTGATGTTACTGGATGGAAAAGCTGTAATGGCATATCCCATGGAAGTTTCACGACCATCAAAAGGATAGTTCAATGCATGGGTATTGTAGCTCAAAGTAGGAATATATCGATAAAGACCTATGTTCTGATTACCCAAAGCACCGTAGCTCAAACGGAGTTTAAACATGGAAACAGTTTCTTTCAAATTTTCCCAAAATGGTTCATTAGCAATGTTCCAACCCAATGATACAGAAGGGAAGAACCCCACTTGTTACCTTTAGCAAAACGTGAAGAGCCATCATAACGGAAAGAAGCCATAATCATATAACGCATCATGTAGTTGTAGTTCACACGGCCAAAGAGAGAACGGAGGGCACTGCGGGTCTTGGTACCACCTACAGAATAGTTACTTTTAGCATGTCCCATCAAGCTCATACTGTTATTCTCAAAATCAGAACCGGAAGCACTAAGGTCTTCATACTTATTTTCTTCCTGAGAAAGTCCCAATAAAAGAGAAAGATTGTGTATTTCAGCAATGGTCTTGTCATAATTAGCTGTCAATTCCAACAAATCGTTGGTTGTCTGCGAACGTGATTCAGATAAACTAGCCATCGTGTTTCGTTTGGCCGCCCCAATCTCATAGGTAGGTGTAAAAAGACGAGATTTGCTAAAGTACATATTACGGCTGGCATTGAATTTCACGATAAGCCCTTTAATCGGCTCGTACTGCAAATAGCCGGAAGCTGCGATATAATCGGTAGAGCTTGTATTATCAATCAATTTATTAAAAGCAACCTGATTACCGGCATCAGACATACCCATACCAGAGATGGCACCACCATAACCACCATCGTTGTTCTCATCATAAAGGAACGCTAACGGCTCCATATTCGTCACCTGATAAATGGAAGAGAAACCCGAATTGGATTCCAAATCGGCCGACCAACGGCTATAGCTTACAGATTCACCCATTTTAAACTTACCACGGGTAACATCAGAGTTTAAACGGAAACCGAACTTTTCATCTCCGGTAGCAATAGTCACACCGTCCGTCTTACTATAGAAAGCAGAAAGAGACACATTGGAATTAGCACTACCTGCCGTATAACCAATGTTATATTTTTGTGTAAAACCACGTTGATAATACTCTTTCTGCCAATCAGTATCAGCAAACTGACTCGGGTCTCTCTCGTACTCGCTGATATATTTAGGCCAGCGGCTTTCATCCGTACCTGCATTTATTAATGCCATCTTACGTACTTTAATAAACTCAGCTGAATTACAAACTTCCAGACGCTTCGGCATGGCACTCAACCCCCAATAACCGGAAAAAGTAATCTTCGGAGCTGAATTCATCGTACCACGATGTGTTTCAATCAAAATAACACCAGCTGCCGAACGTGAACCATAGATAGCGGCAGTAGCAGCATCTTTCAATACGGAAATCGATTTAATATCTTCAGGATTAAGATAAGACATATTACCCGGAACACCATCGATAATCACTAGTGGACCGTTACTTTCACTGTTCTCGCCATCATCATCTTTCCAAGAAGTCACACCGCGTACCTGCAAAGTGGCAGAAGAACCGGCAGCACCACTGCCAAAGTTTACCGACAAACCTGGAGCCATACCTTGCAATGCCATCTCTGCATTTGCAGTAGGAATCTTAGACAGTTTATCACCCGATACTGATGTTACCGAACCTGAAACATCAGACTTTTCTGTGTACCATAACCAATTACAACCACCTCATCCAATGTCTTGGTATCTTCTATTAATACAATTTTTATAGTAGACTGATTACCTATTTTCACGGTCTTTGTGGTATAACCTACATAAGAAACAATCAATTCAGTTCCCTTACCGATAGATAAAGTAAAACGACCATCCAAATCAGTAATCGTACCGTTTGTAGTACCTTTTTCCAATACACTGGCACCAATGATAGGTTCACCCTGCTCATCGGCTACAATACCGTTTATAGATTTCTGTTGTTTCACAGCTTCTACTTCGGGAGTTGCTTGCTTATATAATACAATATGGCGATTTTCTATTTTATAATCGATACCTGATTTTGAAAATAACCGATCTAAAATCTGGTTAATCGTTTTATTTTCTACTTTAATGGATACTTTTCTATTGACATTGACTTGATTCAGATTATAGGTAAAATAGAAATTTCCTTTTTTCTCAATAGCATTAATCACGTCATGCACCGTAGTATTTTCCATGTCCAAAGACATCTTCACATTCTGTGAATAAGCGATGCCTGCCCAACACGGGACAGTTCCCAATAATAGAAAAAGAACAAAGAATTTCATAATTAACAATGTTTTTCGTAGCCATAGTGATTTTTGCTCACCCAATGGCGTGCATTTCATAATATTATCCATACATTTGTAATTGATTAGTTTGTAATAAATTATAAGGTTACTCATTAATCCGGGTCAAAAGATGGTGGTGCGTCTTCGACCTTCATTTTTTGCAAAGGTTTTACTTCATAGGCATCCGTTGTTTTTCAAAGTTTCACATACTGTTATTTTTATATAGGTATACCGTTTTCTTTTCAATTCTATAATCCACCCGTCTGGTTTCTTTCAGCAATTCCATCGCCTGGGCTATGGTCAAGTCTTTCCTAAAATGGCAAGTGAAATATTCTTCAACCAGCGAACTATCCATAATCCTGATTTTCACATCATACCGACGTTCTATAACCTTTGCCATTTCTTTCAAAGTCTTATTGTCGAATCTCAGGTCACCAGTAGTCCAACTATCCACATTTGCCTGCGCCGAATTCCTTATTAACACCAAGCCATCACTAACGGTGTAATATACCTGGTCATTGGGCGACATTCTTTCCTTACTTCTGTCATCTAAGGTTGATACTTCTACCGAACCTTCTTTCAAAGTAATCCAACTCGGTTCATCCAAATAGGCTTTTGCATTAAATTTTGTACCCAACACCCTGATATTCAACATCGGCAATTTCACCGTAAACGGACATTTGGGATTATGTGCCACCTCAAAATAGCCCTCTCCTTCCAATGTGACCGTTCTATATTTTTCCGAGAACTTAGCCGGATAAGAAAAACGGCTCTCAGCGTTCAGCCAAACTGTTGTTCCGTCACTCAGCAATAAAGAAACCCGTTGGCCTTTCGGAACCACTACCGTATTGTATGCTTCCGGTTCCTCTTTCGTGATATAGAACAAGTTTGTCGCAAAAAGACAAACAGCAACCAACACAGCCGCATACTTCCACCATTCCCTGACGGTAAATCTCTGTATCGGTTTCTCTCTTTTCTCTATCTGTCCACTCAAGCCAAGTTGTCTGCTCAGTTGCCGATAAGCTTCATCCATACGTCCTTTATCCGAAAAACGCATTTCAGCTTTCAGTCCCCAGATTTGCTCCAGCTCAAATAAACGCTGACGGTTATCTTTCTCTTTCAACCACTCTAAAATCTCTTTTTCTTCGGTTGCAGTACAATGCTTATTGATATATCGAATTAAAATTTCGTCCTTCATTTACTTTCTTTATTGTCTTTCATTATTAAGACAATTAACCTAGAAGGAACTACGGGGTTAAAAA
>ENA-OQHP01000088-OQHP01000088.1-human-gut-metagenome-genome-assembly--contig:-NODE-88-length-29710-cov-3.978231_pt1 | contig 29710 bp, 26 predicted proteins | sample MGYA00242563_ERZ504717 | MGnify/ENA primary metagenome ERZ504717 (study PRJEB26092, sample SAMD00036212) | human gut metagenome | host: Homo sapiens | study: EMG produced TPA metagenomics assembly of... | reverse complement strand
CAATAAAGGCTGTAATGGTATCATAACTTATTGTTGTATTAAAATTTGACATACTATTTAAAGTATGTGTTAATATCAGTAAATAAGGCTGTTTTTGTAGACAAAAGTGGTGTTAAAAAAATTTATAATTACTGATGTTGTTGTAAATTTTTGGATATTGTACTCTAAAGTGTTAATTTTGTTTGAAAAATTATTTTTTAGTGTTATAATATCATTGATGAATTTGAGTTTTTTAATTAACCTAGAGAGGTGTGTACTAAAGTAATGGAACGTTTAGTTGTCAGAGGCGGGCATCAGCTTAACGGTACGGTAACTATAAGTGGGGCAAAAAATGCTGTAGTTGCTATTATACCGGCTGCTATTCTTGCCGAGGGCGTTTGTGTTATAGACAATCTTCCTCGTATTGAGGATGTAAGGGCACTGGAGGATACTCTTACAAAGCTTGGTGCAGTTTGCGAGCTTATTGACGAGGGTACTCTTATGGTGGATTCCACTAATGTAAATAGCTATGAGGCTACCTTTGATTCTGTGCGTAAAATCAGAGCCTCTTATTATTTAATGGGTGCTTTACTTGCCCGTTTTAAAAGAGCAGATGTTGCATTGCCAGGTGGCTGTAACTTCGGCTCAAGACCTATTAATCTTCACTTAAAGGGCTTCAGAGCTTTAGGTGCGGAAGTTGAAGAAGATTTTGAAAATGGTATTGTTCGTATTAAAGCAGATAAGCTTGTAGGTACTAACATATTCTTAGATACAGCATCTGTTGGTGCAACAATCAATATTATGATTGCTGCTACTAAGGCAGAGGGTGTTACAACTATTGAGAATGCTGCTAAAGAACCTCATATTGTTGATACTGCCAACTTCCTTAATATGATTGGCTGTAATGTAAAGGGTGCAGGTACTGATGTAATCAGAATTACAGGTACTCCAGACCTTCATGGTGCTGAATATATGATTATTCCGGACCAGATTGAAGCTGGTACATATATGATTGCTGCTGCTATTGCTGGCGGTAAGGTTAAGGTAGATAATATTATACCTAAGCATATGGACTCTCTTTCTGCTAAGCTTAAAGAATGGGCTGTCAGATTGAAGAAGGCGATGATTACATTGAAGTTACTTCTTCAGGTAATCTTGTTGCTACAAATGTTAAGACAAATGTTTACCCAGGTTTCCCAACTGATTTACAGCCACAGATGGCTGCTGTACTTTGCAAGGCAAAGGGTACAAGCACTTTAGTTGAAACTGTTTGGGAAAATAGATTTCAGTATGTAGAACAGCTTAAAAAGTTTGGCTGTAGTATGGAAATTAATGCTGACGGTAGAATTGCTACTATTGACGGAGTTGACACTTTAAAGGGTGCAGATGTTCTTGCTACTGACCTTAGAGCTGGTGCAGCAATGGTTATTGCTGGTCTTGCAGCTGAGGGCGAAACAAGAATTGGCAATATCCGTTTTATCGACAGAGGTTACGAACAGATTGAGTATAAACTTAGAGCATTAGGTGCGGATATTGAAAGGGTAGTTGACTAATGAGTTTACGCTTTGCCACCATTGCCAGTTCTAGTAGTGGTAATTGTGTGTATGTTGGTACAGAAAATACAAATATACTTATTGATGCTGGTTTAAGTGGTAAAAAAGTAGAGGAGGGTCTTTCTTCTCTTGGTCTTACAGGCAACGATATTGATGGAATATTCGTTACCCACGAACATAGCGACCATGTTAAGGGTATAGGAGTTCTTTCTCGTAGATACAATATTCCTATTTTTGCCACAGAGGGTACTTGGGGCAATATGCCGTCTTCCATAGGACAGATTAGACCTAATCTTATGAAAGATATATACGCCGAAGAATATTGTGCATTTAACGACCTTACAATAAAGCCTTTTGAAATACCTCACGATGCAGCACAGCCAGTAGGCTATACTGTCGGAGTTAATAATACTAAGATTACTATTGCCACAGATATTGGGCATATTTCGGATACTGTCTTGGAAAATGTAAAGGGTTCTTCCCTTGTGCTTTTAGAGGCAAATCACGATGTAGAAATGCTCCAGTATGGCGGTTACCCACAGAGTTTAAAAAGTAGAATATTGTCTGACTTTGGGCATTTAAGTAATGTAAATGCCGGCAGACTTTTAGATACAGTTATTGATAGTTCAGTAAAGTATGTGTTTTTAGGACATTTAAGCAAGGAAAATAATACTCCTCGTCTTGCCTATGACACAGTCAGTAAAATACTTACGGATAATGGGGCAGTTATTGGTGGAGATTTTAATATGTGGGTTGCTCCTCCGGAGGGAGTAAAAAGAAAAATTGAACTTGTATAAATAATATAAATGCGAGAAATCCTAGTGTTTCTCGCATTAAATTTTTGGGAAGATTGAATTTATGAAGATTACTATTGCTTGTGTTGGAAAAATAAAAGAAAAATATTTTGTAAATGCTATTGAAGAATATTCAAAACGCCTTAGCCGTTATGTAACTCTCAATATTGCAGAAGTTCCCGATGAAAAAGCTCCTGAAAATATGAGCCTTGCCCAAATGGAACAGGTTAAAAATATAGAGGGTCAAAGGCTTATGAAAGTCTTTAAAGATAGCTATGTTGTGGCACTTGCTATAAACGGAAAATCTCTTACAAGTGAGGGGTTAGCTGATTTTATTACCCAAACTACTTTAAAGGGTGTAAGCCATATTACATTTGTAATAGGCGGTTCTCTTGGGCTTAGTGATGAAGTGTTAAATAGAGCAGATTATAAACTTAGTTTTTCTGCTATGACTTTCCCTCATCAGCTTATGAGGGTAATACTTTTGGAGCAAATTTATAGGGCAAATAGAATAATCAAAAATGAGCCTTATCATAAGTAATAGCATTAAGCTGAAAGTATATAGAAGTGCTTTCGGCTTTTTTGTTGTGAATATATAAATTTTGTTGAAATAGGGGTTTGTCCACACCTACAAAGGGCGTTGCCCCTTGACCCCATAAGCCTTTAAAAAGGCTTAACCTAAACTTAAAATATATATTGAAAAAAGTAGGCTTTTGGGGTATAATTAGCCTAATATGATAATTTTTATGTTTGATAGTATGTTCGGAGGAATTTAGTTTATGTGTGGTTTTTGTGGTTTCACAGGAGATATAGCTGATAGAGAAAACATCATTATAGGTATGATGAACAAAATCATACACAGAGGACCTGATAGTGCAGGTACTCATAGTGATGAAGATGTAACAATGGGCTTTAGAAGACTTAGTATCATTGGTCTTGAAGACGGTTCACAGCCTATGTACAACGAAGACGGCTCTATTGTTATTTGTTTTAATGGCGAGATTTACAACTATCAGCCTATTAAAGAAATGCTTATTGAAAAGGGTCATGTTTTCAAAAGTCACGCTGATACAGAAGTTCTCATTCATTTATATGAGGAAAAAGGCGAAGAAATGCTTAATGATTTAAGAGGTATGTTTGCCTTTGCTATTTATGATATGAAGAACAAGAAGTTATTTGCTGCCAGAGATTTCTTTGGTATTAAGCCTTTTTACTATGGTGTATTTAACAACCATATGCTTTTTGGCTCAGAAATTAAGAGTTTCCTTGCTTTCCCTGATTTTAAGAAAGAAGTAAATACTGTTGCCCTTGAAAACTATTTAACTTTCCAGTATTCAGTATTAGATGAAACATTCTTCAAGGGTGTTTATAAGTTGAAGCCAGGTCACTATTTAGTTTATAAAGATGGCAAGATTGATATTAAGAGATACTTCCAGCCTAAGTTTGAATCAGAAAAGGCAGGCTTACAGGATACAATCAAGAAAATTGAAGATGTAATGCTTGATAGTGTTAAAACTCATAAGATTAGTGATGTAGAAGTTGGTTCTTTCCTTTCAAGTGGTGTAGACTCAAGTTTTGTTGCTGCTACATTTAAGGGAGATAAGACATTTACAGTAGGTTTTGACTATGAAAAGTATAATGAAATAGGTTATGCTGAAAAGCTTTCTGAAAAGGTTGGTATTGACAATTATTCTAAGATTATTTCTACTGATGAATATTGGGACAGCTTAGGTAAAATTCAGTATCATATGGACGAGCCTTTAGCAGACCCATCAGCAGTTGCTCTTTACTTTGTAAGTAAGTTAGCATCTAAGCATGTTAAGGTTGCTCTTTCTGGCGAGGGTGCAGATGAGTTCTTTGGTGGTTACAACATTTATAGAGAACCTATGGATTTACAGATTACAAAGCTTATTCCAAAGCCTTTAAGAAAGGGTATTGCAGCTATAATGAAAGCACTTCCTTTCAGATTTAAGGGTAAAAACTACTTAATCAGAGCATCTATGGACTTAGAGGATAGATTTATTGGTAATGCTAAAATGTTCTCAGAAAAGGAAAGAGAACGCATTTTAAAGAACCCTACAGGTAAGTATAACCATAAGGAAATTACAAAGCCATACTATGACTTTACAAAGGGTCAGGATGATGTAACAAGAATGCAGTTTATTGACCTTAATCTTTGGATGGTTGGGGATATTCTTTTAAAGGCAGATAAAATGTCTATGGCAAACTCTCTTGAAGTTAGAGTACCTTTCCTTGATAAGGAAGTATTTGAAGTTGCCAGACATGTACAGCCTGATTATAGAGTAAACAGAGAAGCTACAAAGTATGCCTTTAGAATGGCTGCTAAGGACTACTTACCAGAAGAAGTTGCAAGCAAGAAAAAACTTGGTTTCCCTGTTCCAACAAGAGTTTGGCTTAAAGATGAAAAGTATTATAATATAGTTAAAACAGCTTTCCAGAGCGAAGCTGCACAGAAGTATTTTAACACAGACAAAATTGTTAAGTACCTTGATGACCACAAGAATGGTAAGGCTGATAACAGCCGTAAGGTATGGACAATTTATATGTTCTTAGTATGGTATAATCAGTTCTTCGGTAATGAAGAAAGGAGGCTTGCTAATTATGGCAGATTGTATATTTTGTAAAATAGCTAATGGAGAAATTCCATCGAACACAATTTATGAAGATAATGATTTTAGAGTAATACTTGATATTGCTCCTGCAAACTTAGGTCATTGCCTTATTTTACCTAAAAATCATAGTGCAAATCTTTATGAAATGCCGGCTGAATTAGTAGGTAAGGCTCATATCCTTGCTCAGAAAGTGGCTAAGGCTGTTAAAGAGGCTACAGGCTGTGACGGACTTAATATTCTCCAGAATAATGGAGAGGCTGCCGGTCAGACTGTTCATCACTATCATGTTCATGTTGTTCCTAGAAAGAATGGCGATGATGTAACAATGACTTTTGGTTCTTTCCCTAAGCCAAGTGATGAAGAAATGACAGCTATTAAGGATAAAATTAAAGAAAATATGTAATTATAAGGTCCTCAAAGTTATGCTTTGGGGACTTTTTTGTGTATAGAAACAAAAAATAAATGTATAATAAAGAATAACAGAGGGAAATAGTTTAAACTACAGATAATTTGTCTTAATTTTGACTGTAAAGTTCTTGTAAAAATTGAGAAATTTTATTGAAAATATACAAAATATTTTTATTCTTTCAAAGATTAAATAGAAAACCTGTTTTTTTGTAAATTTTGGTCAAAAAAAGTAAAAAATATAAACCTACAAGGGTAATCTTATACAGTTGAAGTGGAAAAAATATAAAATAAAATGTTGTCGTATTATTTGACAAGGGAAGTTTAAAGGGATATAATATAACTTATTGAAGGAAAATGGGAGCTTGCTCACGATTTTCCGAAATAAGTTACCGAGGCGAGAGCGAGGACAAATTTCATTTTAGTTTGCGATAAGCAAACAAATTTGCAAAGCAAAGAAACGAAGTTTCAAAATGAAATTTGAAAAAGAAATATTAATGAATACTAATGACTTATTTTTAGGAGGAGAACAAATGGATATAAGTGGTGGCAGTATTAAGATTTTTGGCTGTAACGGCAATAAGTCTTTAGCTGAACACATTGCTAGCGACCTTGGTCTTGCACTTGGCAAGTCTGAAATCGGTAAGTTTAGCGATGGTGAAATTAGCGTAAGAATTAACGAAACAGTAAGAGGTGCTGATGTATTTATCGTTCAGCCTACTAGCAACCCTGTAAACGACAATCTTATGGAGCTTCTTATTACTATTGATGCAGTTAAGAGAGCTTCTGCTGGTAGAATTAATGCCGTTATTCCTTACTATGGCTATGCTAGACAGGATAGAAAGGCAAAGGCAAGAGATCCAATTAGTGCTAAGCTTGTAGCTGACCTTATTACAAGTGCTGGTGCTGACAGAGTTATTACAATGGACCTTCATTGTGCACAGATTCAGGGCTTCTTTGATATTCCTGTTGACCACCTTGTAGGTATGCCACTTCTTTCAAAGTACTATGAACAGAAGTTTGGTATTGGTGCAGAAGATGTTGTTGCTGTATCTCCAGACCTTGGTAGTGTTACAAGAACTCGTGCTTTCGCAGAAGGTCTTAACATTCCTATCGCTATTGTTGATAAGCGTCGTCCAAGACCAAATGTTTCTGAAATTATGAACATTATTGGTGACTTTAAGGACAAGAGAGTTATCCTTTATGATGATATGATTGATACAGCTGGTACTATTACTAATGCTGCTAATGCACTTAAAGAAAAGGGTGCTAAGGAAGTTTATGCTTGCTGTACTCATGGTGTACTTTCAGGTGCTGCTATTGAAAGAATCCAGAATAGTGTTATTGAAGAACTTGTAGTTCTTGATACTGTACCTCTTACAGGTGAAAAGCTTATTCCAAAGATTAAGCAGAAGTCTGTTGCAAAGGTATTTGCTGATGCAATTTACAGAATTCACGAAGGTTTACCTGTATCAAAGATTTTTGAATATTAATAAGTTTTATAAAAGGCGAAGATTTAGTTCTTCGCCTTTTTTTGTTGTCTAAATAATACTAATTATTATATAATAAAAAAGACTTGACAAACATATGTTCGAATGATAACATATATATGTCATAAAAATACATTTTTTATTGTTATAATATATATTTATTTTTATACAGAAAGGAGAGATGAGTATAAAATAATGACCACAGAAGAATATGAAAAAACTAAGGATATGCTGGTTGCTTGGGCAAATTATAATAGCTATGTACGACAGCAAAAATACGAAATAGATGAAACTATTAAACTATCTAAGGCTTTGGAGAAAAATAAAGATGATGTAGACTGTTATATTGACGAAGAAATAAGGGAAACTACATATAATGCCTTAGAATATTGCAAAATTCGTATTAAAAAACTAGACATTATGATAAGAGAAACAGCCCTGTTTAAGGAGATAATGGATAGTATAATAGACGGACTAAATGTACTAGATAAAAATTTGCTTGTTGCCCGATACATAAAAAGACAGGATTGGGATACTATGGCCACTTTTTGGCCCTGTGAAATTAGCTCAAGACAAATACAGAGAATACATAGAAGTTTACTTAATGATATATTGCAAAAATATAGAGAATTAAGCTCTAAAAAGCAAAAATAGCGTAGAAATTACTGTTAAATTGTAAAAAATAGAATAAATATTTCATACTCAATAAGTATGGATAATATGGCAAAAATACTGTAATTAGAGGGCATACAGAGGTGTATACCAAAAAAATATACCAAAAAACAATGTAAAAGTTGTGGAAGTTGACATAATTTTTTTTTTTGCCTATAAAAATTACCTATACTACACATCAAAAAACTATGTTTTATGTGCAAACTTTGTAAAAATTTCCTCCTATTTTTTCAAAATTTCCTTTAAAGGGCAATTTGCATAAATTATGTATACCGAATTTGTTTAATAATTACATAGAGGATTTACCTAAAATGAGGTATGATATATATAATTGTTTAAGGGGAAGTATTGTCCCTAATTCGGTCAGTCAAGGAGGAAATTGTTTAGATGGCAGATGTAAAATTAAAAAATATAGTTAAAAAATATCCTAATGGATTTGTAGCAGTAAAGAATTTCAATTTGGAAATTAAAGATAAAGAGTTTATTATTTTCGTAGGTCCTTCAGGTTGTGGTAAGTCTACAACTCTTAGAATGATTGCAGGTCTTGAGGATATTTCTAACGGTGAACTTTACATTGATGATAAACTTTGTAATACTGTTTCACCTAAGGATAGAGATATTGCAATGGTTTTCCAGAACTATGCTCTTTATCCACATATGACAGTATATGATAATATGGCTTTCGCCTCAAACTTAGAAAAGTGCCAAAGGACGAAAATCGACAAAAAAGTAAGAGAAGCTGCTAAAATCCTTGATTTGGAACATTTATTAGACAGAAAGCCAAAGGCTCTTTCCGGTGGTCAGCGTCAGAGAGTTGCTATGGGTCGTGCCATTGTACGTTCTCCAAAGGTTTTCCTTATGGACGAACCTCTTTCTAACTTGGATGCTAAGTTAAGAGTTCAGATGCGTTCTGAAATTTCTAAACTTCACCATAAATTACAGACAACATTTATCTACGTTACTCATGACCAGACAGAGGCTATGACTTTAGGTACTAGAATTGTTGTTCTTAAAGATGGTGTTATTCAGCAGGTTGATACTCCTCAGAATCTTTACAATGCACCGGATAATCTTTTCGTAGCTGGTTTCATTGGTTCACCACAGATGAACTTTATTGATGCTACTATTTCAAAAGATGACAAGGGTGTATATGCAAACTTCGGTGAATATAGCTTTAAACTTCCAGAATCTAAGGCTAAGGCTCTTACTGAAGGCGATTATATCGGCAAGACAGTTATCCTCGGTATCAGACCGGAAGATATTCACAATGAAGATATTTTCCTTAATACTTCTCCAGAAGTATTGTTGATGCAGAAGTTGAAGTTACAGAACTTCTTGGTGCAGAACTTAACCTCTATACATTCGTTGGCGGACAGAATGTTACAGCAAGAGTTAATGCAAGAACAAATGCTAAAATTGGCGATAAGTTAAAGCTTGCTTTTGACCTTAACAGAATGCACTTCTTCGATAAGGAAACAGAACAAAATATTTGCCACTAATTTATAGTACATAATATTGAATTTTATGGTGCAGATGACCTTGTGTTGTCTGCACTTTTTGATGATAAGACACTTTGTATCAAGATACTAACGATATTAAGGAGGCTTTTATATGTGGTTAGTATTTGCTTTTGGTTCGGCCTTGTTTGCAGCCTTAACAGCAATACTTGGGAAAATAGGTATTTCAGGTGTTGAGTCAAATTTAGGTACAGCCATAAGAACTTTTGTCGTCCTTGTAATGTCTTGGGTAATGGTACTGGTTACCGGTAAAAAAGATAAAGTAAAGGAAGTGTCTAAAAACGAGCTTATATTTATATGTCTTTCAGGTATAGCCACAGGTGCAAGTTGGCTTTGCTACTATAGAGCTTTGCAAGACGGATTGGCTAGTGTAGTTGTGCCAGTAGATAAGTTAAGCATACTTGTGACAATATTGTTCTCTTACATAGTTTTCCACGAAAAACTTTCAGTAAAATCAGCCATAGGTCTTGTAGGAATTGTAGCTGGTACTTTAATAATGATTTTATAAAAAAACTTTTTGAAATTTTATCTCAAAGGGATTGTTATTTTATTACAAATTATATAAGGCGGTTGAACCTCCCTGTTTTTGTGTAATATGGTGATATATATGTTTTAATTAATATTATATTTGCGGTATTATGTGAAAGGGGGACTAATATGAATGAAAGATTATCTGAAAATAGTTATACTAATGATATTATTTCAAAATATATTAGGTTTAGTAGTAATTCTTTACATACTAAAATAACCGCCCTCATCCTGGAAAGATAGACGGTTATTTCTAAACCAAAAACTTAAACAGGGTGGCAACCCCTAGGTTGCTCCCTCTTATATTTTTATAATATCACAAAGTTATAGTTTAGTCAATATGAATCGGGAAGATAGACCCGATGGCTTGTTTACAAGCCACATTGCAAAGCAAAATGTTCTGACCAGTGAACCGAAAAGATACCCTAAACTATTATACTTTATATAATTCATCTACATCAGGTTCTTCTAAAACCTGTTTTTCACCCTTATTTACAATGTAAAGACCCTCATTAGTAAATTTACCAATGACAGTAGCATTAATGCCGTTTTTGGCTAATTCTACTACTAATTCTTCGCCATTTTCAATGGCAATAACCATTGAGCCACTAGAAATAAGTCTAAGAGGATTTACACCTAATTCACTACAAATCTGTTTAGTACAATCTAAAACTGGTATTTTGTCAGCATATACTTCTACGCCTAAGCCTGAACAAGTAGCAACTTCCCAACAAGCTCCTAATATACCACCCTCTGTTACATCGTGCATAGCATTTGCACCCATTTGTGAGGCAATTTTCCCTCTTTAACAACGGAGAGTAACTTGCTTAATTCTCTGGCTTCACTTAATGTATTTTCACTTACATTTTTTAATTTCTCAATTTTGTCACTTGCAAAAATAGATGTTCCCTCAAGACCGGCATATTTTGTCATTACTAAATCATCGCCTGCTTTTGCTCCTGATGAAGCAATAAGTCTTTTGGATTTTCCAATTACGGTACAGCTTAAAACTGGCTTAATAACGGCGTCAGTAATCTCTGTATGACCACCTAAAACGCACATATTTACCTCTTTTGCCTGAGTATATACATCTGTGATTATTTTCTGTATTTCTTCTTCCGTAATCGTTGGAGGTAAAAGAGCTGTGACCATTATACCAATAGGCTCGCCACCACCAGCAGCAATATCATTAGAATTAATATGTACGGCTAATTTGCCAATATCGGCTACAGCACCAGTTATAGGGTCTGTAGAAAGTAGACAAATATTGTCATCTATAGTAAGGGCTGAACAGTCTTCACCAATAGATGGCTTAACTAAAACTTCTTCTCTATCAATGCTATATTTATTTATAGGTTCTAATACAATTTTATTTAAAAGGCTGTTAGGTAACTTACCAATTTTCATACAATCACTCCTTGCTAGAATTATAGCATACAAATAGCTTGTTCACAATATTTTGTTGAAAACCTAGAGTATTATTGATATAATCTATGTAAATGTTTTTTGGGAGGTATAAGTGTATGGATGATATTAAATTAAGAGCAAGAGCAAAAATAAATATTACTCTTGATGCCATTAGAAAAATGGAAAATGGATACCACGAGTTGGAAATGATAATGCAAACTGTAAATCTTTGTGACAATTTGCATATTAAAAAGACGAATACTGGCAAAGTAGAGTTAAAAAGCAATTTAGTTTGGTTGCCTTGTGACAGCAGAAATTTAGTTTATAGAGCTGCTGAATATATGAGAGAAACATATAATATTAAAGAGGGTATAGAAATAGAGCTTGTAAAGAATATACCTGTGGCAGCAGGGCTTGCTGGTGGCAGTAGTGACTGTGCAGCAACTCTTGTAGGTATTAACAACCTTTTCAGACTTAATATTTCACAAGAAGAGCTTATGAAAATAGGCAAGAGTTTTGGTGCAGATGTGCCATACTGTATTTTAAGAGGTACAGCTCTTGCAGAGGGTATAGGAGAAAAGTTGACAGTTCTCCCTAATTTCCCTAACTGTTATGTACTTTTGGCTAAGCCTCCAATAAGTGTTTCTACAGCATCAGTTTTTGGAGCGTTAGACCTTAAAAAGGTAAATAAGCACCCAGACACAAAGGCTATTATAGACTATATTGAAAAAGGGGATTTACAGGCTGTTTCTGACAATATGGTTAATGTTCTTGAAACGGTAACTTGCGAAAAATATCCTGTAATTGAGCAGATTAAAAAAGCTATGATTGATAATGGGGCTATTGGTTCTATGATGAGTGGTAGTGGACCAACTGTTTTTGGATTTTTCTCTGAATATAAGGAAGGACTTCACGCCCTCAAGTTTATTAAAAATAAATTTAGAACAAAGGAAGTGTATTTAACTACAGTTTTTAATATAAGACAGGGGGAATAGAATGAATGAAATGCTTATTTTAACAGCAGTAGTAATTGTTATTTGTATTATTCTTAATAAAATATCCAACAGACTGGGTATTCCAATGCTTTTAGGCTTTATAGTATTGGGTATGGTTTTTGGTTCTGACGGTATATTGAAGATACAGTTTGACAATTTTGCTTTTGCTGACCATATTTGCTCCACAGCACTTATATTTATAATGTTTTATGGTGGTTTTGGTACTAACTGGAATGAGGCAAAGCTATAGCTGTTAAGGCCGTTGGTTTGTCTACATTAGGCGTTGTACTTACGGCAGGTTTTGTAGGTCTGTTTTGCCACTATGTGCTTAAAATCAGTTTTTTGGAAAGTATGTTAATAGGCTCACTTCTTGCCTCAACAGATGCTGCCTCTGTGTTCTCTATACTTCGTTCAAAACGATTGAATTTGAAGTATAATACAGCATCTATTTTGGAAATAGAAAGTGGTAGTAACGACCCGGCGGCTTATATGCTTACAGTTATTGTTATGACACTTATAAAAGGTCAGGCAAGTGGTGGACAAATAGCTATATGCTTTTTAGCCAAATTGTGTATGGCATAGGTATTGGTATAGTTATAGCTCTTGTTGCTTCTCAAATACTGAAAAGATTTAAGTTTACTACATCAGGCTTTGACACAATTTTTGTAGTTGCTGTAGCTGTGTTTTCCTATGCTTTGCCTACATATATAGGAGGAAATGGCTATTTAAGTGCGTATATTGTGGGTATTATATTGGGTAACTCTAAAATAAGAAACAAGAAAACTCTTGTGCCATTCTTTGACGGAATAAACGGATTAATGCAAATGCTTATTTTCTTCTTGTTAGGTCTTCTTAGTTATCCGTCAAAAATGTTAGATGTATGTGGCATAGCTATTTTAATAGCAATTTTCCTTACATTTGTAGCCAGACCTTTGGCTGTATTTGCTATTATGACACCTTTCAAAAGTAAAATATCACAGCAGTTATTGGTTGCTTGGTCAGGTTTAAGAGGTGCTGCATCTATAGTTTTCTCTGTTATGGCTATAATGAATGTTAAGGCAGAAAATGACATATTCCATATAGTGTTTTTTATAGTTCTGTTTTCAATACTTTTACAAGGCTCACTTTTACCCGTTGTGGCAAAAAAGCTAAATATGATTGATGATTCCGGAGATGTTATGAAAACATTTACAGACTATTCAGATGAAGTGCCTATACAATTTATAAAGTTTACATTAGACGGAAAGCATGGCTGGGTAGGTAAGAATTTAACGGATATTATACTCCCTCCAGATACAATAGTGGTGCTTATTATAAGAGGGGAAAATCAAATAGTTCCAGACGGAAAAACAGTATTAGAAAAAGGAGATACCCTTGTTCTCTGTGCTAAATCTTCTGGAAATATTGAAGGTGTTCATCTTTCAGAAAAAAGAGTTTCCGGTAGTGATAAATATGTTGGGAAAACACTTTCAGAGATACATAAAGACGATTTGATTATTATGATAAGACGAGGGGATAGAGTGGTTATACCACAAGGTAAAACAATCGTTAGAGAAAATGATGTGCTTGTAATAAATCATAAGGAATAGATAAAAGGAGAGTAGATTGTTACTCTCCTTTTATTATAATTATAACACAAAGGACTGAACCTTAAATAGGTTCAGTCCTTTTTAATATGCTTTACGCTATATTAGAAATCAATAACATTGTTGAAGTCAAATGTAGCAGACTCCTTATTGATATTTGTTAATGTTGCTACAGACTTAATGTTGGCATTTGTAGCGTCCACTGTATTAAAAGTGGTAACTATTGCCTGTGGTTTTTCATAAATTTTCTTCATATTAATAGTCCTCCTTTAATCAGTAGATTACTCAGCTGTTACAGTCTGGTTAGAAACTTCATTCATGATGTTTACGCCATCATACTGAACGAAGCCCTTTACGATACAACCTTCAGCAGGCATATTCTTGAAGTAGTTTACTGTGTAAAGGTTGTCGCCTTCTTCACCAGTAACACGATAAACTGTGTCATTCTTAGTGTTACCTACGAATGTACCGTCAGCATTAAATACTGCAAAACCAATGTAGTCAGCCTTAGCTAATAAAGAGTTATTAACTACACCCTTGAATAAATAGTCGCCATCTTCGTCCTTTGTTACAGGAGTCTGGAGAGTGTTAATTGCTACAGTATCAAGGTCTCTGTTAGTAGTGTAGTAGTTTTCGTTTTGCTTTGCTCTTACTAACCAATTAGCATCTGCAAGAGTAGTACCATCGTTGTTTGCAAGAGAAGTGTCATAACCATGGTAAACACCGTTAGTAACAAGTGTACCACTGTTATCAGTATAACCGTTTACAATAACCTGAGTAGATGCAAGAGAACAACCACTTGTACCCCAACCTCTACCTAAGTAAGTCTTAGCAGTAAAGCCAGTATCTGTTGTATCATTAATTGTTAAGTTGTTTGCAACCATCTTTGTAGTTACATCTTTACTAGAGTTAGGAACAAGGAATCTAGCATCGCTGCTTAAACTTAATTCCCAAATACAGTTGTTAAGAGTAACATCACCAGTACCACAAACTACATCCTGGAAACCAGCAATAGTACAGTTATCAAATGTCCAAGTGTTGTTAGCATTTACTTTACCAGTAAAGATTGTATCTCTAGTTGCCCAGATTGTACAGTTAGTTAATTTAACTGTAGCAGCAAGGTTGTCGCCGTAAGCAGAAAGAGCAGTTGCATTCTGAGCAACACCTAAATCAGCTTCAGCTGTGTTCTTAATCTGAATGTTTTCAAATTCAACATTTACAGAACCGTTAATTGCAACTGTATCGCCGTGGAACTTAGTCTTATCAGTAGCACCGTTAGGAGCTGTACTGTCGTTACCACTCTGGCTATCGTTGTATGTAATAATTGTATTGTCAGCAGAAGCACCAACAATCTTAATATCCTTAGTAATTGTTACTAATTCTTTGTATGTACCAGCAGCAACATAAATTGTCTGACCAGCAGTAGCATTATCTACAGCATCCTGAACAGAGTCATAAGTAGTAGTTACTGTTGCATTTGGAGTATAACCAACATAAAGGTTATCGTTTGATGCATTTGCAGGAAGTGTTGAATAATTCTTAGCTGTTGCATCGTTAATTGTAAGAGCAATGTTACCTTCAACAGGAGCGAAAGTTTCTGTTGTAGAAGTATAACCTGCAATAGCTACATTGTATTTATTAAAGCCTAAGTTAGGGAATGTAGCAACACCGTTTTCATCAGTAGTTACAGTGTAGAATACAGGCTTTGCACCAACATAGTAAGTTAAAGTAACTTTCTTGCTAGCAACAGCAGTACCGTTAGCTGTTTTTACAGTAACAGTAGCATCGCCAGAAACCTGTGGAAGGTTAAGAGTAGATGTTACAGTACCGTCATCGCCAATAGATAAAGTTGATTCATAACGAACACCATCAGCTTCGTAAGATACCTTGTAGCTTGTAGAAGTCTTACCATTGAATTCAATATTACCATTTTCATCAGCTGTTACAGTCTGGCCACCAATAGTAACAGTAGCGTTTGCTGGAATAGTAGTAGCAGAGTTACCAAGTGTAAGTTTAGTTGTTACTGTAACAGGAGTAGGTCCTTTCTGAATGTCAACGGCAAGCATAGAGTTGTTTGTACCACCGTTACCAATGTAAGCTACAGTACCAGCTTCAAGGTCAGCATACATTGTCTGACTCTGAGGAACTAAACCAGTAAGGTTTGTATATGTACCAGCAGTTTCGTCATATGAGAAGATAGAGTTCTTAGAACCACCTGATGTATCAGCAGAAACTCTTGTGCTCTTCTTTGCAACTACCTTGAAAGCAAGTCTGAAAGAAGTACCATCAATAACTGTATTTACACCGTTAGTCTTGAAACCCTTTTCGTAAGTTCTACCATTTACTGTAAGAGGCTTACCAGTAGTACTTAACTTCTGTGCAGCGTAAACAGCAGCATATTCGTTTTCGAAGAGAGCACCGTCAGCATAACCTTCAGCAGGAGCTGTATCAGCCTTTATCTGCCAGTTAGCAGCAACAGTAGTAGTTTCTGTAGAACCTTCAGTAGTAGTTGTTACTGTAGTAGTTTCTGTAGATGCAGCAGTAGTAGTTTCAGTTGAAGCTTCAGTAGCTGTAGTAGCTTCAGTTGTAGTAGTTGTATCGTCACCACCAGTAGTGCCAACTAATGTCATACCTAAAAGGATTGACTTTGAGTTACCGAAGTAAACACAAACTGGAGTACCCTTAGTTACAGGAATAGAAACAGGAGCAACAGCAGCACCTTCTAAGTAACCATGTACATCATACTGGTCATATGCTGTTGGAAGTGCATAAGTGCCGTTATTGTTATTTGTTAAATTGTTATATACTCTGATAGAATTAGCTTTTGTAGCCTTAGAACCAGAGTTAATAACATATAAGTTTAAGTTACCAGTTGCAGTAGGGATAAATACGCAGTACTTTGCACCCTTAGCAGCACCAGTATTGTCTGTTGCAACAGCAGATACGCAAGAATAAGCGTCATTTGCAGTAGTGCCGGCAACGGTTACAAAGTTGTCACTAAAAGTAGTTGTTGCACTTGTTTTGATTGTCTGAGAATTACCAATGCTAGAAAGTGCAGCTTCAGCACCGAAAGCAGCTGGAATAGTTGCATCACCGGACTTCCAAGAAGCAACTGTAGTAGTTTCAGCAGCAAATGCCTGTGTAGCTGTAAAAGGTAACGTAGTTGATACAGTAGCAACTGTTACACTTGAAAAAGCCATTGCACTTGCAAGAACAGAGCTTACTGCTCTTTTAAAGGTTTTGTTCATTTTTGTTTCCTCCTTTTATTTCGTTTGAAAAATGTTTTGCCATTTTATATGGCTTATGACACCCACCCTTTTTAGTTATAAAAATTTACCCTTTAAAAAGGTAGGTGGCTTGTGCAAATACACAAATTAAAATTAAAACAATATATAATATGGGTATTTGTACCAACTTGAAATCATTATACAATATATTTTGTGAAATATCAATAGTCAAATAAGCAAAAATGAAAATTAATTTGTAAATAATTTTTTACTTAATAAAACATAATACTATAATGTTTGAATAATTTAAACAATATTCTTAGATTATTGGTAAAAAAATAAAAAAGACTGTACACAAATCAATGTAATAAACATCAATTTGGTACAATCTCTTTAAAGTGAATCGGAAAGATAAATCCGATGGCTTGCTTGCAAGCCACAAATTAACGCAGTTAATTTGTTCTGACAATGAACCGAAAGATAAATCGGACACACGAAGTGTGGCTTCAACAAAGTTGAAAGTTCTGACCAGTGAATTGGAAAGATAAATCCGATGGCTTGACCAGCAAATATTATTTATTGTAACCAGTTACGCCATTAGCAAGCATCCATTCCATTTTACAATCCATAAGGTACTGTAAAGTTTCGTTTTTAGCATTGTTATGGGACTGCATATAGAGTTCCTGTGCCTCTTTTAAATCGTTGTAAGTTAAATAAGGATAATCTACCATTGTGTTTGTATTTGCAAGGTAGTAAAGGGCATAGTTAAGGTTGTTGTTGGCAAGAACCATTGGTCCTTAGTGTCTTCAACACCCTTTAACATTCTGTCAGCCATTTCTTTGTAACGGTCTTCTTTTGTTATGTTGTAAAGTCTGTAAAGGTAGTTCATTTCAGCAAGCTGATGATTAAGTGAAACATGAGTTTTAGTGTGTTCGTACTTGTATCCATAATCTTCAACTAAAAGACCACCATTTGTAGTTACATAGCTGTTCTTTTCTGCGTGTTCAAGGAAAAATTCTGCATACTTGCAGGCAGCCATTAAGAACTGAGTATTGTTGTATCTCTTGTAAGCATCTATAAGGTTGCAACCAAAGTCAGTATTAAATCTTGTGTCGTAGAAACCGGCAGCAATATTAAAGTCAGTAGCTAACCAACCAGACTTAGGACCTGTTGGCCAATAGCCGTCAGTATTTTGGTTTTCCATACAAGTATAAGTAAATACATAGCCTAACTCAAAAGGAGCAGGGAAAGAACCATATTTTGTAAATGATGCACCACTATAGTCAGATGGCTGTCTGTAGAGCATTGTAGGAGAATATGGTGTGTAATTACTAGGCGTAGGGAAATAATAACCGTCCCAAGAGAATCGTCTGTTAACACCTAAATCCTGCTTTAAAGTGTTGAAATGGTTAATGTTTGACCAATCTGCAAGCTTGTTTGCTGACTGAAGCATCCAAATTTCACCTATTGTTTCTGTGTTACGAGGGAATGACCATTTAAGAGTGTAAGTTCCGTCGCCTTTTTCAATTTCAATCTTCTGTTCTAACTCTGGACGCATTTCCAAAGTGTTGTTTTCAAAACTATTTGTGTAAACACCTGGTACGCTGAAAATGTACGAACCCTTGTCTGTGTCTATAAACATTGTTTGCTTAGCAGTATTTACAAGGTTTTCGGACATATACCATTCATTAGTTTCAGGAGATACATATCTAATCTGCATAGTATTACCCTCAATAGTAATACTATCCTCTAATCTGGCATTGTTGTTTGTGCTAAAGTTAAATCTCTTTATTGTAAATTTGTCCCCATTATCAAATGTAAAAGTTTTAGCTTTTTCTGTATAATCAGCGTCGCTGTGGAGAGTAGTTTCGCTAATAAGAGGACTTGTTTTAGCTGTCCACTTGTCCTTATAAGTTTTTGCAACTACTTTGTAAGCTGCAAGGTCTTTGCCAGTAAGAGGCTGACCCTGTGCATCTGTAGGATTTTCTGAAAACTCATCTAATGCTATTGTAGTAAGCTGACCAGAGCCTTCAATATTGCTTGAAGTAGTGCCTTCTGATTTTTCCTTAGTAGTAGTTTCAGTTTCTTCGTCTGTAACTTCTTCAGTAGTTTCTTCTGTTGTAGTTTCAGTAGTTTCTTCAGTAGTTGTTGTAGTGATTTTTGTCACTTTTTTAGGGTCAGGATTTTTGACCGTTGCTGCATTTACGGCAATAGAGGCAAGAGTAGATATTGCCAATACTGCTAAACAAATTTTTACTTTTTTTAACATTATTTTTGCTCCTTGTGAAATTAACCATATTCCAAAAAATGAGCCTATATATAGTATAATCGAAAATTTTGTCTAATATCTATACTTTGGCTTGGAAATTAAAGAATAATTGGAATTTATAGAATATTAATCGTTTAAATTATATGTACATTAGCACATTACATTATATCAAAAAAAGGAAAATATTATATTACAATATCATTAAATTGATGTTTGGGAAAAATTGTAAAAAAATAAAACTCACAGAAAATTCGGGGGAATCTGTGAGTTTGGGGGGGGGTAGGTATGTTTCACATACCTAATCGTAATCTGTAAAGCGGGAATCAGTACAGATTATTAAGTGCATATCTAGGAAAATAGCACTTTATATACGTTTGAAAAATTATATAACATTAAATTGGGGGGATAACATTATAACATAGGGGATTTTCAAACGGATTCTAAAAATTCGAAAAACGAATTCTTAGTGGTGTTAATAGCACAAAAAAAGCGTCAAAAAAATAAAGCCAATATGACGCGAATATATATGTGAAGATAGTAATTATCATAAAAAGTTAAAATATAAAAATTAAAATATAAACATATAATCGCAACCGGGCTGTCATAGCTATTAGCCTTAGACCCCATAGCTTTGCGTCCTTATCTTTCGATAAGTTTGCCAACATCCTATTGCTTTTTCTGCATATTTAATTTAACATTATTCGATAAAAAAGTCAATTAGGATAATTTGAAAATAATATACAAAAATTGTGAACAAAAAAAGAATTATTTATCTATTGACATAACATTTTATTAATAGAATATAATAAAATTAAGTTTTATAATAAAGCCTAGAAATATTGCTATTTTCTAGGCTTTAAAGATAAATCCGATGGCTTGCTTGCAAACCACAAATTATTTTTTAAGTTCAAAGTTTATAAGTTTGTCTAAAAATTCCCCAAATGAAAAATCAAGGTTTTTAGTTGCCTTAGGAATAAGGCTGTGAGAAGTAAGACCAGGGAGGGTATTTACTTCTATTACATATATCTGTTCTTCCTGAACTATCATATCTACACAGGCATAACCTTTGCATTGAAGAACATTAAATGTTTTAACAGCAATAGACTTAATCATATCCTGCATAAAGTCTGGAAGACTTGTAATGTCAGAAGAATATTCGTCAATATGGTATTTGTCATCGTACACAAATACACTACCGGCTTTTTTAACATCTAATACAGCCATAGCCTCTGGACATTTTCTCCTTGAAGTACACAGCAGTTAATTTCCTTGCCGTCAATAAATTTCTCTATTAAAACATCATCGTCATAGGTTTCCATAATGTTTTTAATGCCGTAGTGAATGTCCTCCATATTTCTGGCAACAATAACACCAATACTTGAGCCACCTCTGTTAGGCTTTACAATGAGAGGAAATCCCATTAATTTGATGCTTTCTTCGTACTGAGAAAAGTCTACTCCTCTCATAACAAAACATGGTCAGGAACTTGAATATGATTTGCTTTCATAACAGTTTTTGCCATGGCCTTGTTCATACAAATGGCACTTGAAAGGACTTTACTGCTATGTAAGGAATGTTTAAACAATGGAGGAAGCCTGTATAGAACCGTTTTCTCCGTTTCCACCATGTAAGGCACTAAGTACAATTTGTGGTGGATTAGAAATAATGTTTTTCGCCCATTCAGTATTACTGTCTGCTGGTAAATGATAAACAGTAATATCGTACTTATTCTCATCTAAATTGGCTAAGAGGTTTTCGCAAGATTTCTTGGAAACTTCTCTTTCTATTGATGTACCACCAACTAATACACCTAACTTTATCTTATCCATTTTTCATATCCCCTTTTTGTAATATTAACCTATATTGATGTTTCTCAATTTCTCTGCACTATCTTCAGGTAAAACGCTATTTATGTAGCAACCTGTACTAAATTCAAAGCCTGCCATATATCCTATTCTAGGTATAATTTGGGCATAGAAGTGGAAATATTTATTGTGTTCTCCACTAGACGGTGCAGAGTAAAGACAGACATTGTAGCTTATGCCCTCTAGGAGGGTTACAAGCCTTTTAACAGCGTTTCTCAATATTATACCAAAATTGGCAAGCTCACTTTCAGTAAATTCTGATAATGAGCTTATATGTTTTTTAGGTAATATATCCATTCCGTATGCAAATTTGCCGTCAGCTGGAATATAGCATATAAAATCGTCATTTTCTTCAACAATTCTATTGCCAAAATCCAAATTGCAAAAATAACATTTTCTGTTTTGGCACTCGTAGTAGTTCTTTAAAACTCCCAACATATGCTCCATTTTTAATGGAACAACGCAAAGAGAAGTAATTTGCCAATGGGAATGAGATTGACTTGCACCAGCATCTTTCCCTTGATTTTTAAATATCTGAACATATTTACTTCTAGGGTCTTCCTCTAATTGACGGTATCTCATCTGCATTGTTTCCATAAGTTTAAACATATGATTGTCACTAAAATGGGACATAGGTTCATTGTGGTCTGCTGTGTCAATAAGAACATCGTGAACGCCAAAAAATTCGTTATCTGCATCTATAAAGGGATATTTGTTTGGTACAATTCTTATGGAATTATCCTCTGTGGCATATATTACGCCTGGTGTCATATATTCATTTCTAAGACAGAAAGGACAGTATTGCTCTGGAACAGTTTAACGCTTTGCTTTTTAAAGCTATGAGGGCGTTTTGCTCTGTCTGTTGCGTAAAATACATATTCTCCTGTCAGAAAGCAGCGTTTCATCATAGGGTTCTTCACCTCTTAAATTATTTCATAGTCCATTGGTACATATTGCCGTAAACATTTCCATCTGATGGAGTTTTAAGCCCTGTCACATTGTTTGTTACAAGGGCTTCACTTCTAAAGCATATACCTAAAAGAGGGAGCTGTGATGAGCAATATTTATTTAATTCGTTTATAGCTGTTTTGTAACTGTCAATATCAGCAGAACTTGATGCAATACCAATTAGCCTGTCCATATTTGCATCAGCATAGCCAAAATAGTTTGCACCATTGTTTTCAGGTGTTGAACTGCTCATTAAAAGAGATGTTAAGTCCATATTTCCACTTAATTCAACACCACCAATAAATGCGTCATATTCGCCGTCGGCTATTCTTTGGGCATAGGTTTCAAAAGGTACAACCTCTACTTTTGTATTAAGACCATTGGCATTTAACTTTTTGCTTATAATATCGGCAGTTTTCTTTCTTTCTACATTATCATCGTTTACAAGTATAGTAAATGCAAAATCAGACTTTGTCAACCCACAGGCAAGAATTAAGGTGTTTGCTGTAGTTTCGTTGTAGTCATAAGAGTCTACACCTATACCAGATACGCAACTGTTAGACGGGTTAATTGGAGTAATGCTTTTTACAGCTCTGTTAATATATACATTGTTTACTATTTCGCTTGTAGGCAATAAGTGTGCTAAAGCCTGACGAGCATTTATGTCAGCAAATATGTTTTTCTTTAAGTTAAGACCTAAAAATTCAAACTTGTTTGTAGAATAAACTGCTGCATTTGCTGCCATATCAGAAGATAACTTGCCAAGACTAGAAGTATCTACAGTTAAAGCGTCTATAACATTATGCTCAAGAGCCTTTAATGATGTTTCTTCATCATCGGAAATAATAACATTTACCTTTGGAATAAGTGGAGAAGTATTAAAGTTTTTAGATGCAACTAAGTTCATTTCCTTTACAAGGGTATAATTGCTAAACTTGTAAGTCCGTTTCCAACAGGTTTCATACTACTTCCAGTACCTGAACCGTAGTAATGCTCAGAAACAATAGGAAAACAAAGACTGTAAACAACAGCACCTACAGGCTGTGAATAAGTAATAGTAGCTGTAAGATTGTCCTTAGCATAACAGCTTTTTACATTTTTAACACTATTTTTGTAGATTACATTATCTCCGGCTTTCTGCAAAAATTTTACAGAATATACAATGTCTTCGGCGGTAATAGGATTTCCATCGTCCCATTTTAAACCCGAACGAAGTTTTATATTTACTGTGTTGCCATTGTTTTCAACACTATAGCTTTCAGCTAAATTAGGCTGAATTTCGTTATTTTGATTTTGTACAAATAATGGTTCAAATAAAAGTCTTAATACTTTATCAACAGAAACATCTGTATTTTCCAAAGGGTTAAGAGTTTCAGGCTTACCCATTGAAAGTCTTAAAGTATCGCTCTTAGTTGTTACTGCTGTGGGGCCTTGTAAGGCTTGGTCGTTTTCCGTAACCACTTCATCAGTTTGCGTTCTCTGGCAACCCGCCAACGCAAGAATAAGTAAAGCACACATAATAATTTTAATCCATTTAAGCAAACCAACCAACCCCCAACATAAAAGAATAGATTTTCTCATAGGCTTTCACTTTTTTTACATAATTCGCTGTTTCTCCATAGGGAATATAGTGGAGATATTCGCCGTCACGACTATACTTTGTATCTCCCAACCATTTAGAAACTGTGCCACTTCCGGCATTATAGGCAGCAGCAATAAGTTCGTCATTTTCTCCGAATTGGTTGCCTAAGAAATTGAGAACCCAGCAACCTATTTGAATATTTGTTTCAGGTTCTTGAATAGTATCGTAGCTGAAATCTTCAATAGGTATTTTTTCAACAGCCCAATCCACAGTTGCCGGCATAAGTTGCATTAATCCCATAGCACCTTTGTGAGAAGTAACCTCTGGTTTAAAGTTGCTTTCAGTTTTTATAATGGCACAGACAAAAGCCGGGTCTAAATCATATTTTTGACTGTACTTTTCTATAGTGTCAATATATTTAATGGGGAATACAATACAAATGGTGCAATAAAGTGCAAAAAGGCAAATTGCTATAAATATGCAAAAGCCTATTAACCAGCGTATAAATTTAAACATCAAGTAATCCCTCTTTTTTCATATAATTATAAATTTCCTTTTCTAATTTTTCAAAATCATTTTGGCTGTGGTCAATTATTAAATCAGCCTTTTTCTCCAATACTTCCGCCGCAGTTTGCTTGCTAAAGCGATTTAATACCTCTTGACGGCTTATGCCATCTCTGTTCATTATTCTTTCAATTCGAACTTCTGTATCGGCTGTAACAACCCATACTTTGTCGGCAATAGCATCAAGACCAGCCTCTATTAAAAGTGGGGCATCAATTACGACACATTTGCAACTGGCCTTTGCAATTTCGTCTTTTACTCTTTGAGCAATTTTGCTGTGAGTAATCTGGTTCAAAATACTTAACTTTTGACTGTCATTAAATACTATATTGCCAAGAGCCTTGCGATTTATAGTTTTATCACTATTTAATATATCTTTTCCAAAGGCTGAAACTATTTCATCATAGGCACAACCACCTACAGCCATATTTTCGTGAGCAATTTTGTCGCAATCCAGTATTAAAGCACCGTACTTTTCCATAATTTTGGCTACAGAACTTTTACCAGTACCACTATTTCCTGTCAATCCAATAACTGTCATTTTACTTTACCTCGTACCAGTTGTTGCCACTATGCACCTCAGCAATAAGTGGAACACTTAACTTAACGGCATTTTCCATTTCTTCCTGTAAAAGTCGTTCAACCTGTTCCTGTTCGTCTTTGTATGTTTCGATTAAAAGTTCATCGTGTACCTGAAGTACAAGACGAGATTTAAGACCTAAGGCTTTTAATCTTTCCCATACCTTGACCATAGCTATTTTAATGATGTCGGCAGCAGAACCTTGAACAGGCATATTCATAGCAACTCTTTCGCCAAAAGAGCGTTGCATAAAGTTATTTGCTGTAATTTCTGGAATATATCTTCTTCTATTAAATATTGTTGTAGCATAGCCAGTTTCTCTAGCGGTTTCTACACAATTATCCACAAATTCTTTTACTTTTGGATATTTAGCAAAATAGCCAGCAATGTATTTGTCAGCCTCTTTTTTAGTAATACCTATGTCCTGACTAAGGCTGTAAGAACCGATACCGTATATAATACCGAAGTTTACCGCCTTTGCATTACTTCTCTGTAAAGGTGTTACATCATCAAATGGCACACCAAATACTTGAGATGCTGTAAGTCTGTGAATATCTTGGTTTTCTTTAAAGGCATTTATAAGAACTTCATCGCCTGACATAGCTGCCATTACTCTCAATTCAATCTGTGAGTAATCGGCATCAACATACACGCAATCTTTTTGAGGTATAAATACTTTTCTAAGTTCTCTACCTAATTCAATTTTAACAGGAATGTTCTGCAAATTAGGCTCAGTTGAGCTAATTCTACCTGTTGTAGTAATTGTTTGGTTAAATGTAGAATGTATTTTCCGTCATCAGATATTACAGCCAAAAGACCGTCAGCATAAGTTGATTTTAACTTGCTGTATGTTCTGTATTCCAAAACTTTTCTTACTATTTCGTCTTCGTCTTTTAATTTTTCTAAAATATCGGCAGAAGTAGACCAACCAGTTTTAGTTTTTTTACCACCCTTTAAGCCAAGTTTTTCAAATAAAATGTGACTTAACTGCTTTGGGGAATTTATATTAAATTCTTCTCCGGCAAGCCAGTAAATATCCTTTGTAAGAGTATCTAACTGCTTTTCAAGTTTTTCTTTGTATTCTGTAAGAGCCTCTCTGTTTACAGCCATACCTGCATCTTCCATATCGGCAAGTACATAGGCTAAAGGAAGTTCAATGTTGTAGTACAATTCCTTTTGTCCGTTTTCTTCAAGTTGTTGGCACATAGGCTTGTATGCTCTTAAAAGTATATCGCTGTATTGACCACAGAATTGAGTTAACTGTTCAGTGTCTAAATCGGCAATAGCTTTTCGGCTTTTACCTTTGCCTAAAATTTCTTCATCAGTAGGATAGCTTTCGCCTAAAAAGTCCTCGCCTATTTCACAGTAGTCATAGTTATCTCTGCTAGAGTTTAATATATAGCCGGCAAGCATAGAATCAAAAGTAATTCCCTTAACTTCTATACCGAATTTTTTAAGATATACAACTATTTCTTTAACATCGTGAGTTATTTTAGGGCTGTCAGACTCTAAAAATGACTTAATAACTGCCTCAATGTTAGGCAATTTAATAACATAGGCTTTTTGAGGTGTGTCTGTCACACTAAAGGCTGTTATACTACCGTTTTCAATAAACAGCTTAAATGCACATGGTTCAAAAGGATTAAGGTTTGTTAAAACATCTTCTGCCTCTGGTACAGTTGTTACAAGTTTAAAATCTCCGGAATTTTGCTGTGCAACGGCTGTAGTATCAAATCTCTTTAACATAGTCTTAAATTCGTACTGTTTAAAAAGGCCATAGGCATTCTCGTTGTACATATCGTGTACCTTTAATTCATCAATGGCAATTTCGTAAGGTACATCAGTTTTAATAGTGACAAGAGTTTTGCTCAATAATGCTTGTTCCTTGTATGTTACAAGGTTTTCACTAGCTCTTTTAGGCTTTACTTCGCTGGCGTTTTCAATGGCATTTTCAACAGTTTTATACTGTTGTATAATTTTAGAGGCTGTTTTTTCGCCTATAGATGGTACACCAGGCACATTGTCGCTTGTATCTCCCATAAGTGCTTTTACTTCAATAAATTCCTTTGGAGTAACACCGTAGGCTGATACTACATCAGCTGTATTGTAGCTTTCAATAGTTGTTGAACCACCTTTAGTTTTAGGAATTTTAATAGTAATTGTATCAGATGCAATCTGTAATAAATCTCTATCTCCACTAACAATAATAGGGGCAAGTCCTATGGCATCGGCTCTTGTAGCAAGTGTGCCTAAAAGGTCGTCAGCTTCGTAACCACCTAATTCGCAGGTAGTAATGTTCATAGCTTGTAATACTTTTTTGAGTAAAGGCATTTGAGGTCTTAATTCTTCTGGCATACCTTTTCTAGTACCCTTGTATTCGCCAAACATTTTGTGTCTGAATGTAGGCTGATGTACATCAAAGCATACAGCACAGTATTCAGGCTGAATTTCGTCAAAAAGTCTGAAAAATATGTTTAAAAATCCAAATACACCGTTTGTGTATTCCCCGTCTTTGTTTGTTAAAAGAGGCATAGCATAAAATCCTCTGTTTATTAAACTGTTGCCGTCTACAAGCATTATTTTGTCTGCCATAATTTTGTCCTCTCGCTGTTTATTTTAAGTAATATAAAACAATGGTTCTATTCAATATCAATTTTATACTTTTTGGAACTAAGTTCCAAATACAACTTGTAACCAAGTTGTAATTTACTTTGTAAATAAAATATAAAAACCTTGCTAACGCCTCGATAATCTATTCATCGAAAAAAGAGAACAAGCTCTCTTTTTCTCCTAATAGATTACATTATACATTGAAATTGACACAAATAAAAGGGGTTTAATTAAAAAAATTATTAAAAAACTCTTGACAATATATTAGTTTTACAGTATAATTTTTACTGTTGTTGCTTATGACAATATGCCAGATAGCTCAGTCGGTAGAGCAGAGGACTGAAAATCCTCGTGTCGGCGGTTCGATTCCGTCTCTGGGCATCTTTTTTTATATTTCTTTTGGATATAATATAAAGATTTCTTTTTTTATTGTTTGTGTTTTGTTTTTTGACATTTGCGAGTACAGAGGTTACAGCCTTTGCACTCGCATTTGTCATTTTTACGGTCTTTTACAAATATCACTATGCTCAATATCAATATTATAGCTATTGCAATAAATCCAATAATAATCATATTATCACCCATATATCATATGTAGAAAATTTAATAGATATTATGAAAATCTGTTAATACTAAAAAAGGCTGTCCTTTCGACAGCCTTAATTACTTTTATCATTTATGTCGTTTTTATTCTGTATATGATATGTTTTCTAAGTACCCTATTAATGTATTGACTAAATAACCGGTCATCTTCTTAGACCATTTGTTAACTTATAAAATATTTTATTTCCTCAATTTATCTACTAACTGTGAAATTAATTCAATTTCTTCATCAGTAAGTCCTGTAACATCAATACTTCTCTTTTCTGTTAGCCCTAAAAGGTAGTCTGTAGAAACATGAAAAATTCTAGCTAATTTAATCAATGTTTCAAAAGATGGATAACGGCTACCAGACTCATAGGAAGATACAGCACTAATAGCTAAACCTATTCTAGCTGCCAATTGTTTTTGAGTTAATTTCTTTTCAATTCTAAGGGAATACAATTTTTCTCCCATATTCACCAACTGTACCACCTACTTTCACAAATAGTGTACTAACAAGTATTTCCGTTATGGTGTAATTTATTTCTGTATAATAGAAAATTTGTGTTGAAATAACCTATATGTAATGATATAATTCATACATAGATTTAAAGTATTTAAAGCGAGGGGTATTTATGGAAGATAATACAGAAAAAATGTTTAAGATAGCATTACTTATGTTGGTATTGCTTATGATTTTAAAGGTTTGTTCTTTTAAGCATACTGGAGCATTAGACGATGTTTTTATTAATTATAGCAGTCAAAAAAATATTGAAAATACTGACAATTAAAAAACAACAAAAGATGAGAAAAGTCTATAGTTTACTTTTTTGACACTACCATTATTTTGTAGTATAATGCTATAGAAAATTACAAAAATGGAGGTTGTATTATGTCAACGAAAAAATTATGTGCTATGGGTCTTTTAGTTGCTTTAACTTGTGTTGCAACTATGATTATCCAAATTCCAATTCCAGCAACTCAGGGCTATGTAAATATTGGCGATTCTATCGTTCTTATTTCAGCTATTTTCTTTGGCCCTCAGGTTGGTTTTGTAGCTGGTGGTTTAGGCTCTGGTCTTGCAGACTTATTAAGTGGTTATCCACAGTGGGCAATAGCTACATTTATTATTAAGGGTATTGAGGGTCTTGTTGCCGGTATGATTGCTCATAAGTACAGTGTAAACAAAAACTTTGTTAATGTATACACAATTCTTGCATCTGTAGTAGCTATGGTTATTATGGTTGTAGGCTATTTCCTTGGTGGCTCAGTTCTTGAGGGCGTTTCTGCTTCTATTGGTTCTGTTCCATCTAATGCTATGCAGGCTGTTGCAAGCCTTATTATTTTCTTCGTTCTTGGCTTTGCACTTTACAAGGCTAAGATTTACAAGTATTTTGATTAATTTTTATAATTAGGAGATGTTGAAATGGATTCAAGATTTGAAGTTTTAGCAAAAAAATTTAGTAAACTATAGTTGTAGAGTACAAAAGGGCGAAAAGGTGCTTATTGGTTGTAATGGTACTTCTGCTTTCCCTCTTGTAAAGGCTATTATAAGAGAAGTTTATGCTGTTGGTGGCTACCCTTATGTAGATATTCATTCTAATGTTATTGAAAGAGAGCTTTTAATGGGTGCAAGCAAGGAACAGTATGAACCTCTTGCTGAAATTGATGCTAAGAGAATGGATATGATGGACGCCTACATTGGTATAGGTTGTAATGACAATACTTCAGAAATGGCTGATGTTCCTAGCGACAAACTTGCTGTATTTTCAAAGTATTATTCAAATCCAGTACATATGGATGTACGCTTAAAAGAAAAAGTGGGTTGTTTTAAGATACCCTAACAACTCTTTAGCACAGGCATTTGGTTCAAGTCTTGATGCCTTTGAGGATTTCTATTCAAGGTTTGTAACCTTGATTACAG
>ENA-OQHP01000087-OQHP01000087.1-human-gut-metagenome-genome-assembly--contig:-NODE-87-length-29822-cov-2.371073_pt1 | contig 29822 bp, 31 predicted proteins | sample MGYA00242563_ERZ504717 | MGnify/ENA primary metagenome ERZ504717 (study PRJEB26092, sample SAMD00036212) | human gut metagenome | host: Homo sapiens | study: EMG produced TPA metagenomics assembly of... | reverse complement strand
TGCGCGAGTATGCATTGAAACTGGATTACATACAACCCTAGTACTCCTGAATTTTTGGAGAAAATGAAGAAGTTTGATGCTGATTTGGCGACTTTATCACAGAAAAGCAGAAACAGGCGCTGAAGGAAAAGTAGCGAATACTGACAATCCGGCGATTGGTAAATGGAACCATCGATACGAATGTAGGGCTGCTTCGTGCTTATATGACTCTCTATCTGAAGCGCCATCCTTTTATCAGTAAGGACCTGTTGCTGATGGTGCGCACATTGGCTCCTACGGAGAATGGTCTGCCCGTACAAATTTATTGTTTCTCGTCCAATAAGAACTGGCCTAGTTATGAATCTATCCAAGCGGAAATCATGGAACATTTTGTTTCTGTTCTTCCCGAGTTTGGATTGTATCCGTTCCAGAATCCTACTGCCAGAGATTATGTAATCAGTGGTTTGATAGAGTCTGGCAAGGACCTTTCTACTGTAGGCGGAATTCCTTGGCATTCGGTCTTGCCAAAGGAAGAAAAGGTATAGTTAGGGATTTAAACATTTATTAATGACTTGCGGTTGAACAATTCTTGTTGCCGCCGTGTTATATAAATGTGTTTTTCATAGTATTAGATTAAAGGTTGAAGATTGCAATCGGCTTGAGAGAAGTAGTTGCATCTGAAGTAGAAGCGTCTACTATAAAAAATATAGAAAGGTTGTTCCTTACGGGACAGCCTTTTGTTTTGTTAAAAGGAACCATTCACTTTAACTTGAAATGTTAAAGGAGTTGTTGCTTTTATTAAACAATACTATAATTTCTTCTTAACGCTTCTTTAAATTTGCAGATAGCAGGAAAGTGTGTATATTTGCATGTGTGTTTTTCATAGTATTAGATTTAAGGTTAAGAAAAGGTTGGAGCAAGGCGTTGCTCCTTTTTTATGGAGTAACGTGAGGAGTACATCTGCTGTCCGGTTCCGATATCCGATACAGAACCACAGAGAAGAATCCGTGCAATGTATTCCTCTCCGTGACTGTGTAACTTAATTCTGCATTTTTAATGCAAGAGGCAGGCTGAATTAAATAATCTCGATGCCTTGCTTCCGGCATAACTCCAATCCCACATCCTTTAACTTGAATTTCTGTATCTTTCCGCTGCCCGTCATGGGGAACTCATCAACAAAGAAGATATATTTAGGAATTTTGTAACGGGCTATCTTGCCGTCGCAAAAGTCACGTATATCAAATTCGTTCATTTCCACCCCTTCGTGCAAGATAATGAATGCGCCTACCGCTTCTCCGTATTTCTTGGAGGGGATACCGGCTACCTGTACATCTTTTATTCCTTCCATCTGATACAGGAACTCTTCTATTTCCCGTGGATAGATATTCTCTCCGCCACGGATAATCATGTCTTTTATCCGTCCTGTGATACGATAATTACCTTCTTCGTCTTTCACTCCCAGATCTCCTGAGTGGAGAAAGCCGTTCCGGTCTATCACTTCGGCGGTTGCTTCGGGGTTTTTGTAATACCCTTCATGGTGTTATACCCTTTGTTGCACATCTCGCCTTGTACGCCTATGGGACATTCCTCGCCAGTTTCCGGATCGATCACTTTTACTTCCGTAAACTCGAAATCACGGCCCACCGTGTTGCAGCGTACATCAAACGAATCGTCGATGCGGGAGCTGTCATGCCGGGAGAAGCTTCTGTAAGCCCGTATACACTGGTGACCTTCATAAACATTTTCTCTTCCACACGTTTCATCAGTTCCACCGGACAGAGTGAGCCTGCCATAATGCCGGTGCGCAGACTGGACATATCGAACATATCAAACATGGGATGGTTCAGCTCGGCAATGAACATGGTAGGAACCCCGTACAAGGCCGTGCAGCGTTCCTTGTGGACGGAGGCAAGTACCAGCAGCGGGTCAAACGTTCCACCATCACCTGCGTGCATCCGTGTGTAAGGCAGTTCATGGTGGCTAATACCACTCCGAAGCAATGGAACAGGGGTACACAGACACATAGTTTGTCATCGGAAGTGAATTTCATGTGCTCACCCGTCAGGAAACCGTTGTTGCTGATGTTGTAATGGGTGAGCATGACTCCTTTGGGGAAACCGGTTGTGCCCGAAGTGTACTGCATGTTCACCGTGTCGTGGCAGTTCACCTTCGCTTTTGCTTCCAGCAGCTCGTCATCGTCTATGTTGCATCCCAGAAGCAGAATTTCGGCGGTGTTGTACATACCCCGGTATTTTTCGGGGCCGATGTAAATCACGTTCTTCATGCAGGGGAAACGTTTGCTCTTCAGATATCCGCGCTGGCTGGTCTTTAGTTCGGGCAGCATGGCGTAGACCATATTTACATAGTCGTCATTGCCACGGTCTCCGTTTACGATACACAGCGTGTGCATGTCCGAGTTCTGGCAGAGGTATTCCAGTTCTGCCTGTTTGTAGTTGGTATTTACTGTTACGGCCACGGCGCCGATTTTGGCGCAAGCGTACAGAAAGGTCAGCCAGTCGGGCACATTACCCGCCCAGATTCCTACATGGGTTCCCCGTTTCACGCCGATGGCGAGCAGTCCTTTGGCCATGTGGTCTACACGCTCGTTAAATTGTTTCCAGGTGAAGCGCAGATTGCGGTCGGAATATACGATATATTCTTTATCGGGAGTGGTGAGGGCCCAATGTTCAAGCCAGTCACCCAAGGTTCTCGTGCTTAATTCCATCATAAATCAAATAGGAGTATAGATAACAGCCAATATTTTGGCGGCTTGTCCTTGATATCCATGTACGTGGTGCGGAACGATAGAATCATAATAAATACTGTCTCCGGCTTTAATCAGATGGCATTTTTTACCGTGGCATACTTCGACGGCGCCTTCCATGACATAGATAAACTCTTCACCTTCATGCGAGGAGAGTGAGAAGTGGCTTTCCTCCGTCGGTTCCACGTCTACGATGAATGGTTCCATATGCCTGTCCGCTTTTGATTTTGACAGTGAGTGGTAGCGCATATGTGTACGCAGGTCCATTGCATTGTTCGAGAAACTGATAGTATCCTCACTCTCTTGTTTCCGGCAGATTACTGCTCCTTGTTCTTCCTGGTCGTCCAGAAAAGTGCCCAGACGTACCCCTAACGCGCGGGCTATCTTGATGAGGGGAGCCAATGAAGGAAGATCTACATTATTCTCTATTCGTTCTATTTGTTCTTCGGCAAGGCCAGAGCGTACGGCCAGTTCGGCCACACTGATTTCTTTTGTTTCACGTAGTGATTTTATTTTTTCACCAACAATCTTTGTGCTGTCCATGGTTTGTTTTTAATAAGTTTGCAAAGTATAAAGTGCAAATATATAATAAAAAAGAATTGGGCACTCTGTTTTTGTTCTGAATATGTAAAAAAGGCAGGTTAGCGACGAATTGCCGGTCATTTGTCATTAACCGTCGGTAAGTTTCGAATATTTGTGTTTTTTGTTCTATCTTTGTTCTCGAAACTTAATTAAAGACTAAAACTTATGTTCTCAGGGATTGTAGAAGAATATGCGGAGGTGGTGCGTATTGTAAAGGAGCAGGAAAATCTGCACCTCACCTTGAAATGTTCGTTTGTGGACGAACTGAAAATAGACCAGAGTATCTCTCATAACGGTGTGTGCCTGACTGTAGTCAGTTTACAGGATGGAACGTACACGGTTACCGCCATGAAAGAAACGATAGAGCGTTCCAACATCGGCTTGCTGAAAGTGGGAGATAAAGTGAATGTGGAACGCAGCATGATGATGAACGGGCGGCTGGACGGTCATATTGTGCAAGGACATGTGGATCAGACTGCCGAATGTATGGATATAAAGGATGCTGAAGGGAGCTGGTATTTTACTTTCAGATATGCGTTTGACAAGGAAATGGCAAAGCGCGGCTACATCACGGTGGACAAAGGCTCGGTTACGGTGAATGGTGTGAGTCTGACCGTTTGTAACCCTACGGAGGATACTTTTCAGGTTGCCATCATTCCTTATACTTACGAACATACCAATTTCCATACTTTTAAAGTGGGAAGCATTGTGAATATAGAGTTTGATATCATCGGCAAATATTTAAGCCGCATGATGCAGTTCTCCTGATTCTTTTACCGCAGGTTGCACAGATGATTGTTGAAGATGAAAGAAACTTCTTTGTGGAAATCCGGAATTATCCGCATCGGCTTTTGAGCAAAAAAGAATCTGTGCAATCTGTGGTAAAATCGAATATCAGAATTATAAATCTTTCAGCAATATCTTGCTGGTGCTTTTATAATATTCTTCACGGGCATTTGCCAGCGCCTCCCAAGAACTGCTGTATCGCTTTTTGTCTATTTTGAAGGCTTCCGTTCCGGCTATGTCCAGTCTGTTCAGCAGCATAGCCACGTTCATCCGGTTGATATCTACTGACGGCAAATAGCCTATGCTTTCATCGTCACCGTCCATAGCAGTTTCATAAATCATGTGCATGTCCTGTAGTTCATACAGGATTTTCTTGGTGAGCCTTATCGGGATTTTATGTTCGTCGCTGAGTGTCTCGGCGGTATAAGGAGCCTCTTCCGTCTCAAAGCGCTTGCATATCAGAGACATGATGAGGATACACAGAAAGTCGTGATAACGGCGGCTGATATTTGCCGTTTCTTTGCTGAAACTGTAGTTGCGAAGATTCTGTGCCACATAGCAAAGTTCTGCGCCATACAGGCAGATTCCCCATGAAATCTGCGCCCATAACAAGAACATAGGAATGGCGGCGAAGCTACCATAGATTGCATTGTACCTTGATACCCATATCTGACTGCCGATATACAAGTATTGAAAAGCCTGAAAGGCTGTGCCTGCGATGATACCCGGAATGATGGCATACTTCAGTTTCACTTTAGTATTGGGCATAAAGACGAACAGTCCCGTAAACATGGCCCAAGTCAGGATGAAAGGATCAGCGTACCAGAAATTTCATCAGGGGTGCCAGTAATACGAAGTCCTCCATGTTTTTCACCATGGTGGACATAAAGATGGTAAGACCGCTGGAAAGTACGATAAGTAGGGGCAGTAAGAGCAGGATGGAGAAATAATCCGTCATTTTGCGATACAGTGTACGGGGCTTCTTCACTTGCCATATATAATTGAAGGTACGTTCTATGTTATAGGTCAGGCTCAGAATGGTCCAGAACAACATCACCAGACCCACTCCGATAAAAATTCCGCTTTTGGCGTGCACCAGATAGGAGTCAATCAGGCCAAGAATGGTTTCGGCAGCCGCACTCTGTCCTTCAAGACCGCTACGGAACTGGGTTTCCAGCAGGTTGGAGAAGCCGAAACCGCGTGCGATGGCGAATAAAATGGCCAGAATGGGAATGATAGAAAGCAGGGTGCTGTATGTCAGTGCGGATGCTTTATTCAAAATACGTCCCTGAGTGAATTCACGAACAGAAAGAGTAGCGATTTTATTGCATTATAGAGTATTCCTCGGGATTTGCTAACCTCGTCTTCTGTCACCCGCCATATATCATCTTTGAGAAACGATTGCAGACCTTTCAGTTTTTCCTTGTTCATGGTACTCATAAGCTCTTCATTAGGATATATGAAAAAAAGCAGCCGGCCTGTAAGCCGGGTTCTGTTCCTCGCCTTGCGGCGAAGTGCCTGCCATTTATCTACGCCTGTTGTCACCAACAGGCTCTAGCGGTCTACCCTCCGACGTGGGGCGAGCAACCCTCATAATGTCGGTTTACATGACCTTACAACTCCTAAGACGTACAGCCCGTCATGTCACCATGCGGCTGGTGGGCTCTTACCCCACCTTCTCACCCTTACCCCGTTTCCCGTAGGAATTGTGGCGGTTGTTTTCTTCTACGTTACTCCACCTTTGCAGATAGCTTTCTGTTAGGAAGTAGGATGCTCTGCGTTGCCCGGACTTTCCTCTTTCGCCTTACGGCGTCAGCGGCAGACCGGCCGGCTGCTTTTAAGTCTACAAAGATAGTGATTTTAGGTTAAACGTAGGATAATAAAGCGGAAAAAAGTAAGAAAATAAATGGAAAAACGAAGAAAGAGCGGAACAGCCCATTACTTTTTCTTGGTATATATAATAATGAGAAGAGAATCGGTGATGATCGGTTCGGCACTCCTGCTTATCGTATAGAAACAACGGTAAAAACAGAAATATAAAAGTAAATGAACAGTGCCGGAAAGAGAAGTGGGTGCAGTTTTCGCTTTCCCTCTCCGGACACGGATTTTAGCGGTAGAATTCCAGTTCGTTTCTCAATGAACGCACTTCCTGTTGCAGAAGTTCTATACGTTCCAGCATGTGGTGGATGGCGTCGATTCCTGCAATATTGATGGACAAGTCATAATATAAATGCGTGTAACGCTCCAGTTCCGCTAGTTGGGATGTGGGGAGGTAGCGTTCCTCGTCAATCACCCGGACTTCGATCAGTCCGTCTTCTTCCAGTTCCATAATGAACGACGGGTCCACATGGCAACGGTCGCAAAATCGTTGATAATAATTAAATCGGTCTGCATAATCCTTCTCTTTTTTTAATTGCTACTATCTTTTAATTGGCGGAACAGCTCTTTCTGATGTTCGGTCAGGTTGCTAGGAATGGTGACATTATAAGTTACTATCAGATCGCCAAATTTGCCTTCTTCCTTGTAAACAGGAAAGCCTTTGCCTTTCAAACGGACTTTGGTTCCGTTCTGGGTTTCAGGTTTTACTTTCAGTTTTACCTTGCCGTTCAGTGTGTCCACGGTTTCTTCACCACCCAGTACGGCGGTGTAGAGGCTAAGCGGAGCATGGATATATAAATCATTTCCCAAACGTTTGAATACAGGATCGTCTGGAATGACAAAGGTGATGTACAGATCGCCTGCAGGACCACCGTTTACCCCCGGTGCACCATGACCACGCAATTTGATAGTCTGTCCGTTGGCTATACCTGCCGGAACAGTGATACGTATGTTCTTTCCGTTTACATTAAGCACTTGTTTGTGTGTTTCGGCGGCTTCACGCAATGAAAGTTGTAATTCAGCATTATAGTCCTGTCCACGGAATCCGGCGCTTCGTCCGCCGTTTGCACCGCCACGATGCCCGAACAGTTCTTCAAAGAAATCAGAGAAACCACCTGCGCTGCCACCGAAATGTGCACCGGTGAATTCTTCTCCTCCATTGCCGGAATACCAGTAACTGCCGTTACCGTCCGTACCGAATCCGCTTCCGGCTCCGCCAAACCCTCCGAATCCACCAGCACCTCCATATTGTTGCTTTTGTTTTTCAAATTCGTCGGCATGTTTCCAGTGTTCCCCGTATTCGTCGTATTTCTTACGTTTTTCCGGGTCACTCAGTACTTCGTTGGCTTCATTTATCTCCTGAAACTTATCTTTGGCTCCAGGATCATTCGGATTCAAGTCAGGATGGTATTTGCGGGCCAGCTTACGGAAAGCCTTCTTGATATCATCTTGGGTGGCGCTTTTGTCCACTCCCAATACTTGTAATAGTCTATGTAAGCCATATTATATATTTGTTAAATTTCATCTGCTTTAAGAGAAACAAAATACATGCCAATTGGTTGTGTTCTGTTTTTATTTTATTATCTTTGTAGCGAATTTTTAGAAATTATTCTAAAGGAAATGAGGGGATTGGCAATCATATTCAGGTTTTTTATGCTATTAGTCCTGCTGCTTCCTGTGGTTGCTCTGTGTCCTGTGAAGGCGGAAACGACCTCGGAAGGGCTATCCTTATTGTCACTTCTTATAATCCCGAAACGCGTAGTATTTCTGACAACCTGTCTGCTTTTATGGATGAATACAGACAGCGTGGCGGCAAGTATACTCCGATCATAGAGAGTATGAACTGCAAGAATTTGTCCGAGGCCTATCTGTGGAAATCGCGTATGGCCTCCATCCTTGGTAAGTATAAGGGGAAAAACCGTCCGTCACTGGTTATATTGTTGGGGCAGGAGGCATGGTCGGCTTATATCTCACAAGACACAGAGATAGCTAAAAAGACTCCGTCTATCTGTGGCATGGTCAGTGTCAACGGACTGGTATTGCCCGATGATAGTATCGACACGCGGGTATGGGAACCTGAAGTAAGAATATTTATACGGATTTCAGTGATTATAATATTGTTGCCGGTTATGTATATGAATATGATGTCGATAAAAACATAAAGCTGATGCGTCGTTTTTATCCTGATATGCGCCGTGTGGCATTTATATCGGATAATACCTATGGCGGGTTGTCTATGCAAGCTTGGTTAAAAAGGAGATGAAGAAGTACCCCGATTTAGAAACAATTTGGCTGGACGGCCGTACAGAAACCTTTATGGAAGTGAGTGAAAGGATGCGCAGGTTGCCTCAAAATACGTGTGTGTTATTGGGAACATGGCGTGTAGACTGTACGGAGAGTTATGTTATTGGTAATACGACTTATATGCTGCGCGATGCGAATCCCACCCTGCCTGTGTTTACTATTGCATCTGTGGGGCTGGGACATTGGGCATTGGAGGATATACTCCCGAGTACCATGCGGTAGGAAAGAATATAGGCGCGGTTACTTATGATTTTTGGATAAAGGGGATAGAGAAGGGGTGGACTTGTTGACTATTCCCGGAAACTATACTTTTGATATAAAGCGTTTGCATGAATTCAAATTGGATTCATTGAATCTTCCTCAGGGAGCGGTGTTGGTGAACAAGACTCCTTCGTTTTATGAGCAGTATAAATATTGGGTCATAGGGGTTGTTTCGGCGTTCATGTTCCTGATAGCCTGTTTCTTGATAGCCATATATTATATTATCCGTATCAACCACTTGAAACATAATCTGGAAGTATCCGGCGAGGAACTGCTGGTAGCCAAGGAGAAAGCGGAGGAATCCAACAGGTTGAAGACGGCTTTTCTGGCCAATATGAGTCACGAAATACGCACTCCCTTGAATGCCATTGTGGGATTTTCCAGCGTGTTGGTCAGTGATGATTCCTCTCCTGCCGAGAAAGAGCAGTATTGTGATATCATTCAGAAGAATTCCGATTTGTTGTTGCACCTCATAAATGATATTCTGGACATCTCGCGCATGGATCCGGAAGGATAAAATTCGTATGGGAAGAATGTGATGTGGTAGAGTTGTGTCAGACGGCTTTGTCTACAGTGGAGTATGGACGCAAGACCAGTGCTTTGTTTCTGTTTGAAACTCCTGTGCCTTCGCTGGTTGTCAAGACGGATGCCCAGCGTCTGAAGCAGGTGTTGATTAATTTGCTGTCCAATGCCGCAAAATTTACTCCGTCCGGTTCTATCAAACTGACGGTTGCCATAGACAAACAGCATCAGCAGTTGGAATTGTCAGTGTCGGATACCGGTTGCGGTATTCCGCCCGATAAGAGTGAAAAGGTATTTGAACGTTTCGAGAAATTGAATGAATATTCCAAGGTACGGGGCTGGGATTGGCCATTAGCAGGCTGATAATCGAGAATCTGGGAGGTAAGATATGGGTGGACAAGGATTATACCGAAGGCGCCCGGTTTGTATTCACGCATCCTTTGACTAAAAAAGAATAAAGAATAGAGAAATGAAATATAGAATATGTATCAGTGCCCTGCTGTTGTGGGCAGGTATGCAGTTGTCTGCATCCAATAATCAGGAAGAAGTGGTTATCAAGATTATAGAAACCAGTGATGTGCACGGGAATTTCTTTCCGTATAACTTTATCGAACGGAAAGAATGGAGTGGAAGTCTTGCCCGTGTTCATTCCTTTGTGAAAGAACAGCGTGAGAAATATGGGGATAATTGCCTGTTGATGGATAATGGGGATATCCTGCAAGGTCAGCCTACAGCTTACTATTATAATTTTATGGATACCGTGTCTACTCATGTTGCGGCGGATATGATGAATTATATGGGATATGTGGTAGGTAATATGGGTAACCATGATGTAGAGACGGGGCATGCGGTGTACGACCGTTGGATAAGACAGTGCGATTTTCCGGTACTGGGGGCTAATATAATAGACAATGCCACTGGAAAACCTTATCTGAAACCCTACGAGGTGTTGGAGCGCGACGGAGTGAGGATAGCGGTTCTGGGTATGATTACTCCGGCCATTCCTTCATGGTTGCCGGAGAAATTATGGAGTGGTCTGCATTTTGAGGAAATGGAGCCCTGCGCACGCAAATGGGTGAAGATTATAAAGGAAAAAGAGAATCCTGATGTCATTGTGGGATTGTTTCATGCCGGAAAGTCGGGCAACGTGTTGGGACAGGTGGTGGAAGATGCCTCTATGGATGTAGCCAAACGGGTTCCGGGCTTTGATGTGGTGCTGATGGGGCACGACCATACTAGGGAATGTGTAAAGGTGCAGAATGTGGCAGGAGACAGTGTGCTGGTCATTGACCCGGCAAACAATGCCAATGTAGTTTCGGATGTGACCCTGACCGTAACAAAGAAAGACGGGAAAGTAGTGGAGAAGTCGGTGGAAGGTAGATTGGCGGATATGAACAAGTATCCTGTCAGCCGGGAGTTTATGGATAAGTTTGCCCCTCAATACAAGGCTGTAAATGACTTTGTATCCCGTAAAATCGGTACAATTTCACGTACCATCACAGCGAAGGATGCTTATTTCGGTTCTTCTCCTTTCATAGACCTGATTCATCAGTTGCAATTGGAAATTTCGGGTGCTGAAGTGTCTTTCTGTGCTCCGTTGTCCTTCCGGGCAGAGATTAAAGAAGGAGACATCTATGTGAGTGATATGTTCAATTTGTACAAGTACGAGAACATGCTGTATGTGATGGAACTTTCGGGCAAGGAAATTAAAGATTTTCTGGAAATGGCATACGCATCTGGACTAATCAGATGAAGAGTTCCGAGGACCACCTGATGCTTTTCAAGGAGCCGGTAGAGAAGGGGAAGCGTGCTAATTTCAAGAATTTCAGCTTTAACTTTGACTCTGCCGCAGGCATTAATTATACGGTGGACGTGACCAAGCCGGCAGGAGAGAAAATCACGATTCAGAGCATGTCGGACGGGACTCCTTTCAGTATGGATAAGGTTTATAAAGTGGCTTTGAATTCTTACCGTGGGAACGGTGGCGGAGATTTACTGACTCTTGGAGCTGGAATTTCCAAGGAAGATTTGGCAAAACGTATTATTTTTGCAACCGATAAGGATTTGCGTTATTATCTGATGCAATATATTGAGCAGGAAAAAGTGCTGCATCCTCATGCTATGCACCAGTGGAAGTTTATTCCGGAGGATGGACTGTGCCTGCCGCGAAAAAAGACTATCAATTGTTGTTTGGCGAGGAAAAGAAATAAATAGTTGAGCAAGAGAAGGTACATAGTAGCCCCGTTATTACTGCTGGCGCTGTTTTTAACGTATCAGGTAAGCATCACTTTGTTTACCCACGTTCATATTGTGAACGGGGTGATGATTGTGCACTCTCATCCTTCGTCCGAAAAACACCATACGCATACCACAGGACAGGTAATCTCAATTGCTCATCTGAGCACTATCCAGACTCTGGAGCCCGGGGGGCAGACAGAGATGACTGTATTCCGTCCTGTGTTGTATGTTTTGGAATACAAGACAAATACTTTCCGCGCGAAAGTGCTTTGTGCGCAATGTATCCATTTGCGCGCTCCTCCTTTTTATTGCTGAAACATAAGGTATATCTGTTGACGGGATACATTCGGATAATCCGTTCAACAGATGCGGATGTGCTTTTGCCGTAGAGCTGCACACATTCTTTAATTGAATAAACCGAAACATTTTAGTAATAGAAAAATAGATGAAACAATATATTCTGTTACTCGTGCTCATGGTGATGGGTGCGGGTATCCATGCGTATGCAGAAGATGTAAATCCTGTGAAGGAAGGAAATGTGATTTCAGGTCATGTAGTGGAAAAAGGCACGGAGAACAGCCTTCCGTATGCTACCATATTGATTGTGGAAACCGGGCAAGGTACGGTGAGTAACGAGGACGGGGAGTTCCGTTTCAAGAAGGTTCCGGCAGGAAAGTACACATTGAGAGTTCAGCTACTGGGCTATGAGACACAGGAAAAGAAAGTGACCGTCAGTAACGACTTCACGGTAGATGTTCATTTTTTGATGAGTGACGAAAGTATTATGACGGACGAGGTAGTCGTATCGGCCAATCGCAATGAAACAAGTCGCAAGGTGGCTCCGGTGGTAGTCAATGTGATGAATGCCAGGCTTTTCGAATCGGTGAATTCTACCGATTTGGCTAAATCCTTGAATTACCAGTCGGGGTTGCGTGTGGAGAACAACTGCCAGAACTGCGGCTTCCCTCAAGTGCGTATCAATGGGCTGGAAGGGCCTTATTCTCAGATTCTTATCAATAGCCGTCCGGTAGTCAGTGCTCTGTCCGGTGTGTATGGCTTGGAGCAGATTCCGGTGAATATGATAGAGCGTGTAGAGGTTGTCCGCGGAGGAGGGTCGGCCTTGTTTGGTGCTAATGCAGTGGGCGGAACCATCAATATCATCACGAAAGACCCATCAACAATTCATTTCAGGTTTCTTCAACAATGTCCAATATGAACGGCAAGGTGTGGGAACAGTATATGGGAGCCAATGCCTCTTTGGTGTCAAAAGACAATACGTATGGCATCGCTTTGTATCAGTCTTATCGGAACCGTAATCCGTATGATGCGGACGGGGACGGTTTCTCGGAGTTGGGAAAGCTGAATATGAATACATTCGGGCTGCGCACCTATTACCGTCCTACGCAGTTCAGCCGTATCAGTCTGGAATATCATACCACGAATGAGTTCCGCCGCGGAGGGAATAAATTTGATTTGCAGCCGCACGAAACGGATATCACCGAACAGAACCAAGCACGTTATCAATAGTGGCGGATTGAGTTATGATCTGTTTTGGAAAGAATACAAGCATAAGCTTTCTTTCTATTCTTCCATCCAGCATACCGACCGTAACAGTTATTATGGTGCGCAACAGGATGCGAATGCATACGGAAAGACAAAAGATCTGACTTGGGTGGCAGGCGGCATGTATGTGGGTAATTTTGAGAAGTTTTATTCTCTCCTGCTACTTTTACCGCCGGGCTGGAGTATCAGAACAACTCCCTGCACGATGTTATGACCGGTTATCACCGTGATATGAAACAGGATGTGCGCATTGCCAGCGCTTTTGTGCAGAACGAATGGAAAATGAATCAGTTTGTATTCCTGGCCGGCTTCCGTCTGGATGACCATAACCTGATTGACAATCCCATCTTCAGCCCCCGTCTGAACCTGCTCTATAAGCCAGTGACAAACTACAGGCGCGCATCACTTGGTCCACCGGTTTCCGTGCGCCGCAGGCTTATGATGAAGACTTGCACGTTACGGCAGTAGGAGGTGAGGGCGTGCTTATCAAGTTGGCGGAAGGGCTGAAGCCTGAGCATTCTAACAGCATCAGCGGCTCCATTGACTGGACGGCGAATATCGGTCATTTCCAGACCAATTTGTTATTGGAAGGATTCTATACCGGATTGGATGACGTGTTTGTACTGGAGGATATGGGCCATGACCAGAATGGTAACAAGGTGAAGGAGCGTCGTAACGGTAACGGGGCACGTGTGTATGGCGTGAATCTGGACGGAAAGATTGCACATGGACGTGATGCGGCTTTACAGGTGGGCTTCACGGTGCAGCGCAGCGAATATACTGAGCTGGAGGCATGGAGTGAGAATCCTGAGGTAGCGCCGGTGAAGCGGATGCCCCGTACTCCTGACTATTACGGTTATTTCACATTGACATCTGCTCCGTTCAAGAATTTCGACTGCTCCTTGTCCGGTGTGTACACAGGCCGGATGCATGTGCCGCATTTCGCACCGACAGAGTTGCCCGAGGAATATATAGGACAATATATCGCTAAAGATGAAATGGTGCATACTCCTGATTTCTTTGATTTGAATGTGAAACTGAATTATACGTTTGTATTGAATGACCATATCAAGTTGCAATTGAACGGTGGAGTGCAGAATATCTTTAATGCTTTCCAAAAGGATTTGGACAAAGGTGGTTATCGTGACTCGGGTTATTTCTATGGGCCTACACAGCTAGAACGTATTTTGTGGGGATCAAGATTACGAATTGAATAATCTGCTGATTGGTCAATGTGCTAATATGTCAATGGGTTACGCTTTGTTCCACATGGCACATTAGCACATTGTCACATTGACAAATTAGCAGATTGATTTATTATCAACTACTGACAAGTGACTATACTTTTCTGTAATCCGGAATCCGGATCGGGATAATTATATAAGGGGAAGCGGTGTTCTGTTTCTCCTTCCATATATTTCCACAGACTGGCATATTCTTCTTTCTTCTCGCCCATTTCCTGCAATTGCAGCATATATTGCCAGATAGACTTGTTTTCCTTGATGTATATTTTTTCATCTGATGAATAATCGGACTATGCTGGCGGGTTGGGTCATGGTCAAATTCCAGTATCCGTTTTCCCTCTTTTGTCATACCGATAGTTACGAAGTCATGCTCTTGCCTATACCCGGCAGGTTCAGTACGTTGCGGTCTGTTGCTACGAAAGGAATCTGATGGAAGGTGCAGAAACGCTGTACGGCTGCCGCACGGTCTTTACTGTTTCTCAACAGGTTCAAAAACTCCTTTTCTTGCTCTGCGGAGAGTTTTCCCCATACCTTTTCCTCTTCTTTCTCCTGCAAGGAGCGGCTGTTCGGTGTGAATACGGCATAATTCTCCTCAAATCCTTTTACCGAGAAGGTGTAATAGCATAGTACACCCAGCCCATTCAATACTTTGCGCAGTTTGGCGGTGTGTCCGCGACGGGAAGCAGCCACATTATATACTAACTGGTTGGTGATAGTCCACCCGGCTGCCAGTATCTTGCGGATAGCTTCACGCGCTTCGGGTGTTACTTCCAGCGGAGTCTGGAAATGCGTTTGAATCAGAAATTGGCTGACTCCTACGGCAGATGCCTTTTCTTTGAACTCGCGTAAGATTTCCAATAGCTCGTCATTGATTCGCATGGGCAGATATACCGGGAGCCGGCTGCCCAAGCGTACTCGTTGCAGTTCCGCATATTTCTCTCCTTCGGCGCGGTGCAGGTTTGCGTTCCGTTTGCGGACAGCCATTTTGTAGACGGCTTTCAGTATATTGCGCAGGGTCTTGTTCTGGCTCATCAATGCATCGCCTCCTGTAATCAGGATATCCCTGAACTGAGTGTCGTTCTCGAAATATTCCATCAGTTTTCTCAACCTCTTGTCCCAGCTCTCTTTCGGCTTCAATTCCTCGAAGTTGAAGTTCAGACGTTCACTTTGAAGTCGTACATGCGCTGGCAGGATGCACATAGGCCGCCGCAGGCACGTCCCATCGAGTCGGGGATAAGAATGGCCACATCGGGATAACGGCGGTGAATGTTGTGTCCGTCCGGCAGCAGCCATCCGGCAGCGTTGGGCTTTCCGTCCTCTACTGCATCTTCTTTTTCCCATGCGTGGATGTTACCGTAAGTTTCTACCAATTGGGAAGAGTACAAGATATAGCTGCGTATGGCTTCGTCATCATATCCTTTTCCGGTAGGATTCAATAATGACAAATAATAAGGGGTGATGAAGACAGGCATTCCTTTCTTGCGTGCTTTGTGATAAAGCTGCAAGGTTTCTTCGGACAGGGAGTTGCCTAGCATCCGGTTCAGTTCGGTAGGGTTTTTTACGGCCATTGCCAGATGAAAACGGGCTTCGTTCCACCATTGGCAGACCAGCCGGCGTTTGTCCTCTTCCGTGCTTCCTTCGGGAAAAAGGTAGCGGCTGGAGGGTGCGTGTCTGTTTTCTATTTTCTGGATAAGAAGGGAGATGATACGTTCTTTGTTTTGTCGGCGGATAGCCCGGACATCCTCATTCAGTCCGCTGGGCCAGCGTTTCATCACTGTTGCACTTGTTTTTCATCAGGTAGCTCCTCTTCTTCGTGATAAAGCCGGTCGAACTGGTGATACAGGTCAATCCATAAATCAACGGAAATCTCTTCATTGATGATACGATTCGTTAAAAACTTCCAAAGCAGTGAGATGGTTTCTATTTTAATCTCCTGTTCTGTAGAGGCTTCGTAAATGGTTTTTCCATCGTTATCTATCAGTCTTTTAATTTGCCTTGCGGCAGCAGGATTGTAAATAGGACCGGATAATAGATAATCGTTCAGCTTGTTTTTGAAAGCTGTTTCATCCTGGCTTTCTGAAGCCAATGAAGTGAGTTGGGTTAATCGGGTTTCGAATAGTGTTTTAATGCCATGGGTGGATAACATCTTATTCTTTTGTTTCATAAGCAAACGGTTGTTAAGAAAGTGAATACTATAAATAACATATTTCTCGTAGAAAAGTTATCAAACTGTTAACTTCATGCTGCTAATATAGTAAAAAGCTTCTTTTATGCAAATTCATTAACAAAAAGACTCTTTTTATAAATAGCATTATTTTATAGAGTACATTTGCTTTGTGCTTTCGTCTTTTTTTAAAGCCCGGAGCTTTTATCGGGAAACGAAGAAATTCGTAGTTTTGTAGAGCTTTGCTTGTTTGCAGGTCAATCAAGCTGAAGAGAAACCTCATTTTAATAAATGGAAAACAACATAGAAGTAAATAAATGGAACTGAAACAACTTTTTACCTTTGCAGCAGCCTGTTCGCTGGCACTTTCGGTATCGGCGCAAGATAGAGTACACTATACAGGCACGGAGCTGTCTAACCCTACCTGTCATGACGGGCAATTGTCACCCGTGGTAGGGGTACACAATATTCAGGTGATGCGTGCCAACCGGGAACATCCTGCACCCGATAACGGCAATGGATGGACATACAATCATCAGTCCATGTTGGCTTATTGGAACGGACAATTCTATATGCATTATCTTTCCGATCCTTCGGACGAGCATATTCCTCCCTCACAAACTTTCCTGATGACCTCGAAAGACGGTTATCACTGGACAAACCCGGTGACCCTTTTCCCTATCTACCGGTTCCCGATGGCTATACCAAGCCCGGACGCACAGACAAGGCAAAAGATCTGGATGCCATCATGCATCAGCGTGTAGGCTTTTATGTGTCAAAGAGCGGCCGACTGATAGCATGGGAAACTATGGCGTGGCGCTGGACAAGAAAGATGATCCGAATGACGGGAACGGAATAGGCCGTGTAGTTCGCGAAATTAAAAAGGACGGTTCCTTCGGCCCCATTTATTTCATTTATTATAACCATGCGTTCAATGAAAAGAATACCTCTTATCCTTATTTTAAACGGAGTAAAGACAAGGAGTTTGTAAAAGCCTGTCAGGAGATTCTGGATAATCCCCGCTACCGTATGCAGTGGGTGGAGGAAGCCGACCGCAATGACCCGTTGATTCCTTTACACAAAGAATACAAAGCGTATTGTGACTATACCTTGCCCGACGGCCGTTTGGTAAGCCTGTGGAAACACGCCCTGACTTCCATCAGCGAGGATGGCGGAAATACATGGGCGCAACCGGTGGAACGTGCGAAAGGTTTCGTAAACAGTAATGCGAAGATATGGGGCAACGTTTGAGTGACGGTACATACGCCACGGTGTATAATCCTTCCGAGTTCCGCTGGCCACTGGCTATTTCGCTGAGTAAGGACGGCCTGGAATATACCACTTTGAACCTGGTGCACGGCGAGATTACGCCGATGCGTTACGGAGGTAATTATAAATCATTCGGTCCTCAGTATGTACGGGGTATTCAGGAAGGTAACGGGACTCCTCCCAGGTGATTTATGGGTGACTTACAGTATGAATAAAGAGGATATGTGGGTGTCTCATATTCCTGTGCCTGTCCGCGCACATGCCAGCGAGCATGCTGACGACGATTTTGCCGGCTACAAAGATTTGAGCGAACTGACCGACTGGAATTTGTATTCCTTGCAGTGGGCTCCCGTATCACTGGATGGAAAATGGCTGGTGCTGCAAGACAAGGACTTATTCGATTATGCCCGTGTGGAGCGTAAGATACCTGCTACAAAAGAACTGAAAGTATCTTTCGAACTGATGGCGGAACAGAACGATAAAGGACTTTTGCAGATAGAATTTCTGGATGAAAACGGCATTGCCTGTTCCCGTCTGGAACTGACTCCCGATGGACTTTTCCGTGCCAAAGGAGGTGCGCGGTTTGGTAATTTGTTGAAGTATGAACCGGGCAAGACGTATAAGGTAGAAGTGGAGCTTTCTGTTGCCAACCGCATGGTAATTGTCTATGTGGATGGAAAGAAAGTGGGGCAACGTATGTTCTTTGCGCCCGTTCCGGCCATCGAGAGAGTGATGTTCCGGACCGGAGCGCAACGGACTTATCCTACGGTGGATACCCCGGCGGACTGGTATGGCATTCTGCCGGATGCGGGTGAGCAGGAACCCTTGTGCACCTATCGTATAGCCAACTTTAAGACGGCTTCTGCTGATAAGGATGCCGGTGCGGCTTTCTTGAAATATAAGGATTTCAAGCCCTATGTGGATTATTTCAACAGCATGGAGGATGAGAATATAGCCAGGCTATTCCCAATGCCCGTGCATCTCAATGGATGGAAGAAAACATTCCTCTTTTCGAGTGCTCTCAAAAGAACTTCGAGGAAATGTATTATTATCGTTGGTGGACGCTGCGCAAGCACATCAAGGAAACTCCGGTGGGCTATGGTATGACCGAATTTCTGGTAAACCGTTCGTATGCCGATAAATACAATCTGATAGCTTGTGCCATCGGTCATCATATTTATGAGAGCCGCTGGTTGCGTAATCCGGAATACTTGAATCAGATTATCCATACTTGGTATCGGGGTAACGAAGGAGGCCCGATGGCCAAAATGACCAAGTTTAGCTCGTGGAATGCGGATGCGGTACTGGGACGTTACATGGTCGATGGAAACAAGGAGTTTTTGTTGGATATGGTAAAGGATTTGGAAGCGGAATATGCGTTGGGAAAAGACAAACCGCCTGCCCAATGGACTTATTGGCAGGGAGATGTGCAGGATGGTATGGAAGAATCCATCAGCGGAGGCCGTCGTAAGCAATATGCCCGTCCCACTATCAACAGTTATATGTATGGCAATGCCAAAGCACTCTCTCTTATCGGCATCATGACAGGAGATGAGGCATGGCCATGAAATATGGATTGAAAGCCGATTCCATTAAAACATTGGTACAGGATAAGTTGTGGAACACAGACCATCATTTCTTTGAAACGATGCGTGGAGATGCGTCCGCCGAGGTACGCGAGGCTATCGGCTATATCCCTTGGTATTTCAATTTGCCGGATGCTTCTTCCAAATACACTGTGGCATGGAAGGAAGTGATGGACGAGAAAGGTTTTTCCGCACCTTACGGACTTACCACTGCCGAGCGCCGTCATCCTGAGTTCCGCACGCATGGCGTAGGTAAGTGTGAATGGGATGGGGCTATCTGCCGTTTGCATCTGCACAGACTTTGACCGCAATGGCCAATTTCATGAATAATTATCCTCAGACTGTATTGACAGATAGCGTGTATTTCCATCAAATGGAACGCTATGTGGAGTCGCAGCATCACCGTGGCCGCCCCTACATAGGCGAGTATCTGGATGAAGTGACCGGTTATTGGTTGAAAGGAGATCAGGAACGCAGCCGTTATTACAATCATTCTACTTTTAATGATTTGATGATTACCGGTTTGATAGGGCTCCGTCCGCGCATGGATAACACAGTGGAGGTGAATCCGTTGATTCCCGAAGGAAAGTGGGATTATTTCTGTTTGGATAATGTGTTGTATCATGGCCGTAACCTCACTATTTTGTGGGATAAGGACGGCAGCCGTTACCAGCGTGGAAAAGGTCTGCATATCTATGTGGATGGAAAGGAAGTGGGACACGCCGATACATTGACCCGTGTCCTTTGTGAGAATGTGCTATAAATTTGAATAAAGGGGATGTCTTAAGATAATAAACAGACTGTTGAAAGAAAAATGAATTACAGAAAATTCTTAATAGCCGCTTTGTTAGTTATGTCTTTCGCCGTGCAGGCGAAAGACATAACTGTTACCCGCCTGACGTGTGAGATGCGCGACGGAAGAGTGACCACCTCTGATACCCCTCGTTTGGGATGGCAGATGAGTTCGCCGGAAAATGGCACGCGGCAGACCGCTTATGAGATAGAGATTCGGGATGTATGGGCAGGAAAAGTAGTCTGGAACAGCGGCAAAGTAAAATCCGCTCAAAGCCAGTTGGTTTCCTGTGCGGATGCGGTCTTGGAGAAGGACAGGCATTATACTTGGCGTGTCCGTGTCTGGGATGAGGCTGATACGCCTTCGGCATGGAGTGCCCCCTCTGATTTCAGTATCCTGACTTCCGAAGCGGCTTTCGCCGGCAGTGATGGATTGGGGCTATTACCCGTAAGGATGCCCGCATACCCGAAGGTCGGAAATATCATGGCAGTGAACTGAAAAAGCCTGAGGCAAAGGCCGCCTGGCTGCTGTGGATACTTTGGCAAAGAAAAGTATTTATCTGCGCCGTGAGTTCTATGTGGCAAAGAAAGTGAAAGACGCCACGGCGTATGTATGTGGCTTGGGCTTTTATGAATTTTCGCTGAATGGAGAAAAAGTGGGAGACAGCGAATTTGCCCCTCTTTGGAGCGACTATGACAAAAGTGTCTATTATAATACTTATGATGTCACCTCGCAAGTGAAGAAAGGCGGTAACGCTATCGGAGTCCTGTTGGGAAATGGATTTTACAATGTGCAAGGCGGCCGCTATCGTAAACTGCAAATCAGTTTCGGCGCTCCCACGCTTCGTTTCCGGATGGTGGTGAATTATGAAGACGGAACCTGTGAAACGATTGTTTCCGGAAAGGACTGGAAGTACGATTTCAGTCCCGTACTGTTCAATTGCATCTATGGCGGAGAAGATTATGACGCCCGCCGTGAGCAGAAAGGCTGGAACATGTTCGGTTTTAAAGAGCAGGATTGGCGTCCTGTCGTGATTCAGGAAGCCCCCAAAGGGGTGCTTCGTCCGCAGATAGCGCAACCGGTGAAGATCATGGAGCGTTATGATATCCGGAAAGTGACCAAGCTCACCGCTGAACAGATAACAGCCGCCTGCAAGTCAACCAAACGGACGGTGGACCCCTCTGCCTTTGTGCTGGATATGGGACAGAACCTGGCCGGTTTCCCCGAAATTACCGTCCGTGGAAAGAAAGGGCAGAAAATAACTTTGCTTGTATCCGAATCCCTGACGGACGAAGGAGCTTGCAATCAGCGTCAGACCGGCAGACAACATTATTATGAATATACCCTGAAAGGGGAAGGAGTGGAAACTTGGCACCCTCGTTTTTCTTACTATGGCTTCCGGTATATTCAGGTGGAAGGCGCTGTGCTGAAAGGGCAGAAGAATCCCTTCCGTCTTCCGGTGATCCAGAAGATACAGTCGTGCTTTGTTTATAACTCGGCTCCTAAAATATCCACCTTCGAATGCTCCAACCGCATATTCAATGATGCCCACCGGCTGATAGAGAAAGCGGTGCGAAGCAATATGCAGTCCGTGTTTACGGATTGTCCGCACCGGGAGAAACTGGGCTGGCTGGAACAGGATCATTTATGCGGTCCCGGTTTACTGTACAATTATGATTTGACGGGCTTTGTTCCTCAGACTCTTCAGAACATAGCCGATGCACAGCATGCCAATGGCGCGGTTCCTACCACTGCTCCGGAATATGTGGTGTTCGAGGGCCCCGGTATGGATGCTTTTGCCGAATCTCCCGAATGGGGATGTACCTTTGTGGTATTACCCTTCATGTATTATGAGACGTATGGGGATGATTCATTGATCAGAAAATATTATAACGGAATGCGTCGTTACATTGATTACCTCACTACCCGTGCCGATAATGGAATTGTTTCTTTCGGATTGGGTGACTGGTATGATTATGGAGATTTCCGGGCCGGTTTCTCGCGTAATACGCCTGTTCCTCTGGTGGCTACCGCCCATTATTATATGGTTGTACGCTATCTGGCGGAAGCTGCGCGTATGCTGGACAACCGGTATGATGTGGCCTGTTACACCCGTTTGAGCGAGGAAATCAAGGAGGCATTCCATCGGGAGTTTATCACAAGGACACTCGTCAGTATGGTACGGGAAGCCAGTGCAGCAATGCCTTGCCTTTGTTCCTGGGAATGGTTCCCGCCGATGACAGACAGGCGGTGCTTGATAATCTGGTAGCGGATATAAAACGCCACGGCAACCGGCTGACCACCGGTGATGTGGGTAACCGTTATCTGTTCCAGACTTTGGCGCGTAACGGGTTGAATGAACTGATGTACACCATGCACAACCATGAAGAAGCACCCGGCTATGGTTTCCAGCTGAAATTCGGAGCTACCACGCTGACCGAGCAATGGGACCCGCGGCAAGGTTCTTCGTGGAATCATTTTATGATGGGGCAGATTGATGAATGGTTCTTCAACTCGTTGGCGGGTATCCGCACCGTTGAGGGAAAACCGGGAATGAAGGAAATAGAAATACGTCCCCGTCCGGTAGGCGATTTGACATATGTCCGTGCCTCTACCCAAACCTTGTACGGAAAAGTAGCGGTAGACTGGACCCGCGAGGATGGAGTCTTTACATTGAAAGTAACGATACCTGTAGGGTGTACGGCACGCGTATTCCTTCCCGATGAGAAAGAGCCGAAGATAGTGGAAAGCGGAACTTATTCTTTTAAGAAATAAACGCGGTTTTCATAGGAAAAGCCCCCTGAGGGTATTTGGTAAAACTAAAATCAAATAATGAACGATATGAATAAACGTACCTTTTTAAGTCTGTTACTATGTGTTTGCTGTCTGTCTTTTCTGCATGCGGAGCGTGTGGATATGCAGCAGGCAGGTGCCGATGTGCAAGGCAGGAAGCTGAACACAGCATTGATTAATTCCACCATCGACCGCCTGAACGCCCATGGTGGAGGAACCCTCTTTTTTCCCGCAGGAACTTATCTCACCGGTTCCATCCACATGAAAAGTAACATCACTCTGGAACTGGAAGCAGGAGCCACCTTGAAATTCTCGGAGAACTTTGACGATTTCCTCCCTTATGTGGAAGTGCGTCATGAGGGAATCATGATGAAAAGTTTCCAACCGCTGATTTATGCCGTGGATGCAGAGAACATCACCATCAAGGGTGAAGGGACACTGGACGGACAGGGCAAAGCATGGTGGACGGAATTTTTCCGCGTCCTTGTAGATCTCCGGGACAACGGCAAGAGAAACATCAACAAGTACCAGCCCATGTTCGAGAAGGAAAACGACCTGAAAGCCCTTTACGCCGAAACCAACGAAGACTGGCACGGCACATTGGACCGTCGTTTCTTCCGTCCCCCTTTCATACATCCCATCCGTTGCAAGAATGTACGGGTAGAGGGCGTGAAGATTATCAACTCTCCCTTTTGGACCGTAAATCCTGAGTTTTGCGATAATGTGACCATTAAGGGCATTACCATCCACAATGTGCCTTCCCCCAATACGGACGGCATCAACCCTGAGTCTTGTAAGAACGTACACATCAGCGACTGCCACATTTCGGTAGGCGACGACTGCATCACCATCAAATCCGGACGTGACCTGCAAGCACGTAAACTGGGCGTTCCTTGCGAGAATATCACGATTACCAATTGCACCATGTTGAGCGGACACGGTGGTGTAGTTATCGGCAGCGAGATGAGTGGGGGAGTGAAGAAAGTGACCATCAGCAATTGTGTCTTTGACGGAACCGACCGGGGGATTCGTCTGAAATCCACCCGTGGTCGCGGAGGCATTGTAGAAGATATCCGTGTAAGCAATATTGTGATGAGTAACATCAAGAAAGAGGCTATCGTCCTCAATCTGAAATATAGCAAGATGCCTGCCGAACCGAAGAGTGACCGTACTCCGGAATTTCGTAATATCTATGTGTCGGGTGTGACGGTCCGTGATGTGAATACCCCCATTATGGTGGTAGGCCTTCCCGAAGCGCCTATTACCGGTATTGTGATGCGTGATGTGTATATTCAGAATGCCAAGCAACGCTGTGTTTTTGAAGACTGCAAGGACTTGGTGCTGGATGATGTGTATGTGGATGGTAAAGAAATAAAATAGACTTCCCGATGAAGAAACAACTATTATGGTGCATGGCGGCACTCTCTTTTTCCGCTGCATCTGCACAAACTTATGAAACCCGGTTCGCACGTCCGTTATCCGATGTGTTGAATGACGTTGCCGCCCGTTTCCAGGTCCGCTTGAAATATGACGTGGATACGGTGGGGCGTGTGCTTCCGTATGCCGATTTCCGTATCCGGCCTTATTCATTGGAGGAAACGCTGACCAATGTGCTTTCCCCCTTCGATTATAAATTCGTAAAGCAAAGTGACAAGGTATATAAGTTGAAACCTTACGAATACGCCCGCCGCACGGATGCCGACGGAGAAAAAATGCTGGCATACCTTAGTGGTTTATATAGTGATAAAAGTCAATGGGAACAGCGCAGGGAGATTCTCCGCAAAGAGGTGCGCCAACGTCTGGGACTGGATGATATGCTGGGGAAAACAGTGAAGGATGCAAAGCCTGTTCTTTCCAAAATACGCAAATTTGATGGCTATACCGTGCAGAACTTTGCATTGGAAACCTTGCCGGGGCTTTATGTCTGCGGTTCAGTCTATGCCCCCCGCACCAAAGGCAAACATGCACTGATTATCTGCCCCAATGGTCATTTTGGACAGGGACGCTACCGCAAAGACCAGCAGCAGCGCATGGCGACTCTGGCACGTATGGGGGCTGTCTGTGTGGATTATGACCTGTATGGTTGGGGTGAATCCGCCTTGCAGGTAGGAGGAAAGGCGCACCATACTGCCGATGCGCACACCATTCAGGCTATGAACGGAATATGGATACTGGACTATATGCTGGCAAACCGTAAAGATATAGATCCTGCATGCATCGGCGTGAACGGTGGTTCCGGCGGAGGAACGCAGACGGTGTTGCTTACCGTCCTGGACGACCGTTTTACAGCTGCCGCCCCTGTGGTCAGTCTGGCCTCTCATTTTGATGGCGGTTGCCCGTGTGAAAGTGGCAAGCCCATCCAGTTGGCAGGTGGAGGAACTTGCAATGCGGAGCTGGCCGCCTGTTTGCCCCGCGTCCCATGCTGGTGGTTTCCGACGGAGGAGACTGGACAGCCACGGTTCCCCGTTTGGAATATCCTTACTTGCAACGCATCTACGGTTTTTACGGTGCGACGGACAAGGTGAGCAATGTACATTTGCCGCAAGAACGCCATGATTTCGGTCCGAACAAGCGCAATGCGGTTTATGATTTCTTTATAGACGTGTTCGGCCTTGACCGGAACATGCTGGATGAAAGTAAAGTAACCATTGAACCGGAAGACGCATTGAAGAGCTTTGGTGAGAAAGGTGAGAAACTGCCTGCCGGAGCCTTGAGATATAAAGAATGATTTTGTCGTTTATTTATTAGGTTAAGAGTTAGTATAGAATCTCCCTCTTGCATAGCCTGTGAAGGTGAGCAGGGGGAACTTTTTTTAGATATGGGGGATTAATACTTTTTGTCGGGTATATCAGGTCTTGTCATGCAGACTGTTAAGTCTTTTTGTGCGGACTGTTACTATAGTCTTCGGCAGTGGACCGTACGGTCTGCTACAGTGGACTGTACGGTCTGCCGCAGTGAAACATACGGACTGCTGTCGCAGTCTGTAAAAGGTGACCGTAAGAAATGCTTTAATGGTACTGAAAAAAGACTTAATGGAGCTGAAGTGATGAATTAACTTCGCATTTACGTTATAATCAGCTTTAGTTTCCCATCCTTGTGGCGCTTTCGGTCGTTTTCTTGTTTATAGTTGCGGAGTCAGATTCGGTCTCTACGTCGGATTTCGGCTGAGTATAATGGAAAAACGGAGATTATAACAAGATAATGCGTTTCTGTAATATGGCAGCAATCTGTTGTCTCAGTTGCGGGGCGCTGATGGGCTTGGCCATATAGCGTCGAAGCCGTTTCCATGGCCCGTTGTTCATCACTGGCATAGGCGAAAGCGGTAACAGCAATGATAGGCACATCCAAGGATAGTTTTCGTATTTCCCGGGTGGCCTCATAGCCATCCATCACCGGCATATTGATATCCATCAGAATTATCTGAGGGGTATGGAGCTTATACAAATTGACCGCCTCTTTTCCATCCCAGGCATGTACCAGGTTATATTCTCGTTTCAAGATAGATTGGAATAGCCGGTAATTGCTCTCATTGTCTTCGGCGATCAGAATGGTCAGCTTGTCTTTTTGCACGGAAATGAGTTGATGCTCTTCCTCTCTCTTGTTCTCTGCAGCGGCAGGCTGGTAGGGAATGGTGAACCAGAAAGTGGATCCTTTTCCTTCCTCAGACTCAACACCGATGCGTCCTCCCATGTGCTCTACAATTGTCTGGCAAATGGATAGCCCCAGTCCTGTACCCTGTACAAAAGAGTTCAGTTTGACGAAACGTCCGAATATGGAGTTCACTTTGTCGGCTGGAATGCCGCAACCGGTATCTTTAACATAGAAATAAAGTTCTTTGTCGCATAGTTTGTAGCCGAAGGTGATGCTTCCTTGTGAGGTAAATTTGCTGGCGTTGTTCAGTAAATTGTTCAGTACCTGCATCAGACGGTTCTTTTCCGTTCTTATGAGGCAGGAGGGAAGTCCTTTCTGTACAATCAGTTGAATGCCGTTGCTCTCTGTCCGATAACGGGTGACACTTTCTATCTCGGAAATAATATCATTCAGTTCTATGTTGCAATAGCTGAACTCTAATGTACCGGCCTCTATTTTCGATAAGTCCAGTATGTCGCTGATTAATTGCAGCAGCAACGTGTTGTTACTTTCAATGATATTGATATATTCCTGCTTTTCCTGTTCCTCTTCTGCAGCAGCAAGGATGTTTGAGAAACCGATGATAGCATTTAGCGGAGTGCGTATTTCGTGGCTCATATTGGCAAGAAAAGCGGACTTCAGCCGGTTGGATTCTTCGCGCGGTCCTTGGCTGAAAGCAGTTCGTCTTCCATTTTCTTCCGTTCAGTTATGACTAGGGAAGATCCTACCAAAGTGAGCGGCATTCCGTTTTCGTCTTTGCTTTCCACTGCTGCCTGCGCCTCTATCCAGTCTATTTTCCATTGTGTTCCGTCATTGGCCAGCACGCGGTATTCCTCTTTTACTTTCTCTATTTTCCCGTCTGCCAGGTCACGGTAGGCCTGTATCACGCGCGGGCGGTCTTCTTTAATGATTTTAGCGAAGTATTGCTCGTCCGAAACGCTCAACTGATCTTCGCTGATGCTTCCCGGCATGGCCGCCATGACAATGGGGCGGTTGAGGTCGCATAAAATGGTATGGTCTTTCAAATTCCATTTCCAAGGTACGATGTTGCTACTTCCAGTGCCATGGAAAGTTTATGGTTCGTGGCGCTCAGCATTTGCTGCGCATTGTGCAGTTCGGTGCTGTCCATGCAGAACACATCCACTGTGTCCGGTTCGGTAGAGCAATTCAGGACAACATCATAGAAGATGTTGACGGTCTTAAAATAATATGGGAAGGTGATCGATTTCTTTTCTTTTAAGGTGAGTTCCATGAAATGGGTGAACTCCGGCAAGGACTCCGGGAAAATTTCAGAGGCTCTTTTCCCTATCACCTCGGATTTGGGCAAGAAACATCGTTCGAAATAGCGGTTGACATCCATATAAATGCTGTCTGCGATATTCCCTTCTTTGTCCCATATTACCTGTTCTTTCATGTAAAGGATAGGCATATTGTCTATCAGATTGGTATATTGTGTGTTCGTGTCTATTTCATTTTGCTGGGCGCGTCTCAGCGCTTTCAGCATTTGGATGCGTTTTTGCTGTGCCACGGCCATCAGTATAAAAGCAATGAGTACACTTAGGATGATCCATTTATATTTGTTCAGAAAGTTGGCCGGTTTGTCATAGAAAACGGTGTCACCAGGGCATAGGTCGGGATCGAGTCCTTTATTTACCAGTCTTGTGTAGTTGAATGCGGGGTGTGCTTCGTTGGGTTCATAAAAAGGTATGTCGCTGGCTTTCTTCCCATGTAGTATCTCGTCTATCGTTTTCAGTAATTGCCTGGTAAAGATTTGGTCATTATACATGTATCCTCCTACCATGCCGCCGTCATCCATACCTGCATAGCGGATGGTGAACAAAGGGGCGGAGATGCTGGCGATACTTCTGTAGGCATTAATCAGAAAATTGCTTGAAGTGAACGATTCGGTGAACCAGGTGGATACCAGAATGCCTGTGGTCTTGTCTGTTTTACGCACGGCGTTATATAGCTGATGCAGACTGTTGGTACGCGAGGAGATGTATTCGTAATCCATTTGCGGGTATTTGTCTTTAATCAGCTCTCGCAGTTGCTTGTCATATTCCGGATTGGGGTAGATGCCGTCTCCCAGGAAAATCAGTTTCTTCATACCGGGAATCATCCTGCACATCAGTTGCACGTTTTCTTCCAGATAGATGGGGGTGTGCATGTAGGTGAAATTGAACTCTTCTGCCAATTCGCTCATGTGTGTCTTTTCTTCGGGGGTGACTGTATCTCTCTGTCTGTAGAATTTCTCATGGTATACATAGGGGTCGGCTCCGCATACAATGGCAGGTACTTACCCCATAAAGATTGAATCTCTTCTCTGAAAATCAGGCTCATGCTCCCAATGAATACCAGCAGGCGGGGAGGGGTGGAGCCGTATTTCGAAGAAAGAATTTCTGAGAATCTCTCGATTTTAGTGGAGTCGCCTACCATAAAAAGATTCAGATGCTCTATGTAAGCGTCCATGTTCTCTATTCCGGCTATTTTGTGAACGATGGGGGTGGTGATGCTGTTGCTCCAGGGGGAGGATTCGTTGTAGCTGTTCAGAATCAGAATATAGTTCCCCTCCTCGGTGTTTTCCTGTACATGGGAGGCTTTGCCGATGGTTGCAAAGAAGGTGAATATACAGGTACATATCAGTAACCGTTGTATATGGGCTACACACGTTCTTTTAAGATTTCTGTCCATTATTGATGTCCTACTCTTCTTTTGTTATATAGCTATGATGCTTGTGATGTAACAAATGTACTATTAAATTAATGAGTGGACGAAGAAATGGAAAAGTTTAACAAATATTAAAAGAGACAGGACGGGATGGAAAGTTTTCGTATAGGCAGATGGGAGATGATTGGATGGGAATTCCTGCCGGCCGATATGGCAGTGGGGCGCGAATGCTGATAAAGGGAGTGGGAGGGGAAGTCATTCTTTGTTCTATTTCTTTTTTATATAAAGGAATAGTCTTATATTTATCCCGTCATCTTATTTTTGAAAAAGTAGGGGAACATCACTTAATCAGAAGTAGTTATGGAATATCACTTACGTACTAAATTGAATGGAAATATAGCAATGACTTCCTGTTTCCATGAAAACTCCTTTTTGCAGTGTGACAGGAGTCTTTATAAATTTATATGGGTGCGGCATGGAGCGTTGGATGTGGAAGTGGATCATGTGGTGATGCATCTGGAAAAAGAGGAAATGATTTCGCTTACTCCTTTGCATCATGTGCAGATAAGGGGAGTGGACGGTGAATACCTCACTTTTTTATTCAATAGTAACTTTTATTGTATTTACGGGCATGACAGCGAGGTGTCTTGTAACGGATTCCTGTTTAACGGTTCTTCCCGTGTCATGCGTTTGAAGCTTTCGCCTTCCCAGTCGGCCCGTCTTGACAGTATTGTCGATATTTTCAGGGGGAGTGTGGAATACAAGAGCAACTTGCAGGAAGAAATGTTGCGTATTATTC